>Ga0209542_10004386_pt1 | contig 29056 bp, 39 predicted proteins | sample RifCSPhighO2_01_FD_184028 | JGI IMG/M metagenome (GOLD analysis project Ga0209542, IMG submission 184028) | Soil microbial communities from Rifle, Colorado - Rifle CSP2_plank highO2_0.1 (SPAdes) (version 2) | ecosystem: Environmental > Terrestrial > Deep subsurface > Rock core/Sediment ...
CTTCTTTTGTCTTTTCATCCATTCTAATAAAAACTCCTGGTTCAACTTCTTCAGCATAGCAATTTGTGGGTTTACCTACAGATATCTCTAAGAAATCACTTTCTTCATCATAATAGACTCTCATTGGGCCTTTCATTTTAATGTATATATTAGTGAGCTTATTTAATTATTTTGAAGATTATATTTAAAATATCTTTGAATTTTTCATTCTTTATTTTTCCAATTTTTTTAATTATTAATTCTTTGTCTAATTTTAAAATATTCTCTACTTTTATGCAACAATTTGTAATTAGTTTTCCTTCCTCTAGTCCTTCATTATTTAAGCTTAGAGCATATTGGTCTTTAGAAATATTTGAAGTAACTCCAACTATTAAAATGTCTTCAGAATTATTATTAAAATAATTATTGCTGATTACTATTGCTGGTCTAACTTTTCTGCCAGATTGATCTGAGAATGGAAAAGGAACTAAAATTAAGTCTCTTTGTTCTATCATAAATATTTACCCCAAACTTCATCATCTTTTTTATTGTCCCATATTTTTTTCATAGATTTCTCAGCCAAAATAAGCCAACCTATCTTTTCTTTTCTATTTTTTTCTAATTTCTCCATTATTAGATGTCTAATAAATTCTGATTTAGACAAGTAGTTTCTCTTTTTTACAAAATCATCTAAATCTTTTGCCTCTTCTTCTGGTAATTTTATAGTTATAGTTTTCATAGTAATCTTCAGGGATTACTAATTTAAATAGTTTTTGATTTCAAATTAATTTCAACTACAAAAACTTTATAAATAATCTAAAATCCAAGAATTTATGGAAAGAAGATTATTGGCATTTTTATTAATTTTAGTCTTAATTGGAGTAAGTGCTTGCAATACTACTTCTAATAATTCTACTAATTCTACAGATGATGATAATGAAGACGATGATGATAATGAAGCAGATGAGGAAGAAGATGAAGATGAAACTGAAGATGATGACGAAGATGAAAGTAATAGTACTAGACCACCAAAAGTGCCAACAAATGGAGAAATAATAACAACTTCCGAATTAGCTAAGCATAAAACTAAGGAAGATTGCTGGATTTCTTATAAAGGGAAACTATATGATTTAACAAACTGGCTTCCAAAACATCCTGGAACTGCTGGAGCAATAGCACCATTTTGTGGTACTTCTAGTGAATTTGAGAAAGCTTTTACAGACAAGCATGAAACATCAAAAGTAGGTAAATTAATGGAAGAAGGAATTTTTAAGGGGGATTTACTATGAAAAATTTAGATCAATATGGAAAGCCATTATTAAGAATAGTTTTAAGTTTAGTTTTTCTATGGTTTAGTATAAGTCAGTTTACTGCCGTAGATAAATGGACCGGATTAGTTCCAGAATTTATAGTAAATATGGGAATTTCAGCTAAAACTGTAATTTTAGCTAACGCAACTTCAGAATTAATATTTGGAGTTCTATTATTATTTGGTATATTTACTAGGTTAGCTGCTTTTATTTTAGCCTTGCATCTTTTTGGAATAGCTTCAAATTTCGGATTTAGCAATCCAAATGGGATAAGAGACTTTGGTCTTGCTTTTGCAACTTTATCAGTATTTTTAAATGGAACTGATAAATTATGCCTGGAAAACAAATTTAAGAAGAAAAAGCAGTAGTTTAAAAATATTTTTTTTATTTATTTCTTATTTTTTGAAAAGATAAATAAATTTACCATAATAAAGCAAATCCTGCTAATAATAAGATACCCAATATTGAAATGATAATTCCTGTTTTGGCTATGTCTTTCATAGAAACATATCTTGTTGAAAAAGCAATTGCTGTTGGAGGGGTTCCAAAAGGAAAAACAAAATCTAAGGAAACTCCTATTGCCGCTGCAACAACAACATTTGTAACACTTGAGTTAAATGAAGAAGCTAGAGCAACAACAATTGGAAGATAAACAGCTGCTGCAGTAGTGTTGCTTACAAAGACTGTAATTAAAACACCTACAATTCCAAGAAGTAAAAATAATTGAAATAAGTTTTGTCCATTAGACAAATTTTCAAGTATTGAAGCAAATGAAGTGTCTAAGCTAGAGTTGTGGATTCCATAACCTAAAGCTAGACCACCACCAACTAAAATTAAAGTTGGCCAGTCTACTTTTAAGAAATCATGAGTTTTTAACAATCCTGTAAAATAAAGTAATATTATTGGAATTAAGGCAATAACACTACTTGATATCCCATGAATACTTTCAGTAAGCCATAATAAAATTGTTAAACCAAAAATAAAAAATACTTCTTTTTGTTCTTTATTTAAAGTTAATTTCTTCTTAATAATAGAGATTTTCTTTTTTTCAGATTTGTAAAGGAAAATTAGAACAACCCAAGTTATGAATATTAAAGATAACATAAATGGAAATCCTCTAATAAACCAGTGATAAAAGCCAAAAGTAATACCTTGATCTTGTAAAAACTTTGCTGCCATCACATTTGGGGTACTTCCAACTATAGTTCCTATGCCCCCAATTGTGGCTCCGTAAGCTACTGCTAAAACTAATGCCTTGCCAAAATTTGATTTTCCATGCTTAGAATTATTTTTTTTAAGAATAACTAAAGCTATTGGCATTATAATGGCTGCTGCACTTGAGTTATTAATCCACATAGACAAAAACGCTGTTGTAAATATAATGGCCAGAATTACTTTATTTGGGATATTTCCAGCTCTTCCAAGAATTTTATAAGCAATATATTTGTCTAAGTCATATTTTGACATTGCTACAGCAATTATAAAACCACCTAGAAGCAAAACTATTACAGGATCAAAGAATTGAGCAAAGACATCTACAGGATTAAGGTTTACTATAACTATTAACAAAAAAGCAGCTAGAAATGCAGTTGCATGTAAAGGAACAGCTTCACTAATCCATAAAGCAGCTACAAAAACAGCTACAAACAACATTGCGTGAGCTTTTACTGTTATGTTAAATGGGATAAGATAAGCAATAATAGCTATTACTAAAGAAATTAAAATTCTCTTGAAATGCACCTCTTTTTGCATAGTTTAATTAAATTTTTATAATATATAAGTTTATTTATTAATAATTATTTATAAATTATAAATTGAATTTTCAGAAACATTATTTTTGCTTGTCTTTTTTCTGACCCATAATCTATTAATGCAATATCATTTTTAATTTCTATTATTTTTCCGGGAATTGCTAAGCACATTTATTTGACACCTAAAATCTTGACTTCCCCACCTTCAATAACTTCTGGTTTACCTTTACAATTAGGGCATCTAAATATGCAGTAACCGTGGCCCTTATCTAATATTTCTGCGGGTCCTTGGTATTTACAACTGCATTTAATTATACCTTTTTTATATATAATATCTACTTTCCAATTAACTTGTTCCTTTAGAGGTACTCTAATTCTTCTGGATAAAGAATACATAATTCACCTAGTTCTATCATTATAGAAGAAATGTTCCCTTGTTTTTTTGCTTCTTTAATAATTTTGTCAACAATTAATGTTTCATGCATAATATTTAGTGTAAATTTTACTATTTAAACTTAATTAATCGCATAATTTTCAATTTAGAGTAGTAATACAATCCATTGTGGTTCTATGTAATTAAAAACAATGTGAGTTGCATAATTCAATAAATATGTAATATAAGAGTGATAAAACCACATATGAACCACAAGCTATAGTATTCTTCATACTAGTTAAACCATAGCTATTAGAACATAAACTATAATGCAGAATATATTTTTGTATCATATGAATAAACAACAACTATGTTTATATATAGAGGGGCCTTTTAATTAAATAGAATAGTGATTAAAAAAGGAAGTGACAAAAATGAACAAACTTGGAAAAGAGAGGTTGCTTGGAATTTTCTTTGCGATAGGCATTATAAGTCTTTTAATTATTGCAGGACCAGCTGAAGCTCTTAGTTTTTCAATAACAGATATTCCTGATACTAATAAGGGAGATACATTACAATATGATATTAATGTAGATGTCTTAGACACAGAAATGTTGCCATTGCAAGATACTGTGTTAACGATTAAAAAGATGGGTAGTTTCTTTGATGTTTTTACATGTATTGTTTTTGAAGATGGAACTTTTAGTTGCACAAGGCAAAAAGGAAGTTCAAGTGCTCCAATAAACCCAGATAGTTCAATAACAATAACAAGAACTAATGAAGGTGGAGTTTTTGGATATGGTAATTTTTCAGGTGGTAGATTAAGATTCCATGTACAATGGGATACTCCTCTTGATTTAAAACCAGGATTATATGGAACACAATTAGTTATTAGAAGTGGAGATAGTCGATTTGAAAGTGAACAAAAGTTATTTAATATAATAACTCCTGCAAGACCTAGAGATAGATTTTCAATAAGAGCTTCAGGAAGAAACTCAATAGTAGGAAGTGCTAATTGGAATAGCCAAAATAATATGAATTTATTTTATAGTAATACACCTCCAGAACAAGGCCAAAGTAATATAGAAATTCAAAGAGGAAGAGATAGATTAGGGATTACATTATTTGAACCTAGATTATTGGCTAATACTGAAGATGAAATCTTAATAAAATATAGGGGAACTGGACTTTTAAATAGAGTTCCTGTCCAATATAGTAATATCGTATTTGTTGTAGATAAACATACTGGATTGGTAGATATAAGTGGAACAGGAACAGTAAATTTCCAGGCTAATGACCTTCGTATTTATTTCCAACAACCATAATTAATTTTCTTATTTTATTTAGATTAGAAGATTTTTTATATATTAATCTGCTGTTATATTGATGCCTATAGATGAATACTTAAGAGACGCTGCAAGATATTCTAGGATTTCTTACCAAGATACTTTGGAATTAGGTAGAATTATAAGAAGCAAGAAGAAAGGAAGCACTGATGCAAGAAATAAATTAGTTGAAGGTAATTTGTTGCTAGTGCCTTATTTTATATTTAAATATATTTCAAATGTTGACGGTAATTTACAAGATCTAGTGCAAGAAGGGAATCTAGGTTTAATTGAGGCGGCCAATAGGTTTGATCCTAAAAGAGAAGTTCAATTTAGTACTTTTGCAGCATATTGTGTAAGGAGAAGAGTTATTGATTACTTACAAAATAATCATGGAATATGCCGAATTCCTGTAGATACTGTTAGGGCTATGGGAACTGTTTTAAGTGAAATTGAAAGGCATTATGTAAGGTACGGAGTTGAGCCTAAATATGAAGAGTTAATGAAAAAATTGAGGCATAATAAAAATTCTTATGTTAGAAGTTTATCCAAAGAAAGAGTTATAGAGTTAATAAACCTTAGAAAGAGAGTTAACCCATTATCATTAGATAAACCTATTTTAGGACAAGATAACACTTTAACATCATTAATTGAAGATAGCCAAAATTCATCAGATGTGATTGAGGAAAATACTAGGGTTTCTTTAATGAGAGAATCATTAGAAGAAGCTTTGACTTGTCTAAAAAATCCTAAGCATAGAGATTTGATTAGGTTAAGATTTGGCTTGTTTGATGGAATCCCAAGAACTTTTGATGAAATCTCTAGAATATTAGGAGGGAGTAGACAAGGCTGGGAAAGCCAAGAGAAAAGAGCTTTAGGGAGATTAAGGAAATATTATTTTATGAAGTTAAATTCAAAAAATGGAAAGAAATAAGAAAAAGTATTATTTTTTCTGATATAAACCAAGGATCTCTGCTGTATCTAAGCTGTTTTCATTGACTTTTTCTAGGAAGTTAACTTCGTTAATATTCTCTAGTTTTTGTGTTTTTAAGGCATAAATTCTAAAGAAATATCTGTGTTTTCCTGAAGGAGGACATGGTCCTATAAATTCTTTTTTACCAGCACCGTTATTTATTTCGATAGATTCTTCGGGTATTTCAAGACCTTCTTTAAGTTCTGTTACAGTAACCGGGATGTTGTAAATTAACCAGTGAACAAAGTCTCCCATTGGGGCGTCTGGATCTATAACAGAAATGGCAAAGCTCTTTGTTTCTGTGGGAAAATCACTCCACTTTAAATGTGGCCTTATATTTTGGCCTTGGCAAGTAAACTTGTTTGGAATATCCTGATTATTATTAAAATTATTACTTATTACTTTCATATTCATACCTCCTTCTTTAATATTTGATATTTCAAGATTATTATTTGCTTCTTCTGTTGAATTTTGTTGAGAGCAACCTTGTATAAATACTATGATTAAAAATAATATTAGTAGTTTTTTCATATAAACATTTAGATTTCTAAGAATTTAAGCCTTTTTATATGTTAACTAATTTATAATTCTCAAAATAGACATCCATAAAATCGGTTCTAATTCCAGCAAATCCTTGATTAAATATTGGAGAGCCTCCAATTCCTGTATCTGTTGCCTGAGTTAAAAGTACAAAATTGTTTGTCATTCCATTATCTAAGTAAAGTTTAATTGTAACACTACCATTATTATTCTTTATTTCACTTCTTAAGCCGAGCCAGGTATCTTTAGGAAGTAAATTTGGATTTAGGATTCTATCATAAGTTCCTGGAAAAACTTTTTTAGACACTAAAGTATAGTAAACTCCATTGATTTTTTTCTTGATGACTGCATAACCATCTACTCTAAGAGTAGAGTAATAGAGATTATTTGAATTTTGATATCTGCTCATTAATATTAAACCATTGTGTCCTTGTCTATTGGGGCTAAGGCTTAACTGGTCCTTAATTATTTTAAAGTAAAGAGTTTGTTGAAAATTAAGCCAATTACTCCTAGTAAATAACCTAAATATGTTTTGAGGATGAAATCCATTATCGGTATCTATTGGATTTGACCTTAAATAATTAAGACGCCAAGAATCATTTGAAAGAAGTTCATTTTGAATTGTTTTTCCATTACCGCCTTCTATAATAAGTTTTGCACCCGAGTTTAACCAAAAATAAGGGCTAGTTGAATCTCTTTCATTTCCAGTTTCATATAATACCCCATTTGAGTTAAAATTATAAAAAAATGGAGAAGTAACATTTGCAGGTGGATTTGCTTCCACAGAAATAGATTTATCTACTGAGAGTATAATTAAAATTATTGCAAAATAAAATATCTTTTTTAAGTAAATATTTATCACCACTTCTTTATTATTATAATACTTAAGTGATATTTAAGCATAATCTAATAGTGAAATATATGATAAAAGATAATGTTTAGAAGGCAACTGGTTCTACAGATACATTTTTAATTTCTATTTCGCTATTATTTAAAGTAGGATCCCAAATTTTAAACCCGATACCACCAGAATTTTTAACTGTATCAACTGGTTTAGATTTAACAATTAGTGTGCTATCTATATAACAAGATAATTGGTTATTTTTTGTACTAATCCCTAACTGTCTAGTTGTACCTACAAAAGTAGAATCCCCTTTTCTTTGAGCTAGAGTTTTCTTTGTACCCTTTACAGTTTGTTCAATCTTAACATATTTTGTGGAGAACACACATGAGTCATAATTTAATTCATCTTCATAATTTGCAACTAATATAATTGCCTCTCCCTTAATTGTGTGAACTTCAGCATTAAATTGATAACCTGCCCAATGTTGAGCGCCGTCTAAGAAAACAAGTGCACCACTAGAAGATTCTGTGGATTTAATTTGTAATTTATTATCATCTATTAAAGTTTCGCCCCACCTTGTAATCCATCCACTATCCTGTTCAAAATTATCTGTATATGTGATATCTTTTTCTCTGCCTGAATTAATTACTTCTAATAGTTTTTGAGCGTCCCAATCCTTATCCACTTCTATTCTTTTTACAAGGATTTTATTATTGGGTGAGTTTTGTGTATACTCTCCCCAAGTTTGGTAAAATGTCATTGGGTATATAGGTGCAATAGTTTTCAATACAACTTTAGTTGCGTTTGAGTAATTAAGTGAATTCTGACCATAATCCCCAAATGGGTAAGCAAAACTAATTATATTAATATCTAAGTTTTTTTCCAAATCACTTTTTGATTCTTGAAAGTCTTTGGTTATTCTAGATGTAAACTCTTCTTCATTTTCAAGCCTGTTCATATTTGACAACCATAACCTGTCACTATAGAAATGGCCTTTTGTTCCAGTTTTATCTATTACATAAAAAGTATGCCCTTCTTTTGTATGCGACTGTATTTCCCACCTACCACTTTTTAACATCTCTTTTAATTCATTTTTGTCTAGATAATACTTGCTTGACTGTGTTAAAGAGTATTTTGAAATTACAAATATGACTGCATTATAATCTAAAGCCTTTAATATTGGATCTACTGGGTAATAACTATCCTTTCTTCCATCATCAAACGTTAGTAAAAAGGATTTATTAGGTAGCTTTTTCCCTTCGTCAATATACCCGTGCAATTCTTCAATGGTTATAGTGTTCCATCCATTTCTTTTCAACGCAAACATTTGTTCTTTAAAATCTTTTAATAGAACATTTTCTCCATCAGATTTATCTAAAATACCATGGTATAATAATATTGGAACTAGATTTGCGGTTTCAGTTGGGCTATTCTCTTCAACATCATTCTTAAATATCGAAAATAAACCAGTAACTAGAAATGCATTTCCTCCATTAGAAAGGTCACTTTTATATTTTAAGTAGTCATAATTATTTTTTATGAGGGAACTAAATAAGTTAGCGTTGTTTACATAACCTATTTCTAGGTTTAAAGTCAGTATCACGCTTAAACTTAAAACTAGTATTAAGCTTAGAATTTGCATGATTTTATTTAATGATATATCTGCATACATTTTTCAACGAGTACCCCATCTTGAATCTTTAATAGTTATAATGGCCCAAGGCAATTGCCAAATTAATAAAATTGTATGAAACCAAAAGCTTAGAATTGCTAAAAACCATGCTCTTTTGCCAACCTTAATTCTGTAGTACAAGCCATGTAACATTAGCATTAGTAATAATCCTGAAAAATATGCAATTGGCCAAGCTCGGGTCACATATGGGTTCCATATTACTGCTCTAAAAAATACTATTGACGAGCTAAGTGCTAAGAATACATAAGCATAGAAAGACAGCGCAGCTAAAGGATTTTTTCTCCACATAAATGAACTTGCAATAAAGGTTTCTCTAACCCACGATTTTTTCCATCTTTGCTGTTGTCTAAAATATTTTTTGAAAGTATCTGGTACAACTGTATGGGCTTTGGCTTCTGGTGAATAAACTGCTTTATATTTCTTAATTATAAAATTTGTTAAGCTTCTGTCATCTCCGAAAGTACATTTGACTCCAAGAAATTTTTGATTTAACCACTTATCAACAACTTTTGTAAGATATTTTCTTCTATAAGCAGAACAGCATCCAGGACAACAAGTTACACTGCCAAAAATAGACTCCGCGGCCTTATAAACTTTAAATGCAATGAAATATCTTGCTCCTTGCATTTGTGTTAATAAATTTGTGTTCCTGTTAAATACGTCTGTATGAGCAGAAACAGCTCCAACTTCTTGATTTGAAAAATATTTAACTAAATGTATTACACAATCTTTATCAATAAAACTATCAGAGTCTACAAATATCACTATCTCATTTTTGGCCCTCTTAATACCTTCTGCCATACCATCTCTTTTACCCCTATTTATTTCCCAGTTAATAACTTTAATATCTATCCCTTTATTTCTAATTTCCTGAGAAACTTTTTGCATTTCAACAAGGGTATTATCTGTGGACCCATCATTTATAGCTATGACTTCTATTTTTTCTTTGGGATAGTTTACTTCACTAAACCTTTTAATAGTCTCCCTTATGTTATCTTCTTCGTTTTTTGCAGGAACAACAAATGTAACGGAAGGTTCATAATTTTTATTGTAGGGTATTGACTTATGAAAATAAGCTAAAAGAAATCTTGACAGAATATACGTTGTGATAATAATACTATATGCTGCAAAAAATAAGTTAGTTTCTATATTTCTTACTGTTACGGCCTTAATTAAAAGTATTACATAAATTATAAAGAAAAATCCAAACCAACTTCCAAAAATACTAAGTATTTTTCTTATATTACTAAAATTTATTTTGTTTAAACTATCTTTTGATTGTAAATCCTTAGCTGCTTTATTACGTGACATATTTGTTTCTACTCTGTGTGATAGAATCCAAAGGCCCTAGCTCTTTGATCAGCGTAATTAAGTATAGTTTGATTAATTGAACGAATTTGCTGTCTATGAACTGGCTTAAACTCTTCTTCAGCTTCAGTTGGTATTGCACCCTTTGCTATTTCTAGACCAATAATTTTATTATCAAAATATCTTCTGACTCTATAAAGGTCTTCTTCTGTTAAAACTATTTTCCCATCTACAATTTGTCTTTTTGAGTGGTTACCTGCTACTTTTTCCAACAGTTCTAATGCTTCACCTATTGAGATAGTTTCCAATGAATCGTGTGTCATTTTTAGCTCCTTATTAATCAAAATTAGAATATTACCATTGTTGAGTGGTTATTTATAAACCTTTCTATTTTAGAAAAATTTGTGTAAAACTATATTAAACGTCTTCTTCTAGACCAAAAGAATCAACAAATTTTATAATAGAACTATACTTTTCAATGTATTCTAGGCCTGCTTTTGTTATAATATATGATTTTCCTTCATTAGTTTCAATTTCTTCAATGAATTTTCTTTTAATTAATTCTACTAAATATTCATTTAGCATGGAATGAGACAAATTTGATTTATACATTAAATGAGTTGGCTTAATCTTTCCATTTTTGTTATTAATTGCTTTAAGCATATCATGAAATATTTCTAGACGATCTCTTTTAGTTTTCATTTTTTTAATACAAATATCAAATTAATCAAAAATAAAATATAAGATGTAAATTCAATAAAATGCCCAATTACATTCAAAATAGGATGTTGAATTGAAAAAATAAAATCTAGATTTGCAATTAATAATAGTAAAAATGCAATGAATACTAATAAATTGTTTCGTTGAGGCTTTTTCTTGTATGACTCATAATAATGTAGGCAAATATAACTAAGAAGTACTGTCGAAATACTATAAAAAATTGCTATACTGTTCCTGCTTATGAAAGCTGTTAAAAAAATTATTACTATTAACAATGAGAATAATCTAGAATTTTTAACATTTAAAGATATGTACAATAAAATTACTAAACCAGCTAGCATAAAGAAAACATGCACAAATAAACTTAATTGGCCAAGATCAAGTAATTGGGCCCTTGTAATATCTTCAGAAACTAACAAATTCGCATTTATCAAAGATTTAACTAGATAGTAAAGTGCAATTGACCCAAAAGCTAGGGAAAATAATTTTAATTTTTCTTGTTTGGAAACTTTGTAAAATTTATATGCAATTAAACTTATTGAAATTAAAATTATTGCAAATAATGCTTCAAATATTATTCCAAAGGTTATGAACCAACTAGGTGCAAAGTAATATGTTACTGCCATAATGTGATAATACTCATATTTTTGTTTATAAACCTTATGAATTTACACTCTGTATTTTAGTTGAATAAGTGATTTATAAAGAAAATACTTCGTAAATTTTATTAAGAAGAGGAGGCAAATGCTATGAGTGAACCCAGTTTAGTGGCTCTATTAGAGCCACTAATTTTTAATGAAATCATAGAAGAAGATTGTGTTAAGACCATTACATATAATGGCAATAAAATGAGTGTGGATATGTGTAAAATCCTAGGTGAGTGTAAACATAATAATTAATATGACCTTTCAAATATTCTAATGCACTCATGAATAGGAGTTCTTTCTGAAAGAACTTTAATTTTAATTTTGGATGATAAATATTTCATATTTTTCTTAACTAATGCCTTATCTATTTTTATAAATAATGATTTGAAATTCTTATATGCGATTAATGCAGCATATAAAGCAGCAATTTGATGTTTGTCCTTTAATTTTGTTTCTTTTTCTTTTAGATATTTTAATGTTATTTTTTTCTTGGTTTCAAAATTTAAAGGATTACTAGGTTTAACTATTATTGACTTTGTATTAGTGGCAAATTTTTTTACAAATTTAGGAAGGTTTATTATATCAGAACCAACAATTATTGGTTTTCCAAATTTTATTGTTTCTTCAATAAGTTTATCTAAACTAAGTTTCTTTGAAGAGTCTACATGAATTAATTTGCCATCAAAATTCAAGATTGCATAGCCAACTGTTGTACCTGGGTCTATACCTATGATTATAGGATTTATACCTATAAGAATAGCCTTAAAACTCCATCACCATGGTTTTTTAGAAGTAAAGCAGGTTTATATTTTTTGCTATACTAAATAGTTAAATAGAAAAGCTAAAATAATACCAAAATTATCTATATTTAGGGGAGGTATAAATATGTTAACACACAAAAATTATTTTAGGTATATTTTTGTTATTTTAGTATTTAGCTTATTTGTTATTGGTGGGTGTGCTCAAGATATTGAAGATAATAATGTTATTGATGATAGTGAAACTGATGATAATAATCAAGTTGTAGATCAGCCAATTGAAAAAGGATTTGGAAGGATAATATTTGCTATAAAAGATGTTGCTGCTGACATGAATACTATTACAAGTGTTGATGTAACTATAGATCAGATCGAGGTACATAACTCAGAGAAAGGATGGACTACTATATCTTCAACTCCTATGACTTTTGACTTATTGCAATTAAAACAAGAAGATGTTGCTATGTTAATGGCTAATGTTGAAATCGAAGAAGGATCTTATCAACAGATAAGGATACTTATGTCTAATATATTGATTAGAGACGAAGCTGGATTGAAAAATGCAAAACTTCCTTCAGGAGAGTTAAAAATTGTTGGAGATTTGGTTGTTAATTCTAATTCAATTTCCACAGTAGTATTAGATTTTGTGGCTGACGAGTCAATTCATTTAACAAGTAGCGGGAAGTATATTTTTGCGCCAGTCATAAACTTTGAAATCAGGGAAGACGCTAATACAGACATAGATGAAAAAGGGATAGTTAAGATTGAAAATGGAAATGTAAATACCAACACTAAGATAGGAATGGATGCAAGTGGCAATGTCGGTGTAGGATTGACTATACCTAAGAATAAAATTCTGTCATTAGGATCTGATGCGAAGATAAAAGTAGAACTGTAAATAATTTATTTTTTTATTTTTTAGATATATTTTAAATTCAAAGTGTCGTAGAAAGGCTTATAAATCTTTTTGCGATTATAAGATTACCCGTTAAAACTACAGCAAGTAGGAGGGCACTAAATGAATAAAAAACAAGTATTAGAAGCATTAGGTAAATTAAGAGAAGTTAATGAAAAAAGGAAATTCTCGCAAACAGTTGATTTAGTAATAAATTTAAGGGGAATAGATATAAAAAAACCTGATCAAAAAGTTGATTTATTCATTAAGTTGCCTTATTCTAAAGGCAAAGATAACAAAATTTGTGCCTTAGTTGATCATGAGCTTTTTGATCAAGCTAACAAATATTTTAGCAAGGTTGTTTTAAGAGAGGATTTTGTAAAGTATGAAAATAAGAAAATCCAAAAAAAATTCGTGAGGGATTTTGATTTTTTCTTGGCACAAGCAAACATAATGACAAATGTTGCTACAACTTTTGGTAGAACATTAGGACCACTTGGAAAGATGCCAAATCCAAAATCAGATTGCATTGTCCCTCCAACAGCTAACCTAGAAGTAATAAGCCAGAAACTAAAAACTATGGTGCATGCTCAAACCAAAAATGATGCTGCTATAAGGGCCCCAGTGGGTAATGAAGGTATGAAAGATGAAGAAATTTCTGAGAACATTTTAAATATTTATAATTCTGTTGTAAATACATTGGCACAAGACGAAGCTAATATTGCTAATGTTTCTATTAAGTTTTCAATGAGTAAACCTGTTAGGATAACTGATAAAGGGCCTGAAGTACATGCTCATGTAAAGGAGAAGAAGATATCTAAATATAAAGAAAGAAAGTCAACTTCTAAAAAAGGAAAGGAAGTAGACAAGAACAAGAAGTAAGATGGCAAAAAAAGCACACGTATCGGAAGCAAAGAAAAAACAATTGTCTGAATTAGACAGCTTACTTCAACAAAATCAAGTAATTGGTTTAGCTGATTTAACAAATTTACCTTCTGCTCAACTTCAAAAAATTAAGTATAAGTTAAGAGGCAAAATGCAAATTAGGGTGTTTAACAAAAATGTCACTAAATTAGCGCTAAATTCTCATAAGGACAAAACACAAGGGATAAGTGAGTTGATTCCTTTATTAGATGAAGGACTTCCAGCAGTCCTACTAACTAATGAAGGTTCATTCAAGATAGCAAAACTTGTTAACAAGAGTAAATCAAAAGCTCCTGCGAAAGCAGGTCAAATTGCCCCAATAGATATAATCATTGAAGCAGGGCCTACCCAATTCTTACCTGGCCCTATGATTGGAGAATTTGGCCAGATGGGCATCAAAACTATGGTTGAAGGTGGTAAAATCTCTATAAAAGAGGATACAAAATTAGTAAAAAAAGGGAATGTAATAAACGCCAAACAAGCAGACATTATGTCTAAATTAGGGATAATGCCTATGGAAATTGGCTTAAAAATAATTGGTCTTCTTGAAAAAGGAGTTATTTACAATGGGGATTTGTTAAGTATTGATGAAAAAGTTTACTTAGACCAATTAAAGACTGCATTTAGGGAATCACTTGCAGTAGCATTATTTATAGCATACCCATCTAAAGAGACAATTAATCCATTGTTGAAAAAGGCAATTTATGAAGAGAAAGCTCTTGAGAAAAAGTTAAATCTACAATTTGATTCTGCAAAGGTTGAAAGAATAGAGGAAGCTAATAATGATAATAAAAAGGAAGAGGTTAAGAATGTGGGTGGGATCCCCCAGTATAATGATGAGATGGCAAAAAAAGCCCAAGATATTCTTGAAAAACTCAAAGACGAGGATATAAAGCATCACAAATGATCAAGGAGGATAAGAAATGGAGTTAATATATGCAAGCATGTTGCTTCATAAGGTCGGACAACAAGTGAATGAAGAAAACCTAAAGAAAGTTTTACATGCTACAGGTTCTAAGGTAGACGAAAGCCAAGTAAAGGCTGTTGTAGCTGCCTTAGAAGGCGTAAACATTGACGAAGTTATTAAAGAAGCCGCAATGCAGCCTGTTGCAGCAGTTAAAACTGAAGAACAACCTAAAGAAGATAAGAAGAAAGACGACAAGAAAGATGAAGCTCAAGCAGCTGCTGGACTCGGTGCGCTATTTGGATAAACATATATTTTTTATTTAATTTTAATCCATTTTAGTAATTTGGAATCTATTTACTTGGCTTGGTAAGAGATTTTTGATTCTGAAACAAAAATCATATAAAGAAGATAGTATACCATGATCGTATTGCCAAAATTGAAATGGACAAACAAGAATTAATTAACAAATTAGGATTAATTAGAAAAGATATTTCTAACCTAAAAGACACTTTAGAAAGAATTAGAAAAGAGAAAGATAGTATATTTCAAAAAAGGAATTCTCTTAGGGAAAAGGTAGCCGGTCAAATTAAGGAAATTAAAGAATTAAAGAGTAAGAAAGATAAAGATAGTTTTGGTTTACAAGATGAGTTTAGAGAAAAAGATGTAATTAACCAAGAAATTGGAACACTTATTAATAAAATCAAAGCACTAAATGAAAAAAGAAGGATTATAAAAAAGGAGGTGAAAATTGATAAAAATCCAGACATGCTTAAGAGTTTAATTAACAAACTTGAAGAAAAAATAGAAACAGAAGTCCTTTCTATCGAAGAAGAAAAGAGAGTGATGAAGAGACTAAACAAGCTCAAAAGTGAATATAAAGAAATTAAAGTTATTGTTGATTTGAATAATGAGTATAATAAGATGTCTGAGGACATTGACTTCAAGAAGAAGAAACTAAATGACTTGAAAAATAAAATTAAAGATAATATGGAGAAGAATTCTGAATACGAAGGTTTTATGAAAATATCAAAAGAGATATTTGAAACAAAAAATGAAATTAGTGCACTAAATAACCAGTATTTTCAATATAAGTCAGATATTCTAAAGAATAATATATTGTTAAAAGAAAAGTTAAAGGAATTAAATGATATTAAAAATGACTTAGATCTTATTGATAAGAAACTCTTAGAAGAAAAAGAAAACAAAAAACAAGATATTATTAGTCAGAAAAAATCTGTTGTTGAAGAAAAACTAAGAATGGGCCATAAGCTTAGTACAGAGGATCTAATAACCTTTCAAGCAAGTAAATAAGTCTTTATTTTCTAAAATTTCTAAATGCATAGATAATTGCTAATATGGTTGTAATGATACTTATTATCAAGGAATAATTATAAGATGTAAAACCATAGGAATTATCTGTTATTTTTAATGAGCCTAGTATTATTGAAATTATAAAACTAATTGCAATGCTCAAGCATATACCTATGGCAATTCTTTCTATTAATTTTAAATTCTTAGATATCATAGAAGCAATTAGAAAACCGGGTAAAAAGAATACCAAAATGAAACTTATTAAAATACTATGAATCATCTTTTCTAATCCAGAAATGAATCTCCTGATTTTTGTTTAATAGCTTAACACTTACTAGGCCCATGTTGAAACCTTCTTCAATCAGTATTTGTTCTTGAAATGTTTGTTTTTCACCAGAATTTAAAATAAATTCATTATTATCTAATATTGTTTCTACATCATTATTTTTGAATGTGACAATATATTGATAAGTCATCTCAGTATTTTCTATATTTACGACTGTGAAGGAAAATTCTAATGGCTCACTTGGTTTTATCGATTTAGGCAAAGATTCAAATTCATTAAAGTACAATTCGGAGAAGTCATTATTTGGAACTTCATTAAATTTTATCAGTATTAACATTGAAATTATTAGAATAGATATAATTAATAACAAAGTCACAAAATGCAAAGATTTCATAATCATATCTCTCTAAAAGGATTTATAAATCTTTTCAAATTAGTCATTTCATAGTTGTAAAAATGTTTAAGAAATTCATAGATTTATATCAATCCAGCTTTTATAGAAATGCGTTTTTCTTAGTTCTAAACTCCGTAATTATGTCTGGTTTTGGTTTTTTATTTTGGAGCCTAAACACTAGACTTTTTAATAGCAATGATGTAGGTTTAGCTTTAACTTTAATATCTTCTATGTCTTTAATAGGCACTATATCGTTATTAGGTTTTGATGACGCGTTAATAAGATTTATAGGAAAATCAGATAAAAAAAATGTTAAAATTAGTGCAGTTTATAGTTTATGTATAATAAGTTCATTTATTTTTTCAGTGATATTTGTTATTTTTATTAAGACGTTAGCTCCAGGGGTAAGTTTAATTATAAACAATTATTTTTTTATGGGTTTTTTTATTATTTTTACTATTATATGGACATTATTTATACTTACTGACGGTATTTTTATTGCTTTTAGAGAGAGTAAATATACTTTAATAAAAAATAGTATATTTAGTGTTTTGAAATTATTAATGCCATTTGTTTTATTTAGTTTAGGATTTGTTGCCATATATTACTCATGGACAATTGCCGCTATTATAGCTTTACTAATAACAATTCTTGTAGTACCAAAGAAATTATTTCATAGGCCTAAGATATCAGTAAATTTTGACGTAATTAAACACATGTTCTTATTTTCGTTTTCAAATTACATAATGAGGATACTACTTTCAGCTCCAGGATTGTTATTGCCATTAATAATAACTAATTCTCTATCTGCAGAAAAGACTGCATACTTCTATGTGGCTTGGATGATTTCTGATTTAATTTCAGTTATTCCAAACTCAATTTCAATGTCCTTTTTTGCAGAAGCATCATATGAAGAAGGCGACATAAATAATAAAATTAAGAAAGCCATTAAAGTAAGTTACATTTTTATAATCCCTATATTAATATTTGTTTTATTATTTAGTAATTTTATTCTAAGTTTTTTTGGTGAGAGTTATGTAGCAAATTCTTCTAGCCTACTTAAAATTCTAGCAATTGCTTCTATCCCGGCCACATTAAATACACTTTTCATTACGGTTAGTAAAATTAGAAAAAATATAAAAAAGTTAATAATTATAGGAGTTTATTTCTTTGTTGTATTCCTTAGCCTTGTTTTTCTCTTGGTAAAGAGATTTGATATTTTGGGTGTGGGCATTGCATGGCTTATCACAAATATTATATTTTCACTGTTTGTTTTAATTAAAACTAAAGGATTAAATTACGAGAATGCGTAAACAACAAACTCTAAACTTTGCTTTGGGGCAAATAGTTATTATTTTAGTAATAGCCCTTTATTTAGTTGTTAAGAGAAACAACGCGCCCAGTTTTATTTTTTGGATACTTATGGGGGTAGATTTAGTCTATACTTCTTTTTTGATTCTTTTTAAAAGAAAAAACAGTGTGATTTTTTTAGCAATTTTTGCAATTTCTATTGGGATTATACCCATAGCATACCTATATGAAGTGCATTATTTAGAGAAAGATGCTATATTCGAATCTCAGTTTGCAAATTCAATAATAAAAAACACAAAATTAGATCCTACATTAGGAAAGGGTTTTGCTGAAAACTATTATGGTTACAATCCTTTGCTGCATATCACTATTGCAGATTTATCTGTTTTTAGTGGACTAGATCCTTTTTTCATTTCAAAAAGTTTACTCCCATTGATATTTAGAGTTATAATTTTAATACTTATCTTTGTAATAATAAAAGAGTTAACAAATGATAATCTAATTGCATCTATTGCTAGTTTGTTGATACTAATTTCTCCTGCCTTTATCCCTATATCTGTCTCAAGACGCACAATGGGGCAAATTTTTTTCCTATTAAGCGTATACCTACTAATTAAATTATCAAAAGAAAATAAATTTATTTATGAAATAGCCTTCTTAATTTCGTCTTTCTTTATAATTGTTGGCGATCATTCTACTTCATACATTTTTATTATTTTTCTAATTTCGGCTTTTATATTTTCATTGATGTTGAAATTATTTCTTAAATTAGAAAATACAGAAATATTTAGGAATTTAGGATTCAATTTTATTGTATTTTTATTAATGTTTTTAACCTGGGAAACTTTGTTTGCCCCGGTGCTTTTAAATACAGAAATTGGTTATTTAGGAGATATTATCTCCTTTGTAGATGAAGGATTTGGAGTAACTTCTGTGGTTGGAAAAGATGTGTATGGGCCATCTGCAGTACATATTAATAAATGGTATGAAACTTTTGTAGCTTATAGCTCTCAACTATTATTCTTGGTTTTTGCTTTTGTGGGTTTTGTTTATTTGGTTTATAGGCATAAAAAAGATTTGAATAACATAAACAAGAAGATGCTAATGTTCTTAATTGTTTTTGGATTTTTTGGATATTTTTTTAGTGGGTTCTTAATAAGGACTAGGTTAAATGTATTATCATCTACTTTATTGTGGCTTTTTACAATACCTATTGCGATATCAACTGCGATTATAATAATAAGAATGATACAAAAGAACAAACCTCATTTAAATACTTTAGCCTTAATTTTTATCTTGTTTATATTTTTTGGGGGATTAATTATTGGTTTTACTCCTTCAATTACTAATAGAAGTTTTAATGAAGATATAATTCTTGGAGAACCAAAGTCTAGAAGCTTAGAATTGGTTTATTCTGCTGATTGGTTAAAGGGAGAAACAGAAAATGCATTTGTTTTCGGAGATCCCACTGTATTTGATATATACTCTGGTTTTTATCAATTTGATGTTTCAACAGACTTTGAAACAAAGAGAATTTATGAAAGTTCTTTAATTGAGTTAAATAACATATTATATGGTACTGTTGCATTTGGGAACTATAAACATACAAAGGTTAATGACAGGCTAGATTTTTTAGTAACTAATAAGGCAGTATTCAAGTATCCCAGTTTTATTTTCAATGATGCACTAAATGATGACAACCTTGAAATTTTTGACAATTCTCAGTTGTTAAATAAAATTTATAGTAATGACGAAGTCAATATTTATAGAAATGCTATTTAACCATGCTTTTATCATATTCTTTTTTGTATTTATTAAGTGTAATGCTTTCTATTTCATTAGATTTAATAAATTTAAAATATCCCTCTAATTTGTTGAAATAATTGTTTAATTGTTGTTGTGTTTTATTAAATGGACTACTAAATGTTGTTAGCTCATTAGAATGAAACATCATATTCAAAACAGGGATATTGTTACTTATTAGAAGCCTAGATAATTTTACCATCTCTGTTGATGAAGAAAGCGAAGGTCTTAACCAAAGCCGTTTTATACCAACTAATCCTAGAATTGCTTTAGTCTTCTCTGATGAAAGTCTATAAATTTTTCTTAATGATTTATGGATGTTTACATCAATACTAACAGGGACTTCTAATACTTTTGATTTTCCAGGGTTACTCAAACCATTATAATCTAAATAGTAAGGATGAACACTTGCATTTCTAAAATCAGAACCCCAATTTGTTAATGGTGTAACACTTGTGTCAATTTCGTATCCTAAGCTTTCTATTATGTTAAGACCATTTAAATCAAGTCCGAATCTTCCTGCCCTATATGACTTTGGTTTAACCCTAAACGATTTTATTATGGCATTTGTTAAATTTTGTAATTTCTGGAGATGATTATTATATTCTAATTGAAATGGGAATGTCGCATCTTTTATTTCTTGAATATTTATTGGTGGCGTAGTCCATGGATGAAAATGAGCTCCTATTTCACAATCACCATTTTTATATAATGAGGTTAAGATATCCTTGCTTAATGCCTCTGTTGCTACGGGATAGGTTATTAGATAGGTGGGTTGAATTTCGTACTTAGAGAATAATGCATGTAACTTTAGAAGTGCTTCAGTATTCTTAATTGAGTATTGTAATTTCGGTTTCCAGTTAGGCATATCACATTCTGTGTCTATAGTGACGCAAAAATAAGTCATTTCCTTAGATATTTCTCCCCTAATTTTTTCCTAATTTGTTTTGGGATTACTGCCCTCGAAATTGTTATGACTAAATCTATAATATTATTTGTAAAGAAGTATAAAATGGATTTAAAAGATTTTCTTCCAATAGTGAAACTTACTAATGTTCTCTCTTCCTTTGAAAAAGAATACTTGTATTCGGAAGTCCCCCTTAGTAAATCGTATTCTAGAATACCACTATTTATTGCATTCTCTATGCATTTTAATTGTAATATTCTCCCAGGGCCTAATTTAGTTAAGGATGGATCCGGGTCATGACTTGTTGAATATCCATATATCTTATTTTTGAATTTAAAGTTATGGCAATAAGCAATGACTCTATCTCCCATAGTCATATAATCAAGTTGTAACCATCCATTCTTGAGAAATCTTTTGCTCACATTTATATTAAAATTCCTTAGACCTTCATTATAGAAACTTCCTTTACTTCCTGCTTTTTTCCATCTTTTTGAATTAAGTTCAAAAATATAATCCATAGATTTTCGCAAATCATTTTCATTATTTACATGTATAATAGATGATTTTAATTCTTCATTTAATTTTTTTTGGCTTCTTCTAAATTTATATCTGCTATCATGGCCAAATCTATTAAGAAATTGTTTAAAATCATGTGGAAGAATTATATATGGACATTTAGTGATCACTTTTAATTTGGACACCAAATTATTGTTTTTTGCATACCCCATTATAATGTTTAAATTCTTGGAATTAAGGTTCATATCACTTAACATAATTATGTCCCATTCTTTATAGTTATTTTTAAGAAAATCAAATAATTCTTGGGTAACATCCTCTTCATAACCTTGCTTAATTATTAAATCCAAATAATCAGAACAAACTGATGTTGATCCAATGTAACTTATGATTTTTATTTGAGGAAAATTATTTTTGTTAAGGATAAATGGCGCAATTCCTATTATGCAGTTATTTTCTTTAACAGTAATTACATAAAGATTAAATTCACTACCCAAAATATCAAACCATTCATATAACCATTCCCATGTTAAAAAAATATTAGGGTTCTGAGATTCATTAAGTAATTTATTCCAGTCATCTTTTATGGAATAAAATCTTTCTTTACTTCTTATGGTTTCAATATCATATTTCATATTATTTCTTTGTACAAACCATAGTACTTGTTTATCATGATCTGTTTATCAAATTTCACTGCAGTTTTCCTTGCATTTTTCTTAATATTACTTCTAAGTTGGTCTTCTTTCATTAATAAAGAAATTTTATCTTGTAAGTCGCGTTTTTCATAGTTTACTAGTAAACCATTTTCCATATCATTAATGTATTCTGAAAAACCTAATTTAGTCGCTATCACGGGGCATCCAGATGACATTGCTTCAAGACCTACTAATGGAAAATTTTCTCTTTTAGAAGGGAACACAGCAACTGTCGCTTGATTATATAATGAAACTAATTGTTCTTTATTTATAAAACCCAAGTTCTTCGTATTTGGTAAATTTATTCTTTTGGAAAGAGGCCCTGTCCCAGCGAACCAGAATTCATATTGTTTTAATTTTGACGCAACTTCCAAAAGTAAGTTTATTCCTTTGATATCTATAAATCTGCCAACAAATAATACTACATTGTCTTTTTGTGTCGTGTTTATCGGTTTAAAAAGGTTAGTATCTATTCCATTATTTATTACTCTTGTATTAATACTATAATTTTTTCTAACAAATTCTGATAACCAATTACTTGGAGACACTACACAATTAGAAACTGTCAATGATTTTTTAATAAGTTTATTAATGATAAAATTCTTTTTGGGGTAAACATCACTACCATGGCAGGTTATAATTTTTTTTGCTTTAAAGTTCCTTAATACATAACCCCATGGGAGGGCCATATGGCAATGCATTAATTCTATATCTTCTTCAGAAATAATTTTCTTTAAATAATTACTCCCTAGAGTTGAATAAAAAAATGTTAAGCCTTTAATGTAAGGAACTCTTAAAACTTTGTTATTGCAGTGTTCTATACTTTTTGAGGTCGTTAATAACTTAACAGATTCTTTTTCATTTATACCCTTTGCTAAATCTAGTGCAATTCTTTCTGCTCCCCCTGCAAACGGAGGTAGGTATGTGGATGCTATCAATATGTTCATAGTTATCTCATTGATTTCACAACTGCGTATAATACCCCTAAAGATCTTGAAATTATTACTGTTTGATGAACCAATGGGAATAATAAAAGATTAATCTTTTTCCATTTAAAGACAAACTTTAGTGTGTCTATTGAGTAAAATATTAACCAAGGTAGTATAAATATAAAAAAAGCTAAAATGATAAATTTATAATTAATAACTATTAAGGCCGTTGATATTATAAATAACAGAAGCCACAATACTGTTTTTAATAATTCGCTATATATCTTATGTTTTTTATTTGCAATAACCCACATTATCCCATACTTAAACCATTTATTTGATAAATCCTTAATAGTTGTAGGATGGTGGTGGTACACTTTGGCATTTGTATTAATAACACACTTAAAACCCTTATTTTTCAATCTTAAGCACAAATCATAGTCTTCAGCACCCATCAAATGTTCATCAAAGTACCCAACTTCGTCTAATGCCTTTCTTAGGATTCCAAAGGCCATAGTAGGAACAGTTCTAACTTCAAATATACCCTTTTTGTTTGGTGCATAGCCCATCAACCTAACTTCATGGCTCATCGATATTAAATTATCCCTATCATAAGAATGCCCTGCACCCCCAACACAGACAATTTTTTCATTTTCATTAAAAGTATTTATTATTTCAAGTAGGCAATTCTTATCAACAATGAGGTCGTTATCTAAGAAGATGAGAATTTCTCCTGTGGACTCTTTAATCCCTTTATTTCTAGCCGCACAAGGTCCAACTTTAGTTTCGTTGAAAAATCTCACTTCCTTAAAACTAGATGCTTTTTCAGCACTTTTGTCTGTAGAATTATTATTTACTACAATTATTTCTTTGTCAAAGGGCTCAGATTTGATAATAGAATCAATACATTCCTCAATATATCTTTCTGCATCGTACAAAGGAATTATAACGCTTAGTTTTTTATTCATTTTTTAATTAGAGATAACAATTCTCCTGAAATTCTCTTTGTTACTATGTCAAAACCACAGTTTTTTGTAACATAAGCTCTTGCATTATTTGCTAGTTTATTCTTCATTGATAGGTTACTATTCAAATTAGAAATATGAATACCGATATCTTTTGGGTCTCTTTGAGTTAGGATACCTGTTTTCTTATTTATAAGGGCATCTTTATTTCCAACTACATCCGTAGCTATCACAGGCATTGCGCAAGACATAGCTTCAATAATTGCTTTGGGATGGCCCTCATATCTAGAAGTTGAAACATAAATTTCATGCAAATTTAGATATTTTGGAATTTTCGAATTTTCAATTTTTTCTATAATATTAACTTTAATATTATTTTTTTTTGCATATTTTAGTAAGGCATTTTTTTGAGGCCCTGCACCTATTATAGTCAATGAATATTTGCTTTTCAATTGATTTAAGCTCTTAAGCAATAAAAGGTAGTCTTTTTGGGAGACTAATCTGCCCACAGAAATTATTGAATTTTTTTTCTTTTTTGACTTATTTGGTTTAAATAAATCAGTATCTACCCAGTTGGGGATTACAACAATCTTATTCTTAAACCTTAATTTTTCTAGGACAATATCTTTCAAGTGAGGCGTTGTGGTGATTACAACATCCGCATACTTAATTGATATTTTTTCTAAAAATCTTACAAATAAATATGTGAAATAATTATATTCATGTTTTACAAAATATGACCAGTCCCAATTAAACCTAACTATCAATTTCTTTCTAAACAGAAATTTACCAAGCACTAATGGGAATGCTCCAGAAACATGGTCCGCATAATAAATATCCGCTTCTTTGAAAATTCTGGGTTTAATAATTGGAAAAAATAAAAAAAGAAAATTCCGAATCGAAGTTGGAGCATTAATTAAGGATTCATGTTGTAAATCTTTATCTAAACTGAATTTAGTTTTGTCTTTTGAAATTAAAGTTATATCAAATTTAGATTTAAGAAAATTAAATTCTTTTAAATATCTAGTTAATGCACCATTATCTTTGAGCCATTCTATAGACCCTACTAGAGGGATTGCATATAATAATTTTGGTTTCATTGATTTTTAACACTTGAATTAATATTTGTTTTATTTATACCACCTTTTTTTTCCTTAACTCTAGTAAAAGCATTATAAAGAGGGTTATATAATCCCCTACCCGACCCATTTTTTAGATACATAAGATTTAATTCAAGATCCAAAATTAATAGACCTTCTTTTTGTAAAGGATTTTTTATATCACAAAAGGTATTCATTATTAAATGCCTTCCTGAGGTTTATCCACTTCGACTACTTTCGACTTTCTTTTAAACTTGTTTTTTATGTAAAGCAAAATTGCCCAGAATATTAAAATTAAAACTAAACATAAGATGATAAATGTTATCCACCCTAATGTTGTAATTAGTATATTAAATAATCCCAACTTATGTACCTCCTTGTTTACGATGCATTCTTTTTTTATCCAAAATGAATTTAGTTAGCTTCATTTTTAGTAATACTTTGATAAACTTTATATGTTTTTTTTGCCATTATATCTGAGCTAAAATTTTTTAATACTTTCTTTCTAGCTTTTTCTGATAGTTTGTGCATTAAATTTTTATTTTCAACCAGATTTATAATACTATTTGATAAAGATTGGTGGTCCCCGGGAGTTATTAGTAGCCCATTAGCCTTGTTTTCTATTATTTCATCAACTGCACCGACATTTGAAGCTATGCAACAGCATTTCATTGACATAGCCTCCAATAAGCTTATTGGGAGATTTTCATAATAAGAAGGTAATACAAAAATATCAGACATTTTATAGATATATGGGAGATTTAGGTTATCAATGTGCCCTATGTAATTTATATTTGCTGATTTTAAATTTAGTTTATTAATTATTTGGAATAATCTCTTATAGTTGCCTTTTCCGGCTATAATATAATTATAATGATGTCCAGTTTTTTCAAGCGTTTTGATTGATTTAAGAAAAATATCTATGCCTTTTTGAGCCACTAAGCGACCTGCATAAAGAATCGTTGGACCTTTAATATCATTTAGAAATGGGAATTTGTTAATGCACTCTTTTTCTGTAATGGTATTAAAATTAAAGTTTTTAATATCTACACTATTGTATATTGTATCTATCTTCCCTTTATAGTTATATTCTTTTTTTAGTATTTTCTTAAACTTTTTTGAAACAGTAATTATGTTTTGCGTATTTCTTAGATAGTACCATTCAAGAAAACTAATCCCTGGATATGTAAGCAAACTCAATTTCTCACTAGTTGCCATATTAAAGGGATTTTTGCTGCTTTGAAGAAAACCATCAACTTGACCTTTAATTGTTGTATGGGCAGTTACCACAGAAGGGACATTAATATTCTGAAACTTCAAGAATATATCTGGCATATGGACCAAGTTAGCTGAGTGGATTATATCAAAATCATATTTTTTATTCAACTTATGGAATTCTTTGAATATCCCTGTTTGAAAATTTAAATTGTAAATAAAGGTGTCGTCTGCCATAGAGATAGTATGCACTTTTATAGAATCATTAAATATTGATTTTATTTGAACTTTTCTAGCTTTGTCTTTTATATCAGGTGTAACCACATGAATATCTAAATTGTTTAATTTTGAAAGGCTTTTTATTAATTCTATTGAGTAAATGCCTACCCCACCCCAAGCATTGTAAAATTCCGGGGCTAGAAATAAAAGTTTCATTTCTTAGTACCATTATACTTCCATGAAAGGTTTCTAAACCAGGTCCCTAATATCTTAGCGCCATCACTCACAGGATGAAGAGATGATGACTTTTCACTTCGATTATATGTAATTGGAACAGAATAAATTTGATAGCCCATTCTTACCATTTTAGTAATCATTTCCATTTCTATAGCAAAACCATCTGAGAGGATATATTTAGATAGTTCCTTGACAACTTCTCCCTTCCATGCGAAGTAGCCTGTACAAACATCTGTTACGCGTCCGTGGTATGCAAGTCTAACCAAGAAAGTAAAAGACCAGTTACCAATTCTATTAAAGAAACTCATAGAGCCAAAATTTATTTTACCACCTAACCTTGTGCCTATGACAACATCACAGAAACCATTGTCAATTGGTTCTATTAGTCTAATCATTTCACTACTTTGATATGTGTTATCCCCGTCTAGCATAACAACAATATCGGTTTTTTCATCAATGTTATTAAAAGCTGCCAGAATAGCTTTACCCTTACCTTTGATAGGTTCTGTAATTATGGTTGCTCCCTTTGATCTAGCTATTTCTACTGTTTTATCTGTACAATTATTATCTATGACTAAAACTTGGGTATTAAATCCTAGGGCCTTAAGTTTGTCTATTGGAATAGCCTCTATTACCTTTCCGATCCCTTTTTCCTCATTAAAGCATGGGATTACTACTGTTATAATCTTCATTTTTTTTAGTTTATTTAGCAATATTGCTTATTATAATTTATTATTATAGAATAGTTATTTAGTAAACCACATATTAGTAGTATCATTATTAGTTTTATATTAAACCAAGCATATTATTTCTTAAATCTTGCACAATTTTATTAGGAATGTTTACTAACCTTGTAGAATTCTATTAAAAAAATCGCAAATAGACTAATTAAGATAGGCATGTGTAATGGTCTTCCTGCCATAGTGTTTAGGTTAAACAGCGTAAACGGTAGATTTTTTAAGTCTAAAATAATGAAGTGATCTAAGTCTAACAAAACACTAGAAATTCCAGCTATTATAAATATATTAAAGTATCTCATTAAAACCACCCAGGTCCAAAATCTATTGTTACATGAAGTAAAATTGAACTAAACAAGGAGAATAATAAAGCAACTCTTTCTTTGCTTTTCAAATTGGGGAATATTTTTAGAAAGACAACATATGTTAGTAATCCAAAAAGTCCAGAAGTTAAAAAATGCAAAAACGGTTTTAAGATTAAAGGGATCATTTTCTATTTTTTTTCTTTATATATTTAAGTAAATAGGACATATCACTGATTAAAGGAATGTTTTTAATTTTAAATATTTTTACTAAGCCTATCCATACAAAGAATACAATAAAAGAAGCAGCTCCCCTCCATAATAAAATATGCAATGAATTAAAGGATTCATAACCATAATTAATAAACACTAAACTTAGAATTAATATCCTTACAATATTTACAAGAAGAATCATTAAACTACCAACGATAAATATTTTTAACATTCTTTTGAAGCTTAAATCTTTAGTTAATAGAATCAAAATAGCAAGTAATTGATAAGCAGAAGTTGCAACACAAGCAGAAATAAAATTAAGTGTTAAATCATTAATCAAAAGGCTTTGACTTGAAAAATCTAGGATAATATTATAACCAATAAACTTTAAGATTATGTAAGGGAATATTATTGTGGGGATGAAGAAAATCATAAATAAAAACTTCGGGATTACCACAAAAAGCAAGAGAATTCTTAAAACTAGTTTGTATTCATATTTCATTAATATCTAAATCTATTTGTAGGTTTATATTCTTTTTGATGTAAAGACTTATTGCTGTAATACAATATCTACAAGACTTTTATAGAACACATCAACTCCAAAATAAATTTCATTATCTTCACGGCAGACTTCTTTTGCAACATTATCTTCATTTATGGGGAATTCTATTCTGGTATATGTTCCATAGTACCCTGAAACTATACCCGAATCATCAATGATAACTGTTGCTGTTTGCTCAGTTGGGTTTACCTCGAACCAATGGAATATATGTGTGTTAGTTAATGAATTTCTTCTAAGCAGAACTAAATAATTACTACCCTTGTTATTGAAGTCATATCTACAATCTTCATTGACAGTTTCATTAGCTAAACATTTTATTCTATTTGCTAGGCAAAGCCTATCAATCCCAAAATAATCTATATCATAGACTGCAATTCCAGTAGATTCTACTAATGCTCTTGGTTCCT
>Ga0209542_10004388_pt1 | contig 29052 bp, 34 predicted proteins | sample RifCSPhighO2_01_FD_184028 | JGI IMG/M metagenome (GOLD analysis project Ga0209542, IMG submission 184028) | Soil microbial communities from Rifle, Colorado - Rifle CSP2_plank highO2_0.1 (SPAdes) (version 2) | ecosystem: Environmental > Terrestrial > Deep subsurface > Rock core/Sediment ...
GAATCTTAATTTTTTCCAAAAAAGAAGTTTGTGGCAACTCGCCATTTGGACCCAACCTATTATGCGGAGGTCCTCCTGTCCACGGAGAGCGGTCAACAGTTCCTTCAATTTCAGGAATATATCCATCTGCCTCAGGTGTAAATCCACCTTCTGGTAAGCCCATAGTATCTACAGTATACATGTCTTAAGCGACTAATGCAAACTGGGTCATGTACATCTTAATGACGTTATGTAAAAAATACGTAATAATTACTGCTTCGTTATTGAAAGGGCAACAATATTCTCTTCTTGGGGTTTTTGAAGGTCAATCGTCTCAAAGATTGTGATTTTATCGCCGGACTTAAGTGATTCAATCGGTCCCTGAAGTATGGTTGACTCACGGTCGTTATAATAAAAAGTATTTTGTTCGCCTTGGCTATTTTTCAACGCAATCATTATTTTGAATTTAAAATTATTAGCCGGCGCATATCCTCCGGTTGTTAGAACTTTTGTTACCGTGCCTGAATAAGTGTTTTCAAGGATAGACTTGTCCAAAATGCCCTTTTTTATCATCGAAAGACTTTTAATAATATTGGCGTCAATTGCTCTTTCAAAGGGAGGAGTTGTCGGCTCTATATTGGTTGGTGTGGTTTGGATATTCTGGCTGTCCGGGGAGTAATTGGTTGTTGCTATTGGCGGTTTTAGTCCTGTTGATTTGATTATCAGCCATCCTAACGCAACTAATGCAAGTATAAATACACTTGCCAAAACAATGTTTAATTTAGAAGTGTTCATTTTCTTGTTAAAACCCTATTTTAGTATAGGAAATTTAACAAATTAATACAAGGTGCCCTTTTTGTCCTTTTAAATAAAAAGTAAAACAGAGTCGCTGCTTCCTTGTCAAGAGGAAATAGAGGTATATAATAGTTCAAATGTATTTCCACAAAAACTCAACAATTCTGGCTATTGGAGCCCATCCAGACGATATTGAACTTGCATGTGGGGGGGTATTTCTTAAGTTAAGAAACGAAAACAAATCAAAACTAATTTACGTTGTTGTTAGCGACGGAAAACTAAGGAGTTTAAAAAATAAAGATAGGATTCAGGAACAAAATCTGGCTGCCAAAAAGACTGGAGTAGAAAATTTATATTTCCTTGGACAAAATGACGGAAATATAATTTGCAATTCTAATTTAGTCCAACGCATTGAAGATATTATCGATGTAACAAAGCCAAATTATATTTTTACTCACAGTCCAAGCGATCACCATCAGGATCATATTATGGTATCTCAGGCAACAAGAGCTGCTCTAAGAAGGCACAGAATCAATTTAATATACTACCCCTCTTTTAGCTCAAGAGAAGTGTTTGAATCAAATTTTTATGTTAATATTGACGACTATATTAAGAAAAAAATGGAAATATTAGATTTGTTTGTTTCACAAAAAGACAGATTTTATTTGAGCAAAAGTTTTATTAAAATTAAGGCAAAAGAAGCAGGTTTAACTGTTGGATATAATTTTGCTGAACGATTTTTTTATTAAATATCTTTTTTGTTAGGATGAGCGAACGCCGTGGTCTTTATTATGATAAGAGTGAGATTGAGGTGCTAGATGTGCCTTTGAATGTTCGTAGATATTATACAATGATAGCCCGTCATGAGGTTATGGGTCTTCAGACCATGGGATGTAGTCTTGAAAGAAATAATGGTTATTTGCTCTTGCGTGGGGGGGCTTCTCAAAGGAAAAGTTTCTACAATCGTGTCATGAATATAAGTACTGACGAAGAGAACTTAGGAGTTTTAATAGCATCTAAGGAAGCAGGTGATGCTTCAGTAGTTTTTGTAATAAATCCCTTTACAACACCCTCGAATGCTGAGAAGGTGCTTGATCAGTGCGGAGCCACACACACCTTGTCGTCTGTGGTGCTTGGTCGTCAGTCGACAGAAAATACTAAACAACAATCTGGCATGTTTAGAATTAAGGAGGCTATGGTTGGTAATATTGACGATCTATTTGATCTCTTTGCGCGGTTTTTTCTGAAAGAAGGAGAGTTGCCCGATGATGCTAGAGTGAGATTGAAGCAGAATCTTAATCATGGGCCACACCTAATATGCTATTTAAATGGTGTGCCAGTCGCATTTATGGGGTCGGTTATCTTTGATAACGTTGCGTCAATATATTCGGGCTTAGTGTTAGAGGATCAAAGGAAGTCCCCAGCACTGCAGGACTTAGGTGTCAAAATGTCGCAAGCGCTTAAAGACAAAGGTGTGGATTATGAATACATGAAAACCAGAAACAGAGCGGTTGTTTTGTATGCGATTAAAATGTTTGGTTTTCAAAGGCTCTACAACGAAAGAGTTTATGAAATATAAAAACATACTCATACTAGAGGCTGGTGGACCGTGCGCTGTATCATGTATTAAGCTATTAAAACAAAGTACTCAAGTACGCACAATAGCTGCAGATATGGACCCCTACGCAGCGGGACTTTATTTGGCAGACGAAAAGGAAGTTATACCATCCGTTGATTCAGAATTTTTTTCAACATCCATCTCTAATGTGCTTTCTAAGCACAACATAAATGCAATTTTCCCAACATTTGAGAATGGCTTGGTCCCATTGAGTGAGGTTAAGGCAAATTTTCTAATTGATTTTAAGTCGGCTTTACTTTGTAAAGATCAGCTTGTGTTTTGCAATTTATGTAAAGAAAAAAACCTACCAATACCAAAAACAATAACACTTCAAGATTGGAAAAGTATTGAAAAATATCCACAATTTGTAAAACCTCGCTTTGGTGTTGGGTCCAGAGACAATTTTATTATTCGCAGTTCTGAAATGATGCTGAAATTTTATGAATTATATGGTGATAAAGAGGATTTTATAACACAAGACTTTCTTGAAGGTGATCATTGGAATGTCGATGTATTGGTAGAAGACGGCGAATTTGTTTGTGCAGTTCCTCGCAGGGATATTAGACAAAAATCTGGAAACCCTGTTATTGTTGAGGTTGTTGATTATAAAGAACTTTCTCGGTTTAGTTGTCTGGTGCAACAAGCGCTGAGTATCAAATCTGTATTCAATCTTGAAGTTTTTGAGGTTGACAATGGGAAATTTGTTATTAATGAAATTAATGTTAGGTTTGGTGGAGGTATCATTTTTTCTGCACTTGCTGGTTGTGATATGGTGAGTTATCTTGCAACGGGTAATAGAAAATTTATTAGTGATCCAAAAAATATGATTATCAGTAGATATTTTGAGGAAGTGCAATGTAAGTGATATGTTAATAACAATTGCTGTTTATATAGTTTTATCCATACTTGGTATTTTATATATTAAAAAAGATGACGAATTGCCCTTATGTGTTGATTTCATAGTTGTTCTATCCGCATCACTTGATAAAGTAACCAGAAATCGGCTCGACAAGGCAATTGAATTAATGGATAAATACCCAAACGCAATATTGGTTCTTTCCGGTAAAAGAGAAGCAGCCTACATGGAAAAATATATCCAACAGAAGGGCGTAAGTAATTATCTGGTACAAAAAAAATCTACAAATACTTTTGAAGACGCGGTTTATCTAAATAAGATAATTAAGAACATAAACTCAAAATTTATACTTGTAACAAGTAGCGCTCATCAGCGGAGAGCTGCCCACACATTTTCAAAGGTATTTCGTAGGAAGTTTTGGAATCAACCGACTAACGATATTTTAACCTACTATTCTCCATTAACTCCGGTAGGTTGGCTTGCGACGTTATTTAATTTATTTAAAGACATTAAATATAATAGGAGCTTGTAGTGCACAAGTTACACCCATTAGAGCGCAAATGCCAGCAAAAGTATTACTACTCCCATTGCAACAATCAACATTGTCGGGGTGTTAATTCCGGATTTTGGCAGCTCGGGGAATTTAGTTGGTTGTTTAAGCGGAACCGACGTATTAGTCGGTGCTGGGGTTGAAGTTGGGCCACCAACTCGAGGCGTTGAGGTTGGCCCAAGCGGCACGGGGGTGTTTGTTGGTTGGCTTGGTCCCCCGACTGGTGGATTTGTTGGCACGGGGGTGTTTGTTGGACCTACAAGTTTTGGTGTAGTGGTGGGTTCGCCGGCCGGCACGGGAGTATTTGTCGGTTTCTGAGACGGTCCGGGCGTATTGGTAGGACCAGCTGGAGTTGGGGTATTAGTTGGAGGTATTGGCGTGTCTGTTGGTAGTCCTTGACAGGTCACGGGCGCCTCTTCTACACATGCTTCAAGCCCAGCTTGTGCGGGAATAAGATCGAGACGACACTTGGCCGGGAACGCTGAAGGGTCAATGTCGTCAAATCTAAACGAATTACCAGGGGGATTTGGGATTGCCCTAATTACTTTTCCCTGACTGTCTAAAAGACTAATCACAAGTCTAAACCCGAAGGGCAAGCTTGTTGTGTCCCATCTACAAACAACACTTCTTGGCCCCAGTCTTGTGGAGGCGGGAGTTCTGTATGTTTGAGGCTGATTAAGAAATAAAATGCCTAAAATAATTGCGCCAATAAGTAGTCCCAAAAGGGCGATTATTGGAAGATTTGATTTGTTATTTTCTAAATACATACTCCTTCAAGTTTTAAAATTGGACAAAGCCCAGGCGTTGGAGTTAGAGTTGGTGTCGGCGGGGTGGGCGTACCTGTTCCGCCTCCATCTTTTCCACAAGCAACTGTAACTCTTTTAGCACAGACAGCCTCGACCTTGTTATTTTCAGGATCACCGCAAGACAACACAACGTCGTAATGTCCGGCATTGTCGTAAGTGAATTGAATTGGAACATTCTTTTTTGCCGTAATTACAACCTTAGGCTTGTCGTTATAATGATCATCTAAATACAACGTTCCGTCCGCTCGTGGAATAAATGTCATTGTTTTACCGCAGGCATTTTGGTTAATGTCAACATCACAGTTAATATCAGTATTTGGAATAATCCCACATTTGACAGGAGAGAATCCTTTAGGGAGCTTGTCTTTCTTGGAGTTGATGGTGATATCAATGAGTTGATCTTTGTCGAGTTCTACAGGAGGGGCACAAGAAGCTGGGCAGCCCGACTTAAGTTGGCAGTTTTCACATACTTTAAGTTTTGACCCGTCTTTATGGTAAGCAATTATATTATATGTTCGACAACCTTCAAGATAGGCAGTGTGTAATCTCATTAAAAATCCATCAGGTGGGGACTTCTTAAGCTCTAAACATTCTTCTTTAGTCAATTCCCGCTTTTTCCCGGGTTCGTTAGTTTCAACAACGACTTTGTCATTTTCACAGTCAAGCTGTTCCCCGGGCCTAGAATTTGGGCAGGAGTTTTGTTTGGGATCAAGATAATTAATCAACTGGACATTAAGAGCTGGACACGAGGCACTCAGTCCCGGTTTTGTAAAATCTTTTTGCTCGGTGCATTTAAACGACCCATCAAGACATTCCTCCTCACATTTTGGGGTGGGAGTAGGCAGACAGGCGAGGGATTTTTCGTCGCCCCCGGGGCAAACCTTAGATCCTGACTCGCCAATTTCAATCTGGCATTTATATGTGCACCCAGGTAGAACATCAAACCGGGTTGAATATTTGTCGCCCCGACTCTGAACTTTTTGCCGGTAAACAATGGTTGTTGATGAGGCCTCTTTCTCAGTGCAAGTTTGAACTACAGTAAGGTATAAATCATTTAAGTCGACTCCCTCTGGAATATCTTTAATTTCACAATATCCAGATCCGGTTGAATTGTCAATACAACTTAAGGCAGGAGGTTGAGTTGCTGCTCTGTTTTGTAAGTTAAACGTATTTCGAACCACAAAAAAGGCTCCGATTAACCCAACTACGCCAATAACCAAAAGAGTCATGAACCTTAGTGTTTTGTTTCCTTCTACCGGTTGTTGCTGAATTGTGCTTTGTACTGTTGGTTCCATAGTTATTCTGGTGGTGTAATACAGTCCTCAGGGTTTTTACATGGTGGCTGTTGCGTTGGCGTGGGACAACTTTCTCCAGGACATTCTAAATGTAACTCAACTTGTAACGCCGGGCAAGATCGGGCCGGTGTTGGCGATGGGGGATTGTCGTCCCTACAAGCTTTGCTGATTCTTTTGGCGCAAATAAAATTCTGATTTGGCTGACCCCCCGTGCTTTGTGGGTTTTTACACACAAGAACAATGTCATAATACCCAGAATTTTTATAGGCGTGCTGACGTGAAGTTCTTCCGGTTGGGACATCTTCCCAGATTCTTGGAGGGTTATTATAGTGATCGTCAAAATACAATTTTCCCCCGTCTGGACTTTTGACAAAAGTATTTATCGTAACTTGCCCGCAGGCGTTGCTTACTTCCAGTTCGCAAACATCTTTTACGCACTCTCCGTTGTTCTCGGGAAGATCGGGAATATCAATTAATTCTGCCGGATTAAGATCTTCAACGGTACATTTTAACGGGCAGCCTGACTTAAGCTCGCACGTCTCACAAACCTTAAGTGGATCACCTTTCTCATCATAAGCTTTAATTTCATAAGTCCTGCATCCGTCACCAGTTAGCCCGGTATGAAGTCTTAAATCAAAGCCGGAGTCTTTTAACTCTTGACATTCTTTTGGAGTTAGCTCTCGATTGGGACCTGGTATTGTTTCAATAACGATCTTATGCTTGCTGCAGTCGAGTTTTGTTGGAGGGGGATCTTTTGGACTAACGGGGCAAGATACTAAATCGGGCTCAACATAGGAAACTCTGTGAATTGCCAAAGCCGGACAGGACGGATTAGTGCTGGCTTGAATAATTCGTGGCTCCTTGCATTCAAATTTACCGTCACGGCAGTCGACACACTCGTCAACCTCCGGAGTTACGGTTGGAGTAGTTGGTGGTGTAACTGATGGCATGATGTTGCCCGTTGGAACAACGGTGATTGTTGGAGTTGGACCATCACATGATGAGCCAGTGCCGATGGCTGGGGTCAAACAAATACCAGCATACTCTCCGCCATTATTGTTTTCCAATGTACATGTATAGGCTTGTCCGTTTTGAGCAGGAAACTCTATCGTTAGGTCGCCGGATTCACCCGATGCTATGATAGTGCCGTTTTCATCTTTAATCACAAGGCGATTGTTAGCAATTAAATCGTTTAAGACAGCTCCGGGCATATTTTGAAGCTGCGTACTGGGAATAGTGCAGGTGCCTGTCAGTTGTCGGCAAGCTTCTCCTTGAGGAGACTCAGTAGCAGCCCTATTTTGTAATTTAACCATTCGTAACACCGCAAACACTCCAATGACAACAGCAATAAGTAGGATAATTATTGCTAATATTTTTTTCTGTTGTGTATTATTTTCTAGGTTCATGTTTGTTTATTATGGTGTACCTTATTGGTCAATAGGAATGACTCCGCATCCACCCTCTCCGTCAATATTCGGATTACATGTAGGGGTGGGAACGCAATCACGGCACTCAAATTTTATCTCCGGATTAATGATAAAACACCCCCCCGGCGTTGGCGATGGGGGTGTTTTTGTTAAGCCTCCGTCACCGGGAGGCGTCTCAGTTGGCTCATCTGTGGGTATCTTTGGTGTTGGTGTTGGTCTCTCGTCATTTGGTGGTCGGCAAACTTTAGTACCCGACTGGATTGTTGCAGCAGATTCCTGATCTGGACAATATTGACCCAACTTTGGTCGTGCCGTAACGCGACATATATAATCTCCGGCGCCAGCTTCAAATGAAATTGGAACGTTTCTTGACCCATCTGCAGTTGGAGTTCCCTCGGTAGAATTGATTGATCCGGTCGTGACGTTTAACCCGGTTGAGGTTTCAATAACCTGAACATCAAACAAATAATCATCAAGGTTAGTGTTTCTCTGAGGTCTAATTACACACGTAACGGTGGTTTTTCCCCGACAAGCAATTTGTGTCGCTTGGCTTCTTGAGTCGAGACTGTATTTTAAAAGTAGTAATCCGGCAACTGCGCCTGCCCCAATAACCGAAAGGATGACTATTTTTTTTAGCATGTTTTGGTTTAAATCCATCATATTATTGTTGTGAGCCTCCTAAACAACCCGGGCAATTATTGATAATAATATCAACGCTAAATTGCGGTGCCTGTTTGCACGACGGGGTCTCTGTTGGAGGAACACTTGTTGGCGGAACTTCGGTTGGTACCTCTGATTTTGTCGGTTCGGATTGAGTCGGGGGAACATCTGTTGGAAGAGCGCTTGTTGGGGGAATACTCGTTGGCTGCTCTTGTCTTTGGCAGCAAAGCTGAGTTTTCCCACTGATCACCTGGGTGTCTCCACCCGCTCCACTTCCGTCCTGTGTTCTGCCTCCGACAGTCCCAATGGGCACGTACCCACTAGGACACTCTCCGGCTATAATTTTGTCATCTCCCTGGCAGCTATCGGGCGTTTGGGCTTTTTTGCCAACATTTTGTGTTTGTGAGGTTAAATAGAGCCCGGCAAGCAAAGCCACTAACAAAAAAACGCCGGCAGCAACATATAAAACAACATTTGTAGAGATTTTTGGCATTGTGCCAGTCTCTACACCAGAGCCATTTAGTGAATTATCCATGAAAAATACATATTTTGATTCAGTATAACGCACAAATTAACATCAATGCAACCCCTATTTACAACTTATGGAGTATGTTAATTTGGGTCGTTTTCAAACGTTAATTAGTAGTAACCATATGCCCAGATAATGAAGTTGTTGACAAATTTTTCTCTTGCGAAATCAGTCTTGATTTTAATTGAATCAGGCGTCTCACTATAAATTATTGACCAGCTATCATTCATATTATTTGTTTTCATTTTTAACTCATTTGAATTGCTGTCAATATCCACTTTACAAATCGGAGGGAAACATTTATTTTTTTCTTCAATAATTGTTTTATAGGGTTTGGCAACTCCGGGTTTTATCGGTCTATTTCTATTATCAACTCTCCATGAATATCCATACAAGCCATATGCAACTGTTAATTTTCCAGCTGGCACAAACCTTATAAAGTCACGAATCATTTCCTGATATGAGTATCCATATTGTTTTTTCTCGTAGGGAAAAAGTGGGCCGGGAAGTGAGCGGGATTTGTGAAAGTCATAAGCCATCACAATCATCTCATCAACAATTTTAGAAAGGGGGACAACGTCATAAGGTCGTCCTCTGAAAAAAGTATCTCCAAATACTGTCATTCCAACTAGAAGATTATTATTTTTTGATTCTTCGGCAAAGATTGAGATAGTGCGGGTTATTTGATCCTTGGTTTTGGATGTAGGAAGAGTCGAATATTCAAGATCAACGGTAATGCCGTCAAATCTTTTGGTTTTGGCAATTTCAATCGATTGTTTTGCAATCTTTGACGAAATTTGTGGGTTTTCAAGAAGGGAATCAATAACCTTTTGGTCAATAAGTCTTACAACTAAAAACGAATTGGTGAGTTTGCTGACATTAAAATTTGCAAGTTGAACATATCCCGCCTCATCGGTGTTGATCTCTCCGTCTTGGTTGAATGTTATCCCAAAGTAATATGTTTTTGATATTGGTGTTTTACTAACTGGGTTTAGTGAGTAATTATTGTCTCTTTTTGTCCTCCAATAAGGAACAAATACGCCATATGTTGATTTTCTGTCGACGACGACGGGATTATTTTGTTGTCGAGTCGGAGCGACGTATAAGTTTTTAGGATTATTAAATGGTCTTTTAATGAGCAACAAAACTAAAACAACCAAAATAAAACTCAGTATTGCTCGCCTCATGAATGATAATGATTTTTTACTTGATATAGGACATAGAGAAATAAAAGAGTCGAAATTAAACCGAACTGACTGGACATAATATTTAAAATACCGATTATGAGAGTTGCCCCAAAAATAAATTGCCAGCCATTTGTATAATTTTTCTTTAGGAGTGAATAGCTCATAACTAACAAAAGGCCGGTTAAAAGATCAACCGTTGTGTTTGTTAAAATTCTTCCATCAAGTAAATCCGGTGACGAAAAAAGTACTCTTAACACCTTAAACACAACGCTTATTAACCCTTGCAGGGTATTTATTATTCCAATGATTAACGCAATGAAAGGAAGATGTGTGATGATTGTTTGTTTAGTTTTGGGTGGAAGGGAGGGTAAGCGCGAAAAAATTGGGTTTAAATAGTCGTCAATGGTTGAGAATATTGATAAAGCTTGCCTCATAAATTATTTATCAAAAAATATTAAAAACACAGCATCAATAATTCTATCAAGAAAATCTTTTCTTTTAACAGACGGACTCTGAAAAGTTATCTTCTGAGGAACAACAGTTGGGACAACGCTTACTTTTGGCGGAGTGATTGTTGGGGCGTCGGTTGGTCGAGCTGTAGTTGGAAACACAGTCGGCGTTGGAGTTTTCGAGGGTCCTTGAGTTGGAGTAACAGTCGGTGTTGGAGTTAATGTTGGAGTTGGTGTTGACGTTGGAAGTAATGTTCCAAAACCAGACGTCAGCATAAAAAATCCCCCTTTGTCGGTAATTGTTGCTGCTGTGTTTTGTAAAGTGTTAACGGCGGTTGACAGCAGCGTCCACGTAGAGTCATAAATATTTGCATGAGCAATATGAATTGAGGTTTCCGGAAAAAGAACGCCCTGGTCAGTAATTAACCATGCTTCCTGATAAGCAAAGGATAAAATATATTTTTTGGGAGGGTAGACGATTTTACTGTTATCTGATTGCTTTCTCATCCATGCTTCATACATATCGGAAATCTGAAAGTAACCAGATACAAAAACCGGGGTTGTTTTGGTTCTTGGATTAACCCAGAAATATGTGTCATGGGGGAAAGTGTTCTCCTCAACGATTGCGGTTACCTCCCCAAGTGTCTTAACCCCGCCGGAATTGGCGCTAAAGTCAGGAATTGTTGGGGGATAGGTGAATCCTAGAACCGACTTTTGGGGATAGCCGGCAGGAATTCTGTAAAAAATTAATTTTGTCAAAATTAAACTGTTGAGGATGACAAGGTAAAAAATTATCAGTCTAGTTATCTTTTTGTATGAGGAGAATTTTTTCATGATGTACTTTGATAATAAGTGCCGTCGGGCGCTTTTGCAATAACACCCAAAAGTTCAAGCTCTGACAATGTGCTAAATAATATTGACGGGCTAATTTTTGTTGCCATTAAAATCTCATCAACCGACAGCCGATCGTGTTCTTTTAGACTTTCAAGCAAAATATTTTGATTGGAAGTAAAAACTGATTCAGGTACGTTGTTGTCTTTGACGGGCAGATTAAAATACATGAAGATATCAGATGAGTTTGTGATTAAGTTGGCGCCTTGTTTTAGCAGTTGATGAGGAGCCGGGGCACCCCTTGACGTTATCGGGTGGGGCGGAGCAAAGACGGGTCGGTCATACTCGGCTGCCCACCGGGCGGTTGATAATGTTCCAGAACGAGACGATCCTTCAATAACAATAACAGCTGAGGAGAGCCCGGCAACAATGCGGTTTCGCTCAAGAAAAGATGAAGGAAACAGTTCTGTTCCGGGTGGCATTTCGCTTACGATTGCGCCCCCGGAAGTAATTATCTTTTCATAAAGCGATCTGTGAGAGGATGGGTATGGCCGATCAACTCCGCAAGCCAAAACAGCAATCGTTGGGATTTTATTTTTTAAAGCTTCAAAGTGCGCTAATCCGTCAATACCCAGTGCCATTCCGGATACGACAACTGTTCTGTCCGACGGAAAATCATCAATAAATGAAGTGGTTAACATCTTACCGTATGGAGTTGGGAGTCTTGTCCCAACAATCGCAATAAACAATTTATTTTGGGTTAAAAGGGATACATTCCCCTTAACAAAAAGTCCAATTGGACAATCTGGACAAATAGAAAGTTGGGGAGGGAATTGGGGGGAATTTTTAGGAACATAATTTATTTGTTTTTGTTTCAAACTGTAAAGTTTCTCTTCGATGGAATAAGATTTTCTAAATGATAAAAACTCATCAAGTAAAGGATTTCGGATATATTTTTTCAAAACATTATCGCCCGCAGACAAAAGTTCTTCAGGGTGACTCAACTCTTCAATAATTTCTGAAAACTTCAACGGAGGGATTTTCCTGAAGTAGGAAAATAAGAAATGGGTAGCAGATAAGGCATCCATAGATTAATTATATCTTTAGTATTCTCAAGTTGGCAGTGTATAATTGTAGGCATGAATAGGTTTTATATAACTACAACTCTTCCATATGTGAATTCCGATCCACATGTGGGATTTGCGATGGAGCTTATAAGGGCTGACGTGATTGCCAGATTTAGAAGATTAATGGGAGAAGAAGTCATGTTTAACACAGGCACTGATGAGCATGGCCTTAAGATCTATAGAGAGGCTCAAAAGAAAAGCGAGAATCCTCAAAAATATTGCGACGAATATGCTTCAAAATTCGAAAATCTCAAAAAAGCTCTTAATTTAAGCTATACCAATTTTATCAGGACAACAGATCCAAAACACATGAAAGCTGCTCAAGAATTCTGGCGTCGTTGCGGGCGCAACGATGATATTTATAAGAAAATGTATAAAACAAAATATTGTGTTGGCTGCGAGTTAGAGAAAACTGATTCAGAGCTTGTTGACGGTCAATGTCCCATTCACCCCACAATGGAACTGGAAATAATTGAGGAAGAGAACTATTTCTTCAGATTCAGCAAGTATCAACAGAAATTAATTGATCTATATGAAAATAACCCCAGATTTGTTGTCCCCGACTTTAGATTAAACGAAATAAAACAATTTGTAAAAAATGGACTGCATGACTTTAGTATCTCCCGTCTTAAATCAAAAATGCCTTGGGGGGTTGATGTGCCAGATGACCCGGACCACGTGATGTATGTGTGGTTTGACGCTCTGGTTAATTATATTTCGATACTTAGCTGGCCGGATGACGAGGAGAATTTTAAAAAATGGTGGCCGGTGGTTCAAATTGCCGGAAAAGATAACTTGCGCCAGCAATGTGCAATTTGGCAGGCGATGCTGATGTCTGCAGGTCTTCCTAATTCTAAGCAGGTTTTTATTCAGGGATTTATAACATCGGAGGGAGTCAAAATGAGCAAAAGTCTGGGGAATGTTGTTGATCCTTACGATATTGTCAAAAAGTATGGGACTGACGCTGTGAGATATTACCTGCTTAGAGAAATTCCCTCATATGATGACGGGGACTTTTCTGAAAGTCGTTTCAAAGAACTATATAATGCCGATCTTGCCAATGATTTGGGGAATCTAATGTCAAGGGTTGCTAAATTATGTGAGGGACTTAGATTTTTGCCAGATAAAGGTTCAGGAGCCGATGATGAAGTTTGTCAGTTGCTTGAAAAATTTAAATTTGACGAGGCACTTAAGAGAATCTGGAGTTTTATAGTTGATGAGAATAAATACATAAATGAAAAAGCTCCTTGGAATATTAAAGATGTTAATCAAAAACAAAAAATTTTAGCTGTAACAGTTGATCACATTCGCTCAATTGCCTACAATTTGCAGCTTTTTATGCCGAATACTGCTGAAAAAATTCAAAAACAGTATTCTGCCGAAAAAATAATCCCACAACCTCCTCTTTTTGCCCGTCTTCCTTAAATCTTTGTAGTCTGTGATTTTGTTTTGTATCATAAAGACGATGAGTTTGATTAAAAGCCTAACATTTTTTGGCTCGGCAAGAACCAGAGAAGAAAATAGTGTTTTTCAAGATGCGTATGAAACTGCAGCTAAGTTAGCCGAGCACAAATTGACGGTTGTCAATGGCGGAGGACCGGGGGAGATGTTGGCAGCAACGTTTGGGGCAAAATCAGCCGGCGGTAAAGTTAAAGTCGTCTACTACACTCCGCAACACGCCACAACTTTTGAGGGCAAAAATAAATTAAACGCCGGAGACGAGGAGTTTGAAGAGTCAAACTACATTCTGCGTACCAAAAAGCTTCTTGAACTTGGAGACGCCTATGTAATTTTTAGGGGCGGATCAGGGACTATCTCTGAGTTTGGGATGGCTTGGGGCCTAGCAAAGCTTTATTTTGGCCATCACAAACCACTAATTTTGTACGGCGAATTTTGGCACGACATTATAAGGGTGTTGCAGAAACATATGATCACAATTCCTAATGAGTACAAAGTGCTGACAGTAGTAACAACACCGGATGAAGTAATGGATGCAATTTTAAAGTATGAAGTGATGATAAAACTCAACCGCCACTCACACGTAGAAAATACCGGGGACGAGGGCGGATACATCCTTTAATTATTGAGTCCGAGAGAAATAAAACTCTAAAATCTCTTTAGCAATAGGCGCTGCTACTGACGATCCCTCACCTGCCCCATCAACTAGAACAGTTATCACAATTTCAGGATTCTCATACGGCGCAAAAGCGGTAAACCAGGCATGGGGGAGACCGGATGATTTGTGATTTTGAGCGGTTCCTGTTTTGCAACCTACTGAAACTGGTTTGGCAAGGCGAGCGCTGTCAGTTGCCGATCCTGTTTGCCCAAATGTAAAAAATGGCCAGCCGGTACCTCCTGTTTTGCAGGCCTCAAGCATTCCAAGATGTACAAGATCTAGAGTTTCATTTTTTAAATGAAGACTTTTACATTTAACTAATCTATCCTTGTTTTTATCAGTTATTTTTTCAAATATTGGCTGGCAATACGTGCCGTTCTCGGCAATTGCTGCCATTGCTTGGTTAATTTGAATTGGGGTAACAAGTAAATACCCCTGACCAATTGACAAGTTGTATGTGTCACCCAAATACCATCTTTCGCTCAGTGTCTCTCGTTTCCAGAAATTGGTTGGAATGAGTCCTTCTCCCTCAGGAAACCCGCTTTTTGTGGGACGACCAAACCCGAAAGTGGTTGCCCATTTTTTGATCCCGTCAACTCCCAGTTTTTCCCCAGTTTTGTAGAAAAAAATATCATTTGACCGTCTAATTCCTTTGACTATATCAACCAACCCCTCTTTTCTACCGTACTGCAGAAAATACCAGTTCCCGAATGTTTGCGGGCCAGCTTGGACGACTCCTGTGTCTTCAACTTCAAAATCTTTATCAATTTTCCCATCCTCAAGTGCCCCAACAGCAATAACGGGCTTAAAAACCGATCCCGGGGGATATTCTCCCTGGAACACTCGGTTAAATAAAGGTTGCATGGGATCATTAAGGTAGCTTTTTACAAGTTTTTTGTTTTGCTCCTCAAATGCGTTAGGATTAAATGAAGGGTAGGAAAGAGAAAGTAGTACTTCTCCAGTTTTTGGGATAGTTGCAATAATTGCAATGTGGTGTTTGGTCAGATCTAGGCTAACATTAGTGCGGATTGCATTATTAATAATAGTATCGTAAGCTTTTTGCTGCAACTCACTGTCAAGCGATAGGTTAATCTGTTCCCCCTGCCGGGGAGAGACGGTTGCTAACGTTTTCCTATGCTTACCTTTCGCGTTAACCTCAATCAGTTCTTTACCTCGTTTTCCTCTCAACCGGCAGTCAAATAATTTCTCGATTCCTGCCTTCCCCACCCAATCATTAGGTTCAAGAAGCGATGAGCACGCATCGCGCTCGATATCAACGCGCGCTGCAATTTGCCTAAATCCGATAATATGGGCAGTCGTCTCATTGCCTAAATAGATTCTTTTATATCCAGATATTTTGCCATCTTTGATAATTTCTTGGGATGAGGCAAGGAGAAGCCCTTTTCGATCATAAAGCTTGCCTCGCGGAGCATCAATTTGAACCTCTTTAATTCGATTGCTTTGAGCAAGATTGCTAAAATAGGTACCCTTTACAACAGTAAGGTGGAAAAGTCTCAAAATAAGAACTCCAAAGCCAACGAGCATAAAAAGAGGGATTACAACAACTCTTACTAACCAGTCGCCAATTGACTCATTTTTGAAGTTGATTGATGAGAATTCCTTAGTGAAAGGGGGAAGCTTCCTATTCATGGGTAGTATAGTATATATCAATTTACGTACTCGGCGCATTATATATATGTGATATACTTTGATATGCAAAAAATAGCTTTGTGGTGTGCTGTATTGGTTTTTATTATTAACTTTTTTGTAACTCCCAAAACAGAGGCTGCTTTATTTGAACCAAATAATAAAGTGGGAATCGGCCTGGCGGTGCCTGACGAGAATGATATTAAAGATGCTGCGAATTTAGTTAATGGTAATGGGGGAGAGTGGGGATATACCACATTAATTATTCAAGATAATGATCGGGATTTTTCAAAGTGGCAAGGGGTGTGCAATAAATTGCGTACTGCCCGCCTTATTCCAATATTTAGACTGGCAACCCATCTGGATGGGGGAAGTTGGGTGCGTCCAGGAAATCGAGACGCTATTGAGTGGGCGAGCTTCTTAAACAAGCTCAATTGCACTACTAAGGATCTTTATATTGTTTTATTTAACGAACCCAACCATGCCCCAGAGTGGGGTGGGTTAGTTGACCCGAAAGATTATGCTGACACCGCTCTCTTTTTTGCCAAAACACTTAAAAACACCAATTCCAATTTTTTTGTAATGTTGGCCGGTCTTGATCAGGCTGCACCCCAACGACCTCCCAATTACTACGATGCCGGACAGTTTTGGAAAGATGTTTTAGCTGTCCAACCATATATTTTTGATCACATTGATGGACTTGTCTCCCATTGTTACCCAAATCCCGGTTTTTCTGCCAGCCCTCATAAACGAGGCAGGAATTCTATAGGGTGTTACGAATGGGAATTATCCATCCTGTCGAATTTGGGAATATCTAAAGAGCTCCCGGTTTTCATAACTGAAACAGGGTGGCACAGTAATGGTGGTAATTTAGCTGAAAATTATCGAGTTGCATACGAAGATCTATGGCTTAAGGACTTTCGGGTTCGGGCAGTGACGCCGTTTATTTTAAGCTACGCAGGAGCCCCATTTGAGCAGTTTTCATGGAAGAGGAGCGAGGCGATAATGAAGCCTAATTCAACCAACACTCCATTCTTTGATCAATATTACACCGTTTCAAATATTGCAAAAATTAAGGGCAACCCACCCCAAAATGAGCGGGTCAATGTGCTATCTCCTCTGCCGGCAACTCTTATTAAAAACTCATCTTATAGCTTTCAATTGTGGCTCAGGAATCAAGGCCAGTCGATTTGGCACAAGCCCGATGGATTTTCAATTGACTTTGTTAAAAAACCCATCTCAGATTATGCATTTTCGGCTCTTTATAACGTTGAGCCAAATGACTCGACAATAATTAATCTAAACTTAGAAACGGATAGTCAAGCTGGTGCAAAAGATTTATCAATCGGACTTTTTAAAGACGGACAACTAAAGACGGTGCTTTTCCCTTGGATTGTAAAAGTAATGGAACCGCCCCCAATAAGCGTTAACTTATCAGTTTTTCCCGGGCGTCCCTATGAGGGGAAGGCGACAATCCAGATATTTGATTCTCGAAATAAATTAGTGTATGAGGCTGTCGACGTCTCTTTTGTAAAAGGGAATGGATATATTTCTGGGGTCAAAGGAGTTACGATTGGACAACAATATCGAGTTGTTGCTTTGGTTGATTTTTACTTGCCCCGACAGGCCAGTTTGATAGTTGAACAAAAAAACGAAGTCACTTTTGAAATGTTGATACCGGGAGACGCCAACCATGATGGGAAATTCTCAGTTGAAGATATATTTTTAATGCCAACAAACAAAAAGTTATATAGATCCTTTTTACCACTTTTGTTTAGACCGGCTTTAGGAAGTTTATTTTCAAGGATTTAAGATCTGACTAAGTTTCTCAAAAGATTGTTTTGGATTAGTTTTTAGATATGACCCAACCACAATTGAATCAGGTTTAAACTCTAATCTTGCAATTTGCTCAGCTTCTTTTTCACCAATTCCGCCGTCTAATGAAATTTGTCCCCGAAACCCTTTTTCTCTAAGGTGTTTAATTTTTTTAAGCTGTTCAGGTAGAAAGGGATTGCCCTGTCTCCCTGGCTTTATTGTCATGAACTGTATAACTTGAGAGTCTTTGTATAATCTAACCACTTCATTAATATCATCTTCCGGATTAACGACAACTCCAAGAGGAAGATTGCTCATTACGGAGTTATTTTTTAGAAAGTCAAAATGCAAAAGCACCAAATGAATAGGAAGAGACGAGTTTTCCAAAAGGATGGTGTCTTCTTTTGGATTTTTCGTCATTAAGTGAAACTCAAGTGAACTGCCAAAATTATTATCAGAGGCAACGGTGACCGCCTCTTGGAGAGGAAGGGTAGAATCGAGGTCAAAAGTCTTGTCGACAATATCAATTTGTAGTCTATTTGCTATTTGAGTAAAGCTATTAAAAATGGATAGAAAAGATTCTTCATCATATTCAAGAATGCTGGGGATAATTTGCATATCAAGAGTCTAACTTAGCTACTCGTCTTAAATATTTCTCATCCTGTTTTGGGTAAGTGTTTATAAATGTTGTTATCATTTCGTGAGCGATATTTTCATCAATATACTCAGCGGGCATCGAAAGACAATTGATGTGATCGTTTCCTCTTCCATGTTTAACGTGGTTGGGATTTATTCCAAGAGCACATCTGATCCCCTTAAAACGGTTAGCAGCAATTGCCATATCAATTCCCGACCCACAAAGAAGCAGACCATAAGCTTGGGAGTCGTTTTGAATATTTTGAGTAACAAGTTTGGCAAAATCAACAGCATCATCCAGAGGGTCAAGATGATCATTTCCACAATCAAAAACTTCATGTCCCTCGTTTTGCAGCCAGGGAATTAGTTTTTGTTTTAAGTTAAATCCCCGATGGTCAGCGCCAATATAGATCACCATACAACGCAATACTTATAACGTATAACTCAAGAAAAGTATAATACATGTGACACGCATCTTGTGATTTAAAAAAATCCGACATGGAAATAAAAAACGAAAAATATCACGACAAGCTAAAAAAATTAATGGACAATTTTGTTAATCAGGTTTATGATAAAACTCAGAGATTTCCCAAAGCTGAGATATTTGGCGTTGTGTCACAGGACAGACGCTGTGCTTTGTCGATTGTGCTTAACTACATCGAAGGTTACGCCAGAAGAAGGAAATTGGTTTTAAAGAACTTTCTTGAAATTTCGTATGGATCTGCGAAAGAAGCTAAATATCTTACATATTTTGCAAATAAACGAGGATATATCTCCGATGTCGAATATAAAACATTAAGTCAAGAAATAGACCAAATTAGCAAATTACTTTGGGGAATAATAGTTAAGTTATAATTCTTTTGCGTTTTGTGTTACAAGTTATGCGTTATATGCATATGTTTGACACCCACTGTCATCTCAATTTTAAGATCTTCAAAGATAATATTGATGCGGTTATTAAAAGTGCCCAAAGTGTCGGGATGACTCATTTTGTTGTCCCGGGAACGGATATTAAAACATCAAAGAAAGCGGTTGAGATTGCTCAACAATACGGACAAGTTTACGCAGCAGTAGGAATTCACCCGCATCACGTCTTTGACGTGATGCAAAATCAAGAATCAAAAATCAAAAATCAGAATGACAACTTGAAAATAATAATTAAGGAAATAAAAACACTTATGGCTAGTGGAAAGGTGGTCGCTATCGGGGAGATAGGCCTTGATAAGCATCATTATGCTACGACAAAATATGAAGCATATCATACATATAACGATTTTATTAATATCCAGAAATTTTTCTTAATAAAACAACTTGATCTGGCTAGAAAACACAATAAATCAGTAATTCTTCATAATCGAGAAGCAAAAGACGAGTTTTTAAAAGTCATCAACGAAAACTGGGAGGAATATTTTAGAGGTAGAATGGTACTTCACTGTTGTGAGGCGGATGATAATCTTTTGGATTTTGCCATTAAGCATGAAATCTTTATTGGAGTTGATGGAGATGTGACATTTAGCAAATCAAAGCAAGAGTTTATAAAAAAAGTTCCACTAGATTTGCTTGTTTTAGAAACAGACTCTCCCTTCTTGCTGCCTGAACCACTAAAAAGTCAAAAAAAGTACCCAAATGTGCCGGCGAATTTAATTTATATCATCGAATATGTTGCAAGACTAATGAAAGAATCAGTAGATAAAATAGCCCAAGAAACAACAAATAATGGGAAAAGATTGTTTAATCTGCACTAACCACGAGCTTGAGCCGGTTCGGCCATCCCCTGTTTAGCTCCGGTGACAGCCGATGTTGCTGTTGCCAGTCCGGCAACTACAAGAATGGCAAGGACGGCCTGCAGAAGTTTATTAGCTTTTTGTGGGTCCAGTGCCTCAACCATTTTTTGCATTGCTTCACCCAATGCCTGATTTTGCTCGGTTAATTTAGCAATTAGCTCGTCCTGAGCATCGAGTCTTGCCAATAGTTCATCCATTTGAGGGCTTTCGGGTTGACCAGTATCGGCAGTTGCTTCGGCTGTTGCAGTCTCATTCCCCGCCGGTTGGGGATGATCTTCCGGGGGCTGACTTCGACTCAGAGCTGCTGAAATTCCGGGGTGTTTTGGGGCATAAAGCGCTGCTTTTTCAGCGTGTTCTCCCACAAATCCATCCCAGAACCTATTTGATGCCTCAAGCAACGGTACGTCAAGTGCTTGATCGGTTGTGGTTTCTGCCGGAAGCTCACCATGAACTTTGGTAAGCTCACCTTGTAAGTCTCGGTCAGCCTGTTGCATGAGAAGATCCTGTTTGGGATCAATAGACCCGTCTTCCGTAAGATGAACACCATAGTCCATGTAAGCTTTATATTGATCAGGCTCAGCTTCCTTAAATTGTTCAAGCGCGGTTTCCTGAGCATCTTTTTGAAGTTCGGGATCCTCGTTAGTTTTACCTGTATTTTTTAAAGCCAGAAGTGCTTGCTCAACCATTTTTTGGTACAAGGGATCAAGTAAAATGTTCATGGCCAAAAGTCCCGCCTCGGCTCTTCTTTGTTCGAGAATCAGAAGGGGAGTAGGCCGAGAGGTTTCTCGACTTTCTCCTCTTCTTGCTTGTGCATTTTGTTCGCCGGAAGTGTTTGGTTTGGCAGATGACCTGTCGGCGTCTGTAAGGCGTGGCATTATTGCGGGTTCTGCAACTTCGCTATCATCAGTTATATCTCTAAATGTTCCCTCAATAACATTATTATCGGTGGCTCGTGGTACTACTACCCCGGCGTCAGGTCTGTCAGCTGAAACGGGAACACCGGCATTTGATAAAATTCCAGCTCCGTCCACACTTCCTCCAGAAGAGGTTAAAGCAAGTTGAGCTGGTTCAGTAGCTGCAAGCTGGCGAAGAGCTTCCTCAGCTTGGGTAGGTTCAGTGGAAGGTTCGGCCGCTTCTTTTAAGCCCCTAAACCATGTTAGGCCAATAAATTTTCTCCCCTCTCCTCTGATATTTGCATGGAGTTCTACGCCTCCACCTTTAGGGCTATACATCCCAAATTGCAATGTTGGATCTGTTTTTGGTTCGACTTTGACCGAAACTAAAGGTGGTCTTCCTTCTTGCGCTTCTGCCATTTTAAGTAATTTGAGCTGCTGTCGGTTCTGAAACTGGTAATGGGTTACTATTATTTTGCATAAGCCCTTGCATCTTATTCAACACGTTATCGACCTTATTTTGTTCTTCAAGACGCAAAAATTCGCTATAAACCGGTTTAAAATCGGCATACTTGAGAGTTAAGTTGTTAAGCGCTTCTTTAAATTTGGCAACATCTTCCAAATCAACACATTTTAAAAATTCCTTTGTTATTGTCTGCCCATCAATAGGAGATACTGCCTCAGTTTCAATAAGCTCAACAAGTTTTTGCAGGAACACTTTCTCAGTTTGAGCAATTATCGGATTCGTGGGCATACAACAACATTATCATACCCCCACTTTGAAGTCAACTACATCTCCGTCTTGTATTTCATAATCTCGCCCGACGATTTTAGCTACACCTTTTTCTTTCGCCTGAGCCCATCCGCCAACTTCAACAAACTGTTTGTATGGGACAATTTCAGCCTTTATAAAAAGACGCTCAAAATCGGTGTGGATAACTCCTGCAGCTTGTGGTGCCAAGGTTCCTTTCTTAATGGTCCATGCTCTTACCTCCTTTGCTCCGGCAGTTAAATAAGAAATTAACCCAAGTGTCGAGTAAGCAATTTGGATTAATCGATCAAGCCCTGAACTTTTTAGCCCAAATTGCGACAAATATTCTGCGCGTTCTGTTTCGGGTAATTCAAGTAAGTCTGTTTCAAGTTTTGCCGATAGGGCAATATATTCAGTAGTTGAGCCAACTTGAGATAAAATTGTTTGTATCTTATTTTCAGTTTCGTTCAAGTTTTCCAGTTGTTGTTCAGATAGATTAAATACGAAAATAACCGGTTTTAGAGTTAGTAAATTAAGATATTTAATTGATTCAAGCTCTTCATTGATAAATGACAAGAGTCTTGCCTGTTTTCCCTCATCAAGATGTTTCCTTAGTTTTTCAAGCGTTACAACCAACATCTTCTCTTCTTTTGAAAGGGTTCCTTTAGGTGTTTTTTGGCGGGTGACAACCTCAACATCAGCCAAGGTTAACTCGGTGTCAATTGTTGAAATGTCATTAACTGGTTCATGTAAGTCTCCCACATGAATAATTTGATTGTCTTCAAATAAACGTACAACATGTACAATCGTGTCGACTTCTCTAATGTGAGATAAAAATTTATTTCCCAGTCCCTCCCCAACAGATGCTCCTTTGACGAGTCCGGCAATGTCATAAAACTCAATAGCAGCAGGAATAATAGTATTAGTTTTGACAATGTCAGCCAAAACGGGCAATCGAGCATCGGGAACTTCAATAACCCCGACATTTGGTTCAATAGTACAAAAAGGATAGTTAGCAACGTCAGCAACTTTCTTTTTCAAAAGAGTATTAAATAATGTTGATTTACCAACATTTGGCAACCCGACAATTCCGACTTTAAGCATGAAGGAATTATAACAAAAGATAGAGCTAAATATGGCTTGTATGTTAAGATAAGGATATGCTTGGGATGTCAATTGAAGCGCTGCCACTACAGAATCTAGAAGCTGCCCCTTTTGGTCAGGCTAAAATTAGGGTTGAAAAATGTCGAAGAATTAGGCATGATCTTAAACCTCAAGATGATACTCCATATAGTCATCAGAGAGTTGAGGAATTAAGAGATATTGAAACAAGATCGCAACAAGGAAAAGGTGATAAAAAAAGTGGATTAGAAGAATTAATAATCGACTCAAGAGGTTATCAGGAACGTAGATTTAGAATGATTTATAGATCAGATCAAGGTGAAGAGGTAAGTGAGGAGCTAATAATGTTTTTTAAATTAGGAGAAGATGGACAACCTCAATGGTTAACTTTAGATGGACAACCGCTTGCATTAAATGGAGATTTATACGATTCTCGTTTGGAGAGCGGGATTCATGCTTCGGGAAGAGAAAATAGAGTAAGTATGGTACCGAGAGTTGGCGGTCGGGGAGAATATACGGGAGTTGTAAGTATTACTGAAACACGGCGGTCGGCTGAGAAGCAAGAGCCTCGGGCTGATCAAGCTCAAGCAAATACTGGACGACAAGATTCAATTACTCAAACGATGCAGCCTGTACTTGATAAAATACAAAATGCTGGAATGAAGGGAAGGCTGGGAATCGAAGTTCAATTTACTCCAGAAGAACTAGTGCAGGTAGAGCAATTATTAAGTAGCGCACATGCTAAACTCGTATCAAGTCCGGAGTTAAGACAATTAGAAAATATAATAGATCAATATAGGGGTGATACGGCATTTGGTATTTCTCTAGGTTTTGGTACGGCTATTTTAGAAGATAGCTCTGTGAATGCTCCTACGGTTGTTCAAACAGTCGCAGGCCCAAAGATAAAAGTCCCACCTAATACGTTTCGTTTACATAGACTTCAAAATCAAGTACAATCTGCGCAGTCTTTACTTAAAATGTATCAAGGTAAGCCTCTTGATAGTAAATCTGGAAATAACGCATACGGTACATCTGCCGGAAGTTTCGGAAAATTAATACAGGCTGCCTTAGAAGTATATAAAACTTGAGCGTAGTATATACGAGTTTCGCATTAAAAAATGCAGGTTCCCATTCTGGAAAATTTTCCCGTCATTCTGGAAGCCATGGAATGGCTGATAGAATCTAAATAGGATCCTATCGGTCTAACGGCCTCCATGATGACATAGAGGATGTTCCAAAATGACAAAGAAAAATGAACCAAGTATGGACAGAGTGATTGGTCTCCAGAGTCCTGACGTTAATACGAATCTTGCGTAGTGAAAGAAAAATTGTTTTTGGGGTTAGGTAGTTGTTTTAATAATTCTGTTTAACTTAACAAAATCTTTATCGTATGATAATATCTTTGAATTATCATCTTTTGCTCGCAGAAACAAATATATATCAAACATACTGACGGCGCTTTTTTCAAAAATTTCAAAGGCTTTGATCCATAAGCTGCGGTGTTGGATATTTAGATATTCGGTTTTGATGAGCGTAGTTAATTTTTCCGCAATATCGCTTCGTGGTGCTTTATAAAAACTTTCCAGCACAAATACCATCTCCAGAATTACCTCTGGTAGAAAAATAATAATAATGTTTTTGTCACGTACTTTCTTTAGTAGTTTTTTTGTCTTTGTCGCTTGGGACATGACATCCTGAAGAAAAAAACGTAGATAGAAATTAGTATCAGCAAAATAAGTTGTTATCACCTTAATGATTTTTATATCGAGAAATTGCTACTTTCTCCCAGACTTTCTTCTCAATTATGGCAATTTCGTGGGGTTTTTTCTCATTCAGAGCATAACTTTTCATTGATCCAGCCAGTGAGAAAATATCTTCAATTGGTTCAATGATCATTGTATTATTCTCCTGTCGAATAAAGGCTTTTATATTTTTTAAGGTTCAAATTCCTTCGCATCTGTGCGGGGATACTGATTTGTCCTTGGCTGTTGATTGATACTATTTGTGTCTTAATACATTAATTATAGCTATTCTCATTAATTTTGTCGATACCTTACATTATATTATACAAAACGTCATATTGACATTTTGTATAGTTGGTGAGACACTGTATCTATATGACAAGTACGGTAACTGCCACACAGGCACGAGAACAATTTGCTGATATTATCAATCGAGTAGTCTATCGTGGCGAACAATTTATTATTGAAAAAAAGGGAAAGCCGGTCGCCCGAATTGTAATGATTGAGGAAAAACAAAAAGAAACGATTACTAAAAATGAGCCAGATCAAGGTTTAATGCTTTTGAAAAAGTTAAGCCAATATAATGCCAAAGGCTTACCAAAAGATTTGGCTCAAAATCATGATAAATATGCATGGGGAGGAGAGTAAATTGGCTATAGTTGATGCTGATGGGCTTATTGGATTGATGAGTAAGGATGACAAACATCATTCAAAATGCATAGAGATCAACAATTTTTTAAATGCGCAAGGTTTTAGACTGCTTATCCCTTACGGAATTGTTCTAGAGGCGTCAACGGCTGTTGCTCGAGCTGAGGATCCAAAGAAGCCTATATTAGCCCACAAGCTATTGGTTACATTTCAACAAGCATCAGAACCGAGCCATTTCGATTTAAATGTCGGAATTACAGTGTCAAAGCTCTACAATCCACAAGCTTCAGCAAAACACACACCTTTTGATCATTACGTCTTAGCACTGGCCAAACAAAATAACATTCGTTATGTTTTTTCATTTGATCAATTTTATGCAATGAACGGACTCGTGTTGCTTGAAGATTTATTATGATATTGGTTTTTCGTCAAGGAGTTTTGCCAGCATAAAACCTGCTTTTCTTCCCATCGTGGAGGCTTCTTTGTGAGTTGTCACCATTTCGTCACCGACTAATTTACGTACAACTCTCATAATCGGGATACCCTGAGAAAAGAGTAGACGTATGGCTTTGGCAGAAAAATTTTTTGACAAACTAGTAATTAAGGCCACGTAACAATGAGTCCAAAAGTAATACGTATCTCCTGGACCATCTGATTTGTTAGGATCTTTTGCTTCAAATTGAGCAACGGCACTATCCCATCTCCTTAGATCTCCAATACTAAGAGGTATTTCAGGATATGCTCTTGAGTCATATCCCCTTGCCATCAGGCGTGACGCTATAGCAACCGCAAAACAAAATGTCGGTTTTTTATACTGTCATGCTGAACTCGCTGCGCCCTTCCGTAGTCTTGTACGAAGGAGGGTTTCAGCATCCCAACAATAAGATCCTGAAATAAAACTTGTCCCGAACTTGATTCGGGATTCAGGATGACAAATTAGACAGTTTGAATTGCGCTAGCTATACGAGAAAGAGGTTTAATATCTCTTCGTCTTAATTCATTTGCAAGGTTACAAAAGATATGTCCTCTTTGATTAAGTTGATCACGTTGTTTTAATCTTTCTGGGTCGATAATGAAAGGCTCAAATATTTCTAGATAGCGTGAACGAGGCGGCAGGAAAAAACTACCGACGACGGCACCTGTTGTTGTTATATTTTCTACAGATAAGCGGCTCATAATAATAAAGTTTTATTGAAAATGAATCAGACATATTATATCAAATAGATCCTATAGTTTTTTTTAGAGTTAATGAGAGTGATATTTGTGAATACTTACGGTTTAAATACTCCCTGAAGTGCCTGGCTACTATCTTTTGTTACCTCAAGAAGCTCGTTTTGAGCACGGACAATATTTTCCTTTCTTCCTTGCCAGGCTTTCAGTACCGGATACATAAAAGCACGATCAAAGGAAAATGAGATTGGCCAAGGTAGCGATTTAACCTGGCAAATAGCATTTAAATGCAGATTAGCCTCGAGCGTCGATTGCCCTCCTGACAGAAAAACAATTCCGCCCGTGTTATGGGGGACAGAGCCAGTAAGACAACCGATCGTTTTTTCTGCTACTTCACTGGGGCTTGCCTTTATCTTGGCGTCAGTTCCGGGCAACACCATGTTGGTTTTTAAGATAACTTGGGACATGTCAACATTTTCTTTATCAAGCAAGGCAAACAAAGACAATAGAATCTGCTGGGTTGTTTTTTTGCATACTTCAATTGGGTGATCACCGAGCGTTAACACCTCCGGCTCGAGAATGGGCAGGTAGTTATTTTGTAGTGCAATTTGCGTATATTTGGCGAATATCTTGATATTTTCGTTGATACACTCGTCTGTTGGCATATCTTTACCGATCGTAAAGACAGAGCGCCATTTGCAAAATTGTGCTCCAAACTTTTTATAATCCAACAATCTGTCCGCTAGAGTTTCAAGGCCATTTGTTTTTTGTTCAATCGAGCTTCTGGAAAGAAGTGTCAAGCCCTGGTCAACTTTAATGCCGGTAATGATACCTCGTGAGCGAAGAACTTCATGGAACGATCGCCCGTCAGAAAGTGTATTTGAAAGTGTCTCCTCATGAAAAATAATTCCTGAGATATATTTTTCAATATTGGTAGTAGTTACAACAATTTCTCGATATCTTGTTCGTTTTTCTAAAGTTTCCGGAATGTTAAATTCCTCAAGGCGTTTGTTAGTTGAATCTGGTTTGTCATCAGCAGCAACAAGTCCCTTACCTGGCCCAAAAAGGTAGTTGACTAACGGTTTTAAAGATATTGACATACATTGAGTATATCAAAGCTGTATCATGAAGATGAAACCACAAAAAACACAATAATGTTTTAACTGCCTTATAAGTTTTATAATAAGTATTTGATCAATAAAATTATACAATCTATTTATCGTGTTATAGGCCTAAAGCAGATCGAAATTGGCGGGCAAAATTGTTGGGTGATAATTGCTTACTTCTGGCATTTGCTTTTTCTCCCAAGAGATTTCTTTTATCTGGATTTTTAGAAAGAGCGTCAATTTCTTGAGTTAGTCGAATTGGGTCGTTAGGATTTACAAAGATAGCAGCATCGCCGGCAATTTCATGAAAAACTAGGATGTCAGATAAAATTGAAGGAGTAGAAAATGTTGCAGCCTCAAGATATGACAACCCGAATCCTTCATCGTGGGAAACTAAGATATTACATAATGCATTTTTATATAACCATTTCAACTCTGAATCAGTTACTCTCTCTTGAAAAATAAATCTTGGGTCATCTTTTGCAAGACTTACAAATTCTGCAAACGATTCTTGCCAAAGATGTTTTAGCTCTGGAGAATTGACGCTTTCTTTGCTAAATTTACCTCCAGCAAATACGCAAGGGACCTTGTTTTCTTTTATTGCTTTGGCAATCGTTGGAAGATTCTTGTTCCAGTTAACGTCTCCTACATACAGGCAAAATGTTTTAGGAATGTCAATATTGGGTTTTGACTCTCTCTCCTTAAGCAACGTTTTTGGAATTGTTAGGTAGCAGACGGAGATTTTTGATTCGTCGATATGTAGGTATTTCTTTATGTCTTTTTTAGATGACTGGGAAATAGTAATAATTTTATCGTAAGACTTGGCAATTTGAGTGTTAATCCATTTAAAAATCATTCCCTTTAACCCAATGGGGAAGTGTTCGGGGTATTTAAGTGGGATAACATCAAAGATGATGAGTACTTTCTTGTTTGCTTTGGTTTTTATAATTTGAGGAGGGTGAAATGGGAACCAATAGGGAACAATTAATGTCCCATCAGAGGGGATAAGCTGCGGGTCATTAATAAATTCAATTTCAGGGAGATAATCGGCAATTAACTGTATGACTCTCCCGCCTCCTCGAAAGGCAGAGAGAGAATCTTTTTTTGTCGGATCAAGAAGATAAACTTTTCCCATATCTTATTTTATCTCATTTGGGCGATAACTGTTACTGCCTCTCCGGTACCAAACAAAGAATTTAAAAAGACGAGTATATTGAAATATATCCTTTTTAGGAGGGGGAGACTAGAGCGATTATGGTTAGCATAAAATTTATCTTTTATATAAAAACCATTCTTTTCAAGAAAATTAATAAGATAGTGATCGGTAAAATGCCAAATGTGCTCTCCCGGCATTAAAGACTCCCAAAATATTCCTCGAAGATAGAATACAACATTTCGTCTATTGGGTACTCCAACAATCAAAAGTCCATTCTCATTAATAATCTGCTTAATCAAATCAATTTCTAGTTTAAGATTTTCAATATGTTCCAAAACGTGGTTATAAATGACCGCG
>Ga0209542_10004390_pt1 | contig 29048 bp, 41 predicted proteins | sample RifCSPhighO2_01_FD_184028 | JGI IMG/M metagenome (GOLD analysis project Ga0209542, IMG submission 184028) | Soil microbial communities from Rifle, Colorado - Rifle CSP2_plank highO2_0.1 (SPAdes) (version 2) | ecosystem: Environmental > Terrestrial > Deep subsurface > Rock core/Sediment ...
GTTATCACTATGAATTTCTTCAGTGAACAACAATCTTGTTCACTTTTTTATAATCTTTTTACTAAAAATAGTTTGGGGCGCTCTCATCCCCACCTTGAAAGGTGTAGATTTCCCGCGCCTAATTAAATTTTCTGACGAATATTATTAAAATGAAGCTGTTGCTGATTAAGTTTCTGTGTCTTTATCGATATGATTTTTGAAAGCCCTAAAAATATAGCTTAAATTTTCAGAATTGCTGATATTATGACGATTATTTTGAAAGGTGAGAAAGCACCAAGCATATGGATGAAGATAAAATATCAATCTGAGGCGGTGATGACTTTGGATTTTTGTTTTGTGGTTTGAGAGTGAGCAGAAACAAATAAAAACTGTCTTGGGCTTTTTCTTTTATGGCAAAGAAAGAGGTTGCGGAAAATAAGAAACTTAAGATTGGGTGGTTTAGTTTTTCGTGCTGTGAGGATTCTACTATTGTTTTTACTGAATTATTGAATGATCATTTTGAAGAGTGGAGCAAGGTAGTGGATTTTCAATATGTCAGGGTTTTAAGGAAGAAGAATAAACTTGAAGGACTTGATGTGGCTTTTGTCGAGGGTGCGATTGCTTCTGATAGGGAAAAGAAAGAACTGCTTGAGATTAGGAAGAACTGCAAGAAGCTTGTGGCTATTGGGAGTTGCGCCTGCACTGGGGGGCCGAGCGCTCAGAGAAATATGTTTTCTAAAGAGCTGGAGAAAGAGATTGAATTTTTGCTTAGAAAATTTCATCAATCGGACAAGGTGCATAAGCTCGAGGACTTGGTGAGAGTTGATGCGAAAGTTCCGGGATGCCCGATGAATGAGGAGAAGTTTCTTGAGGTTTTGAATAAGATGCTCGTGGAGTTTGGAATAGGAAAATGACAGTTTCACAAATTAAGAAAATTAAGAAAATAAAAGCATATGGGTTTGCAAATCAGGAAACATTTAGTTATTTGATTGTTAACAAATCTTCTGATTTTTACTTTTGGCTGGAAGGTTTTCTGAATCAAGGTTTCAACGCAGGCATTTCTATAGGAAAATATACCGAAACTTTTTATTCAGGCGGGAAAGTCGTAAGAAGAAAAAGAAACGCAGTTAAAAATATCGATAAGCACGAGTATTACTATTTGAATAAGACGCGGACGAGGAGGGCAGATTTGTTTTACGGGAAGAGAAAAGTATTTATTTTTATCAGCGCACCTTTAGCTGTGAGGATGAAAGCAATGGAAAAGCTTGAAAATTTTGTTACGTTTGTTAAATACAAAGGCAAGTGGAAGCCGGGCAGGGCGTTGAGATAATCTGAAAAAGTCGTAGTGTCAATAATTTTAAAAAGAAAGTAGTCTTGTTTTTAATATGTCAAGTGTTGGAACAGTTACGGGCTGGGGATATAGGCTTAAAGGAATTAAGCCTTTTCTTACAGGAGTGATTTTTATTATATTCGCGATTCTTGCATGGATTTATGTTAATCTTTCTCTTGGGTTTGTTCTTCTGCTTATTGGAATTGGGGGAATTATTGTAGGGATTGTGCAGTGGAAGACTGGAAGTTATGTTATGAAGAAGTTTTGAAGAGCGAATTTGCTGCTTTGTTGAAAATATTTCTTGAGTTATTTGCACCCACCCACCCGCCCAGATAGTTTCGACTTGCAGCTAATGGATTTCGCAAGTCGAATTATTTGTCGCAAATAACTCTGACTTTTTAGCAGGTTTAGGATTCCCACATAAATTTCACTTTCAGTGAAAAGCCCGCCCTTACCTCTCCCAGATCCCTTCTTCTCGCGACCACATGCGAAATATTATCGATAATACTCGTCATGTAGTGCGCTCGCCCCAATCAATATAATAAACCTGCAATCTCCTACTTTTTCAACAAATCCTGAATTTACGAAAGATATAAAAATGAACAACTGTTCTATAAATTGGACGATTGTCTTGTAAAATGAACAAAATACTTGAATTGTTTGTAAAAGAACCTGAAAGGGAATTTCATGTCAGAGAAGTAGCCAGGCTTGTGGAGAAATCTCCTACGACGGCATCTTTTTATCTTGAAAAGTTTGAAGAAGAGGGGATATTAAAATCAGAAAGGAAACTAAACCATCTTGTTTACAAGGCAAATGCTGAAAATAAGGCTTTCAAACAATTGAAATTGAATTATAATTTAGAAATACTTAATAAATCGGGGCTTATTGAATTTCTTGAAAATGAGTTCAATCATCCGGAAGCTATTGGACTGTTTGGAAGTTTTGCGAAAGCTGAAAATATCCCGATTAGCGACATTGATTTGTTTGTCATTAGTTCGTCAGACAAGCAACCTGTTTTAAAAAAATACGAGAAAAATTTGGGGCACAAGATTCAATTGTTTGTTTTTTCTAGGAACGATATCGAAAAAATGAAACAAAAGAATAAAGAGTTACTTAACAACATTTTAAATGGCATTATTCTTTATGGCTATTTGGAGGTTTTCAAATGAATTTTGAAGATTTTATCAAGCTGGGGCAGGTTAGAAGGGCCAGCAGAGATGAGCAGCTAGCGAAATCATTGTTAAAAGAAACGGTAATAGATATGGAATTTTTTGGAGACTTAGAAATAAATGAAAAATCTGCCAGAAAACTTGTCAGTAATTATTATGACTTTCTTAGAAGTATTTTAGAAGCAATGGCTGCCTTAGATGGCTATAAAGTGTATGCTCATGAAGCATTTACATATTATCTTAAGAAGAAAAATGAAGAGGCTGCTGCAGGCAAGTTTGATAGATTCAGGCTTTTGAGGAACAAAATTAATTATTACGGAAGAATTATTTCAGTTCAGGAAGCAAAAGACGCGATTGAAAGTATTAAAGATAGCATCGATTATTTGATTAAGAAATATCTTGGAGAGATGAGATGAAAAAAGTAGACATATCAATACAGAACATTTCTAAGATTGAAGGGCACGCGGACTTAGATGTGAAAGTGCGGGAAGGGAAAGTGCAAAGCGTGAATTTGAGGTTTGCTGATAACAAAAGGTTTTTCACGCAGGCGATAAGAGGGCAGAGCGTTGAGACGCTTCCGCAGAGCGTTGCAAGGATATGCGGGACGTGTTCGATTGCGCATACGATGTGCTGCATTGAAGCGATTGAGAAAGCGCTGAACGTTTCTGTCTCGGAACAGGCAAGAGCGTTGAAGAAACTTACGATGTATGGGCTGATGATAAGAGACCACGCGCTGCATATTTATCTTTTTGCTTTGCCAGATGTTTTTGAGAAAGATTCTGTTTTGGATTTTACTGGAGATGAGACACAGTATCTTAAGGATTCTTTTGATGTGAAGCGGGCGGGGAACAAGTTAACGCAGGTTGTTGCAGGAAGAGCGGTTCACGCGCCGTATCCTGTTCCTGGGGGATTTGCAAATATTCCAGATATTAAGGAACTTCGAGAGCTGATTCCGGAGCTGAAACTTGCAAGAGAGAAAGTAATGAAAGTGCTTGGGGTTTACGCGAGGTGCGACAGGAATTATGAAAGAGAGACGAAGTTTGTTGCATTATCGGGAGAGGAATTTAATTTTCTTGGAGATTATATCTTAACTTCTAAGGGAGAGAAAATTCCTGAGGAAAAGTATTTTGAGCATCTTGAGAAAGTCGTCATACCTTATTCGCAATCCGTGGGGTATGAGTTTGAGGACGACACTTACATGCTTGGTGCTTTGGCGAGGTTGAATTTGAACAAAGACAAACTGCATTCGCAGACGAGGAAGGACTGCGCGAAGTATCTTAAAATGTTCCCTTCGAATAATATTTTTCTTAACAATCTTGCGCAGGGAATTGAGATTATTCATTCGATAGACCATTCTATTGAGATAATACAAAATTTGAAACTGAAGCAAGAAGAGCCGCCTCAACTGAATTATAAAGATTGCCAGGGAGTTGGGGTGATTGAAGCGCCGAGGGGAATTTTGTTTTATCATTTGGCTTTGAAGAAGGACGGAACGATTAAAGACGGGACGATAATCACGCCGACACAGCAGAACCAGATTAACATGGAATTGGATATTAAGAAATTAGTGCAAAATTCGCTGGATAAATTAAGCAAGGAAGAGATACAATATGAAATTGAGAAGCTAATCAGAAGTTACGATCCTTGCATTTCGTGCGCGGTGCATTTTTTGAAAGTGAATTGGGTTTAGACAAATTTATATAACTCTGAAACTTTGATAAATGATGTTGGAATATTCGAATACTCTCGTGTTGGGGATTTTGGCGTTTGTTTCTTTGGTTACTACTTTCATATTGGGAATTTTGATGAGGAAAGGAAAGCCTGTTTTCAAGTATCACCGGTTCTTTGCTTTTTTGACTTTAGTTCTTGCATTGATTTATGCATATTTGGTTCTTTTTTGGAAGTGAGAATTGGGCTCTGTTGAAAATCTTTCTTTAGTTTAGGATTCCCACAGGAATTTGACCTAACGGTCAAAAGCCCTACTCGCAGGCACTCTCGAATTTTCTATACATTACTCTCGTGTACCATGCTCGCCCTTCCCACACTACTATCTTGCCCCAATCAAGATAGTAAACCATAATCTGACTTTTTCAACAGGGCTTAAAAATTAGTAAGATATTTATTTACCAGTTTCCTTGATAAAAAATGGGAAAAGTTGTGAAATATGCTTTGATTGACGCTTTGGCGACGGCGGTTTATGTTGCAGTTGTAGCTTCATTTATGTATCTTGCGGGACAAGGAATGATTGGAACGAGCAAGAGCGTGCTGATTCCTATTGCAATGCTTATGCTATTTGTTTTTTCTGCGGCTCTTACAGGAACGATGATGTTTGGAAGACCAATAATGTGGTATTTGGATGGGAAGAAAAAAGACGCTCTGAAATTGCTTGTCCACACGCTTGGGATTTTTATGCTTATTACTTTTGTTGTGCTGATTCTATTGATTTGGATTGCTGCGGGATGATTCTAGACAATGAAAAAGAAAAAATGGGTGCAAGATGTGATGAGCGATTCCACCTCGCCGCCAGAAGGAATATTTGCAAAAGATGCGGAGACGATAGCGAAAGTTATGGCAAGAAAAGATGTGAGCCCGAAGGGAATTGGCTCGGCGGTAAGAATGGTTCAATATTTTATCAATAGAGGAGGAAAGGGGCTTTCAGTAGGAAGAAAAAAAGAGTTGGAAAAAGCAAAGAAATTGTTACAAAAGAAGATGAAGAAGTATGGAGAAAAGTAAGATAAACAAAGAATGGCATATGAAAAATAGAATGTCTAAGAACGCGAGCTTTGAGCAGAGGGTGAAGTGGCATACCGAACATAATAAAAACTGCAAGTGCCGAGAAGGATTTCCCCAGAAGTTGGAAGAAGAGATTGAGAGACGGAAGAAGAAAAATTAAAGCTTAAACTCTGATTTTAGAATTGTAGACAAGACTTTAGAAATGTTTATATATGTAGGCACCCATTATATTATTATGCATGTTGAGAAAAGAAAGGCTGGCAAAAAAGTGAAATATTATCTGGGACACTCATTCAGGGAAGGGCCGAAAGTGCATAAGCTCAGGAAGTTCTTAGGAATCGACTTGAACAAAACGCTTTTGGATGAAAGAGTTGACAAAGCTAAGGAATTAATTTTAGAGGAGATTGAAAAGTACCGCATAATAAAAGACCCGCTTGATTTTGAATTATCTGAGAAAGACTTTCTTTTTGCCAAGAAGATAGAAAAAGAAATTCCGCTAAAGATAAGCCATTTGTCTGAGAAGCAATGGGCGCGGTTTTCCGAATTGTTTACATACAATACCAACGCTATCGAAGGAAGCGAGCTTAACAGCAAAGAAGTAAAAGAAATACTTGAAGAAGACAAGTGGCCTGAGGAGAAATCAAAACAAGACATCTCTGAAGCATACGGCGTCAGCGAAGCTGTAAGATACATAAGAGGAACGAAAGAAGAACTGTCTATAGATTTGATGAAGAAGATACACCAGATTATTTTTAAGAACTCGAAAAGCTTTGCTGGACAGCTAAGAAAGGCGGGGGAAGAGGTTGTCGTTAAGAATAGGTTGGGGGAGATAGTGCATGAGGGAGCTCCGCAATCAAGGGTGCTTTATTTGTTGAATGAGCTAACGGAGTGGTATCAGGGGAATAAGAAAAAATATCCTGGATTGATTTTAGCAGCGGTCGTGCATAATCAGTTTGAGAACATACATCCGTTTAGAGATGGGAATGGGAGGGTGGGAAGAATATTACTAAATAATATTCTGATTAAGAATGGGCTGCCGCCCATCAATATCGATTTAAGAAACAGAGCAGAATATTACGCTTCGCTTCAGTCGTACCAGCAGAAGCATGATTTGAAGCCGACTTTGGATTTATTCGCCAAAGAGTACAAGGCATTGAAAAGGATTCTTGGGTGACTACATTTTGGTTTTTTGTAGGCACCTAATTTGAAGATGCTGAGTTTTGATGGGGTCGGGGTGTGGGGCGGGAAGAATGGAAGAGGAAAAGACTCAATAGACTTTGTTGAAAATCTGTTTTTGAGCTGCTTTCGTGTGCCCTGTTTGTCCTAATCCTGCCCAATCCTCCCATGAAAAGTTATCATCCAACCCACCGGACCGACTTGTGATTGGTTTGTTTGCGTCAGATAATAAACCATAATTTTATTTTTTCAACGAAGTCCCATATACATACTTCTAAATAGATACATTTTCTTTGAGGTCAGATTATCGAGTTATCTAATTCTTTAATTGTCATCATGAAAGCGTTAAAATTTCATTGCGTTAATTGTGAAGCCGAAAGGAATATCATAGTGAAATTAGTGGGGGCTTCGTATATTGTAGGAATTTGCGAGGTGTGCAAATCTAAAATCACAATCAACCGCGTAAGGGCGCACATCAGTGCCTGATTTTAATAAGGTCTTTGTCGAGGTCTGCTTTGGCTACTTTGTTTGTGTGGAAGTAGACAAATTCTTTGCCGCCGGCGTCTATGCTCATAAGAAGATTCATTTTCAACAATTTATCTACGGCATTCTTTAATTCTGTGTTTGAGAACTCGAAATGCTCTTTAATCAAATCATAATATCTTCCAAACATTTTTCCATCGGACAATCTTGTTTCGTTAAGGATTGTGAGGAATTTGGTTTCTTTCGGGGTGAGTTGGGGGTTTGGATTTCTGGGATGAATGGAAATTGGTGAGGATTTCATGTTTAACGACTAGAAGCGAAGGTTATATAGGTTTGCATTTGTGGGACGGGAAGTTAATCTTTAACAGGGTTGTAATCTTCAAAGTGCTTGATACAAAAACTGATTAGCTTGTCAGCTAACTCTAGGTTTTTTTCGGCTTGTTCTTTTTCTTTCTTGCTAGAGCTCTTAAATGTGTAAATTTGCAATTCTTCGGAGTTCTCGTCGTAAATTTCCCAGTTATCTCTGTTTATGAGACCGAGTATCTGACCGTCGGAGTTTAGGTAATCCACGAAGTATGTTTTATCTTTGAGTTTTATCGTGAAGGTTTTTTGCAGAGTCGTTTGTTCTATTTCCATGTCGGATCTGGGATCTTTTGAATATTTAAGGATGATCCTGTAGGAAAGTTTAAAATATATAGGTTGAGTTTGATTTGTATGGATAAGAAGCAAATGTCTGAAAGGGACGTATGTACGAAGTTTATTACGCCGGCTGTTATCGAGGCTGGATGGGATAGAGATAAACAGGTTAGGGAGGAAGTCTCCTTTACTGCTGGAAAAATTTTAGTTTATGGGAAAATTGTGAAGAGGGGCGTTAGAAAAAGAGCAGACTATATTCTTTATCATAAGCCCAACATGCCGATAGCATTAATTGAGGCAAAAGATAACACTTGTCCGATTGGCCAAGGAATGCAACAAGGAGTTGAGTATTCCGAAATGCTAGACATTCCTTTCGTGTTTAGTTCAAACGGAGACGGTTTTGTTTTTTACGATAAAACTACAGGTGAGGAAAATGAGCTAACTCTTTCGGAGTTTCCTTCTCCTGATGAATTGTGGAGAAAGTACAAGTCGTTTAAGGGGATTGATGAAGCTATTGAAGAAGCGGTTACAACAGACTATTATTATGAAGAAAATTCTAAGAAACCGAGATATTATCAGACAATTGCGATTAATCGGATTGTCGAAGCGATAGCAAAAGGCAAAGATAGAATTTTGCTAGTTATGGCTACTGGAACTGGAAAGACATTTGTCGCGTTTCAGATAATGCACCGTTTAAGAAAAGCCGGATTGAAAAAAAGAATTTTGTATCTTGTAGATAGAAATGTTCTACTTGACCAGCCGAAGAATAATGATTTCAAGCCGTTTTCTAAGGTTATTACGAAGGTAAAGAACCGCAAGGCGGACAAAGCTTATGAGATTTATATGGCTCTCTATCAGGGTTTGTCTGGAAACGAAGACTCAAAAAATATTTACAAACAGTTTTCTCCTGATTTTTTTGATTTGGTGATTGTGGACGAGTGTCATAGGGGAAGCGCAAGAGACGAATCAAGATGGCGAGAAATTTTAGAATATTTCAAATCTGCTACTCAGATTGGAATGACAGCTACGCCAAAAGAAAGTAATAAAGTCTCAAACATAGATTATTTTGGCCAGCCCATTTATTCATATTCTTTGAAACAAGGAATTGAGGACGGCTTTCTTGCACCGTTTAGAGTTATCAAAGTTGCGCTAGATAAAGACGTTCACGGCTTTAGGCCGAAGAAAGGCGAGAAAGATAAATTTGAGAACGAAATTCCAGATTACGTTTATGGAACTAGGGAGTTTGATCGCACTCTTGTGATTGACGAGAGGACAGAAGCTGTTGCTAAGAAAATAACAGAGTTCCTGAAGAAAACGGACAGATTTTCAAAGACGATTGTGTTTTGTGTAGACATTGAACATGCTGAACGAATGAAAAGGGCGTTAGTTAATGAAAACAAAGACCTTTACGGAAAGAACAAGAAGTATATCATGAGGATTACTGGCGACGATAATGTCGGAAAAGCCCAGTTAGATAATTTTATTGATCCTGCTTCGAGGTATCCCGTTATTGCGACGACATCTAAGTTGATGAATACGGGAGTGGACGCGCAGACTTGCAAACTGATTGTTTTGGATTCAGTTATTAACTCGATGACTGAGTTCAAGCAGATTATCGGAAGAGGGACGAGGATAAGAGAAGACTATGGAAAACATTATTTCACGATTATGGACTTTAGAAATATCACAAATCATTTTGCCGATTCTGATTTTGATGGCGAGCCAATACAGATTTATACGTCTCCTAAGGGAAAGATGGAAATTAAGGACATAGAACAAGAAGGCGCGGAAGAATTGCAAGATGGGGAGCAGATTTTAGTTTCTCCAGATATTTCAATGGACGAAGGGGATGGAAAGGTTAGGAAGTATTATGTTAAGAAAGGTTCGACGGAGGTTACGGTAATTAACCAGACGGTTCAGCATTTGGATCCTTCTGGAAAGTTGATAACAGAATCTTTGGAAGACTATACAAAGAAAGGAATGAAGAAAGAGTTTCGTTCGTTGAATGAGTTTATTCAGAAATGGAATATTGTGGACCAGAAGCGAGCGATTATCGACGAGTTGGAAAAAGAGGGGGTTTTGCTTGACGCGTTGCGAGAGGAATATGGAAAGGACTACGACCCGTTTGATTTGATTTTGAAAGTTGCGTATGGCCAGAAACCAATGACACGAACAGAGAGAGCGAAGAAGGTGAAGAAAGACGCACACTTCAAAAAATACAGCGAGAAAGCGCAGAAGGTTATCACGGCTCTTTTAGAAAAATATTCAGACGAGGGAATTGAAAATCTCGAGGACCCAGAGGTTTTGAACATTCCGCCGTTGACGCAGTTCGGCAGGCCATTAGAAATTATGAAGCTATTCGGAGGGAAGCTGGCTTATTTGAAGATGATTAAGGAGATTGAAGATAGGCTGTATAAGAGTTAAATAGAATAATTCTGTTTTGTCAAACTCAATATTTTTGGAACTTGAGTTTCAACTTCTTTTTTATCTCTGCTTCCTAAAGAAATGTTATGAGCTAGGCAATTTCTTATTTTTAATAAATCGTCTAAATATGTTAGAAAATTAGTCATCCTTCCTAGTTTATCGAAATTCCTTGTCCAATTTAATTCTATAATTTTACTCAAATGTTTAAGAGTAACTAAATACAATGGGTGTTTGTCTGCCCTTGGTATCCAAGGAGTCTTTTTATCATCTTCTGCTATTTTATTTGCATAATCAATAATCGGTTGAGTAACTTTTTCTTTTTTCCACCATGATAAATCATTTCCTAATTGTTTGAAAATTAATAGTCTCAGTTTATTTTCTAAAATATAAATATCTGAATAAAGACTTGCATTAAAATAAGCCGCCTTTTCAATAGGGTCATTAGAATTTTGTATTTTATTCTTGAAATTTGGCTTATTTAATTTTTTTACTTTGCTACTAGAATTTGAATTTTTGTTTCTATATTTCTCAACAATTTCTGATAAATTAGATGGCCCCTTATCCTCTTTCTTCAATCTGCGTTTTATGGAAAATCCTTTAATTTTCGCTGCAACTTGTGCGGCGGCAGGTTGTGTGCAATCTAATCCCTCATCAGTTTTAACTTGAGATATAAAATTTTTGACAGCCCCTTCGCTCTTGAAATAACCTCTTTTAATAAATTCTTGAATTATTTCATTAGTTAATTTGCTCATTATTCTCTACATCTCCTTTATCAATCGACTCTTCATTATCAAGTTTATTTTTTCCTTTCTTTTTTCTATCAGGAAATAGAGAACTTAATTTTGTATCTGAACACCCAATAACTTTAGCAACTTCTTTTATATTTGGTTCTCTCTTCATTAGAATGCCTGCAAGCAGGTATTCTATAGTTTGCAATCTATCTTCAATTTCTTTATTCTTCTTTGGCATTTTCTGCTTCTTCCTTCATGTTTGCATTATCTTTTTTCTTTCTATCTTTGTTTTTGTTTTTAGAAATTATCATAGCAACATAGCTATCGCTGGTTCCGATTATTTTTGCTATGTCCTTATATCCAATTCCAATGCCATTTAATTTTAATATTGATTCTGTTTGTGTTTTATCTTCTTTGATAACATTTGATGCATTTAATTTTATTAGAATATCTAATTTTTCTATTATTGTCTTTTCATCCATTTTTTATTTCAATCTCCTGTTTTTCTTCTCCTTTTAATTTCTTTTTAATCAAACTTCGTTCTTTAGAAACGTATCCTGCCGGCACATTTAACATTGATGCTATTTCGGCATAACCAAAGCCAAGGTCAGACAGTAGTTTTATTTTCTCCCTGTTTTTTTCCGGTTTATCTTCTACCATTTGCAAGGCTATCAAAGCCCCTAATTTCATGTCAATCTTCTTTAACAGGTCAGTTTGTTCCTTTTCCATCTTTTTTCTTCAGCGAATTGATTATGACAGCAATATTGCCCGGAGTCTTGTTTAGAATCGTGGCAATTTGATTATAGTCTAGTCCCAGATTGTATAATCTTTCTACCTTGTCCTTAACATTCATTTCTTTTGTTTGTGGTTCAAGCATGAGGGCTATAACAGCGTCTAATCTTCTTAAAATCTGCTCCTCAAAATCTTTTTTAGCCATGCCCCAGTTAAAATTTGGGTATATTTAAACTTTGTTGTTGTGAAGTTTAAGCATTACAACGTCGAGTATTTTAGAAGATAGAGTAGTTATTAGTATACCTCATTTTTATTCAAAACTCTCTTTCAAAACAGCTTCCATCAACTTCTCAGCATTGTGTTGGTTCTCTTTGACTTTTGCTTCAAGCTCGTCGCAGAGTTTCATGAGCTTGTCAACTTTTTCCACGATACGGTGTTGCTCGGGGAGAGGTGGAAGCGGAATGGGAAGTTTCTTTAAAATTCCAATCGAAACTATATTTTTCATCGCAGTTCCTTTTAGGTCATTTAAAGTGTTAGTCGACATTATATATGCATAAAAAAGAATTTTGAAAAAATCATTAGTAATTATTTCTTGGTTTAAAGTTAATTTGAGCAATGCTTGATTTATTATGCCTTTCTCTGCATCAAAAGGTACGACTGCTAACTTTCCAATCGTTCCTGAGCAACTAATTATTATATCGTTTGGTTTTATTTCAAAATTTTTCATTTCATTAAATTTATTTTCATCAATATAATAATGGCCAAGTTTGAAGTTATTGTAAATTGCATTTTTTTGTTCATAAATTTTGTAACCTTTTGAAACAAACATCGGCTTTGTTATCGAACCACCAAATGGGCCTCGTCTTATTGAACCATTATCAAAAGTAACAATTTTGGGCAACCTCGTCCACGCCCATCCTTTCGGTAACGCATAAGGCTTTTCGTCCTCGGAGATTGGTGGCAGAGGTTTTTCCTTTTTGATTTTCTTTTCGCGGATGAGTTTGTCTTTTTCGGCTTTGATTTTCTTGAGAAGTTCAGATGCTGGTTCGTCTTTTGGATTTTGCGGAACGAGTTTGCCTTGGACAGCTTCGGAGAGAATGGAGGAACGGAGCTTTGTGATTAATTCTATGTTCTCAGAATTATGACTTTCTACTTTGTCTTTTGCCGAGGAGTAGCTATCTAGTTTTCTAACGATTTTCTTTTGTTCTTCGAGTGACGGAAGGGGGATTTCGATTTCTAAAATGTGCTTTGGTCTAATTGACGCATAATTTGTACTTCCTTCTGCTTTTATCTGGGAAAAGAACATATCAGTTTTTAATATATGCCCGAGGTATTCTTGTGAGAGCCGGGCGTTATCAATGTCGAACAGGTAATAGTGGCTACTAACAATTGCACCGTCTAAGTCTTTTGTTACTATTCCATATCCCCCGACTTTTGCATCAATCTCTGCAACTAATAATTGTCCTTCTTTGCAAACTTGCTGAGATTTAGTCTTAATCTCTAAACCCTTTACAATATCTCTTAGAACCATTCCTTTTCTGTGAATCCGGATTCTTACTCTTTTGTATTCTTGCGAATCATCAATTCTGATTATATCTTTTTTTTGCTTTACGACTTGAGACAATGGAACCGTTTTCATTTTAGATTTCTTTTGAAAGATTCTGTATGGATTTAATTGAAGCTTCGAGATTTTTTCTTATCAATTCTGCTATTTCTTTTGAAGTCATGTCTTTAGTTTTGTCAACATTGTTTGGGTTATTAATATCCAGATTAAAATTCCTCTTGTGAATTTCTTCTAGAGGGACCTTCCAACAAAATTGCTTGAACTTCTTGTTGTTGCGGTCGTTCCACCATTCCTTTTCTAGTTTGAACTCTTCAAGTCTCATAGGCTTGGTTTTGTTGTAAGTTTTGTAACCTTCTGGAAGAGGATGTTCGAAATACCAAATCTCTTTTGTTGGTTGGCCCTTTGTGAAGAACAAGAGGTTTGTTCGGATTCCAGTATAGGGATTGAAAACTCCATTTGGAAGTCTGACAATAGTATGCAAGTTAAACTCCTCGAGGAGTTTTTGTTTGATTCTTGTCTTAACGCCCTCGCCGAAGAGAAAACCGTCTGGGAGGACTAAGCCACACCGCCCTTCATCTCGCAACAACTTCATTATTAGAACTAGAAAAAGATCTGCGGTTTCTCGAGTTCGGAATTCGCTTGGGAAATTATTCTCAATGCCTTCTTCTTCGGCTCCGCCGAAAGGTGGATTTGTGACTACGACATTGACCATGTCTCTTGCTGTGTAGTCTATGATTGGCCGTGAAAGAGAGTTGTCGTGACGGATGTTTGGAATATCAATATCATGAAGAATCATATTCGTCATGCAAAGTAAATGAGGCATCGGCTTCTTTTCTATTCCATGAAGGTTTTCTTGTAAGACTTTGTTGTCATCGATGCTTTTCACTTCTTTTTGCATGTTGTTCAAGGCAGAGATTAGAAAGCCACCTGTTCCGCATGCTGGGTCAAGTACTTTCTCTCCTAGTTTTGGATTTACCATGTCAACAATAAATTGAGTAACTGGCCTCGGTGTGTAAAATTCTCCCGCGCTGCCTGCGTTTTGTAGCTCTTTTAGAATTGTCTCGTAAATATCGTTGAACAAATGCCTGTCTTCAGCCTTAGTAAAATCAATTTGATTAATCTTGTTGATAACTTGGCGCATTGAAACGCCACTTTTCATGTAATTGTATGCATCCTCAAATACTTGTTTAACAATAAACCCTCTTGGGTCAGTTTTCTCGTCTAATGCCAGACCTTTTAGTTCTTTGAATACAGTATTATTTACAAAATCAAGCAGGTCGTCCCCAGTCAAACCTTCTTCATCTGCAGCCCAGTTTCTCCAACGAATTTTTCCAGGCAAAGGAGATTTGTAGCTGCTGTCCTCTGCTTCTCGTTCTTCTTCCATGGAATCAAACACTTTAAGAAAAATCATCCAAACCATTTGAGATACTCTTTGAGCGTCGCCGTCTACACCCGGATCTTTTCTCATTATGTCTCTAAGCGATTTTATGATTCCGCCTAGATTGTGGTTGTTTTCCATACATTGCACAAATTACAAAACCTTATTAACTTTTCCTACTAAACTGATGTAATGACGTCCACATACAAACTCTCCCCATCATCTTTGAGCTTGATGAAAGAATGCCCGAGATGCTTTTGGCTGACTGACCAACGCAACTATAAATTACAAATTATAAACGAGAACTTCTTTTCTTGGGATCTTGTGCCCTAGGCTGAGAGTTAAAGGGATTGGCACATTCACTTCCTTTCCATCTTTCTCGAAGGCTATCATGAGCAGAACGTAAACATGATTTGTTTTATATGTAACAGACATTTTTATGTTTTGAATATATTTTAAATTCTCTTTGCTGATGCCTAAATTCTCACTCGCATCCATTATTTCTATGCCGCAGATAAGGTTATTATGATTTACGTCTAAGACGAAATCTCCAATGTCTAAAGAGGCTTTTACCTTCTCGCCATCAGAAATAAAAAATATATCGTTGCCGGCGTCATAGTCTATTGTTTTAATTTGTCTTGCCATTTTCTATCACTATTCCATGCGCTTATCACTTTTAAACCCGAGGATACTATGAATCATATTCAAGTCCCCGGTGTTACCCTCTTCAGAGGATATGCCGGGTTTCCTATTTTTTCAAGGGGAGTTTGAAATGAGATTAATCTGATGTTTCAAGATATGCTTCTTTTGCATTGGGGTCAAAGAGAAACTTTAGTTTTCCTTCAAGCAAAAAATCTACTCCGATGATTGATGGGGGCGGAGTACCTTTGGTTATTTTTACAGGTATCTGAACAGGTATCTTTACGTTCAATTTTTCTCCTACGCTTAGATTTGCTTCTGATAGAATTCTTGTTTTTATTTGAGCTCCACCAAGATTTACTTCTTTTTCTTCTCCAGTTAGTTTTTGCATTTGAATCTGTGATATTCGCATTCTCTGAACATCACCAGCGCCAAGGATAGTAGTTGGACTTCCAGTGTCGATGACAGCATTTACAAAACCAAAAATGTGTGGTATTTCAGAACGAATCGTTAATGTCACTACCGGTCTTAGTCCTCCAGCAAAAAACTCAACCCTTACTGGAATTCTCATTTTATAAAAGAATCACTGTTCCCTCAGGGTATAAAAACTCCATTACTATATAAGCGGGGTTCTCTCCTTTTTTTTCTACCATTTCTACCACTATTTCAATGTCTTTTCCAGAAGCTATAATTTTTTTATCTTTTATTGCAACGTATTTTCCTGAATTTTCTTTTCTGAGGGAATCTATATTTTTATAGAACCATTTGCTATCGCCTTCAAATTCTTCCATTCCTCTTGGTTGAGATGATTGTTCTGCCATATTATTTCCTAAAACAAGATCTATTTAAATATTTTGATAAATCAGAGTTAACGACGGTTCTGTCTTTCTTTTTCATAAATATTAAAAGTTTAGGCATTATATAAACGTTACTTTGGGCCTTAATTTATTTCTTCTAAAAAACTTCTGACATCCTTTAATTCCATAAAATCTTCAAATTACAAAACCTTATTAACTTTTCTTACTAAACTGATGTGATGATGTATAAACTATCTCCGTCCTCGCTAAGCTTGATGAAAGAATGCCCTCGATGCTTTTGGCTGACACAGCACAAGATATGGAAAAGGCCTGCTGGAATTTTTCCTTCACTGCCGTCAGGGATGGATGCGATACTCAAAACGCATTTCAACAAGTTCATGGAGAGAGGGGAATTGCCTCCAGAGCTGAGGAAGAACGGAGAGTGCAAGAGCATGAAACTGTTTGATGACCACGAACTGCTTGCTATATGGAGAAGCAACTTCAAGGGGATTGCTTACGAGGATAAGGGGGGAAATATTCTGAGGGGGGCGGTGGACAATATTCTTATGAAGGGAAAGAAACTCATAGTCCTGGATTACAAGACGAGGGGGTATGAGCTGAAAGAAGACACGGCGGACCATTACCAGGACCAGCTTGACATTTACAATTTTCTTTTGAGGAAGAAAGGATACGAGACAGAAGAATATGCTTTCCTTTTGTTTTACGTTCCAAAAGAAGTAACCGAAACAGGAGAAGTCATATTCGACACTTCGCTTGTGAAGAGAAAGATTGACATTAAGAACGCGGAGAAGATATTTGAGAAGGCGATTGGGTTATTAAATGAGAAATGTCCTGAGAAGAACTGCGAGTGGTGCGAGAAGGTTGAGTTGTCCTAGTTCTACGAAATGTCTTAGAAAACATGGTAAGCCAGAATATTTAAATACTACATAGTAATACATAGTAGTAAGATGGAAAATATAAGCTTGAAGCTGGAGAGGAACTTCTTGGATGCGATAGAGAAAGTAATGAAGAAGCATCATTATACTACGAAGACGGAATTTGTCAGAGAATCAATCAGAGATAAGATAAGAAAGCTGGAAGAAAAGGAAATAGTCGAGGACAAGGATATGATGGAACAGATTGTTGCGAGCGAGAAGAACATAAAGAAAGGAAACGTGAAGAAATTTAATTATTAGATATTCTTAGTAAATTTTGTGTGAACCAACTGATTCGATGATAATGCGTTTGTCTTTTTCGTCGATTGAATAAACTGCTCTGATATTTGCGCCAAGCCAGCAGCCCCCCACTTGCCATCTAATCGTCCATGCAATGGATGGGCACCGTTCGCTTTGCGAGGAGCTTCTTTTAACCTGTCTAGTTTATCTTTGATGTCTTTTCTTGATTTTGCATACCATGATAATCTTTTTTCGGTTTTAGAATTTGCGGTGAAGATTTCGTACATAAAGTAATTAAGATGGATTGCTTAAAGTATTTTATCTTTTTCTAACTTTAATTTCACAGAGTTATGGAAAAATATAAATACCTATCAATTGATAGGTATGAATGGCACAAAAATTAGAAGACAGAAAAGGAGTTGCAAGGCTGTTCAGGGCCCCAACACTTGAAACTGTTAGGATGGTAGAGGAGACCGTTGAGAAAAATAGCGGAGAGTTTAAGAAAACACAGATTTGGGAGAGATTGCCGAGGAAGGTAATGTGGCCGACTTACGTCATAATCTTGGATTATCTTGAAGAAATTAATAAAATAATCACTTCTGATGATGGCATTATTACTTACATATGGAATCCAAAGCTAGCTAAGAAGATGGCGACTAGAAAACATTATTAATTCTTTTATCTTTTGTTTATTATGGCAAAACCAGTCAGGGTTGTTTTTATTGATGACAAGTTGGAACGGGAATATCTGAATTTATCAAAAGGCGCGCCACTTAGAAAACGAATTGATTATGTCATTGGAAGAATAAAAGAAAATCCGACGTTCGGGCAGCCAATACCTAAACGTCTGATTCCCAAAGAGTATACGAAAAAGGGAACGAATAACGCATATTGGGTTGAGCTGAGTAAGGGCATGGGCTGGAGACTTATTTACACGCTAACTGCAGAAGAGAAAGTTGAAATAGTTGCAATTATCTTAGAATGGTTTACAAGGCATAAAGATTACGAAAGAAGGTTTAGATACTAAACAGAAAGAGAGTTAATGTTTGCGATTATTGCGGCACTTGTGTGAACCGATTTTGATCTCTAGCTTCAAACACCTTCGAAGCTAACACATAATTTAAATAGGACTGGTTTTTTTAGAAAACATGGACAGGGAAAGAGTTTATTTTGCGATTGCATTGATGTTGTTTATATTAAGTGCGATATCTATTGCGATTAAGGGACTTGGCTGATTTTATTAACGATTTCTTTGATTTCTTTAAGGGCTTTATTTTCTTCGTAGTCTGAAGGAACGCCGATAATCGTGACCTTCTGAATCTTGTTGAGCTTTTTCATGAGCTTCAGGGAAAAAGAAAGATCGAAGTCATGGAGCGAATAATTTGGAGAAGATTGAATTTTGTTTAGGTCATTTTCTGAGAGAGTTTTAACTTCCTTGAGGCCGAGGACTGTATCGATAAGAACTAGGTGAGATTCTTCGGGGAGGTTTTCTGTTGGGTCTAGATGAATGAATTGGAAATTTGGGAGAGAAGATTGGAGTTTTGGCAAGAGACGCAAAGGCAGAGAGTCTTGCTCAAAGTTGGGGTTGCCGAGAATATAGATTGTTTTCATTGAGTTAAAGAGATTTTGAAATATTTAATTGTTGGTTAAAATAGCTTAAATTTGCTGATAACTGTTAAGTAGATATAATAAATAACTGGTTGATTTGAAAGATAATATTTCTCAGAATAGCATCGGAAAAAGTGAAGACGATAAAGTAAAAGATGTTGTCCGGGATAATAAATTTTTGCAGATGGAATTAAAAAATAGCTTAAATTTGCTGATTGAAATAATAAAATGAAAAGTTAAAATTAGAGAATTGATATTTGACATTTAAAGTGTTAATTTAGCCGTTAATTCTTAAACAATCTTTTTTCCTGCGTCGTCGTAGATTTCAATTGCGTGGGCTGGGCAGGATTTTGCGGCTTTTGTCTGCTTTGCAAGTTCGACTTCTGTGAATTCTTTTTTTAATTGAACTGCGAGGCCTTCGTCGTCAAGTTTCCAAGTATCCGGAGCTAATTTAACGCAGGACGCTGCACCAATGCATTTTGTCCTGTCGTATTTTATTGTGTATTTTTTTGCCATCTTTTAATTTATTGTAAAAGAAGTTAAGGGTTTAAAATGTTTTTGTTTTTTGAACTTGGATGGTAATACTGATTTTTCAAAATAGCTTAAATCTGCTGGCAACTTCGCTGACGCTCGTTGCAAAATAATATTAATGATTGGAGGTGAATAAAGATATGGGCTGAGTTTGTTATTTCTAAGTTGATTATTGGATTTTATTAAAATATTTTATTCAGGATTGGATTTTTTATTATTGAGCTTGTTGGACTTCTTGGACTTGGTCTTCTAAGGAGCCATAATCTGTGTAGCTTGGGAGATTTTTGAGCTTCTTTATTATGTTTATTGCGGCGTTGCAGCCGTCTCCTACGTCTTTTGCGATTTGACGAGTTTTTGTACAGCAGTTTCCTGCGGCGAAGACTTTATCATGGGATGTTTGGTTTTCGTTGTTGATTTTTATCAATTTGCCATTTAATTCAAGGTTTAACGAGCTGGCGAAATCAAATGAGGAAAGCATTCCTGAAGCGATAATTATGTAATCTGAAGAATAAGGGGTGCCGTTTTCTAACCTGATTTCGAATTTGCTGTTTGTTTCTGTTATCTTCTTTGCGTTTTTTTCGATAATCATTGCCCCGAATTTTTTTGCCTGTTTTGTTCCGTTTCTCAGGAGTTCTTTTCCATTTGTTCCATTTGAAAAACCTAAATAATTTTCAATGTCATACGCCGAGTTTAATTGAGAGCAGTTTTGGGTTCCGACGACTAAAGTTTTTAATCCAGCACGGGCTAGGTAAATCGCCGCCGAAAGCCCAGCTGCGCCTGCGCCGATCACGATTATTTGATAGTGCATTGTTTAAGAAGGAGGGCAGACATTATAAGGTTTGGGTTAACAGGGCTCTGCTCGGCTGAATTCTTTTATGAGCTGTTTGACTTGTCCGTGCTAAATTGGACTCGCAATTTCTTCTTTGGTCGGAGTCAGTGGATTTCTATTATTTGTTCTGCATGTCTTAAGTGAAGGATTAGACGCAGAGTTTAGCGAGCCGCAATTTTTATTTTTTCAGCAAAGCCAGTGGCTGCAAAATGTTTATAAACTTATCATGCTTGATTTCTGAGTAAAAGAGTGAAAATGGTTAATTGGCTTGAAGTTGAGGTGAAGGTTAAGATTGACGATGTCAATTTACTGAGGAAGAGGATTCTGAGGATTGCGAATTTTAAGAAGAAAGTTAGTAGGGGGGATGATTATTTTGCGCTGCATGCGAAGGGCTATCCGACGAAGGCTTTCAGAATAAGAGATGACGGAGAGAAACTAATTGTTAATTTCAAGAGGCATCTGAAGAAACTTTGGAAAGACGGGGTTGTTGTGAAGAGAGAGTACGAGTTTGAGCTGAGTGACAGGAAGCATCTTGATAATTTTTTGGCGCTGCTGGAGGATTTTGGATTTAAGGAGTGGGTGAAGAAGAGAAAGCATACAGAGAAGTTCGAGCATAAGAAAGACAAGAGAATTGAGATTGAAATAAATCACGTTGAACATGTTGGAACTTATATGGAAATAGAATATCTTGCTAAGGACAGCGAGGTTGAGAAGGCGAGGAAGGCGATAATTGATACGCTGCATGAACTTGGAGTGACGAAAGATATGATTGATAATATCGGATATACGAGAAGATTGTATGACAAGAAGATAAGGGACAGGAAATATTTTATAACTAAGAAGCTGAAAGGAAAGAAGTGATGCTTCGGTTGACTGAAACGTAACTGGTGAATTGATATTAAATAATGGGCGAAGCGACTAGGGCAAGAAATATATAAAGAGGAAAAATGGCGACGAAGTATGTAGAAAAAAAGGGAAAGTTTTTTGTTCCAACTAAAGCTGCGAAGGAAGAAAGCTTAGCGCCCCAGGATATTTATAAAAGGGCGAAAGCTGACAGAGTGAAACTTTGGGGCGAGCTTGCGCGAGATGGTTTGAGCTGGGCGAAGCCATGGAGCAAGACTTACGAGCAGACTTCTAACGGGTTTGGGTGGTTTGTCGGAGGGAAATTAAATTTATGTTATAATGCTGTTGATAGACATTTGAATAATCCGGACCAGACAGCAATAATTTTTGTTCCGGAAGACGTGAACGAAAAGCCACAATATATTTCTTATTTTGAACTTTACAAGCAGGTAAATCAGGCGGCGGCGTTGCTCAAGGAAAAAGGGGTAAAGAAGGGCGATGTTGTCGCTATTTACTTGCCTATGATTCCTGAAGCGCTGATTTTCATGCTGGCTTGCGCTCGCATCGGCGCGATACATTCAGTTGTGTTTAGCGCGTTTAGCGCGGATGCTCTGAAGACAAGGATTGAAGATGGAGGAGCGAAAGTTTTGGTTACTGCGAATTATTATTCGAGGAAAGGGAAGAAAGTTGAGCTGGAGAAGGACGCGGACAAGGCGATAACTGGAATGCAAGTAACTAAGATTGTGGTTGACAGGGCGAAGAGCGGGAAAATGTTTGAAGGAAAAGCAGATGTCATTGTAAAGCCAGAAGTTATGGAATCGGAGGACATTGCGCTGCTGCTTTACACTTCCGGAACAACGGGAAAACCTAAGGGGGTAATGCACGCGGTCGGGGGCTACACAGTCCAGGCGTATTACACTTCGAGATTTGTTTTCAATCTGAAGCCAGGAGAGGTAATGTGGTGCACGGCAGATATTGGATGGATTACAGGGCATACTTATGCATGTTACGGACCATTGCTCAATGGAGCGACGACGGTAATTTTTGAAGGCTTGCCAAATCATCCAACGCCAGATAGGTTTATGCAGATTATTGAGCAACAGAAGGTTAATGTGTTTTACACTGCGCCTACTGCGCTGAGAATGTTTGCGCTTGAAGGGAGCGATTATGCGAAGAAGTATAAAATGGAAAGCTTGAAGATTCTTGGAAGTGTAGGAGAGCCGATTGACGAGAAGACGTGGATGTGGTTCTTTGATAATATCGGGAAAGGAAGATGTCCCGTTATTGATACTTACTGGCAGACTGAAACCGGGAGCGCGGTGATTATGTCTTTGCCAGGACACGGGCCGTTTATTCCGACTTATGCGGCTGTGACTTTCCCTGGAATCGAGTTTGATGTTTTCGATGAGAAAGGAAAGAAAGTTCCGAATGGGAAGGAAGGAATTCTTATGGAGAAGCCGCCTTATTCGCCTGCGCTGATACGGGGAGTTTGGAAGAATGAAGAAAGGTACAAGAAATACTTTGTTGGGAAATTGTATAATGCGGAAGATAATGCAATTATGGACAAGAACGGAAGGTTTAGGATTTTAGGGAGGGCAGATGATGTGATTAAGGTTGCGGGGCATAGATTATCTACTGCGGAGATTGAAGACGCGATTGATGGCTTGAAGGGAGTTGTTGAGGCGGTGATTGTTGGAAAGAATGATGCTCTTCGTGGAGTGGTGCCTGTTGCATTTGTTAAGACGAAGGGGGATATTACAGAGGAGCAAGTTGTCGGGAAAGTTATAGAAAGGATTGGGCCGATTGCAAAGCCGGCTGAAGTTTATTTTGTCGAAGATATTCCAAAAACGAGAAGCGGAAAGATGATGAGGAGAGTTTTGCGGGCGCTGCTGCATGGCGAGGATGCAGGAAATATTATGACACTGATTAATCCAGAGTGCGTGAATAAAATCAAGGCGCAGGTTGAAGCGAAGCACCCCGAGTTGAAGAACGTTAAGCCAGTAGATAGCAAGGCAGCGCCCGTTGGGAAGAAGGAAGATAAGAAGAAATGAGTTAGGGTTTTTGGGTGGGTTGAACTAGTGGAAAATGAAAGGGTTGGGATGATGGTTAACAAAGGTTTTTAATTGCAAAGGAACTTGTTGAAGAACTAGGAAACGCTCTCGAACAGTTGAAGGAAATAAGCGAAGATTTGGGAGAAATAAAGTGATATGCAACCTCTCTTCGTCCGCGTTGTCCTTGATGAAAGAATGTTTTTGCCTCTGATGCTTTTGGCTGGTTGATGATGACGAGAAGATAATTGAGGAGAGTTGATTTTTTAGGATATTAACCAAAGTCATACATTTGTATATCTTTCGTTGATGGTGGTTTTAATTGGCTACGGAGTAGATTCGATTAGCAGACACTCACGCAGTTCCATTGATTGGTTTGTTGGGCGTCGAAAATGGCTTTGCAGGTTGGTGACATGGCTTCTGGGGCTATTACTGGGCAGGAGAATGATGTGCCGTCGCGGTGATGGTAAGTTGAGCCGCCGCCGAGAGAATCGGATTTGACTTCAATAACCTGGTTGTTGCAAATTTCCACAGGGTCGACATTTTCTTGGTTGCAGAATTCTGAAGCTCTGTTTTCGAAGGTAACTTCTTCTGAGTTTGCCGACGTTCTTAAATAAAGAATTGAAATGATAATCAATGCAATGACAAGAAGGATAATTGTGATAATTGATTTAGTGAGATTGTTATCTTGTTCTTTCATTTAATTATTGAGAGAAAGAAGTTTTTAAGTTTGTTTATTTATTCAATTGTACTTGCTGCGAAATATTTTGGTGACGGCTTCTTTAACCTGCCCACCCGCCCGATGCGATATCGACCAAGATATTACGGTATTTGGCAATATCGCCTAACACCAAAATATTTGTTGTTATTTTTTTTAATTGGACTCGCAAGCGAGTCTAGATTATTTGCTTGCTTTTTTGCTTCAATAGGACTCGCCGTTTTGGAAAGCTGCAAGTCTTGATTATATGGGCTCGTTTGAACTTGGTCAACTCCTTTCAGTCGTTGAGGCATCTAGAGACGAAGTCAACTCCTTTCAGTCGTTGAGGCATCTAGAGACGAAGTCAACTCCTTTCAGTCGTTGAGGCATCTAGAGACGAAGTCAACTCCTTTCAGTCGTTGAGGCAGCCAGCTCGCCCCCCGCCAAAATTAATATGCTAATCCCACCAGACCGTCTTGTGAGTATAATGTTGAAAGGAAAGCAGAAATATTGGGATTTAATTAAAAGGTTTTTAAGCGTAAACTATAAATTGTCAAATTTCTAAGTTATTACATATAAATAATAAAGTTGTTCGGTGCTAATAGGACAGCCAGTTTCGTATTGCAGCTGTCTTATTTGTTCTTGTGCGTAGAACGCGCCTGTGCACCGAACCAATCTACAACATGCCAAAGAAAAAAGAGCGCAAAGAAGAGAAAGGAAAGAAGAAGGGAAGCCATTGGTTTTGGAGAACACTTTGGTTCATCGTGAAGATTCCGTATTTTATTGTGAAGGGAATTATTTGGCTCGTGAAGAAGATGAGAAAAGAGCATCACGAGGAAGTAGTTGAAGAAGTTCGGGAGAGGCGGGGCGCGAGATATGAAGGGTTTTCAGTTCTTGAGACAGAATCCGGGAACCTTTATGGATGGGAAAAGAAACTATTAACGAAAAACGAAATAGGAATTATTCTTGGCTCGAGAGGGTCTGGGAAAACTGCATTTGGAATTAAACTAATGGAGAATATTTATACAAAGACAAAGAAGAAATGTTTTGCGATGGGTTTCAAGAGCGAGGATTTGCCGTCGTGGATTATTTCTGTTGAGAATATAAATGAAATACACAATGATGCGATAGTACTTGTTGACGAAGGGGGAATTTTTTTCAGCTCGAGAGACTCCATGTCCATTGCTAATAAGCTTCTTTCTGACTTGATATTTATTTCAAGGCACAAGAATCTGACTATCTTATTTATTTCGCAGAATTCGTCTAACCTTGATGTTAACATTATCCGCCAGGCAGACTTTCTTGTTTTAAAACCAAGTTCGCTTTTGCAGAAGGATTTTGAAAGAAAGATAATACGCAATCTTTATGTTTCGCTTGAACCGCTCTTTAAGAAATATGGCTCTAGAAAAGGATTGACTTATCTTTATTCAGACGATTTCAGAGGGTTTGTGACTAATTCGCTTCCTTCGTTTTGGTCGCAGAGTTTGAGTAAGAGCTTTCGGTAAATAAAATAAAAAATATTTTTGAGTTAGCTTAAATCACAACATCATTTGATGTGCAATAGGACAGCCGTTTTATTGACAAAGTCGCTCACTTTGTTCGCGAGGCAGCCTGCTGTCTTGTTAGCACTTGCGCGACTGACTAAGTCATTCGCTTCGCTCATGAGGCAGCCAGCACGCTTGCACATCAATTAACTTAGAAAATTAGAATTTCCTGTGCTTGGCGTAACATTCCTTGCAATAAACTGGCTTGCCTTCTGTTGGCTTGAATGGCACTTCGCATTCTTTCTTGCAATCATTGCAGACAGCTTTGTGCATTTCTCTTGGGCCGTCGAAATTTCTTCTTCCGTATGAACCTTCCATTATCTTTTACCTCCTCTATCTTTGTTTAGTAATGTTAGGGTTCTGCATAATTTACAGACGTAGCCTCTGATTAGAACGCTATCTGACTTTCTTCCGAAAGGATAGTTCCGCCTAGACATAAGCTTGGTTGTGCCACCACAAGGGCAAGTTCTGGTTTTCTGCAGGGGTTCCCGTCTAATCCACGGCTGATTTTTTCTCATTGTAAACATTTCAAGAAGAAGAAAACTAATTCTTTATCTGAATATCTATGACTTGTTCAACTTGGGTGTCTATATAAAGGTATGGAGCCGTATGACTTGTTGAAATTTTTTGTAAAAAGAATTAAATAGGGTTTGAACAAACGAGTTTTATGGCAAGAGAATATGAAACTCAAAGAGAAGCCGTAAGACCTAGAACATTAAGGATGTTACAATATTTGTCTTTATTATTTGGTGTGCGTGTTGATTATGATTGCGGAGGATGCAATAGGAGTAATTCAGGTATTGTTGAAGTGAAAGATTTGCCTAAGGTGAGGTGTGATAGTTGCGGAGCGGAAAATCGCCTGCCTTTGATAACTCCGCCTCCCGAAAGAGGAAGTTAGATATTTGTAGGACGATTTTAGCTGGGAGTATAATCGGGGTTGGGAGCGACGGTGATTGTGCCTTGCATTGATGAATGAATCCTGCAATGATAAGTATAAATTCCTGGTGTATCGAACTGATGCGAATATGATTGACTTTGCGCTAAATTTGTGGAGCCTAATTCACTTCCCGAATTTGAAGTTACTGTATGTGCGGTAAAATCCTGATTTTGCCAGACTACACTATCGCCCGCTTTTATTTCTAGAGTCTTAGGGGAGAACGCGGAGCTTTTTATTGCTATATTATAAGTTTCGGGCTTGACAGCTGTTCCGGAGTTAGTCTCTGGAGTCTGTCCATTGACTGAGCCATTAGACTGCTCGTTGGTTGAATCGTCAGGCTGTTTATTTGTTGAGCCGCCATTGCCCGACGGAGAATCCACAGCAGTTTGAGGTTGCATCACATAAACTGCAATTCCACCTAATACTAGCACTATTAAAATAATTATTACAACAAGTATTCTTGCTTTCATCTTACTTAACAGTCTTCATTTTTGTTTTTATATCTTTCTCTGTGAGCTTCATGTCTGGATGGGCGTGTTTGACGTGCTTCACAGCTCCGTCTAGAACTTCTCTTTCTTCATGGCTGCGAATCATGAAGCCGCATACAGGGTCACAAGATATTTCTTTTAGACTTTGCATTTTTACCTCCTATCTTGCGTAGTTAAACCGCCGTTATATTTAATTGTGGTGTAAACAGGGTTGACAAAATTTATTTTCCCGACGAGGATTTGATTTTTGAAAGTTTTAATATAGCTTAAGTTTTCTGAATACGATAAAATAATGAGATTTAATGGTTAGTGTTGGGAATATCTGGAAGAGAATTTGTTTTTTATGTGAATCTTTTATTGTTAATTTTCTTTTAGCACGACGACATTAGTCATGCCTCTTCTTTTTCTTTCAACCAAGCCCTTGTTTTCCAGACGGTCGAGAACTCTAGACATTTTGGCTTTGCCGAAGCTGAGCTTTTCAATTAAGTCTGCCTGAAATATTGTTTTAGAATCTTGGATGATAGCGAATGCTTGCTTGTCTTCCTTTCTTAGACCTTCGAGATTAAATTGTTTTTTGACTTGTTTTTCTTTGATTTTTTTAACTATGATTTTTTCTTTTGGTTTTGAAGAGATAAGGACGACCGAAGCGATAATTAAGATGGCTACTATTCCAAGGGACAAGTAGGTTTGCTGTTCAACGTTTTTGTTCATTTCGCAGGTTGGGCCGTGGACTGGACCGCATTGCTCGACGATTATGACTTTCATAGCATTGTTGAAAAGAAAGATAATAAATATTATAACTATTGAGAGTCCTAAAAGCAGGTAGCCGACATTTTTGTTTTCCATATTTTCTTCTCGGAAAACGGGTTTAAGAACTTTACGAATTTTTAAATCGCTGTGAAACTAGTTTCACAGAAGGAGTTAAGTAGTTTTGATTTCTGAAATTGGCATGATAAATAATAAAAATTTTCGGCATAAATTGAACACCCGTTCTTGTGACTGGTGTTTTGATTTATTAGCAACTTCGCTCGCTATCGCTTGCTTGTTGCCCGCGCGACAAAGGAGAAATAAATGAGCTTCAAAGAATTTACCAAAGAATTGAATGGAGACGGAGCAGAAGGAGAACTAATTAAAACGGTTTTTGTTTCTTTAGTTGTTTCTTTGATTACTTTGGGAGTTATTTATTATTTTCGTTTGAGAAGTATTGAGAATTTTATTCCAAAATATGGATTTTATTTGTTTTTTGCGGTTTTGAGTTATGCTGCGGTTATGCCAGCAGTTCGACAGGTCAGGGCGTTCAAGCAATTTCCCTGCATGTCAGGAATGATGATTGGAATGACTATAGGAATGATAATTGGATTTCTTGCAGGGTTTTACGTCGGTGCGACTAACGGAATGTTTTATGGGGGATTTTTTGGAGTTGCGGTGGGAATGCTATTCGGGATTTGGAACGGGAAATGCTGCGGGGTTATGGGCTTGATGGAAGGGATGATGGCTGGGTTTATGGGGGGATTGATGGGAGCAATGACTGCGGTTATGATGTACAATGACAATCTTAAGGCGGCGAGCGTCTTGGTTTTTTTGGTTTGCGGAGCAATACTGCTTGGACTTAATTATATGATTTATGTTGAAACTAAAGGTGCGAAGAGGGAGATTAGGGAGGATCAGTTTTTCACGGTCTTTTGGAGTTTTGTATTAACGATTGTCACGATTTGGCTGATGGTCTTCGGGCCAAGGAGTTTGTTGTTCCAATGATAGTTATGAGAGTCCTTTTGCGAGTTGATTGCACCCACCCAACTCGCAGCCACGCTCGCAGATTGTTTACGAGTTACTCTCGCGTAACGTGCTCGCCCGCCCAGACAGTTCGGCTTATAGTTAATGAATCTTACAAGCCGAATCATTTGTTGCAACCAACTCTAACTTTCTGGAAGGTTTTAACATGGTAAAAATAAAGAAAAATACTTTGTACACAGTTGGAACGATTTTGATTGTCTTAATTGGAGTTTTCTTTTTGTTTCCGGGTTCGGGAAAAGTGACAGGGCAGGTTGTAAACGCAGGAAACGGAGATGTTCAGATTGTTAAGCTCCATGTAGAAAACGGGAATTATGTCCTTGAACCAAGTGAATTGAAGAAAGATGCTCGTGTTCGATTGGAAGCGGATTTGTCGCGAATGCCGGGCTGTTCGAAGTCAATTGTTATTTCTGCTTTTGGAGTTTCAAAGACTTTCACCTCAAGCTCTAATTTTGTGGAGTTTGTTCCAAATAAAGCGGGGACTTTCAACATTGCGTGTTCAATGAATATGTATAAGGGAACATTTACAGTTCTTGAGAGCGACGGGAGCAAGGCAAGTTATGTTGAGCAACAGGGCGCGAGCGGGGGGAGCTGCGGCGGTGGCGGCGGGGGATGTGGGTGCGGAGGATGAAGATGAATTTATTGAAGATTTTCTTACGAGTTGGTTGCACCCACCCAACTCGCAGCCACGCTCGCAGATTGTTTACGAGTTACTCTCGCGTAACGTGCTCGCCCGCCCAGACAGTTCGGCTTATAGTTAATGAATCTTACAAGCCGAATCATTTG
>Ga0209542_10004392_pt1 | contig 29044 bp, 24 predicted proteins | sample RifCSPhighO2_01_FD_184028 | JGI IMG/M metagenome (GOLD analysis project Ga0209542, IMG submission 184028) | Soil microbial communities from Rifle, Colorado - Rifle CSP2_plank highO2_0.1 (SPAdes) (version 2) | ecosystem: Environmental > Terrestrial > Deep subsurface > Rock core/Sediment ...
ACCGTTTTCAAAGCATCCTCAACGTGATTTTCATTTTCACCGGGTGCGTTCCAAAAGGCCATAATTTCATCGCCGATATACTTATCAATAACTCCATTGTTTCTTATTATTATCTCGTTCGCCTTTGCCAAATATTCGTTAAGTCTGTCCATCAAAACCTCCAAATCAAGCTTTTCCGAATATGTAGTAAAATCCCTTATATCAACAAACATTACCGTCATCTTTCTCTTAATACCTTTAACTTTACCGGTTTGGTTTTTTACCATCTCTTTTAATACATTTTCATTTACATACTTCCCGAATACTTTGTACATAAAAGCCCATTCGTTTTTGGCGGAAAACATTTTATATACAATTTGAAGAATAAATGTAGCAGACAATATCAATGCCGAAGTTACAAAATCCCAATTTACTCCGTATTCATAAAGAATAAGTCCGAATAAAATGTTTACAAGCAAAAATATAATAAATGTCGAAAGTTCATATGTTGGTTTCTTCAAACCGGAATAAATTAAAAATGAAGTTGTCGCCAGCATCAGTACTACAAGAAGTAGTAATTCCCTGGAGATATCTTCCTGAAACCTATCCAGCAAATATGAATTTAAAATATTTGCATGTACATATACCCCGGGAGTGTTATTACCAAAAACATCGACAAAGTTATCAGTAACTTGGGATTTAATATCATAAGTTACTATTCCAACCAGAACTACTTTGCCCCTCAAAGACCTTGGGCTTACAATACCACTGTAAACATCAACAAAACTGTAATAGGTAAAAGACTGATTTGAATAATTAAAAATAATCGGTTCGGTGACACAATTTTTATCCAACTTATTCTTGGCATTTTTATATATAGTCAGTGAAAAGCTGTCATAGCATGTATTATTAAACAATATATTCGGGTTAAATTTTCTGATTTTTCCGTCATCTTCCTGAGGTAAATTTACAAATCCGTTTAATGTTTTGCCCGCTTCCGCCAGTGGACTGTTTACTATTGTGTTATTTCCCAATTTTGATGCGAGAACAACATCCAGATTTCCGTTGTTTAACTGCTCTTTAAAATCTCTATAATCATTTTCATTTTCGTTTAAAAATAAAATGTCAAAAGCTAAAGTATTAACGCTTGCTGAATTTATTTTTTGCACAAAATCCGAAAATATTTCGTCAGACCAAGGCCATGTTCCAAATTCCTTAAAACTTCTATCATCAATACCTATAATTACTACATCTCCCGAAACATCGGCAAATCCCTGCAATTTATCCAAAAATATCAAATTTAAACTTTTGAAAAACGGCACACCTGAAATTAAAAATAAAAATGAGGCAATAAGGAAATTATATATATAGTATTTATTTTCTCTATTAAACATTAGAATATTCAGGCTGGTTTAACTGGTTAGTTGTCTCGCACGGACGCTACTGCAGAAGGCCTTTCGGAGACGGGTTTTTGAAAGCCTGCGAGAGATTTAATTCTGGAGTATGTGTTCCCGAGGACATTTCCAGAATTAGACAAGTCACCATTTTTTCTCGTAACAGAGATAAGAAATCCTGCTATGAGCGTTGTTATTATTAATATTATGGCAAAAAGTCCTCTTTTCATGACCTGATTATAGTAATTATAGGGCGGTGATGCAAGCTTTTTCTTTTTGTACCAATTTCAATTAAAATCCCACACTAAACTCGGAAGCAATATTATATAGGTTATGACGAAGGTGTTTACTTAATACTAGTAAATATTTAATACCAAAATATAATATGATAATATACATTATACATATGGTTAGAGTTGAACTTACAGAAAGAGACGCAGAGAAACAATTGTCAACAAAGGGTTTTCATTTAAATATCCCATTTCCAAATAGACTCCAATCAAAAGACAAAGATAAGCCAACTAAAGAAAAAACAGCTTTGTATGTACCGCGAAATGAACTTGTGAAAAATAATTTATTTAAGTCTTCCTCATTTTCACCTAAAGTAAAAGTTACACGAAATGTTACAAATATTCTGGAAACTATTTTTAAGTATGGGAATATAGCAAAAAGATATGGTGAAAATGGTTTAGAAATGGATCCTACACGACAACAGATAATCATATATTCCGTAATTGTTTGTCAAAATAATCTTTTATGGTATCAACGCGCAACTCCTGAAACCGCTGGAACTGACAGAAAAAAATTCCTGGGAGATTTAAGATTACAAGGAAAGCAATCAGTGGGTTTTGGAGGACATAAAACTGAGGATGATATTGGTCTAAGCAACGCTGAATTAACTTTTCTTCAAGATCTTTTACCGGCAATAAAAGATCAATTGGCAGTTCTTGTGGGACTTAACAAAGGCTTTTTCACTGAAATTGAAGAAGAGTTGGGAATAAATAGAGGAAACATTAAAGATATCAAGTTTTTAGGGGCATTCTTCGATGAGAGATTGGAAGATCCGTCAATAGAAATTCAGGTGGGATGGGTACACACAGGAATCGCAACTATTATAGAATTGGATCCGGAGACAACCACTAAACTACACTTTCACACACGTGAAACAGCAAAAGCATGGTGGGTCCCATTCGATAAAGTATTTGAAGAATTAAATCATAAAATGAAAGTAGCGCAACAAGGAAAAGGTCCTTTGGTAGAGTCTTGGACGGAAACAATGATTAAAGAATTTTGGTCTGACTATTACAGTAAATAAAATCTGGAAAATAAAATAAACACTAAAAGAGATAATGTTGTGGAAAATTACCGCACTGTTCTATTAAAAATTCATATCTCTGTTTAAACTTATCTTTTACCTCAGGAAGCACAATTTTTTTATTCCAGTCTTTTAAAGCTTTCTTTATGTTACTCTCCATTAATTCATCAATCGTCTTGTCGGTATTTTCATAAAACCATATACTAAAAAACGGCCCTACAAAATGAGATGCACCGTCGGCAGAAGACACTATTTTCACTTCGATGGGTGTCTGATCCATATCAAGTTCGAGCTTTTTATCTAAAATGTCCGCATATTTAATCGCTTTGTCAACCAGGCTCTCTTGCAGTCCCAATTCAGTTAACTTGTTCCTGCCCGTCTCAATAGTTTTCTGGTATTGATTGGAAAAATCCAGAATCTTGCCAAAGTCGTGAAGCCAGACCAAAAGAAGCACCAAGTCTCTGTCAGCTTCTTTATATATAGTACAAAGCTCCATTGCAATTTTTTCAACTATCTCAAGGTGATACTTAACAAACCAGTTGTGATGTATAAAATTTGGGTTTGAGGAGGCCTCTTTAACCTATTCTTTAAAATTGTTTATTAATTCGGTTGTACCCACAGTATAATATTACATGTTACTTTTTGTTAGAACAACTAGAAGTGCTTACTACATATTTGGTGGAGATGAGGGGAATCGAACCCCTGTGTTGAAAGCTTAACTATAAAAGTTTACAAGTATATCCGAATGTTATGTTCGGCAGGAAAGTATTCGGCGTACCTTTTAGCCCTGTTATAGGTTTGGCCTTACGGCTTTTGCGCTTAATGCGCCCGGCAATACTACTCAACCGAGGTAGTACAACCTCATTCCGGTTTTATTATGTCAGGTTGAGCCTTTCCGGATAAACGCCCTCTGACATAAGCTAACTAAAAGCTAGCTTAGGCGTATACATACGCGGGAGCGTAAACTTCCGCTAATGCATCGCTTTTTGCCGATTTGTTTTCAGCATTTGTTTTTTGCTAATTTGTGATGAGTCTTGCGACTCATCCAATCTTTCGATTGGTACGAAGATCTAGCACTTCGACTTGCTTCTATAATCAAGATCTTTCAGTCAAATCCTGTCATCCCCATATTAAAAATATTTTGTGCTAGTGATTTCCACTATTCAAAAGTCTGTAAAACCTTCACTTCTATTTAATTCTTTAGATTCACTTTCAAGATCCTTTTTTATCTGTTTTTCCTTTTCAAGGTGCCTTTTTTGGGCTTGCTTAAGTCCTTTAGCTATTGCAAATTCCAATTTTACCAGATTATGCTCCAATAATAAAGCCGTAGGTACTACTGTTCTCCCTTTCTGCTGCAGCATTCTCCTAACCTTTTCAATTTCAGAACCGGTAAGTAAAAGTTTCCTTGTCCTCCGTAAGTCTGTTTCTGCTGACTTTTGTGATTGTTTGGAGTACTTCCCGATATACATATTGATTACATAAAGTTCTTTATCTCCCAAAAGATGAACGTAAGCACCTGACAAGTTAGCACGTTTCTCTTTCACTGCTTTAACTTCATAGCCTTTTAGCACTATTCCGGCTGTAAATTTCTCTAACAGTTCATAATCAAATGATGCACTTCGGTTTTTTACCAGCAACATAGGAACATTATACTATGTTGGTTTGAATAAAGGAGAAGTTAAAATATGAGTATTTTATTTAAGGACACAGTATTGAATTATGAGAATTACATGAAAATCCCACCTATATTAAGAACTCATCTCTTCCCGCCAGGTTTTTTCTGTTCGCCCATTACCCAGCCATCAACATAATGAGGCATTTTCGTAGCCAGATAGAAACCATAAATTAACATTACGGGAGCAAAAGCTATGCCAAATAATGTATACCCTGCCGCTTGAAGACCTTGAGTAAACATTGAAAGTATCATTGAAGTAACAAATTGAATTGTTATGCCGATCATCCCCCAAACTGCCGGGATTGACAATCCATAAGCCACCATTTGCTTAAACCAATTAGTCATGCTTGTTTCATTTCCCGGGATAGCACTCAAAGCAAATACTATCGGGGCACCAATAATAGATATTATCATCTTAAAATATATCTGAAGAATCTTTAAGAAAGCTATTATGAATAGAATTAAACAAATAATAGCTGTGATTATTAATACGGGAATAACAAAAGCACCGACGCCTGCAACCGCAATACCATGACCGATCAACAATACTATAATTCCGCCAATCCCCCCTGCTAATAAACCTGTGCCACCACTGCCGGCGGTTCCTGCACCCCAATCTATTTTTGAAATAAAGTCATGAAAAGAGAAACCCATAGTCCATCCCATAGATGCTATCGCTGCTCCAATAGGATAACTGAAAGCTATTAAAATAACTGCCAGAACTACCCTAGGTAATGCTGTTTGTGCTGTTACATAAACTTGTGGATTGAGCTTTTTCCTGCTCATTATCATTATTCCAATTACAACCATTACCGCGGATAAGATACCAAAGGCGAAATTCCTAGTAACCTTCCAAATACCTAATATAAGATCCAAAAACGGACCTGAATAGCGCGATTCAGCAGCTAAGGCTTTACCAAAAAACGGAACTCTGGAAACAGAATCATTCCAGAACAAAGCCAAGTTAACCGGAACCGGTTCATTAATAACAATTCCCTGAACAAAGTTAGCTATACCTAAAAGACTACCGGATACGTTATTTCGTGAGTACCCTTCGATATCATAAACTAGAGAACCATTACTTGTGGTTGTAGGACTTGGTACTTGATTAACAGTCTCACATTTAGCAGGATCAATGTCTACACAAGTTACATCTGTTTTACCGGCATCGTTCATAAAAACCGCTGCACACTTACCTACAGTATTTGTATCCAAACCGGTAGTAAGAGTCATTGGACCACCACTAAGCCCATAAATCATTATGCTGCCTGTGGTTCGTCTTAAGTCCAGTGCAGGATACGCATTAACAAATTTATCCCACAAAATTTCTTCCGACTGGCACAAAGCCGGTTGGCTGGGGTCTAATGCATAAACTTCCACTTGAGAAACTAAAGCTAATGCCGATAAAACTACAAACACAAAGGAAAATAATACAATCTTTTTAAAATGTCCCCTCATAATCAATATTTTTTCATAAAGTTGAAAAAAGCACAAGAGGGTGGTTTCCAGCCCAATAACAAGCGGTTCGAATACTTTTTTCCGTTTTGAATTTTTTTTCAATTCTTATTTCCATATATACATAATTGCGGTACTTGCTATAAAATAAGGTATATGAGTCCATTAATAGGATTTCAAGGTCAATATCCCGGAGGTCCAATAAGAAGAAAACCGACAGGGGGGAGGGATTTTCTACAGCCAAGAGAATTTAAATTTATCGGAAATGATATTGGAGGATATATTGACAATTATTTAAGCCAGTTAAATGTACCAGAACTGCCTTTAACACCTTGGTGGGTAAAAAGCAAAATCGTAGCCGATTTAGAAAGGGAATTATTTAAAGCGCAGGCAAATCCCACCAGTGATTTTTCCACTACACAAATGGAAGAATTCGGCGGTGAAGAGGCAGAGGCAGGAATGCAGGGTGCATTTGGAATTGATGTAACTTTAGACCCGAGAAAATGGGCTTCGGATCCGACGGGTACAGCAAGAAAAACAATTGAGGGCTGGTGGAGAGCAGCTTCAGACCCACAAGATATAGAACAAAGATATTACACTTCACTGTGGGAATCAATAACAGGAAATGTAAACGGAGGAGCCGCCACAGGTACTTCCGGAACCGGAGCAATTGCTGCCTGGGATCGCCTTGTTGAAAGAACAAGGCAGATAGCAGAAGAAACTCTGCAACAAAAACCTGTTGTTAGAGCTTCTAAAGCCTTAGGACTAGAAATAGATAAGCTAAGGGACCCATCTGTAACCGGGGGCGACCCCAACCCTCTTCATTTAACCAATTTAGGAATTACAAGAGAAACAGAAGAAAAAGCAGCAATACAACAGGCAATAACAACCGGGCGGGTCATTACTCAAGCTCCAATTACCACGGCAAAAGTTACAGAAGACGTTTATGACGAGTACAGAAAAGAGCTGATTGCGTGGAAAAGAGTCAGCGGAGGTTTTGCTTCCAGAGACCCTCAATATGATGCTGTAATGCAAAAAGGGTTGGTTGCTATTTCTGCTGACTTCGACTTTCAAATTAACCAAAATTACGGAGGCAATATTGACGCCTTTTTAAAAGACCACCTTGATCCAAAAATTTTATCCGGACCCGGAGGTTTGGATACATACAACGACATAAGAGACGGAATTCAAAGCTTTCAGTCCAGAGTAAAGCTAGTAGAAGCAATAGGAGATGCCGAAACCGTAGGCACTAAAAAAGTTTCAACAGCTCTGACCAGATACATGCAGGAAGGCGGGGGAGCTATTGATGCAACTACACTAAAAGCAAAAAATATAGAAGCGATAGAAACTGGTTTTAATAACTACAGAAAAGAAATTGACAATGTTATGACCCAAATAAAAGACATAAGGGGAAGCAGACTGCTAAAAGGGGATGATTTAGATAAATTCAACGGACTAATGGAAGGGTATGAAAAAACTTTGGCTGAGCTCGACTCAATGGATATAAATGGTTTGGTTTACAAACTAAACACTTCTAATCGTGTAGCGGCCGAAGCAGCGACGGCGGATTTTATGGGTAGATTCAATAGCATAAGAAATGGCGGACTGACCGGCAGGGGTATTACTAGGGGAGACGTAATACACTCAAGTGTTCAAAGGTCGCTGATGCAGAACATGTTTGAGGATGATTTATTAATGGGCAGTGTCCAGAGCGGTGCGGGTATAAGTAAAATAGGAAGGGCTATAAATTCTCTCGACCAGGGTGCTACTTTCAGGATGAAAAGAGTCATGCTTACCGGAGTTGACGTAAGTATCGACCGTATAGACAACCTGGCAGAAGAAATTCTCGTAAACTTTGAGAAAGGAAATTTGAACCAATATTTATGGTCGCGTGCGAGAAGAAGAATCGAAGGATACACACCGGCATTCTATTCGAGCGCTTTTATGAAAAAATGCCATTATTTTGGACTAGCCGTTGACGTATCTTCAGCACCGGTTTCCGGTTACAAGTGGGCAAATAAACTATTTAGGAATAGATTTACCGAACATAGATTTGACTTGGAATTAAAGGGAATAACAGGGGGCGACCTGTTTTTAAGAGGAGTCCAGGGCGGAAGCCATCTTAAAGCCGCAGGTCAGCTTTATTCTTCATGGGTGGGAAGTAAAAACATAAATGACGAAGCGTTAGTACTAATGCTTAACTACGACAAGTTTGGAGGAAGAGGGTTCAAATCTCTCGCAGATGCGATGAGAGATCATGATTTTGCCAATGAGTTATTTAGAAGGAACGGTAACAAACAAGTAATACTCCCTGTAACTAAGGATAAAATTCAAGATTTCAGCGACGATTTCCAAAAATTCAAGAACTGGATGAGTGCAACCTTCGCAAAAGAAGGCAGAGCTGAAAAGGCATCAGGACAGTTGGAAATGGTAAGACAGCTAGGTAAATACAATGCCAATTTCGATACATATAAAATCGCACTTTCACACTTAGGTCTCATTCAGAAACTCGCAGTTAAATTAAATATGCTCCAAACGATGGTAATTAAAAAAGTCGGTAAAATACTTGCACCCATCTCGTATATAAAAATCGCCGTTTCCGAAGCTATTGCAAGCGCACTTTATGCAACATTTGTGGGCGCAACAGGAGGACTTGGAGCTGCCGCCTACCCTGTTAGGGTTTTATTCCAATTGATAGCCAGAAAAATAACTGATTTAGCCAGCGCCTTCGCAAGTGGCATATTAAAATTTGATTTGTCAGGTTTTAAAAAACAAATAGACAATTTTGTTTCAGCCGCTAATAAAGCTATCTCTACAATATTTTTAACAGCGTGCGGCTGCTGTTTGGGACCTTTAATGTTAGTTTCATTAATAATAACCGGCGTATTTGTCGGCGCTACCCCACCTACCAGTCCAGCTAGAACTGATATTATTTCTTACGCCCCGGCTCCTATGGCCACTACTGCACAACCCTCATTGTCTACGATAGGTACTTGCCCCATAAGCGGTGGACAAAACTCGTGCACTTCATACCCGGTCTGCCACGGAAATGATGCTTATTGGAGCAACCAAGGACTAGTATGTACTTACACTATTCCTTACCTTGCTAAACCTGTCGGAGGAGGCTGCCCGGATACCGGATCAGCATCTTGCGGTCCAAGTACTGTACTATCAGGACAAACACGATGCACTGGTGCTACACCTTTGCAACCATATTATGGATATGCCCAAGATATAAGGGGAGGTGACGGAACAGTATATTTACCTAAACTTGGTACAGTGGAAACCTGGCATGTTAACAGCACATTTTCAATATTTAAGGGATCCAGAGGATATGGTGCTATATTATCAGCAACCGACACAACCCCCTCTCCTCCGGACAATACTGTTAAAACCTATAAAGTATATATGGGTCATATGGACCAGTTCTGGTTGCAGGCCGGTGACTCTGGAGAACCCGGGGATGGAATTGCCCAATTATTTACGGGAGGAGGATGGCGACCACACGTACACATGGAACTAATGATAAACGGCATCCCGAGTAGACCGGAAGATACATTCTCGTGCACTTAACATTGGTGTTCTGCTAAGATAAGAACTAATACTATGCTTAACAAATTAAAAGAAATATTTAATAAACACAAAGTACTTGTCATATCGGTTACAATTATAATTTTGGTAGCCGGCATTAGCATTATTCTTTCCGAATTAGCCACACGAGAACCAGGTACTGGTTTGGCACCGGTAATAACAAAAAAAGATGAGGAAGAACAAAAACCGAAATTTCCATTTAACTTAGTTGAAGCTTCCCCACCCTCCGGCGATAGAAGCACTTTTGATTTTGCTGAATATATATATTTTAAGTTTAGCGCTCCTATTGATATCAATACTATAAGCTTAAAAGTAACTCCGCTGGTAAAGGTAAAACCACTTGTTAACAAAACCGATCCATACACACTGATTTTAATTCCTGAAAACGGTGCTGTCTGGCAACCTAACAGAAGATATACAATTACTATTGAATCATCCTTAACATCAATTGATGGAGTAAGCTTATCTAACGATATAAAGTATAAGTATTATAATGATCCGCCAGAAACCATAAACTTTGGTGAAGGTGATGCACATTTAAGATAACGCTCTTATATTCATTCCAATTTACTCATTTCCCTCTTAATATTATGGAATTCCAGATGATTTAATTAGGTTTAATTAAGGATTTGTGATTACGGGTCCGCCGGTTCCGCTGGTTTCGGTGAAGAATTTCTTAATCTCTTCCATTATTTTTTCAAAAGCATCTCCAGGACTTTGATAATCGGTTATTCCAAGAATATTCAAAATGATCAGAATAATAGCAAAAAATCCCAATACAATAGCCAGACCTGCTATTGCATGAGTCCAAGTTTGCTGGCTTAATTGCAATCCCTTTGGATCCCCCCAAGATGTGGCTATCTTAATAGCTCCATATAAACCCATAATCACAAATACCACACCGACAACTAAAACCATCAAATTCAAAATTCTAGCAAAAGGACAGACGATTTGAGTAATATTCGGCGCTGCCGCATCTTCTCCGGTGACGGGTATATCACAATCAAGAGCAAATGCCACATTATAAAAAAACAAAGTAGTAATCAAAATTATAAGAGAAATTAACTTTTTATTTAATATAGTCATAGCCAATATAAATTATAGAACAACTAACTAAACTATAAATTAGGTACAGCGTTAATTATGTTGGGATTCGTTACCCCAAACAACGCAACAATAGCATTCTTAATAACAAATATTCCCAAAGTCACCATTCCGGTTATAGCTCCCCACAAAAACCCCTGCCACGCTTTACTGGCATTTTTGGGATCCCCGGAACTGTTCACATATAAAATACCTGCATAAGCAATACTAATTAGAGAAATAGAAAAACTTACTCCTAGCATTATATTAAGAATCAAACCTAATATGGCGCTTACTGAGGTTTTGTCTCCTAATGTATTACTTATTGAGTTGGGAATTAAATCAAACATACACCTTAAATTTATCAAAAAATGAAAACAAAATCCATTGAGAAGTTAATAAATAGGAAAATTTAGAAATCTGTTACCCCATTAACACCCGTCCATGTTCCACCTATCATTTTAGGAATTATTACCCTAATAGTAGTAAAGGCAAACATTATAAATGCCCCTATACCACAGTATAAAAGCCACGCATGTGCCGTATTAGTTTCTTTCGGATCCCCCTTTGAAGTTATATATTTTATCATTGCTAAGGTTGACGCAACAAAAACCAGAGCCCATCCTACTCCCAGCAGAATATTTGTAAAAACACCAAAAACATCGGCAAGACTGTTTATTCCACCGCCGAGGGGATCTTCTATATTCGGATCTATAGGAGCCGCGTAAACTTTTTCGAGTAATGACATAGATATTATTGTACTCCTCCGAGTTTTAGCCCGGAGGAGTTAATTTTCATCACTTAAATTACCGATCTGGTTACTTTCTAAATATATTAGTCAAATATATTTATCTGATTATTTCCTATCTGGTTGTTTGTACCTAACCCTACTAAGTTAAATAATATCACTCTTAAAGTTGTTAAGAAGAACAATCCTATACCACCAATTGCCGCAGCGGTAAGCCACTGTCTTGCGGCGTCGGTTGCTTTAGCCTCACCTTTAGACATAATGTATTGAACCAAACCCAAAGCCAACATAACAAAAACCAAAGCCCAGCCCACACCCAGTATAATGTTTACAACCATTCCAAATATATCTCCTAAGTTGTTTACGCCCGGAATTGTCGGTACACTTACATTTGTTTGAGCGAATACTTCTTGAACTAATGACATTATACTTACACCTCCTTCTATTTATTAAACATTAAATATCTGCACCTAGCAATGAAGATATTATAACCCTCAAAATAACTGCAGACAATAAAACAAATAACAATCCTATAATCGCTGAGGTTAAATCTTCTTTTGCTTCCATCACTTTTGTGGGATTTCCTTCGCTAGTCATTATTGAGTAGCCTGCCTTAATTACCATAAATGCTCCAAATGCAATACCGACCGGAAACAGAATTCTATATAACACTTTTATTATCTCCTCCAAATTCAGAATTGGACCTGAATATTCTATCAGAGGCGGAATTCCCCAATCAAAAGTGTCGCCTCCGCATTGATATTTACCTCCCGTAGTTGCGACACAATTAACAGCTTCGCCTGCGCTGTCTTTGCAACAGGTAGTATCACCTGCTCCGCCACATATATTTCCCCACGATTTGCAGGTGCCGGAGGTTTTTCTTTGACAGAGAGATCCGCCGGGAGCGGAATACATATACCTGCATTCAACTGAACCTGTTACACAACAAGGTTTGCCCCAAGAGCTGCTACAATCCTCACCTAAATCTGCACATTCACCCGCCGCTCTGGTTTTACAAAATCTGGTACCTGTAGTACACCCGCCGGAACAGCAATCTCCACAAGAACCGCCTACAGCTTCAACATTAGTGCCATCAGTTATACAGGCACAAATGCCTCCATCACAAAAATAGGATTGACACTCTGACCCAGTTAAACATGATGTACCATTAGGGTTTCTCTGCGGATTGCATTGGGCTAATTGAAGAGTTATTGAATCAGTTCTTACATAACTTCCAGTTACTCCGGGGCTAATAACCGATCCGCTAACAAAAACAGGACCTGTGGGTGCTTTGCTAAAAGGAATAAATAATGTTTTTTCAAAATTACCCCCTTCAGGAGGCACAAGAGTACAAGTATAAGTTGCACTTCCTGATGAACTTCCTAAAACGGAACCAGCTTCAACAGCTGTCACATTATATATAATGCCGTGACCGGAAGATTCTCCACCTCCATAAGCTTTCACATTTATTGTTACACCTCCTACAGTACAACCGGCACCGGTAACAGATAATTCTAATGCTTGTATCGGACACGCATAAACCTCATTTCTATATAAAAAGGGCAGAACCACAAATATTACAAGTATTAAAAATGCTTTATAAATCTTAAATTCTTTTAATAAACGCTTAAAAAACACTATGTAATAAATATAACATGCATAGATTATTTGTGAAGCTATGAAACAACAATAAGTAGGAATTAATAACACTTTATAAAAAATAGTTGCAAGCAAATACGATATAATAAGCACATGCCCGCTAAAAAGTATGCGATAGTTTCAATGATACTTATACTGGTATCTTCATTCACATTAACCGCATTTGCCAAGAGTTCTAAAAGTACATGTACAACAGAAGAAGAATGCGCGGAAAAACTGAAAGACGCGGCAGAAGATCTATCTGAAAAATCAAGGCTGCTAGATAACCTAAACAGTAAAATTTCTGATTTAAACAAAAAAATATCCGGATTGGGTCAGCAGCTTGGTGTGACAACCGAAGAAATCATAGAAATCGAAAATGAAATAAAAGAATTGGAGCTGGAGCTGGAAAGAATAAACTATAACCTGGCCAACAGGCAGGCCGCCTTGGAAGATAAAATAAAATTCAGAAATAACATTATAAGAAGCTACTCCAAAAAATCCGCGGTGTCAGACATTGAACTTCTGCTCGGATCGGCTTCAGCGGGTGAAATGAATTTAACGGGATTCCAATCATACACACTCGACTACCTTTACAGTAAAGCTATGTCATCGGAAACTTTAAAAATAATTGATTTTCTGAATTCGGAAATAAAAAACTTTGAACAGAATAAAAGAGACGCCGAGAACGCCAAAAATGAGCTGGAAAAATCCAAAACCGACCTGTTAGTTCTTAAAAACAATTTGGAAACTCAAAAAAATCAAAAATTAAACGAATTTGGTGAAGTGTCGGAAGAAAAACAAGAAACAGAAGAAGATTTGGCGTCGATTCAGGAAAGAATAGACAAGCTTAGTACGGCTCAAAAAAGTATTATAGACGCTAAAAGCGGTGCGGGCACCGAAAGCGTGGGTAATTACCAGGCTCCCGAATATAAACTACCTGACCCGCCGTTCTCCCCCGCTTTTGCAGCAATGAGCTACGGCGCTTACACTCACTACAACGGCATGAGCCAATATGGAGCCAAGGGCAGGGCAGACAGCGGTCAGGACTATAAAGAGATCCTAAAGTTTTATTACAAAGTCGGAGTTAAAAAGCAGGACGACTTCCCAAGCAAAATCAGCGTTCAAGGATACGGAGATATGGAATTTCAGAAATATTTATACGGAATAGCGGAAATGCCCAGCGACTGGCATGAAGACGCCCTAAAAGCCCAGGCAATTGCAGCTAGGACTTACGCATACAAATCAAAAAAGCCTATATGTACATCTCAATCGTGTCAGGTATTTTTAAAAAGTAAATCCGACAATCCCCCCGCCAGATGGAAAAAAGCGGTTGACGATACCAAAAATGTGATTTTGGAAGGAGCTGCCACATCCCAGTATTCGTCAACAACCGGAGGATACATCAACAATGTAGGCTGGGATAAAGCCGGAGGAAGCTGGCCGGGTGACGCATATGAGAAGAAAGCTAAATCACCTTGGTTTTATAAAGCTTGGTATACCAAAACATACAACGACAATTCCGACATGTGCGGTCGATCGAGCCCGTGGCTCAGTGAAAAAGAGATGGCAGATATATTAAACTCTGTAACTGTGTTTGAAAAAGGCAACAGTTCTGACAGAAGCAAAGTTTCACCCATAACCACAAAATGCTGGGGCGGAAATCCTTATTCAGTGGATAAAATGGCTGAAAGAGCCGACGAATTGGGAAATAAATATACAAGCATTTCAAGTGTCGATACGGATATCGGAACAAACGGAAAAACTATCAAAATAACTTTTCAAACCAATAATGGCGGTATTTCTATAGACGGCGACGAGTTTAAAACCGTTTTTAATCTTAGAGCCCCCGGATTTATTTCTTTAAGAAGCAGGCTTTACGATTTCATTAAAAAGTGAAGATCTTAATTAAATTAGCCGATCATAAGATATAATCTCCTAGTGCGAAATCTTCTAACAAAAAACTTCAGAATGGAATATTTAATACTCTTAATTGTGGGGATGATGATGCTATATACGTTTCCTTCGGATCCGGACTTCGGCTGGCATTACAAATACGGTGAATACATTGTAAACAAAAGAGAACTACTAACCGATAATATATTCAGTTACACCTATCCCGACTATAAATGGTCAAATTCATATTGGATTTCCCAAATAATAATTTATTCATTTTTTAAATTAACCGGACCGATACTATTGAGCTTAATAACAGGCTTTATCATCAGCTTGCTGATTGCATATATGCTTCTAAAAATAAACGGGGCTACTTCGCTGTTTGGTAAAACTATTTCTTCTTTAATCATTTTTGTAGCCTTGAGTTCGTTTCAAGTGACAATACGGCCTCTGTTTTTTAGCACAATCTTCCTGTTTTTGCTCTTATATATACTGATGAAAAAGGAAAAGTATGTGATTTTGCTACCCTTGCTTTTTCCGCTTTGGGTAAACATGCACGCAGACTTCACAATGGCTCTAATGATTCTGGGATTGTATTTTGCATCAAAGAGCTACACTGAATTAAAAAACAAGTCACTTAAAAAATTGGAATTAGCAAAAAGAGCCCTAATTTATTTTTCGTGCTTAGCTGCCACATTGTTAAATCCTAACGGAATAAATCTATGGACTACCTTAATAAAAGACACAGCTCATTTCAAAGACTATATTGGGGTTTCCGAAATGCTCCCATTGAATTTATCGGTAGCCAACACAACTATTATTAACATGATTTTTATGTCATCGTCTTTGATTTTAGCTTCTGCACTTTTAAGCAACAAACTTTATAAACTTAACAATCCAGCGCGGGAGGATAAAAAATTCGAGTATTGGTATATCATCTTGGTCATAATATTTTTTATATGGTCTATAAGATCAATTTATTTTTTCAGAATTCTGGTTATTTTGGGGATATTTGCAGTAGATTACTTATGGGGAAATTTAGCTTTACTTCTGGTACATAAACTAAATAAACCTCTTGTAGATACCGTGGCCAAATACATAGGTGGTATGTTTTTTCCCGTGTTATTAATTTTTTCCATGGAATTGTTTTTTAAAAGTCTGGATACAACCTTATCGGCTGATAAATTTTGCAAAAAAACCAAGTATCCGTGCGGTGCAATAACTTACCTAAAACAAAACAAATTAAAAGGTAATATGTTCAATCATTATAATTTCGGAGGGTTTTTGATTTGGCAGCTGCCAGACTATAAAACATTTATTGACGGAAGAATGCCTTCCTGGAGAGATAAAGATGGATATTTGTTTAAGGAGTATAACGATATTATTTCAAATCCTTCAGAAAATTATGACAAGTTCTCCAACTTAGTGGATAAATACGATGTAGGTTTTGTATTGGATTATAAGGGCAGCAAACTATATAAATTTTTAACCGGTGAGAAAGGCTGGAAAGAAATTTACAGCGATGAGATTTCGGCAGTCCTAGCTAGAGATTACTAATAGTTATAAACTCATGACTATGTTTTCGAAACCATCTGTATTTTCAAAAATAATATTGATTCTTTATTGGCTGACCATTTTTATTTTCTTATACCGCAATTCGATCTTTACAGAAATTAAAGGCCCCGCCTTTGAAACCTCGCCGGGTGAATTATATTTGTTTTTATTCTTATTTAGTTTCTTTGGAATCGTATTATGGTATTTAATTAGCAATAACCATCTTGAACTAAAAATTCTTAAACTAACAGTACTTTTAACTTTTACCTCCCTGCTTTTCGTAAAACCTTTTTTTTCACAGGATATTTATTGGAACCTCTTACATTCTAAAAATTTTGTACACGACATCAATCCATATATAAACAAACCTGTCGACTACGAAACTGATTCCCTTTTATCATTATTAAAAATATGGGAAGACTTCCCGATGACCCATGGACCTTTAAATGTATATTTATACGCTATACCATATCTATTTACAGACAACTTGTACTTGGTTCTTATAAGCTTACGTTTAATATGGTTCTTGGTTTTAATATCTTCAGCTAAATACGTGTTTGATAATATGCAAGATAACAACGTAAAATATATTTTTTTGACAAGCCCTTTTGTCCTTATAAACACAGTGCTAGATCTACATAATGATGTGTTTGTTGTACTGTCTCTTGCACTTTCCTATTATTTCTTAAAGAGAAATATGCATAATGCTGCGTTTATATCTCTGCTGCCCGGAGTACTGATTAAATATGTAACTTTAGTAATCATTCCTGCAATATTAATAAACTGGATAAAATCGTCAGGACTTAAAATAAAAACAATCCTCCATATAACAGGTGTGTTGATTATTTCAGCACTGATAGTGATACTATTTTACCTTCCGTTCACTAAGGAAATTAACAACATAAACGTGTTATTTACCGGACTAAATATTCAAGCAAATTTTTACTTCCCGCAAAGGCAATTCATAATTTCATATCTACTTCTAGATAATCAAATAATAACACCCACAATCCTAAAGGTAGTTGGCTTTATTGTAGGAATGATTTTAGGGATTGTATTAATAATCAAAAAAAAACCGGAGGAAGCATACATATTTTCTCCAGGTATATTAATATTAAGCAGTTCTTGGTTAATGCCCTGGTACTTTATCTGGATAATGCCATTTATTTTGATTCGTTATAAAAATATATTTACTAATGTACTTTATGCTACTTTCACTTTAATTCCTCTAAGTTTTATTGCACTATCAATAATTTATTCAACAACCATTCCTTTTATTATTTCAATCAAGTACGCTTTAAAGAACATGAGGTCCAAATCAAATGAACTTTGACAGATTTTCTAAAAGTTATAGAGAAATCCATACCGAAAATATTAAAATCAGCGGTGCTCCCAGTGAATATTATGCCGAATTTAAAGCACATAATATCAACGAGTTCGTGCTAAATCATTTTGTTAATAGAAATACTGTAAAATTGCTGGATTTTGGGTGCGGTGATGGATTAGTGAGTTCCTTTTTATCCCAGTTAAACAGAAACTACAAAATATCCTGTATAGATCCTTCCGCGGAAAGCATTAATGAGGCTATAAGAAACTACCAAAACAAAAAGAATCTGGAATTCAGGGTGCAGGGAAAGGATAAAATCCCTTACAATGACTCTGAATTTGATGTTGTATTCGCTATTAACGTTTTCCACCACATTGAAGAGAACGAGCTTTTAATGTGGACAAAGGAAATTATTCGAGTCCTAAAAACCGATGGTTATATAATAGTAATAGAACACAACCCCAGTAATCCCTTAACCAGATATTTTGTTAAAACTTGCGTTTTTGATGATGATGCCATTCTTATTTCTGCGAATCAACTAATAAATAAGTTGAATAATTTAGGTATAAAAAAATACAATTTGGTGTATCAGTTATTTCTCCCGAGATGGAAAATACTTCGAAATTTTTTATTTCTCGAGAAATTATTTAAAAATGTCCCTATCGGCGGACAATATATGTATATCGGTGAAAATTCTAAATAATTCTTCAGTCGCATCTAATAATAAAAAGAATTTAAATGTTATAATAAAGCCATGATAAACCCGTTTTCATCGAGGTTGGTAAACCCTAGAAGTTCAAGATATGACGGTGAGGATCAGGACGAGCAGATACTTTACGTGTTACGCAAAGCTTTTATAACTAACTATAAATGGGTTCTGATTACTATATTTTTCGCATTATTTCCTTTTTTACTGAATTACTTTTTTATGTCTGTAAACGGTAAAACTCCGGATTTTATTCCCGCCAGATTAATTTTTATTGTTAATATATTTTGGTATTTATTCTTATTCGGATTTATGTTCGCAAATTATATTAACTGGTATTACAACATATATTTAATCACTAATAAAAAGATTATTGATATGGATTTTGTGGGAATCTTATATAAAAATGTCTCCGAAGCGCCATTATCAAACGTAGAGGACGTAACTTCAAATATTAGCGGCGCATTCGGAACTATCTTTAATATAGGAGATGTTTTAATTCAAACCGCGGGTGAAAAGACTGAATTCGAGTTCCACGATATGTCAAATCCTTCAAAAGTCAGAGATATTTTGTCGGATTTGGTTATGGAGGAAAGAAAAAAACATGGACATTAATAATGTAATTCCGCAATTATTTACATTAGACGGATTTATAAAATTAATAGAATTCTTAATAGTTATTATTCAAATCATTTATTGTGTTTTCGCTTTTTTAATTACCAGGCAGGTTAAACTAATGACCCACAGCTTTCACACAGAAGCCAGTATTGTTTTTGGTACTATAGCTTGGATCCACTTTCTTTTCGCTGCCGGATTTACGATACTTTCATTTTTAATATTATGAACAAGAGATTTACTGCCAAAATCCAAAACATAAAACCAAGCACTGATAGTTCCACAAATGTTGTTAGTGACAATATAGTTGTAATTCCCGAAAGTGCTGATTTAAAAACAAGAAAAGGCTCTGTATTTGCGACATTCTGTATTAAAAGTGAAATCCCAAACGACTCAAAACTGATAACCAAAATCATTACGGACATCTTAAATGAAACCTATTACCAATCTGAAAATATATCACCCATACAATCAATTGAAAAAGCTTTATCGGATATTACTGAAAAAATATTGAGTCTGCCCTCGGAGCAAATTAGATCACTGTACGGAGGAGCTAGAAAAGACATTAGTATAGACATACTGACTGTTGTTTTGTGGGGAAACGTAATTTACATCGTACAATACGGGGAAGGCAAGGTTTATCTAATAAGAGATGGTTATCCCAAAATTATAGAAACTTTAAAAGAAGGAAACTTTTCAGCCGCTTCCGGTTTTATAAAAGAAGACGACGTTGTTGCTCTTTGCACACAAAAGTTCGCCGAATTAGTTCCGCCGGAGAAGTTCTTAACCCAGCCGCTGCTTAGCGCCGACCTCCCTCCTGATGCATCGAGCTTAATACTTAAATTTTCGGAAGAAGTAACATTTTCAGAAAAAGAAACAATAAAATTTTATGACGAAAAAGCAAAAAAGAAAAAGGGCAGCCCTAAACTGTTAAGAATAAACAAAGCCGGAATATTAAATTTTCTTAAGAAACAGAAATTCAAATTTTTTGTCGGGTCTATTATATTGCTGATGATGACTTCTATCTTCACAACTTTATCGGGTAGAAACGATGAATCAACCTATAATGATTCAAATGTAATGGGAGAATCCACACAACTACAACAGGAAGAAGCACAACAAACAGAAACACCTCCGGAAGCGGACACTTCAAAAGATTCCGAAACCAAAACAACCAGAGTGAAAGACTCACCTATATACGATATAAAAATAACTGATCCATCAGTCGAAACTTCAGAAATCGTGGTGTTAGATGAAAATGTTGTAGTGTCCGACAACAGCACCGGCAAAATATATGTTTCGTCAATAACTACCCCTAAATATGAGCAAAACAACACTTCGTTTGTCGGAATCAATTCTCTTTCATACGATGATGGCAACTTAAGTTTCAGCGATAATGAAGGTTACAAAGTTTACAGTGTAATAATTGATAAAGTTTTGGAATCCTACACTAAAGCGGGTTTAAATAAAACTGCAACATATCTGGATTTCATTTATTCATTGGAAGACGGAAAAATAGTCAAATATACAAAAGAGAAAAATGAGCTGACATCAAGTTTATGGGCGCAGAACCAAGACTTTGCCGACGCTAAATCCCTTTCTGTCGCTGTAAGTATCTATGTAATTACGGGTGACGGTAAGGTAGTTAAATACACAAAAGGCCTAAAGGATGATTTCGAAATAACAGGTTTGGACACCACGGTCAACCAAGCTGTCAAAGTTGTAGCCCATTACAATTTCGACAACATTTATATAGCCGATTCGGAAAATAAACGAATTATTGTAATAAACGAAAACGGTGAACTTATAAAACAGCTAAAACATATTAACCCGGAGCACTGGCAGAATATTAAAGATATCTCCGTGGATCCAAAAGAAGAAAAGTTATTTGTTCTGGACGGCAGCAAAATATTTGAAGTAGCTCTGTAATATATAGCTGAAAAATTACTTAAATTGAATTAAGATTCAAATCCACTTAATAATTTAACGGCTTTATAAATCCCCTTCACCAAAATATCTATATCATCCTCATTATTGTAGATATAATAACTGGCCCTAGTAGAAGAGGATAATTCTAAATTGTTATGCAAAAGCATCGCGCATTGCATTCCCGAACGTACCGCCACCCCCTCCGAATTCAAAATTGAAGCCAAATCATGCGGATGTATATTTTCCAAAGTAAATGAAACTAATCCGGTTCTGTCTTCGGGGTTTAATGATCCCAGTATTTTCAAGCCGGGAACCTCCGAAAGTTTTTTCAAAACATAGGTGTTTAATTTAATTTCATGCTGTCGGATATTTTCAATACCCAGATAATTTATATATTCTATAGCGGCCATTAAGCCAACTGCGTCGGCCACATTCGGAGTGCCTGCTTCAAATCTATCCGGAATATTAATCAATTCCCTGCTTTCCAAACTAACCGTTAATACCGATCCTCCCCCAAGCTCAAATGGTTCGAGATTTTCCAATAAATTATACTTTCCCCATAATACTCCTATCCCCATTGGACCCAGCATTTTATGGCCGGAAAACGCGTAAAAATCACACCCCAAACTTTGGACGTTTACCTTAACATGCGGAACAGCCTGTGCACCGTCGACCACTACAATAGCTCCTGCCTCGTGCGCAATTTTAGAAATTTCCTTAACCGGGAAAATTGTCCCCAACACATTTGAGGCGTGAGCTAAAACTACAACCTTAACTCTTTCATCTATTTTTCGAGACACTTTCTCCGAGTCAAGCTTACCATGCATATCGGGGTATAAAGGCACAATCTCGGCGCCCTTCTGCTGAGCTAACCTCTGCCAGGGAAGAAAACTACTGTTATGCTCCGATATTAAAACCAAAATCTTGTCTCCTTTATTTATATTCTTCTGCCCCCACCCGTAAGCAACCATATTCAAAGAATCTGTGGTATTTTTGGTAAAAATCACTTCCTCGGATTTATCGGCTCCGATAAATTTTGCAACTGTCTCGCGCGATTTTTCATACAACGCTGTGGCCTCATCCCCCAAAGTATGTGCACCTCTATGTATATTTGCGTTGTGGTTTTCGTAATAATCTTTGATTGCGTTTATAACCTGAACAGGTTTTTGAGAAGTGGCGGCATTGTCCAGATACACAAGCTTCTTTCCATTAATTCCGCGGCTCAAAATCGGGAAGTCTCTTTTTATCTTGTTTATATCAATTATCATACACACATATTCTGGCATTTGAAAATGTCGGAAAATTCAACAAAATTTAATAAATAAATTATATAATATTATCTCGTATTTGATCCCGAATTTCAGGATCCGAAATTGTCGATAACTCCTTTTCGAAATAACCTTCCACTATCATTTTCACTGACCAGTCCCGGGTAATACCCCTGCTCATCAAATAATATATTTGTTCCTCGCTTATTCTTCCTGTTGTAGAACCGTGCGAGGCCTTTACATCATCTGCATCTATTTCCAGGATCGGCTGGGAAGTATTCTTAGTATTATCGCCAAGAACCAGAGTGCTGTTTTCCAAAAATGATGATGTATTCTGTGCATCTTTTTTAATTATTATTTTTCCTATATAAGATGCTTCGGTGTTGCTGTACAAAACTCCTTTTATTTTCGTTATACAGGAGGTACGCGGTAATTTATGCAAAGCAGTAGTGGTCAATTTTAAACTGCTATCAGGTTTTAAACAAAACAGTCCTAGAATTTCCGCAGAAACTCCTTCTTTTTCAAAAGAAAACACAATATCCGAAACTGTGTCAGCAGTTTGGTTCTTCAATCCTGAAAGATCCAATACAAATTTAGTATCCTCAAGCACTTTTACAAACTGATCACCTTTGGGAGTTAACAAAACGGTTTTCATATTTGTGTTAGCAAAAAATTCGCTTAAGCGAACTAATTACCCAACAGAACCTTCCATTTCCAGTTCAATCAGCCTGTTTAGTTCAACAGCGTATTCCATCGGAAGTTCTTTTACAATAGGCTCAATAAATCCAGAAATTATTAAACTCATGGCTTCTGCTTCGGTCAATCCGCGGCTCATTAAATAAAACAGTTTCTCTTCACCTACTTTGCTCACAGTTGCTTCGTGCTCAATATTCGCCGAAGATTCATTAATTTTCATTGTGGGATAAGTATCAGACCTGGATTCCGAATCCAGTATCAGGGCATCGCATTCAACCCTGCTTTTGGCATTTTTCGCGGAAGGTGTGACACTTACCATTCCTCTGTAGCTCGTCCTTCCGCCGTGCACACTAACAGACTTGGAAACAATCATAGAAGAAGTGTTAGGTGCAATATGAAACATTTTCGCTCCTGCATCCTGGTGCTGGTTTTTGTTGCCGGCGTAAGCAATAGATAAAACTTCACCATGGGCGCGTTCGCCAACCAAATAGCATGACGGATACTTCATTGTGACAGTAGAGCCTAAATTCCCGTCGATCCATTCCATAACAGCGTCGCTTTCTACCCTTGCCCGCTTAGTAACCAAGTTGTATACGTTTTGGGACCAGTTTTGTATAGTGGTATATCTAAACCTCGCGCCTTTTTTAACAATAACTTCCACTACAGCGGCGTGTAATGAATCCGATGAAAATACGGGAGCTGTGCACCCCTCGACATAATGTCCGTAACTACCCTCATCGGCGATAATTAAAGTCCTTTCAAACTGTCCCATATTTTGGGCGTTAATTCTAAAATAGGCTTGCAAAGGCCTTGTAACCGTCACACCTTTAGGAATGTAAACAAAAGACCCGCCCGACCATACCGCGCTATTCAAAGCCGCAAATTTATTATCGTTCGGCGGAATAATTTTCCCGAAATATTCTTCAAAAAAGTGCGGATATTTTTTTAATGCTTCATCGGTTCCCATAAATATCACACCATCGTCTTCCAGCTCTTTCCTCAAAGATCCGTAAATTACTTCCGAATCATACTGCGCTTTTATTCCAGATAAAAACTCTCTTTCCGCCTGCGGAACACCCAGTCTTTCAAAAGTTTCCTTCATTTCATCCGGCACGTCGCTCCATGTTTTCTTTTCCGATTGAAGGGGCTTTAAATAATAATAGATATTGTCAAAATTTATTTTTGTTAAATCGGCCCCCCACATCGGTAGAGGTTTTTCTAAAAATGTTTTATATGCATTAAGCCTGAATTCAGTCATCCATTTCGGTTCTTCTTTTATGGACGATATTTGCTTTACAACTTCCTCATTCAACCCTTTTTGAGCTTTGTAAACGTAATTTTCGGGCATGTGGAAACCGTACTTGGTTTCATAATTATCGTTCACCAGTACTTTTGATTTCTTTTTTATATTCTGCTTCGGGTCGTGTTTATCTTTGCTCATTTTTTGGTAACTTCCTGAAATTTATACTATTTTATAATGCTTAATTTAATCTCCTTGTATCAAGAATCTCTTAGGTTACTTCGAATCTAAAATATAGTCGTATCCATGGTCTTCTATTTGATGGGCCAGATCTTTTCCTCCCGATTTTACTATTTGGCCGTCTTTCATTACATGAACCGAATCGGGTTCCAGGTATTTGAGTACCCGAGAATAGTGTGTTATCAAAAACACGGACATGCTTTTCTCTTTATGCAAATACTCAATAGCTTTAGTAACTATTTTCAATGCATCTATATCCAGACCGCTGTCGGTTTCGTCCAGCACAGCGAGCTTAGGTTCTAAAATGAGCATCTGAAGCATTTCCATCCTCTTCTTCTCTCCTCCCGAAAATCCTTCGTTCAAATACCTGTTCATTAAATCCTCGCTCATCTTTAAAAGTTCCATTTTTTCTTTTAAAACTTTTCTAAAAGCAACCGGCGAAAGCTTCTCGTTGTGTCTTTTGTTGTAAAGCATGCGAAGGTAGCTGGAAATGTTTACTCCGCTGATTTCACTCGGGTACTGAAAAGATAAAAACAAACCCAGATTTGCTCTTTGGTCCGGCTCCAACTCGAGCAAATTCTGATTTTCAAAAAAAACTGTGCCTTCTTCTACTTTATAGCCGGGGTGACCCATTAAAACCTGCGCCAGTGTGCTTTTTCCCGATCCGTTGTGGCCCATTAACGCGTGAATTTCTCCGGATTTAACCTCAAGGTTTATTCCGTTGAGTATCCGGTTCCCTTCAATACTTACCTTTAGATTATTAACTTTGAGCATATCTTTTAAAGTCCACTTCGCTAAAAACGCACGGAATATCTTTATGCTTGCACATTTTTGTTAAAGAATAATAAACTTCCTTTCCTTTCTTTTGACCTTTTACTATGCCGGCATCTTCCATTTCTCTTAAGTGATACGAAACTGTCGGCTGCTTTAGATTAACTAAATCAACAATTTTCGAAACATTCGCCGGACCGGAATTAAACAAATAAGTATATATTTCCATTCTGGAAGGAATACCAAGAGATTTAAAGCAATTAGAACATTTCACGTCGGTTTGTGTTTTATTATGCACGTATTGATGGTAGTCTATATGAGGTTGTTTGTCAAAAAGGGTTAGAAGGACCAATCGCCAAAAGAAGCACCATTTTGATCCATGTACCACTCTCCTAAAGAAGGTCCGCCACGGCCAATGTCCATACCGAAACATCGCCCTTGGTCAGGATCTTTTTCTTTTTCAGACATACAATCATATGTATATATCTGTCCCACATTGTAATCATTTTGATATGGCGGCCTGAACTGCGCGTAAAAATTAGAACCCGCATACCCTATTTCGCTGGCTTTATTAAACCCCTCAAAGTTATATTGGATTTCAATAGGATACTCTATACTGCCGCATGCGGGAATAGAGGCATTGGCATATGTTTCCGACCTGTTAGTATAAGAACAGCAATCACCCGGATTTGCTATATCATTAGTTGGATCATTGTCAGCTTGGGCTTCACAATACGGGCCGCAATCAATTCCTGCACCAGGTTCTGAACAGGCTGTCTCACCTGAAAGTATGCAAGAGTCACCCCCATTAATAGTACAGGCACCTCCAGCTTTATTCGAATCCCAGTTCGTTGTATTCAACCCCAAAAAGTTTGCTATAAAGTTTAATAGCCTACCTAGTACATCAAAAATATTTTCATCTACACCTTTTGTTTTAAATTCAGCTGCATCACTTTGCTCACCCGGGTATAAATCGCTTAAATACTCACCACCCGCGCACCATTCACAGTCTGAACTTCTATTGAAAGTATTATTAACTTCTGAATACCCGGTGTCATAATAGTTATAAACACAATTAGAAGGAATTATGCCGTTAGCGGAAATTACATAAATACCACGTCCGCCAAGCCTCGGAAAAACGGCGTCCTGGCTGTTAACAATTTCCCCGTTTTCGTCATAATCAACTCCGAAATCACTATACGGAGTGCTAAACAAAGCAGCGCGCGACCTTTCTACCACGCCATGTACCGGACTTAGATTGGCCTGCCCTTTGTATTTCCCGTATGTTTCATATGAACCTACCGGAGTAGTAGTCAAATTAACACTTTGGAAAGGTTTTTCGTCACTATTCGTATGAGGCTGCTGTTTCTGTGCTTCACTCGGCCCCACCAGTTCAACTGCAATATCTGTTATATCCTTATGTGCGAGTTTATTTTGGGAATGCACCCTGTTTGTGTTAAAGCACATTTGATATGGAAAACACTCCACGGGCAGTCGGTATGCATCTTTGTTGGCTAACCCTTCCTGTGTCGGGGGCTGAACTTCATCAAAATAAACTATCTTATCGGCGGGACAATCCGTACCATCCGAAGATTCATCTAAACAACAAACAGGAGTCGTAGAAGGAGAAACTACGGCAGAATTACATTGATCTTCCCATTCGTAGGGTGTAAACATGTTGCTAACAACGCCCCCGCACATTCTCTGATTCACGGACAAACTGTAATTAGGATCGGAAATAGGATAATTTCCTTTGCAGATATTGTCACAAGGAGGTATAGCATTATCAAGCTCCGTGGTGTAAGGCGCCGGTACTGTCATGTCACACCATGGATTCCCGGCTAAAAGTTTATCAGAAGTATTAGGTATAGAAGCAATATCAAAAGCCTCGTTGCGTAGTTTCTGCCAGACTTCGGTTTCTATTCTCGCACCTTGTGCATCCCCCTGAGGAAATAGATCTACCGGATTTACCCCAGTGGGTACTTTACAAGTACCAGGCGGGTCTTCTATATATCCAGGAGGACATGTATCAAAATCCTGAAACTTTGTTCCAGCGTAAGAATTGTCTTCATCCTTTATAATGGTTTTACCCAGGAAATCACCACCTACAGCATTTGGTCCTCCATCATAACCGGAGGCATCTTGACAAATCAAATTACTGCTTCTTGCAACATAATCCACACACTGCACAGGCTCAATGGGAGAGTTTTCGGCGTCACAGTCCAAAGACACCGGAATATTAATTACCGGACTTCCCGTCTCCGGATCTTTCTCCGTTATTCCTCCTAAACCTACAGATAAAACCATTTTCAATTCGCTGCCGCAGTAAAATGCCAGATAGTTTGCGTTATTAAAATTATGTTTGGATTTATAAGTTTGAAGAGTGAACTTCCCGTTGCACCCGCCTCTTTCTTTTAAGGGATCACAGTCGTCTTCTATAAGTTCACAATCAAATTCATCTCCTCCGCCATAATCCCTGGTTCTACCGGAAACAGCACACATGCCGTCAACTCTCGAGGGATTGACACAAGTAGTATTGTCGCAAATCTGGCCATTATTCAATTTACCGAAATTAAGTGTCCAATTCCCCGCAAAAGCTTTTACTACAGCTCCATTTACATTCTTATTGGTTTCCAAAGCACCTCCATATGTGGTCACCTTTCTATCTGATTTTATCGTTCCTTTTATAATTACTCTTTTGTTTGGATCATTAAAATATTCAGGGTAATCCAATTCACAAGCACCGGGGGGATATGGTGATATTTCAGGATTGGAACATGCTTCGGGGTGCATTGTACCTTGAGACGGATCCATAAACCCGGCCTGAAATCCTGCCGCTTCAAAACCAACCAAACCATACCCTTTCATGTAGAAAAATCCGTCGTCTGCCCCCGCTGCCGAACCTTCACCCGAAATACGTATCATTTCAGCAGTATTTTTTGCTCCTGTACAAAACAAATAAGAATAAGGAGGATAGTATTGCGCAACAACTCCCACGTTGGCACCGTCACCTATACACGCGGGATATCCGCTAAGATTACCCAAAGTGCAGTAGTTCTTGCTTCCCCCCGAGAATTCAGTATCAACTATTGGCACAATGGTATGCGCAGGAGTGTACCAGCGGGTACCAACTGTAGTACTCGCAGGCGCCCACCAAGCGCCGTCCCCTGTTATTGCCTGTCCCTCTGAATAATTTGGATTACACCCCGGTACCAAAGTATAGGCTGCAATCTTGTTGTTAGTACAAATAGCATCCTGAAAACCGGGCAACGGAGCCCAGCTGGTATCCTCCTGCCTGTGAACTCCTGCCGAACCCATACAAAACTGCTCGTAGTTATTATTTTTATACTGCCTGACAGGTGTCAACCCACCTGGACAAGAACCATCGCCTGTAAATCGTAAATGCTCTCCGGTGCTTAAATCATGTTCTACAAAATCCGCACCTGCAACATATTCCAGCAAATTTATGGACTGTGCGTGAACTTTAGCCGAAAAAACATTACTCAAAACTAAAAAAAGAAAAATTGTGATTGCTCTCTTATATATCACACTTGAATTATAACATTGCAGTAAATACCAATAAATGACTAATTTACCCGCTAATATGATATACTCTCAAGATGATTCAAAGATTAAAAGCCCTATATTACATTTTTTATAAAAGCTTAACATCTCCTGTTTATTATAAAGATATTATCGCGGCAAATATGAACTTATCCATAAAGTACTTTCTGACCCTTACGCTGGTTTTGTCCGTCATTGGCTCTGCTGTCATGTCTGTTAAAGTTGCACCAACCATACAAAAGGACGTAAAAAATATCACAGAAACCGTTTTGGAAGTTTACCCTCAGGATTTGGTAATAAATGTTGAAGACGGAAAAATAAAATTGAACAGGGAAGAGCCGGTAATAATAAAATTCCCAC
>Ga0209542_10004398_pt1 | contig 29010 bp, 28 predicted proteins | sample RifCSPhighO2_01_FD_184028 | JGI IMG/M metagenome (GOLD analysis project Ga0209542, IMG submission 184028) | Soil microbial communities from Rifle, Colorado - Rifle CSP2_plank highO2_0.1 (SPAdes) (version 2) | ecosystem: Environmental > Terrestrial > Deep subsurface > Rock core/Sediment ...
CCCTGCCTTCCAGCCCTTTTTGCCTCCCCGTATTTTCTTTTGGCAACGCTCATGTGCGGAATGATTATGTCGGGCAGCACTATAAACATCTCCCTGGTTTCAAGCGAATTTGCAGACTCCTCATCCGTCATCAGGCTTTCATGCATCTTTTCCCCTGGCCTTAGCCCGATAATCCTTATTTTTATCCCACTTGGCAAAAAGTTATGCCTTGGAGCCAATTCCTCAACCATAATCTCCGACAAATCCTTCAGCCTGAATACCGGCATTTTAAGAATGAAAATTTCCCCGCCCTGCATTTCATCTGCCGCCTTCAGCACAAGGGAAACCGCCTGGCCGATTGTCATGATGAAGCGCGTCATTTCAGGATGCGTTAATGTTACCGGACCGCCTTTTCTTATCTGCCTCTCAAACAGGTCAGCAACAGAGCCTCTGCTTCCAACCACATTGCCGAACCTAACTGAAGAGAAAATTGTCCTTTTTCGTCCCTTGTAATACTGCGCAGAGGTTGTCAGCCTTTCCGCGAGAAGCTTGGTTGCCCCCATTGTATTTATGGTATTTGTCACCTTATCAGTACTAATATTGATTACCCTCTCGACATTTGCGGATATCGCAGATTCGATGACGTTCTGAGTACCATAAACATTTGTCTTTACAGCCTCAAACGGGTTGTATTCGCATGAGGGCACATGCTTAAGAGCAGCAGCATGGAAAACAAAATCCACATTCTCCATCGCCATCTTAAGCCTGTCTTTGTCACGTATATCCCCTAAAAGAAACCTCAGATTTTCATGCCTGTCAAGCCTGTGCTGCATATGGAAAAGCTCAGTTTCGCGGTTGTCAAAAACCCTTATCTGCCGCGGCTTATGCTTCAGAAGCTGGTTGACTATTTCTGACCCTATCGAACCAACCCCCCCAGTCACAAGTATTGCCTTATTTCTGAATAGACTCATTTCAGACCCCCCAACTCAAAACCTCAGAAGCCCTGGCGTGTTTATATATTTTTTGACAAACCTATATAGTCGATAATATAGGCTTGAGCTACTCAACCGGGCTTCTGTACAGCGGGAAAAAGTCCGGTTCAAGCGCCTGTGCCTTCCTTCTGAATGCGTCGCATAAAAACTCATACGCCTCATTGTTATGGATAAAGGAATACCGGTAGAACGGCTTTGTCTTTTTTGAAAAAAGCGATTTGAAGCGGAATATGCTGTCATTGGATTTATATCCACCGCCCATCACAAAATACTTATAACCTGCTTTCTTCGCCCACTTTATTATCTCATATACAATCAGATTATTTGGCCTATAGCCCAGAAAATCAGGGTCTGCCCCCCTAAGGTAATCATATGCTATGTCAAACTTATGCAGCAACAGGGAGCCAACCACAATTTTGCCGTTATGCTTTGATACAAATAAGGTGGCATTGCCATCCATCTCTTTCAATAGCCTCTCAAAATAGTCAACCGAAAAATGATACTCCTTTCTCGCCCCCCATTTGTCCATATTCATTGTGTATAACCGCCTAAACTCTTCCACCGCATTTCTGTCTTCAGCAATCTCCACAGTAACGCCATCCCTCTTTGCTTTTCTTATTGCCTTCCTGTTTTCCTTGTCGAAGTTCGCCCAGATAGTTTCTTCAGGCTCCGTTAAGTCAACATAAACTATGTCATGAATCTCCTTCACATTCTGGGGATTCTTTTCTTGCAGCAGCATGTGATTCCCGAAAATCGGATGCAGCCTTGCAAACTCTGTGACAATATTTGCTTTCAGGCAATAGGAGTGAAATGCGTCAATAAAATTGCTGAAAAGCTCTTTTTCCATGCTTTTGTCTTGGCAATGCAAAGCAGGGCCCCCATACTCAAAAGAGGATATGTCATAAAATACCTCCTCGACATCGCTGAAGAAGGGAAGCTCATTAACTCTCTTTTTCAGATAGGGGTAAACAACATAATTATTTTCATCTCCGTAAAAAAACAGCTCTGAAACCCCCTTAAAATGTGACTCAGCAATCCTTGCAAATTCGGGAGTGTAATAAATGCACTTTTTGTCAACCTTGCCCAAAAGCCTGTTCCAGGCTGAAGCATCATCGGAATTTAATATTTTTTGATGCATGGCTATTTCCTCGCAGAGACAATGTAATGCGAGATTGCCCTCGCCATCCCGTTCACTGTCCTGTCAAACTTCTCTATTCCAACCTCGGAAAACCCTGCATGCGAAAACAGCATTTTAATTTCTTCAGCGTCAAAGAAATGCATGATGCCGCAGTTTGATGATTCGCCCTCGGAAATGCCCACTAATGTTCCCGGCTCAATCTCCTTCCCCAGCCTTTCCCTGAAAATATAATCATCCTTGCTCCTTAAAATCGAGCACATCATGCCTCCCTTTTTCAGGACACTGCTGCAGCCGGACAGGACTTCCGAAATTTCCTTAATGCTGTTGTGCTGAAGCGAAACATCATCAATTACTGCATCAAAAAACTCCTGCCCGAAATGCAGTTCTTTTGCATCGCCGGCAATAAAAGTCCCTTTCAGCCCGTCATTTGCAAACCTCGCCCTTGCCATCTCAATTGCACTTTCCGACTGCTCAATGCCGTAGACATCAAACCCTTCCCTCGCCAGGAACCAGGAATCCTTTCCGGGCCCGCATCCCAGGTCAAGAATTTTCACCGATTTCCTGTCTTTAAAGCCATAAAAATTCTTCGCCATGAAGCGGATGATATCCTCTGAAGGATATTTTGCCCTGTAGCCCTGCTCCTTGTAAATAGTTTCCCATACTCCTGCCTTTTCGTTGGTGTTTGTCATTCCAATACCTTCCCAATCAAATAAACCATCTCATCTATATCGTGATGGGTGACAGACTGGTGAATTGGAAGGTTGGTGATGTGCTTTGAGAGGTAATGCGAATTTTCATACTCCTCCCCTATCTGCTCGATTAGCCTGTAGTACAAAGAAACAAGCTCAACCCCAAAATCCAGCATTTCATAGTAAAACTCATCCCTGTCCTTGTTCTTCAGAAGGATGGGAAAGTTAAGCGGGACTATGCCGGATGGGAGTTCAGGATATAACACTTCAATTCCCGATACCGATTTTAACTTCTCCAGCAAATAAAGATAGTTATCCCTCCTTATCCCTGCAATTTTCCTTAGGTCAAACTTGGAAAAAAGCTTCACATGCTCCGTATCTTCCAAATCAGTATGCAAATGCGGATTGTTTATCTGGAGCATCCCGCCGCCGTCCATTGGCAGAATCTTGTGCAGTGAAAAGAAGCTTGCATCCCCAAAAGCGCCGGTTTCCCTGCCGTTGTATTCTGACAGCAGGCTGTGCGCGCAATCCTCGATAAGGTACTTTTTATGCTCCCTGCAAATCCTTGCAATCTTTTCGATGTCATTTTGAACAAACCCAAAATAGTGTATAACCAATGCGGCCTTAACCTTTGGGTCCTTTAGTTTTTTCTGGAAGTCTGCCATATCAATTGAAAGGTCCCGGTTTAGATTGTAAAAATCATAAGGCACATTATTCTCAGCTATAGGGTCAAACACTCCAGAACCTTCCTTGTCATTTATGCCGATGTATGACGGCAATAATATCCTGTTTTCAGGTATTTGCTTCAGTATATATGAAAACGCAGTCCTTGCCTTATCCACAAATACCCTTCCGTTCAGGCATCCCATTTCAGGGCTTTTCTTTATCATTGAAGCTTCTCCTTCGCTTCTCTGTGCCCGGGGTTAAGCTCCAATGTTTTCCTCCACTCTTTCCTTGCCTCTTCCATCAGCCCCTTCCTCCCGTAGGCAACTCCAAGGTAGAAATGTGCAAAATCCAGGTGGGGATAAAGCTTTATCACCCTCGTGAAATCCTCAATTGCCCTGTCGTACTTGCCGTCAACAAGGTTAGAATTGTTCCTGAAGTTTAGGTCTAGGTTAGCTTCATCCGCTACCTTCCTCAAGTACTCGGGAGTAAATTCCGGAGTTTCGATGCTTGTAATGAAAAAGCTTTTCCTTCTGTCAAATCCCTCATCCCTCAAATAGCCGTTCTGCTCGCAAAGGTCCCTAAGCTCTGTGCCGTAATGTGGAAAGGCAATGAAAAAGTGATACCAGTCAAGCTTCAGCTGCCTTGCAAACTCAATAGTTTCCATTATGTTCTGCTTTGTCTCCCCAGGATATCCCAAAATGAAAAACCCCTTCACCTTCAACCCAACCTCCTTTGCCTTGTCAACCTTGTGCTTCACCTGCGACAGCACAACCGGCTTGTTCATGAGGTGCGCCAACACCCATTGGTTTCCGGACTCAATCGCCAAAGAGATGGTATGCGCCCCGGATTCCTTCATTTTCTCAATAATTTCATCGTCGAGCGCAAAGAGGGCTGTTCCGCTCGGCACATTCCAGCTTATGCCGAGCTTTTTTATGCCTTCAAACAGCTTTAATGCCCTCTGCTTGTCAACAGTAAGGTTGTCGTCCTCAAAATGGATTTCCCGTATGCCGTATTCATCCACAAGCTGCCTTATTTCCTCAAGCACATTCTCTGCAGACCTTGCCCTCCATCTTCTGCCGCTTACATGCTTAAGGCAGCAGTATGTGCACTTCGCAGGGCATCCCCTTGAGCTAAGCACAGTCGTATATGGAATTTCCTTCAGGTCAAAGCTGTGCGGAGACTGAGCCTGAGAATAAACATCCATTTTGAGCAAATGGCGCGCAGGAAAAGGCAGTTCATCAAGATTTTCTATGTACCTTGTCCTTGGGTTGATGAATATTTCGCCGTCTTTCTTGAATCCCAGGCCATCCAACTGCGAAAAATCCTCCCCATCATCCAAAGCCCTGACAAGATCCCTAAAAGTATATTCGCCCTCCCCCAAAACTATAAAATCAACATTGTCGTCTTTTAGAATCTCCCTGACCCTTACAGTCGGGTCAATGCCGCCCATAACTGTTGGCACTTGGGGGTTGAACTCTTTTACAAGCCTGCAGGTTTCCTGAGCATCAAGGGATTTGTTTGAAAAAAGGCACGAGACTCCGACAACATCCGGCGAAAAATCTTCCAAAATCTTCTTTATGTCCTCATTTGACAAGCCATAGTGAATTCCATCTTCGGAGTATTCTGCCCTGTCAACCCCTTCCGCAATGCAGTCAAGTATCTTAACTTCATAGCCTTCCTTCTCCATTACCGCGGCGATATACGCCAACCCAAGAGATGGCACCACCCCTATCCTGTATTTCTTTGCGTCCATATCAATTGGCCTTGTTATGGGCGGATCTATCAGCAGGATTCTTTTAATCATAGTACCACTTCTTTTTTGCCAGCCGGTCATTCAATTCTACCTTTAGTAAAAGGTTGATTATTTTCTCCTCGGTACCTTCAGCATAATAAGGCATGTTAGCCATATCAACATCTGCCTTCATCTTAATTGCTTTCCTTATGGCATCTGCTATTTTATTTTTATCGTGGTCGGCATTTATTACATTGCCCATCTGCTCCCTGCCTGACTGCCTTTCGCCAATGTTAACTGATGGCAGGTTTAATGATGGGGTTTCAACAATTCCGCAGCTGGAGTTTCCAACCAACGCCTTTGCAACCCTCAGCAGTCCGACAAAATCAGGCCTCGACAGGGTTTTGAATGCCTTGATGTTGCCCCCTTCATATTTTTTTATCACATCTATGATTGCCGTGCTGCCGGAATCAGGATTTGGGTAAATTACTACTGCCTGCAAGCCGCTCTCCTTTACTGCTTTCATAGTTTCTTCCATCTGCATTTCTGCATGGTGCGGCTCGACAGGGTGCTGAACAACAACTATCAAATCTTTTGCAAGGTCTATTCCTAACTTCACTGCGAGCTCTTTGCTGTCCGTATACTGCTCATTCACGAGATTAATTCCGGGATTGCCGAAAAAATGAACACGCCACTTCTCCTCTCCGCGCTTAACCAGCACCTCTGCGCTCCTTTTCGTTGAGGGAAAGTGTATATGTGCAAAATCGCTTATTGCAGGCCTTGCCCTGTCGTCTATAGTGCCTCCAAATGTCAGGTCGCCTCCTGAAAGATGTGCAATTGGTATGTTAAGGTGGGCTGCTGACAGTGTCGCTGCCAAAGCCTCGGACCTGTCTCCCTGAATCAGAAAAATATCGGGAGTTTCCTTCTTTAAGGCATTTGCAACGCCAGCCATGCACCTCCCGAATGCTTTTACGAGGTACAATTCATCTTCGAAGTCTTCCAAAATATCAAACTCGCCTAAAATATCAAAGCCGTCTGCCCTTATTTCATTTACCGAATAGCCGTATTTTTTTGAAAGGTGCGTGCCTGTTACTATTAAGTTAAGCTTGATGTCCGGATGAGCCGCCATTTTCTTCAGCAATGTCCTCATCAGCCCGTATTCCGACCTTGAGCCCGTAAAATAGGTTATTTTCCTCATTCCAAATCCCCGAGATTGATTATCTCATCCTGCAAAATGCCTCTTTTTGCCCTTCTTCCAACCACTTTGTCTTTTTCTTTTGGCTGCAGCCCTGTTCCCGGAATCTTGAACGTTATCAATTCCTCATTTATTCTTGTTCCCGCCGGAATATTCTCTTTTGCAACAATGCTTCTCCTGATTATTTTCTTCATCTCAATTTCTCCTGCTGTAGGCTTCTTTTCATGCGACCCCAGTATGGTTTCTGTTCTTCTTATATTGTCCACCATTTCCCCGAATTCACCGGGGTTTAAGGACGCCTTGTGGTCAGGCCCTTCAAGGTTCTTGTCGAGCGTAAAATGCTTTTCTATGACTGCCGCGCCCATCGCAACTGCTGCTATTGGTGTCGCCATGTCGAGCGTATGGTCGGAATACCCGACAATAGAATTGAACCTGGACTGCAAAGTTAACATTGCGCGCAAATTTACATCCCTGATGGAAGTTGGGTAATTGGAAGTACAATGCAGAAGAACTATCTCTTCATTTCCTGCATTCCTGAAAATTTCCAAGGCATCTTCTATTTCCTCCACACTTGACATGCCAGTTGACAATATAACTGGAAGCCTCTTTTCAGCCACCCCTTTCAGGAACCTTAAGTCAGTTATCGCTCCTGAGCCAATCTTTATTGCAGCAACCCCGAGTTCAGCCAGAAACTCAGCACTTTTTATTTCATCTGGCGTGGAAAGGAACATTATGCCTTTTTCTTTGGCATACACAAAAAGCTCCCTGAAGTCTTCATAGGTAAGCTCGAGCCTTTTTATGAGATCATACATTGATTCTGGAGAATCGTCCATATACTCTGCCTTCTTCGACGCCTTTGTGAGTATATCTTCTGTTCTCCATGTCTGGAATTTAACCGCATCTGCGCCAGCATTTTTTGCAGCGTCAATCAGCCTTTTAGCCAGAATTTTATCGCCGTTATGGTTTACTCCCGCCTCTGCAATTACAAAGCATGGCTGATTTTTCCCTATTAGCCGGTTTCCTACACTAATAATTTGCTCCATCCACTGCCCCCTTTAAAGGAATTCCTCAGAAGTGTTAAGATACAACGGTTTATAAACCTTTTTCATGGCTCAAGTTAAGTGACAACACTTCAATTCGCATAACTTGGGCGCGAATATGTTATATGCAATTATTACTCATGCGAAAAATAGAATTAACTTATCCAAGTGGTGATTATTCCCCTATATTTGACAGACTTATTTGGTTTTACAATATACCCTAGTAGAGCACCATTTCCAGAAAGAGTTCCCATATTTTCAAGACCAATCATTGCTTCGTCCTGTGTAAGTTTAACTAATGAGTCAGAAGGCCCTTTTCTGAAATCTATGATAGTAAATCTCTCATACCTTTGAGCAGGATCGATTGGAGAATAAGTTGCAAGAATATCATCAAGAGGTGCTTCAGGATCTAACTTCCCAGGAGCTATCAGGGGTAGCCAGATTCTATTTTTTATATCCCGTAGTACTGCTCTAAAGACTGCTTCATGCGCTCTTGCATCTTCATAATAATCAGGAATTCTTTCAAACATATCATTTTGTTACTACTAAGTAGTATATAAATATTCCTATTTTCCGCCTTCCATATACCACATCAATAAATTTATAAATCTGCCTTCACCACATGCCACCATAGGGGTGGATTATGGACAAACCGGCGATTTTAGGCGGAGAACCTGCATTTAAGGAGCTATTGCCTATTACAAGACCCTATCTGCCGCCTTACGAAAGGATTGACAGCAGGGCAAGGGAGATGATTTCTTCCGGCCTAGTCACCAATGATAAGTATGTTAGGCAATTTGAGGAATCTGCCAAAAACTACCTTGGGAGCAGGCACTGCGTTGCTGTATCAAGCTGCACTTCCGGCCTAATACTTTCCCAAAAGGCCATGAAGCTTGAGGGAGAGGTGATATTGCCGTCATTCACATTTTTTGCGACTGGCCATTCAATCCTCTGGAACAGCCTAAAGCCTGTATTTGTTGACATCGACCCGGAAACCTATCTTCTAGACCCGGAGCTGGTAAACAATGCAATAACCGACAAAACCTGCGCTATTCTTCCAGTCCATACCTTTGGATGCCCTGCCCGTGCAACTGAATTCGAGGAAATCGCAGAAGACCACAAATTAAGGCTTTTTTTTGATGCCGCACACGCCTTTGGGGCAAAGATAGGAAAAAGGCATGTTGGAACTTTCGGCGATGTTGAAGTCTTCTCATGCTCCCCTACAAAGCTTATGGTAACTGGAGAAGGCGGCATCTGCTCGACAAAAGACGATGAGCTGAAAAGGAGGCTTTCAATCGGCCGCAACTATGGAGATGATGGCAGCTACGACTGCGAGCTTCTTGGACTAAATGCCCGCATGGCCGAATTCAATGCCATTCTAGGCGCAGAAACCATAAAGATTACCGATGAGAACATAGAAAGAAGGCATCATCTTTATGAGATTTATGTGCGCGAGCTTTCAAAGCTTCCCGGAATAAAATTCCAGAAAATCGACCCTAACCTTCGCGTCACCCACAAAGACATGCCCTTGTACATTAACCCCGTAGAATTTGGGCTTGACCGGAACCAGCTCCAAAAGGCTCTTGAAAGGGAGAACATCATGACAAAGAAATATTTCTACCCGCCGCTTCACCGCCAGATTTTATACAAAGAATATTTTGGGAAGTTTGATGAGAAACTGCCTGAAACAAACAGGGTTTCAGAGAATATACTCAGCATTCCACTCTATTCAGGATTGTCAGAAGCAGATGTGCTTGCAGTCTCCAACGCCATCAAAAGAATATACGAAAACCGCGAACTGGTTCACATCCGTTAATGATGAAAAAGGCTATAGTGTTCCTTGAAAGTTGCTCGAGGAGATTCCCGTCTTCCTCCCCGAGGCTGGCAAGCATCTACCGGAGATTGTCGGAAGTGTATCAAAAACATCAGGAATCAAGAATGATTCCCCATCTAAAATTGCTTTCTAAAAAATACAGAATTTTTCCTGTCGCAATGGATTCATCTGCCTCATCGCTTCTCAGGGATTTTCCTCACAAGCTTGCCAGCGACTATGTAGACGCATCCGAAGTGGACGAAAAGTCAATGGAATATGTTCGCAGTTTTCTCAACTCTAACATGGTTAGGGAAACTTTTGAATATGATGGGTATAACCTATGGGAGCTTTACGAAGCTGAAATTTGGGAGGGCTTTATCTCGGGAATAATAAAGAGAGCCGAAATAGTAAGAACAGCCATCGAGAGGGAAAAGCCAGATTGCATTGTTCTGCTTGACAGCAACAGCGAGCTAGGCAAGGTTATAAGATGCTTTCCGGTAAAAATTGACGACCAAACTTCCCTTGCTTCAAGCTCCATAAGCGCGGCAAGGAAAAGACTGCTTTTGCCGGCATTAAGGTACGCATATAGAAAAGAATACTCCCTTCTTCGCCCCAAATCTCAATCTCTCCGCATTCTGCCGGACAAAAAGAGGGTGCTCATGCTTACCGACAACCCAAGAAGCATTTCTTCCACCCTTCCATGGGCCAAAAAGCTCGATAAGAGCCTCGACCTTCTCGCAGTCTGCCTTTGCGATGAAAGCGAATTCAGGAAACAGAGCGTTAATTTCCGTCCATTTTCTTCTTACATAACAAAGGACGTTGAAGGGAAAATAAGGCTTGGAAAAAAAGAATTCGCAGCAAGAAGAAATAGGTTTTATGCTGGCCAAAAAGCAACAAACTACAAGGAAATTCCAATCTATAAACCCCTTTCAGAAATGTTTGATTATCTTCTCAACATTAGAATTCCCATTAACATAAGCCAGATTGAGATTTGCAAAAAAATAATTCAGCAGGAGAAGCCAAGTTTGGGGGTGCTGTACGGCGATAGGCTGGCTTTTGGAAAGACAGTCTGCAGGGTTTTTGAGCAACACTCCATTCCGACTCTTGTAATCCAGCTTGGAATGATGAACCAATCCCCTTTGTTTGGCCGGATAACCTCAACAAAGATGGCCGTCTTTGGAAATCAAATGAAAAATATCCTTGTTGGAAAAGGAAATGCCCCCTCAAAGCTTGCCGTAACGGGCCAGCCTAGATTTGACGCAATTTTGAAGGAAAAATACAGCCGTGAATTGGTTTTCAAAAGGTTCAGCATCCCAGGGCAGAAAAAGATTGTGCTTTTCACTTCCCAAAACTTCCATGGCGAAGAGGGAAAAAGGCATTTTTCTGCAGTGATGAACGCTGCAAAGAAGACTGGGCAGCAGCTGATAATAAAGCTCCATCCTGATGAACACCCGGACTTCGCCGAAAGGATAAAATCAAGGCTGAATTCAGATGCCATCATCACAAAATACTCCCTTTATGAGCTTATGAACGCCTCCTCCGCCATAATCACTTTCTTTTCAACCACTGCATGGGAGGCTCTGCTCTTCAACAAGCCGTTAATAATAATCAACCTGACGGGAGAGGAAGACAGGATTGACTGCGTGGAAAAAGGCGCAGCTATCGGAGTTTACAGGGAATCAGAACTTCTGCCTGCAATCCGGACAGCGCTCTACGACAGGAAAAAGATAGCCAAACTTAGAAAAGCTTCAAAGTGCTACAATTATGACCATACCTACAAAAGCGACGGCAAGGCCTCAGAAAGGGTGGCTAAGCTTATCGGAGAACTGGCAAAATGAAAACAGTAGTATTCTGCGAATGCAATAGAAAGCACTTGGAAGGAAAAGGGCTGAAGAGGTATTACAATAAGCTCCTTGACGGGCACTTTGAGAGGCTGTTCAGGCACAACATCATTCCCACAATTAACAGATACGCAAAAGAGGGCGAAGTTTCAGTCATTGCTTTGGACGACGAGTCTGCCTGGAGGCTCCAAAACCATGGCATTGCCTACAAGCGCGCATCCTTAGACCCGAATCTCAAAAGAAAAAACAATCTTCAGCTTGCAAAATTCTGCCGCTCCATTGCCCTTAAAAACAGTTTATTGGCCAGCAAGCTTCTTTTCCTTAACATGAACTTTTGGGAGCTTGATGAAGCAGTAATAATGGAGTCTCTTCACCCAGTCATAGATGATATCAGGATAGTATCCTCAATACTGGACGAGGAAAAACCCTCAAGGACAGTAATTTTCGATGCATTTTCTGATTGCGGAAGGGTTATCGCAGAAGTTGCTGCAAAAAAGGGAATTAAAGTTGACAGCCATTCCACAATCCTGTCCGAATCCCTGCACCACATACGGAGGACCCTTCTGCCAATCTCGACAAAGCTTCAAAAGCCAAGGTTTCTTTCTGCAATAAGGAATCAGCGAAAAAGGCACGTTGAGCCATTCTTCACCAGCCAAAATAAAAGGATAATTTTTGTTGTTGCAACAGGGAAATGGGGCAATGCCATAAGGCGGATTTCGAAGAACTCTTTGGTCATTGGAAGGGATTCAGCGCTTAAATCGTCTTATTCTGAACTTAATTTCCGCTCTTTTGAAGATTATGCCACCACTGAGACAAACGGGAAGATTGATTTTTGCAAAACCTACCTGCCGCATTATGCAGCGCTGAGGGACAGCGCTGAATTCAGGTCGTCTTTTACATTTGACGGAATAAGGTTATGGAAGATTCTTGCAGGAATGTTTCACGGCCTGCTGGCAGTAACTCCTGAACTGGTGTTATCTTATTACTATGTCCTCGAGCAAATCATCAGCTCCGAGAAGCCCAGCGTAATTGTGATTTTTGGCGACAGGACGAAGTTTGGAAAAACCATCATAGAGGCGGCAAACCAGTATCAGGTTCCCACACTTGTAATTCAGCCAAGCCTTGTTTTTGACCGCGCAATCGACGGCCCCACAAAAGCCGCAAAAATTGCTGTTTTCGGCCAGCAGGCAGCAGATTACTTTGCCTCAAAGGGCTGCTCAATTGAAAAATGCAGGATTACCGGCAATCCCTGGCTTGATGAGATTTTGAAAAGAAATTACAACCCGAAGGGTGTTAGGAAAAAATTCAATGTGCCTGCAGGAAGAAAGATTGTTGCAGTGGAGAATGGCTTCAAAACCCGCGATATTTTATCTGCGCTCCAAAGGTCGCGGACATTTTTTCCAATCCCTTTTGAAAAAGAGCCGTATGACATCCTGCAGGCATCGAGCATTATCATCACCACCAGCCACATAATCGAAGGACTGGTTCTTGGCAAGATTGTCATTGTTCCTTCAACGGAGAAAAACGATTTGCTGGAAAATGCCGGCGCTCTTTATGTTTCTTCAGACAAAATCATGCAGCTGATTCGGAACATCAAAAAAAGCCAAACCATAAAAAAGCAATTAGCCCTAAAATACATTTCATACGGGAATGACGGAAAAAGCTGCCAGCGGATTTCCAGGCTGATAAATTCCATGGTTTCAGCAAATAATATAAACAGTGAGGAAACTGAAAAAGTGATACAAACATGATGTTAATTAATCCAGACTCAAAGAGAAGCAATCCATTCAGAAAAGTCTATGACGATGAATTGTTTAAGAACATACTTGAGAATAAAGACAAACTGCCAAAATTCCCCTTCCTAGTGGATATAGAGCTTACAAACTTCTGTAATTTGAAATGCCTTTTTTGCGGACAGCAGGCAATGAGGCGGGAAAAAGGCTTCATGTCTGAAGAGGTCTTCAGGAAAGTGATAGACGAGTGCGCCCAGCATAATGCGCCGGTAAGGTTTATCAGGTGGGGAGAGCCTTTTTTGCACGAGAAAATAATCGAGTTTGGAAGTTACGCAAAGTCCAAAAATGTCCCTGTCCATATAACAAACAACGGCCAGGCGATAAGGGAAAGCGATATGGCAGGCATTATCGAGCATGAGTTTGATTCAATCATCTTCTCGTTTCAGGGAGCAACAAAGGCGCAGTATGAGGTTATGAGAAACAACAACAATTATGATAAGCTAAAGGCAAATATTCTTAGGCTTGTCGAACTGAGGGGGGATAAGCCAAAGCCATTCATACACGTCTCCTCCACCATGACTAATGACTCAAAAGAGGAGATTGAAAGCTTTGTAAATTACTGGAGGCATATCGTTGATTCAGTCGGCATTGGAAAGACAAACCTTTCCCTTCTTACAGCCAGCCAGATAAAGTCGCTTGAGGTTGTGGGAAAGATTGAAGTATTGAAGCAGCAGGAAACCGTAAAAAAGGAATACAGGCCCTGCACTGAAGTCTACCAAAAGCTTAGCGTCAACTGGGACGGAAAAGTAACCTGCTGCTGCGGCGATTACGACAACTTCCTTATTGTTGGCGATTTGGCAAAAAACACGCTTTATGAAATATGGAACTCCAGCAGGGAGCTTAAGACGTTTAGGGATATGCTTGACAAGATGATGCACAAGTCATTGACATTATGCAGCGTTTGCTATCATGCCTATGAGGATTTCTGATGAAAGCCGCAGTTTTTTTCATTGATGCCCTAGGCCCTGACCTGATAACTTCTGATTCCATGCCATTTACGTATAATTTAATGAAAAAAAACATTCCTTATACAATGAATTCCGTGCTTGGCTATTCAGGCGGCATACATCCATCTCTCTGGACATCAACATATCCGGATGAGCACAGCCAATGGGCTACTGTTGTTAGGGCAAGAAAGCAGGAGAAGATGAGCATCAAGGACAAACTGCTTGGAATGCTTCCTGAAGCCCTCTCCCGCCCAATAAATTACCTTTTGCACTATTCTTCCATATCAAGAAGCAAGATTCTCCCTTCCATCCCTCCAAAGCAGGCAAAATATTTCGGTAAATCGGACTATGACTATTATCACGCTGTAAAGGATGTCAATGGAGTAAGAACCATCTTCAGCTATGTGCCCACAATGTACAGGTTCTATAATAAAATCAACCAGATAAAGCCAATACTAAACCAAAGTTCCGAGCTTGATGTCTACTTCACCGGCGAACTTGACCATCTCTGCCACCTTAGGCTTGCAAACCTAAAAAAAATGAGGAAAATGCTGAGAAAGATTGACTCAAAGATGGAAGAGCTGTATTCATTTTACAAAATGAATTTCCCTGAATGCCACTTCATAGCATTTTCAGACCATGGCCAGGCAGTCGTGAGAAGGAGGATTGACATAAAGGGCTATATTGGCAGGCTCGGGCTTAAGTTCGAAGACTATATTGCAGCTTACGATTCAACCATGGTTCGCTTCTGGGTTTTTAATGAGAAGGCGAGAGAGCTGATAACTAGGGCCTTATCAAAGATTGAAGAAGGCGCTATACTGGACAAAAAGGCAAGGCAGAAATACGGAATTGACTTTAAGGACAACAGATTCGGGGATATTTTCTTCCTTCTCAATGAAGGCTGTGAGGTGTATCCCAATTTCTATCATAATTATCTCAAAAACAACGTCCAGGGCATGCACGGCTACCTTCCCGAAAGCAGGAGCATGAAGGCGTTTTTCCTTTACTCGGGGCCTGCAAAGCTTGAAAAGGCAAAGGAAATCAGCATTTTGGATGTTGCTCCCACAATCCTTAAATTGCTCAAAAAGAAGATTCCGGATTACATAAGGGGGAAACCGCTATGCAAATAGACGCAATAATAAAGAAAACAGTAATGGAAATGCAGCAAAGCGTTCCTGTAAAGCTTACCCTGGTGTTGTCTGGCTCCCATCCTTCCGAAAGAACTTACTATAAAGGAAAGCTTCTAAGCGATATTGACATTACAATCCTGAACAACCTTGGAATTTTGTACCGAAAGAGGCTCAAAGAGATTGCCGAGAAGAATTCTTCAGATGATGTGTATATTGAAACAGATGTTGCCTCTCCGCAGCTCATCAGGAACAACTATTCCATATTTACCCTTGAGCTAAAGAATAATGGAACTGTGCTTTGCGGAAACAAAAAGAGGCTCTCGAGGATAAAAGTTACTCCAGAGACTCTGCCTCGGTGGGAAGGGCTTCGCGCACTATTCCAGAAGCTCATGATGTCTGCCTACAGCAAAAAGGGAATTGACAGGATTTACCTCAACGCAAAACTCTACTTTGCAATAGTTGACGCATTTTTATGCTTCACTCAGAATTACAAAGTCACATACGCTGAAAGAATGAGGGAAGTTCAAAAGCTAAACCTGCCCAAAGAGCTGGAAGAGAAAATCCTTATTGCCTACCAGTTCAAACTCAATCGTTTAAAAGACGACAGAAAGCTCAGGAAGATAGCAGACACAAATGAAGCAAGAAAATACCTTCTAAAATATATTGACTTTTTTCTCAGAAGATATCTTAATAACAATAAATCCCCTATCGAAAACATCAGAGCCATCAGGAAAAAATATCCGGTTCGCATTTACCGCAACAACCTATTCTACATCCACTGCCCCGTCAAATACCTTCCAAAGGTCAGCATAATCCATTTCAACCCAATCCTTTTTATCGAATGCGAACCGGAAAACGATTACAAGCCGCTAAGAAATTTTCTCGCAAGGCCCCCAAAAACATTTGCCGAGCTTTCAGAGGTTTATTTTTCTTATCCGTCATTAATCATAAAGAGTGATGGGCAGATTTTGGGGAGAAAGAGTCCATAAAAATCGGGGAATGAGATTATGGATAAAAAGGTTAATGAAATCTTAAAAAAAATCGAGAAACTTGAGAAAACAGCTAATTTAGGCTCAGTTCCCCGCTCTACTGGCGAATTTCTAAGGTTGCTAATCTTGGCTGCAAAATCAAAGAAGATTTTGGAGTTAGGCTGTTCAGTTGGCTATTCGGCAATTTGGATGGCTCTCGCTGTTAAAGAACTCGGCAGCCATATTTATACAATTGAGATTGATAGATATAGAATACAGCTCGCTAAAAAACATTTCAAAGCGGCAAAACTTGGCAAATTTATCACTTTAATCGAGGAAGACATTGTTGAAGTTCTACCCAATTGGAAATTGGGCAAGGTAGATTTTGTTTTTATCGACGCAAAAAAAGAAGATTATTTAAGATATTACGAATCAGTTTTTCCATTGGTGAAGAAAGGTGGACTGATTATAGCAGACGATGTTGGCAAATTCAAGGAAAAGGTTAAGCCATTTCTCCAAAAAGTTGACAAAGACATTAGGGTAACCTCCCAATTTTTAGACCTTGATGACGGGCTTGTGTTGGTATATAAAAAATAACTAATTCATCAATAAAACCCCTCATCCATCAGCCCAAACATTAGCTAACTCTAAGAGCACCTGAGAGCGATATTACTGTGAAATGGTAAATAATAAAAAGCAGTGAAAAACCCACACAATAATGGAAAACCAGATTATGTATAAATATGCCTCTGATGCATCTGTAAGCAGGGTTACCCAGCTTATCAAGAGCGAGATGGACACCGAAGGCCCTTGCATTGAAGCGTTAGTTAGTCAGGATAGGTTTGTAACTTATCGTGGCATGGACAGAAGGATTTGCACCTTATTGGATTATTGTGGCGTTTCATACGACCGATTGGAAGTTGGGAAAAAAGTTGCTATATTCTCAATTTGGGTTAAATCTGCTGACGATGCGATAGATGGCCCTGACTCACCAGACGGGGTGCTGGCAAGAATTAACAATCCGCAGGTTGCCTTTGACATTGAAGCAAGGCAAAATCCTGCATTATTTTTGACTGAACTTCTTAAAAAGAAGATTTCACCCAGCCAATACGATTTGGTTCGCTCGGCACTTTTGCAGCTTTATGGCGTAGCGCAACAGGAAAAGAATGCCAGAGATATGTCCCAGTATATAGAGTCAAGCAAGGCTGTTGGAAGAATGACAGCCAACGCTATTTACGAACTGATCAAGCCGGATATTTCAGCAAACCACGAATCCTTCTACAGGCTGTTTGTGAGGATAGGGGAACTTGCCGACTTAGTTGACGCCTGCCTTGATATAAAGGGAGACTCGGACGCCATATCCTTTAGCCCTACAAGGACCGACAGGTTGAAATTATATGCCGCAACAATAAAGGAAGGCCTGATATTGCTCAATGGCCATCCGGGCTTATCATTCGAATTTCTCAAAAGCGTCAGGAGGAACCTTAAGCACTTGTTGTAAAAATAAGTTAAAACAACCCAGCATCAAACAGCCCAAACAATTTCTCATCATCAACCTTTCTCGTTCTCTGCACTCTCTTTCTCTCCCGAAGGGTATCAGCTATGTGCCCAATATTCCAGAATACAGCTTTTATCTTTTGAATCCTGTTTCGGTGCAAAACAATATCCCCACCCAGCAACAGTCCGTATAATGCTCCATATTTTAATGCATTCAATCCTTCATAATTCTTCAGTATTGACCTTATCCTGTTCTTAACGCCATTGAATGCCACCATCTCCGGCTCTTTTGAGATTGTCCTGCTCACATCATGGTATGCAACTGCATCTGGATTGTACATCACCTTGTACCCTGCAAGATTAACCCTCCATCCCAAATCTGTGTCTTCATGCCCGTAGAAATAGGCATCATCAAACCCGCCAACTCTGCCAAGAATATCCCTTCTTACCACCATCGCAGCAGAAGGTGCGTAAAATACTCCATTTTTCTTTTCAAAACTGCGCCTGCTCTTCCCCTCTCCGAGATTCTTTCCTATTCCCGCCCTGGTCATGGTTCCCCCGGCAGAATTTATCGTCTTTTTGTCTTTTGAATACAAAATCTTTGAAGCTGATATTCCAATCTTTGAATCAGCCTCCATAAACCTAACCATCTTCTGAAGAAAGTCTCTGCTTAGCTCAACATCGCTGTCAACTGTTGCAATATACTTTCCCCTTGTCAGATTTACACCTAAATTCCTGCTCTCGCTCGGCCCGGTATTCGATGTTTTCCCGACAAACTTCACCCTTGGAAAGAATTCCTGAACATACCTTCCAATCCCGTCAGAAGAGTTATCATCAATTATGGTGCAGTCAAAGTTCTTGTATGTCTGGTTTTCAACCGACAGCAACACCTTGTCAATTATTTCCTTGTTATTGTAAGTACAGATTATTATGTTAACCCTTGGCTTCATTTTATGTGCCTCAAAACATCATCAACAGTTACCTTTGATGTCCACATATCGCATCTTTTGTCATAATGCCCGTACACATCATAGCATCTTACATTTTTGGGCTTTTTTGTTAAAACAATCGCATTCTTTGGCGCAAACCTTTCCGCATCAGTTGGGCCAAAAATCGCAATTAGCCTTGCGCCAGCCGCAGCAGCAATGTGCATCGGACCTGAATCATGCGTTATGACATACGAAGATTTTTTCATCACCCCAACCTGCATTTCAATTGAGATTCCGGCAAGGTTAAAGGCTCCTTCCAGCTTGCTTTCAACCTCATCGCAAATCTTCCTGTCAGTATCTGCGCCTATTATTATTACCTTATAGCCCCTGCTTAATAACCTTTTCCCAAGTTCAATATAGCTATCCTTTGGCCATCTCTTTGCAAGAAGCTTCTGCCCCGGATTGACCGCTGCTCCCGGGATTAAAGTAGCTGTTTTCCTCCAGTTTTTTAGCAGCTTTCTTGCATAGATTTCATCTCCCCATTCAATTACCATCTTTTCGTGCTTAACCAGAATTTTCATTTTTCTCAATAAATCAAGATAGTATTCCAGCTCATATTTCTTTCCTGTATATTTCATGTTGATATTGTTGCAGAAACCCTCTCCAAACCTGTCAAAGCCGACCCTGAATGGAGCGATAAAAAACGCAAGAAGGTTGAAGAACCAGTGCTTGTCCAGGATGAAGCAAATATCGTAATGCTCTTTCCTTATTTTTCCCGTGAGCTTTGCAATCTTGAAAAACTTCTTTCCCAATATCACCTTCTCATCATAAGCAATAACCCTGCTCACATCACGATTGCCCTTTAATGCAATCTTTGCCCAGTCTCCCACAAGATAGTCTATCTGCGCATTGGGATAAGCTAACCTTAGATTTCTTACTAGGGGAGTTGACATCAAAACATCTCCAATGCCGCCCATCCTAATGACAAGGATTTTTTTTGGGTTTTTTGGGATAGCAGTTTTCTTAAATATAAAAAAAAGCTTCAGCGAATTGAAAAAAAGGCTTTTTAGCATCAAATCTCACCCTTAAGATGCATGTATTTCAGCTTCAGCACCATTAAATAACCTCTCCAAAGCTGCTTCCAGCCGAGCTTTGATTCTCCCTTTACCCTTTCATGAAAAACTATCGGAATTTCCTTTATCTTGAATCCCTTGAGATGCGCCTTGTACAAAACCTCCTGAACGATGTCAGGCCCTGTTGAGAAGATCTTGCCTGCATCAATCCCCTCAAGCACCTCTCTCCTAAAGCACCTGAATCCTGAATTGCAGTCCTTAACTTTCAGCCCAAGAAGCAATCTTATATACAGATTCGCAAAAAAGGTTATAGTTCTCCTCAAAATGTTCCTTCCCACCTGCGAACCCCCTTCAGCAAACCTCGACCCAAGCACAACATCTGCATCATTCATCGCTTCAATCAGCCTTGGCACATCCCTTGGCTCATGCGAAAAGTCAGCATCCATTTCCAGTATGTAATCTGCTCCATTCTCAAGGCAATATTTATAGCCGTCTTTTCCCGCATTTCCCCTTCCCCTCTTTTCTTTTCTCAACAGCAGATGAACCTTATCATTGCCTTTCATGATATCCTTGACTATCTCGGCAGTCCCGTCAGGGCTGTTATCGTCAACTACTACAATATCAACATTATACAAAGATAACTCATTAAGCAATTTTCCTATATTGCCGGCTTCATTGTAGGTTGGAACCATCACATGCGTCTTCATGCCCCATAGAACTCCTACCGTCCTTTTTAATGTTTAGGAAATGACGCCCAAGCAACTCAAAAATAACTGTAAAAGTTGGATGAACGTCGTGTTCTATATCTACATATACCTATTCATGGAAATACGAAAAATAACTAAGACAGACCAGGGTGGAAAAAGGCTTTTTGTTGAATTATGAAAGAAGATGAGGCATTCTGAGTTTCTGCCTTCAATCGGGTCCTTTTTCGGAAGAAAAACGTGCGATTCCATAAATAAAACGTAAAAACTACTGCTTTAACTTATCGTATGCTTCAATGATCTTTTTAGATCTTTGTTCTGCCAATATTTGAAATTTCTTATCTAGATGACTAACCTTATCTGGATGATTAATCTGTATTAAATTTTTATAAGCTTTCTTTATCTCCTCTTGACTAGCTCCTTTATCAATCCCAAGAATCTCATATGGATCTGTTAGAGATTCGCCACCTAATTCTTCAATATGCGGTGCTTTTATCCCCATTTTTTTAAGCTCTTCTACTCCAATATCCCAATTCTTATGTGGTACCTTTCCATGAGGGAAATTATCGTGTTCTTTTTTGTCTATATTGTCCATGATAACTAGATTAGCTAAATTATAATTAAAAATATCTTTATCTATATGGTGTACGACTAGCTGTTCAAAAGACTTTCCAGGATAATGCTTCTCGTACCACTTCCTGTAAATATTAAAGATCTCTTTCTTTGCGAGGTCTTTATGAATTTCAATGTCTGTCTTTAAGGTATAATCGCCATTATTAGCTTTATTAACATAGCAAGGGTAATATTTATTAGAAATGTTTGGATTCCTCCATTCCCAAAATGCCCTGGTCCTACTTCGATAGGGTTTTATCCACTCTTCTTCATTCTCTTTAAATTTTTTTAGATTTTCTGTTATGAATTTTTCTTCTTGGAATTTAAGTATCTCTTTTTCAATTCTCTTCCTTTTTATCTCTTCAAAAATTCCTTTAACTTTTGTATAATATATTAAACCGATAAAAACAGTTATCACAATCAAAATAAAAGAGATAACAAGAAACATGGTCATTTTATCAGTTCTATCCTTCTCTTCCTTTATTTTCGCTTCTCTCTGTTGTTTTTCCTCAAGTTGTACCTGTTTAGGAGACTTCACACACAAACCTATATCTGGATCAATGTACTTGGTCACGCACTCTTCAAAGCTGCATATTGGCTTGGACCCTTCTTCGATTGAAAGCCTTTTGACGCATTTGTAGTTGGTTTCGCACTGAACTTCATTGGCTTCGCACTTGCAGTCATTTTTATAGCATTTGTCAGAAGTAGTGCATACACTTTCAACGCAGTGTGTACCGCCACACTCAGCATCTTTTCCGCAGGATTCTCCATCATCTAAGCAGTTCTTACCGTTGCATTGTTTGCATATCTCCCTCTGCTTCACAATCTCTTCTTTCTTTATCACCAACTCTGGGTCTAGAACCTCGAGATGGGGGACTTCAATATTTGAAGCTTGAAGATATTCTCCAACAAACTCCTTGTAGCCTCCTGGAGAGATGGTTCCTTCAAGATATTGCATGGTGTCTCCTTTTACACCGCCACCTGCTCTCCATACTAGCTTTACATCTATACTAAAATTAAATGGATTATACGTTAGAAATATTACTTCTGTACTAGTGACTGTATAATTTAATATCTGAGGGTAACCTTCAATTGGTTCTTTATCTAGATAGTATATATCACCAAGTACAGAATATTCTTCAATACTTGTATATTGACATGTTAATTCTTCAGAATATGAACTGGCTACTAGAAGTAAGAAAATCAAGCAAAAAATAAAGATTTTTTTCATTACCCCTAGAATATGGGATTTTTATATAAAGATATGTTTTTATTCGCCCATTAATAAAGGGCCCATTTCTCCTAGCCCATATGTGGCTTTTTTCCGCAAGAAAAACGAAAACCTTATATATTTGGTGTACTTACCGTTGTATATACATCAGTGATACAAATGGATCCAGAAAGAGTAAGATCATTTCCAAGAAGGTATATGAGGTCTACGCACATTACGATAAGGGTCTCAAAAGACGTCAAGTATTGGCTTAGGGACAATAGGTTCAGTGCAACCAAGATTTTCTATGAAGCCATAAAGGAATTAGGATACAAGTACGGGGAGGAATAAAAATGGCAAGATGGTATCGGGATGGAGAAGGCTATCCAAGGTTTAGTGATTCAGACGAATTAGTCCACAGATGGAAGGCAGAAAAGAGACTAGGGAGACCACTAATAGATGGCGAAGTAGTTCACCACAAGAACAGGTGCAAAACGGACTATAGCGATGATAACCTGTGGGTCTTCAAAAACCAAAGCAAACACGACAGGACTCACAGAAGCGACAAGGAAAGGTACGGGTTCTGGTAGGGCTGTAATATTTTTTTATATTCTCTTTAAATGTACCCTTCTGCAGTATTATTGCAAGTAATTCAGAATCTGAAAGTGCATCCGCTCCTTTAAGCTTCAGCCTTTCTCTGGGCCTATTCTCAGGTGAAATGTCTTTTCTTCGCATGAATAGTGGGAAGAATAACTCCTTAATATACCCTCGTCCGGAAAATCCGGAAAAAACTAACGAAACCGGAAGAAAAACCAAAAAACCGTAAGAACTTCAGGTATCCCACTGGACACTGGCCACCCCCATCCGAAGAACATTTATATCAGTTGATCTTACCTCACAGAATGAAAGAAATAACGGGTATGGAATGGTTAAAAAAGCACATTGGTAAACTAGTCTTGACAAATACAAAGCACGAAAGGGAAATAAAAGTCATGCAAAGTATTAATCCAGCTATTATCAATGAATTCCAAGCATGGACACCCCTCAAGTTAGTTCTCCTTAACTATGCACTTGACACCTGCACCACCATAATCCGGAGACAGACGCATTTTCAGAAAATGGCTTACTTCGACTTGTTTTCGGGTTCGGGCATTAATAAAATAAGCGGAACAGGCGACCTGCTTATTGGTTCTCCCTTAATCGCTTCTTTAAACTACTCAAATTATTATGGTGCAATGTATTTCATTGAAGACGACCCTGGGCTATCAACCACTTTGCAACAGCGGCTTAGTTCACTCAATAAACCGAGTATTATCGTAAATTCCGGACCTTATGGGCAACATCTGCAAGATTTATGTAATATCGCGAACCAGCCGCATACGTATTCTTTTTTCTTTATTGACCCGTATTCGTTTGAATTTGGATGGGATTCAATGCGTAAAGTCCTATCCAATCCAACAGGTACTGGAAGAGACATTCTATTCACCTTGATGAGTTCCCAAATACGCAGGAGCATTGGCTTGGCCGTAAAGGGAGAAGGTGGAGGTACAAGTTTGAATAAATTATATGGTGATGATTCATGGAAAGATGTATCTTCAGATGAAGAAGTTGCTGAAGCATATATAAGGGGGGTTGAAAAAACCTTCTCAGAAAAGGTAACTAGAACAATTAAAGTACAATCAGCAAAATACCACTTTTGCTACCATCTTTTATTTATCACGAATAAAACAAGAGGTCAAAATCCTTGGCTTAAATCTATAGACAAAGCAAAAGAAGAGATAGAAAGAAACTCTGACAAATCAGTTGAATTGGCGATGGACCTAATAAACAAAAGGCAGCTGGAATTGAAAGGTTTTTAAAGTGGGATAAATAGGAACCAAAAAAAGAGGTACAATGCAAACCACCACAAGAAAGTCGCTTTTATACAAAAGTAGTGTTGAATATGCCGATTTCTGCATAAATCACGTAGAAGGATGCTCCCATGGCTGCAGGTTTCCGTGCTATGCAATGCAGATGGCAAAGAGGTTCGGGAAGATAACATCATATGATGAATGGATACAGCCGAAATTAGTCGGGAATGCGCTTGAGTTACTGGACATAGAGATACCTAAGTACAAAGACCAGATTAAATTTGTGCATCTTTGCTTCATGACTGACCCTTTCATGCACCAATATCCTGAAGTATCGGATATGACCTTAAAAATAATCAGTAAATTGAATGAAAACAACATCAAATGCACAGTTCTTACAAAAGGGATTTATCCCAAACAGCTTTCAAATGTTGGCAAATACGGGGACAAGAATGAGTATGGAATAACACTTGTTTCCTTGAATAACGGCTTTAGGGAGCAATTTGAGCCAAACAGTGCCCCATATAGGGAAAGGATTCAATCTCTAAAATATCTCCACGATAAGGGTTTAAAGACGTGGGTTAGCATCGAGCCATATCCAACACCGAATCTGGACAATAACCAGGATTTACAATTGCTATTGGATAAAATCGGCTTTGTTGACAGAATTATCTTTGGAAAACTGAACTACAATGTCCAATCTTCAAAATTTATTAACAATGGACCTTTCTATGAAGAATGCGCACAAAAAATAATCGAGTTCTGCGAGAAAAATAACATCAGCTACCATATAAAATTCGGAACACAAAAAAAGTACGATAAAACAACAGCTACCATGTTTAAAATGGAGTTACCGCAACAAATACCAGCATAATGAGTCCAGCTCAATTCTGAACGCAGCGCGTTCAGTTTTGGAAAAGCGAGATAAAACTGCTTCATGTACCATAGGTTTCTCTCAGCAAATCCCGTACCAAATTCTTTTGTGAGCTTAAAAGACAAAGCGGCAATAAGGGAGTCACCGTAATCAGCGCGTTTTTTCCCTTTCTGCTCTTCCTCGACAATAACTCTCCCAACCTCCCAATATGCAACAACCATCGCATGATTCACTGCTTTTACTGCAGAGAGTCTTGCCTTATTTAGAATATCTCGTATGTTTTTGAAAGTCCTTTTTACATCAGGGGCATTTTGCATCCAATTGGGTGATTATAACTCCTTAATATACCCTCGTTCAGTTTTTTCGGAAGAAAAACATATATCCCGGAAATATTTCAAAAACGAGCACTGGACACCATATGGGGAGGTATTTAATGGTGCCCATCACAATCTCCCCTTAACCCCGTTCTTGGGGCACAGCCTGTCAAGAAAGCAAGTGCTGCAGTAAGGGTCAGGGGCCTTGCAAATCGCCCTTCCGTGGGCCTTCACTAACCATGGCAGTTTCTTCCATTCTTCTTTAGAAATTATCTTCATCAAATCCTGCTCAATCTTGTCCGGATTTGTGTTCTTAGTCCAGCCCAGCCGGAAAGAAACCCTTATCACATGGACATCGCATGGTATTCCCGTAATTTTGTTGAAGCCATTTATCATTATCACATTTGCTGTCTTCCTTCCAATGCCGGGCAATTCTGTCAGCTTTTCAATGGAATCAGGAACCTTGCCGTTATATCTCTCCTCAATTATTTTGCAGGCTTCCTTTATGTGCTTCGCCTTATTCCCTGCAAAGCTGATGTTATGAATGTCCTTAACAAGATCATTTAAGTCCGCCTTTGCATAATCCTTGGCACTTTTGTATTTCTTAAACAAATTAGGCGTAGTTGCATTTACAACCTCATCGCGAACCTGAGCAGAGAGTATCGCAGCAACAAGAAGCTCCAATGGGTTTTTAAAATCAAGATAGTATTTTACACCTGGATAGTTTTTCTTAAGCAGGGCTATGACCTCTTTTGCCTTTTCCATTTTCTCACACCACCCGCCTTACAGCATCCACAATCATCCCAACATCAATATACTCATCGCAAGTCGGCTTCGCAATCCCGTTTTCTTTGTAGCAGCACAGGCACGGATTTTCCTTGAACACCTTTACCCCGTTGCCGTACAATTCAATTTCCCAGGGGCTTGTTGGGCCAAAAAACACAACAATCTTCTTGCCTAAGGCAATTCCTATGTGCAATGCAAGTGAATCCGAAGTAACCAAAACATCGCAAAGGTTAACCAAAGCCGCAAACTCCATGAGCGTATTATCGCATCCTGCATCAACTATTTTATGGCTAATCATTTTCTTTATCCTTTCATTCCTTTCCTTTTCCTCAGGACCTCCAAAAAGGACTACCTGCGCATCAAGCTCTTCCACCAACCTGTCAGCCAACCCCGCTGTTTTCTCTTCAGACAATTTCTTCAATTTCCATCTTCCGCCAGCACCAGTGTTCAAGCCAACAGTAAGCTTCCCCTTCTCAAGCTTCCTGGAGAGTTTTTTTCCAAATTCAACTGCATCAGGCGGCAAAACAAGAATTGGCTTCTGATGCTTCCACTCCACTCCTGCAATCTCGCACATAATCTGCTGGTATGTCTTTCTGTTCTTTCTCTTCAAAATGTCATTTTCTGGCTTCTTCCCCAAAGCAGACATATCAAACCATTCCTTTGCCGTCGGTGTGTATTTGATGCCGTTATCCCAGTAAAAGCCAATAACCTCTCCATTCAAGCTGCCTGCCAGCCTGCATGCCCTTTCATCTTCATCGAGGTTAATCACTTTGGAGTATTTCAAGTTTAGTTTATCCCCAATCACAAAAACATTATCGATAAAAGGATTTCCCAGCAACAACTCAACAGCATTCTTTTCTGTAACCCAGTCTATTGAACATCCAGTATATTTTTCCTTCAGCGCAGCCAGCAGAAAAGTAGTCCTGAGAACATCACCCATTGCCGCCAGCTTGATTAACAGTATCCTTTCCCCCATACGCCCTGCCAACTGCAAAGAAGTTATAAATGTTATGGCTTGAACAGCTCAACCGCATGAGGGTAAATTTCGCCCAGCGGAATTGAGAATCTTCCAGCCTTCTTGTCAAATAATTTTCCTGCAGAAAGAACGTCGTACCAGAATGTCGGGTCAGAACTCTGTGATATAGCCGCTTTCCTGTGTCCATCATACCAACCATCTTGAGAAAGAAAACCTACATGCACCATCTGCAAATCCAGCACATCGTTCATCATTTGACCATTGTCGCCAAGTAAGCTGTTTACTTTTTTAACAAGCCTGTCCCCCTTTAAGTGAGCATCAATAGTTATTTTAAGCCTTCCCTGCCTATCCGTTCTGCCAATTTCTATGTTTAGGCAACCGTAGGGGGACTGTACAAACTTATAAGTGTAAAGCGGAGGGTTCAAATCCAAAGTATCGCCAATTACCATTTCCCTATAGCAGCCCCTTGCAGAAAAGAAATCTTCAGGACTCTCAAACATAGAGGGGTCAAATCTGGCAGTGTCAATCGCCCCCAATATCCGTCCAGCCTCAATTTTCTCTTTTTTTGCATCAGGGTCAGGAACCATTGTTCCACCTTCATATTTAGTAATGAGTTCAATCTCCGAAAGCTCGCCTACATCATGGATTAGCAGAAGGTCTATGTCACGTGCAGTAGAGTGTAGTGCAGCCCCATAAAGCATGACATCCCAAACCTTTCCCGACTCTCCTTTTGGAGAATATTCAAATATCAGCTTCGCAACTTCCTCTGCAAGATTTGGTGCATTTGGGATTATTGGCTTATTCGGATTTGGCATTTCCGCAAGGAGCTAAGGTTAATTTAAAAAGGTTGCTAAGCAAGAATCACGTATTCAGTATATACTGTTTCGCCCTTCCATATATCTCATTCCCAAAGTTACCATCTGGCGCTTTTGAAGGGGCATTGCTCGCAATGGAAACCACGGACGTTGAATTCCTTCCTTCACCAATCGAAATAAACTGGTAGTAAACATGATGCCTTCTGGAAGGGTTCTCGGGAGGGGATTTTTTCACTTCGCCTATCCTAAGATCAGGCGGCCTCGGAGTTGAGCAAAGTATGAACTGCCTCGCTGGGTACATCAAATCTGCATACCTTTCCTCATTAGGATTCCGACCACTTTTCAACAGGTCGTAAAAACTTTTGGAAGATGTCTCCCCTGAAAGCAACCTAATAGGATTCCCGGAACTTGCCTTTGGCAAATATTGAGACAGCACACGCAAAAGTGCGTTCACAACATGCCCCAAAGAAACATCTGCCATGGCTTCCATCCTTCTATAAAATTCTTTTATTTGTGTGGCGTCCATCTCTTCCACTTCTCTCTTTTTCAAATCATGATAGGCAACTTCTACCTTTGTGGAGAGGTCTGAAACACCCAAAAAAATGTTAAGGGATGCTGACACAAGCTGGCCATCAAAACGCACATTATTTTCCGGAAAAAATATTCTGGGCAAGTGGATTATATGATTCGCATCTTCCGTGGTCCATCCATCCGAATGTTCCTTACGATCAATCCACAATTCCTTGGCACTACCGCCACATTCCTTAATTGAGTCTAAAAATGCACTGTAAATTCTATCCTTTTCCGGAGCAACCCTTTCAACAAGGTCCAAAACCTCTCTAGAATACAGCTTCTCATGTTTTACGAGCAAAAACTTCCCAAACGTGACGTTATAAACCATCAATGGATTAGGCATGAACCAGCAGATAAAGCAGCGTATAATAACATTTCTATACTCCAGAATATACTAATCCCCCCTCGCCAATAACCCTGTTTTCCTTGCACGAAGGAACGAGCGGTAAACAAAAATCAGCATAACGCCTAAAAGGGCAAGGCTTACCAAAAAGGAAAGGAAATAGACACCATAATCAACCGCACTCCCAGCCAACGCAGCTCTCATGTTCTCAAACACATATGTTGTTGGCAGCCATACCGCTATGCTTTTTGCCCAGGCAGGAAGCGCGCTTAGAGGATAAAAAACGCAGCTGAAGGGCTGGACAACCCACACAGTGCTCCATCCCAATACCTGAATTCGCTGGCCATACCGGAGTATAAGTCCTGCAACAAAAAGCCCCATTATCCAGCCAAAGAGCGAGAGCAAGAACACAGATATGCCGGCAACAGCTATGGGTATGGACAGTATGTTAAACGAATACATGATATACGCAAGAACGCCCATTGCAACTCCGCTTATAATCGACCTGAAAAACGCAAACAGGATAACCGA
>Ga0209542_10004399_pt1 | contig 29005 bp, 31 predicted proteins | sample RifCSPhighO2_01_FD_184028 | JGI IMG/M metagenome (GOLD analysis project Ga0209542, IMG submission 184028) | Soil microbial communities from Rifle, Colorado - Rifle CSP2_plank highO2_0.1 (SPAdes) (version 2) | ecosystem: Environmental > Terrestrial > Deep subsurface > Rock core/Sediment ...
TTGCCGACATACTGCTCCACTTTGTGCGTATGCACATCCAGATACAGCACGCCGTAGGTGAACGCGTTTAAGAATGCCGCTTCGTGGGAAATAACGATGACTGTCTTTTTATATTCTTTCAAAAACTTGGTTAGATGCTCTATCCCCGCTTTGTCGAGGTTGTTGGTCGGCTCATCCAGGAGCAGAAGGTCCGGATTTTGTATAAGCGCTTGCGCAAGCAGTAGGCGCGCCTGCTGCCCGCCGGAAAAGGTGCCTATCTTTTTATCCAGCGGAGCGTGCAAGTTGACCGCTTCCAGAACCTTTTCTATGCGCGGGTCGATGGCGTATATTTTTTTGGCAAACACGCTCTCAAAAAACTCGCGTACAGAGAGCTCCATCTCCTGCGCAGGAATGACCTGGCGGGACGTTGCGATGGTAAGGCCGTGGGAGAGGTGTATCAGTCCGCCATGAGGCTCGAATGCGCTGGTTATGAGTCCGAAAATGGTGGACTTTCCCGCCCCGTTTTGGCCCATGAGGGTAATCTTAGTGCCCCGGCGGATCGAAAAATCCACCGCTTGGAGAATGGGCTTTTTGACTCCGAAATCAAAAGAGACCTTCTCAAACCGCACGATAACCTCTCCGCGTTGCATCGTGCCAGCTTACCACGCTCTTTACAATTCCCCAAACTTGTTTCTATTATTTTAACTGAAAACGAATAATTTTGACTACGGTATCCGGTCCCACTTTGTTACCATAGTAGGTGCGATACGTTTGGTACATCTCATCATTGTTTGAAAACTTCTCATGCCCGTCAAAATCAGAGTCCATCAACTCTCCCATTTTCTTTTCCCAAACTTTCATTAAAGTCGCTTCGCCAAACTTTTCCCCCGTATTCCAATTAACCAAATCAACCTTTTCACCTTCGGACAGATTTTTATCATCAAATAGCCGCCATGTAAGATTCTTTTCACCAACAAGTACAAGCTTCACAAGATTATCTCTAAATTTGATTATTTTCTTTTTCATATGTGCTTATTCGCGCGAATAAGAATACAAATATTAACTTTTACAGTTGTCCGAAAAGAAACAACAAGAGCTTCGGCGCGTCCGGAGCAAGACGATAATATACATTCAAACTCCGTTGCTCCTTCTCGATAAAGCCAGCGCGCTCAAGCATAGTGAGATGTTTGGAAGTTGAGGTGAAAGAGAGTTTAATAGCTGCCGCGATTTCGGTAACGTTTGCTTCTTCCCTCTTGCGGATAGTGTTAAGAATCGCGAGGCGACGGCGGTTGGCAACCACTTTGATTTGCCGTTCAAGTTCGACTTCCTTCATGCTCAATATAATAACCCGCCTTTTCTCTGCACTCCTAATGTGCTTATTCGCGCGAATAAGAATATTGAGGATTAATTTCCAAAATGCTCTTCGTCGGCTTGGGCCTCGGCTTTTGTTTTGTGGATGACGCCGTCGCGGTGGTTGGGCGGCGCGTAGAGCGTGTAGAGTTTCATCGGGTTTGTTGCCGAAGTGTTGATGATATTGTGGTTGGTGCCGCTCGGGACAACCACTATAGAGCCGTCGGCGAGCGCGTGCTCTTCGCCGTCGAGCACCGCCTTGCCCTCCCCTTTTTCCACCCTAATAAACTGGTCGAGTTGGTGCACCTCCGCGCCGATATCCTCTCCGGGCAACAGAGACATAACCACCAGCTGGAGGTGCTCGTCGGTGTACAGCACCCTGCGGAAGTACCCGTTTTCTAGCGAGTCCTTTTCGATATTTGTTATGTATCCTTTCATCGGCGCAGTGATTTGCTGACGATGGGCAGAACGTAGCGGTCCAGCCCGATGTAGCCGGAGACGCGCCATGCTATAAGCAAGCCAAGCCCGAGCGTAAACCAAATCGGGTTTACGGAGACGCTGCCAGCAAGCATAAAGTTGAGATTCATAAACATGCCAAAGAAGATGGAGACGCCGGTCAAAAATCCGAGGATAAGTGCCGCGCCGACTAATAGTTCGCCGTAAGCAACCATATACGAAAAGATCTGCGCATTTGGCAGAGCAACATTTTCAACAAACCACGCATACCATAGTTGTACATCCGGGTGGCACGGAGCGGGCGCCGGCTGGCAGAACTCCGCCGTCTTTTTAAGCGCGCCGCCTAAAAACCCGCTGAGCCCGGCGCCGGCATTTTCGCCTACCCATGCCGGGTTGTTGACCTTATCCCATCCGGCCGTTGCCCACTCGTACCCGAGGTACAGGCGGATAATCAACCAAAACCACGCGCTCCGCTTGTCAGAAAACAACGCATGCGCTAGCGCCGACTGCCCTATAGTGTATTGACTCATAAAATAATTAATGAGCTATTATTATGCTCACAGTATACACCCTATTTTTTTAAGTCCGCCCAGAGGAACACCAGCCCTACCGATTTCCTGATTTTATTAAATTCAATTTCTTTTCCCGGTGCCAGCTTTTTATTTCGGCTTCCCTTTTTGACGCAGAGGACCTGTCCGGATGTTGCTCGGTATAAACAATCTTTACCGCCCGCCTGGAGCTTGTATAGTGTCCGCCCTCCCCAGCCTTGTGCTCGGCAAACCGCCGTTTGAGGTCGGTCGTTATCCCCGTATACAAAGACCTGTCGCCGCACTCGAGTATATAGACCAGATACATCAGACGGTAAATGCGACGATAAGAACGAAGCCGGTAATGACCGCAAACGCCCCGAGTGTTTTGGTAAAGAGCTCCACCGCCTCGTGTTTTTGCCCGTCCAAAAACATTTGGACAGGCTGGAGGAAGAAGAGGTAGCCCATGAGAGCGACCGAGAAGACGAGCAGGGAGAGCATGGCCATCGGCGCGAGTATAGTGTCAGGCTTGTCTCTGACATAGGCGGGGCCGTAGGTAATGAGGAGCACGACAAAGACGATGTAAGCCGCAGCCAAAAGCGCATTGATATACGGATTTCTACTCATACCTTTTTAACCTTTTTGGTGCATAAAAGTTTCCTTACAAATTTGCTGCGGGTCTTGGACGAAGTTGGAACCTTCTTTAAAACTGTCTACCAAGTTCTTCCCTTAAAATCGAGTCTACGGCATGACTCGCATACTCTGGCTTCCAGCGAGGGTAGCGTGGATTTGTACGATCATCAACCCACGGTCCGTCCCAAAACTCAGTCGTTCGAATAAATTCTTGCGCAAACGCTTTTCCATTTTCAAGACAGCCAAAAATTACTGCGTCGACATAGGTCTGGATAATTGGAAATTCATTGGTGGGACGGGTTGGTATTTTAAGCGTATACACGAAAATCTCTTCTGTTGTGGGTAGCTTCGTGTCAGATAAAACTTTTATATTCTCCCAAAAAATCTTTTTACGTTCATAACCAACTGACTGTTCACGAATATCGAGTTCGTTAAGAAGCGCGGAGGAAACAGGTACTATGACGCCGTTGCAATCTGCACCTGCTCGATTTACAACCCCAAGCGCCGTAAGTTTCTCACTGGTTAATAGTGCATTCCATCCACGCGCATATCCACTAAGACGTGCGGGAAAATCTCCTGAACTGTCATTTGTGCGAGTATGTCGATTGATTATGCTTCCGTAGCCAAAAATAAAAGCCATGTGTATATAATTTTATATTGTAAAAATTTGCTGGGGGGGAAGGAGTCGGACCTTCATTCACGGCTTCAAAGGCCGCTGTCCTGCCGTTAGACGACCCCCCAATACACTTGAGAATATCATATTTATCAGACATAAAACAATCCACAATACACCAACAAACTCAAGTATGTTAGTATATGGTTATGGATAAGACAAAAACTCCACGGCAAATGGAGCGACATCTAAAAGGAATCTCTAATCACAGACGCATCCAAATACTCCTACTTATCGCAACTAACGGAGGTATTACACTCGAGGGTATTATCAAAGCCGTTGACGCAAACGAAAAAACGGTCGGGGAACATACACGCCGCCTTGCACAAGCAGGACTCGTTAATAAAAACTATCGCGGCAAGTTTGTTGAGCACACACTGTCACCCTACGGCAGACTGTTCGTAAAATTTCTCAAATCTCTTCAACAATCCTAACTATTACAATATACTTATAAACTCAAGTTTGTTAGTATGTTGTGTAAAAATTTATAGGAGCTACTCGGTTACCCCAGCGCGCGGTAGAGCGCAAGTTCGAGGGGGATTTGCGGTAGCGGGGCGCGGTTCATTTCTATCAGCGCGGTGAGGAGTTCGGCGAGCAGGGCGGCGTTTATCGCAACACCTCCGCCAGCCGGCGGATTTGCCTTGGCCAAGTTCTCCAGTATTTTTAAATCATCCTCGCCGAACTGGCCCTCCAATTCTTTTTTGAGTTTCGGCGCGAAGCGCAGGAGCAAAACCGCCCGCACTTTGGCGATAGCAAGGAGTGCAAACACTTTCGGCTCCGAGCCGTTATGCGACGCGGAGTGGAACGCCTCCACGGCGCCGGAAATGTCTTTGGCGGCGAGCGCCTGCAAAAAAGTATTAACCAGCTCGCCGCGCGGAGCGCCGACAACTTTGCCCACCTCCTCTTCGGTCAGCTTTCCGTCCGACGAGACGGTAAGCACTTTTTGTAAAATCCCGAGCGTGTCGCGGAAGGAACCCTCTCCCATCAGCGCGATAAGCTCCGCGCCCGCCGGCTGCAGTGAAGCGCCTTCTTGTTTAGCCACGTCTAACGCTAATTTTTTGAGCGTTTCGTGCGACGGCTTTTTAAAGCTGAAGGTTTGGCACCGCGACACAATCGTCTCTGGCACGCGGTCGAGCTCGGTTGTTGCCAGCACAAAAATAACGTGTGCCGGCGGCTCCTCCAAAGTTTTAAGCAGCGCGCCCCACGCGTCGCGCGTCAGCGCATGCGCCTCGTCGATTATGTAAAATTTATATTTGGAGCTGAACGGCAGCGTGGTTACGCCGTCGCGCAACTCGCGTATCTCGTCGATGCCGCGGTTGCTGGCGGCATCCATTTCATAAATATCCTGCTCGTCAGTGCCGAGCGAGCGCGCCAAAATCCGCGCCATCGAAGTCTTTCCCGTGCCCCTGCCACCGGCAAAGAGGTATGCGTGGGCGATTTTGCCGCCCTTAACCGCGGCTTCCAGTACCGACACCACCTCCGCCTGTCCGCGCACCTCGCTAAAATCCGAAGGCCGGTACTTGCGGTACAGGGCCATGGGCGTCCGCTCATGAGTGTCAGCCTTTTTTGCCATGGGGTAAGTATACAAAAGAAAAGGCCCCACCGTGTGCCGGTGGGGCCTCGTGCGCGCCAGCGATCATGCTGAAGCGCCTTTGTGTAGCTGAAAGATAGAGGCTCTCTCACTTTCATCGAGTTCTGTATAATAAAAGTGTCTCAGGGTTCCAAGTGTCGGACCGCCAGGATTGTCGGCCACAGCACGCCCAAGTACTTTGCTAAGCTTGAACATCCTCCGCCTGCCGCTCTCTTCCCAAAGAACCCGGGCTGTAGCGCGAATCATCTCCAGCCGTCGCACCCGCAATGGACTTTGAGCCACCACCTTACCATCAGCAACTAACTCTTTATATCGAACCCAAACCCGCTTGAGCGCTCCCAGACGGTTAAAGGACCAAGACCGATGAGTTGTCGGGATTCCGAGCTTGGTGCATATGGAGCTAGTCTTTGCCTTTAACGAGTCTGCAGTGAGACCCGCGGGTTTTTCATTCTTTATCACCGCCTCGGCGATTTCCATTTCCCGTTTTGTTAAGCTAACAACCTTCATGGCACTTGCGTCCAAATCGAAATTGGGCAGAGCAGATACCTCTGCACGAGTAACCGGTTTGAGCACTGATGCAGGGGTAACTTTTGGCAGTGCCGGTTTTGCCAGCTGCACGAGCTTAGCAGGTTCTGGTGAAATCTTCTGAACCGGTACAGCGTGTGTCGGCGATAGTGCCGGTATGCACCGTAGCGTCTCGCGCCTCGGCCAAATTACGGGTTTCAAGGCCAACTTTGATTGTGGTGCCGGAGGCAACGATACCCCTTCCCGTCGTGAGAACTCAACCACCTGCTCGCGAGTTGGCAGATGATCGGGCTTCGGCTTGTTTTCGTACAAGTGTTTTATGAGTTTTTTATCCCAAAGTTCGATGTATCGGATGGGGCTCACTGAGCCAAATATCATCCGGCTTAAGTCGTCGTTGAAGTAATTAACCCCAATTTCCACCTTGCCGTCCGATCTCTTTTCAGGAGACCACATAATCGCATCCATGGATTTCCTCCTGTTTGAATGTTCCTCTAATTGCACTATATAGGATTGTTTTATTTTAGCCAACCCTCGACTACTTGCTCCACCTCCCCTGCAGTTTCGGCCTCCATGAGCTTAATCCGCAGCTCTTTGGCGCCGGGGAAGCCCTCGCAATAGGCTTTGAAATGCTTTTTCATAATTGCAAAACTTTTTATATCTCCTAGCAATTCCTCAAACAGCTTGGTATGTTCCACCGCGACCGCAAGCTTTTTTTCAATAGGTATATTCTCTAATTCGCCCGAATTAGAGAATAACCACGGCCTGCCGAAGATTGCTCTTCCCAACATTACCCCATCAGCCCCTGACTCGGCGGCTTTCTTTTTTGCATCCGCCACATCAAACACATCGCCATTACCTATTATCAAGGTTTCGCCTTGATGGTTGTTGCGGATCTCTGCCGCGCGTTTGATCCGCTCCCAGCGCGCCGGCACTTTAGACATCTCCTTGCGTGTGCGAGCATGCACGATTATTGCGGCTGGCTTGGCTGCAAGCAGCATCGGCAACCACTCGTCCAAAATATCTTTGTTGTAGCCGAGTCGAGTTTTGACGCTCACCGGCAAGTTGGGTGCTCCGCGCTTTGCCGCCGCAATAAGCTCCTGCGCCAGCGCCGGGTTTAGTATCAACTTCGCTCCCGCGCCCTGCTTCTCAATAGACTTGTCAGGACAACCCATGTTTATATCCACGCCGTCGAACCCAAGCTCTTGTGCAAGAGTCGCGGCCTTTTCCATATGCTCGGGGTTGGAGGTAAAAAACTGTGCGACTATCGGCCGCTCCGCTTCCGTAAACAGCAGGTCGCGCATGAGCTTGGCCCTCCCTTCCTCCCCCGCAAGCATCAGGCCGTCGGCCGAAACAAACTCGGTGTAAGTAACATAGGGCGCCGCTCCAGCCGTTTTTGAGTATTTTGCAATAACACGGCGAAAAGCCGCATCAGTAACGTTCGCCAGCGGCGCCAACGCAAAAAACGGCTTCGGCAAATCAAACCAGAAATTTTTCATATACAATAAGTAAGACACTCTATGCTCTCTCAAAAAATACTCAGACGCAAGTTGCGCACCTATCTAGAGGTTATCTTGCTGTTTGTGGTCCCTATCGCGCTGCTCTACTTCAACATAATTCCCCGTGAGTTTTATCTCGGTGTGTTGGTCATCTATAGCTGTTTTGTATTGGTGCTTGTTATTCGAGAACATTGGTCGCTTAAGACGCTCGATATTCGGTTGGACAATCTCAAGAAATCTATTTTGCCTTATATAGTATTCACTCTTTTGGGCATCGCCGCACTCATCATTCTGGCATCGATTCTGGGAAAAACTAAAGTGTCGCCAAACCTATATCTGTTGTTTCTTGGCTGGTCGATTCCTATCGCGTTCGTGCAGGAATTCTTGTATCGCGGATTTCTGATGCACGAGCTGTATCGCCTCTACGCGTCAATTGGCGCGGTTATAGTCGCCAATGCTGTTTTATTTGCCTTCTTACACGTCATTTACTCCGGTGGAGCGGTTATCCTGCCCCTTACCTTTTTTGGAGGATTGGGATTTGCCTGGATGTATCATAAATATCCAAATCTCATACTTATATCTATCAGCCACGGTATCCTTAATTTTATAGCAATTCTCTACAGCTTTTTTTGATATGAAATCTCCCCTGACCAGAGCTTTGGCATACTTTTTGGTCGATGCAGTAGCTTTTGCAATAAATATCCTGCTGTTTTTGGTCCTCACCTCCTATGCCGGGGTCTATTATCTTATTTCGACAGCACTCGGATTTTGGGCGCAAATTGTCATAGCGTTTTTTATCAACCGATCATGGACCTTCCACTCCCGCACTTCTACAACCCGTGGCCTGTCTATTACTTCCTTGGTCAACCTATGTGCTCTTGCGGTGGCAGTGGCGGGCACAGCCGTAGGGGTCGAGGTGTTACATCTCGATTACCTCACCGCCCGGATAATTGTCGGGATTATAGCGGGAATAATTGGCTTCTTGCTGGATTCGGAATTCACCTTCCTTAAAAACCCGTTTAAATAAATTATTTCAACTTGTAGTACAACTTGTCTCCAAAACGCAGGTCGAGATATTCAAAATCCGAAAGCTTGTGAGTGTTGAACGGGTCGGCGGTGAATGCTAAAGAGAGCCGCTCAAACACATCTCCGCCTTCGTCATCCAAAGCAAACATAAGCGTAAAACCGGACACGAAGCGCATCCGGACATCACGAGCATCATCCACTGAAATTGTTTGGACTTTGTCGCCGGAAATCTTTTGAATAATCGCATCTACTAACGCCGACAGTGATTGAAACTCCGCGGGAGTTAAGTATTGCTTGGGCAGGGCTTCCCCCGACGCCGTACCGTAGTAGCTTAGATACACCGGCTCGGAGAAAATCGGCGCTTCGCCGTACACCACGCCGTTCTCATCCATAAATAAACATCTTTCATCTTGCGAACACCAAAGCGCGCGCGGTTCCCTCTCGACGAGGTTAACCGCGATACTACGAAAGTCCACCGCGTGCACGTCGGCGCTCGCGAGTACCGGATACGCTTTTATAAGGTCCGCGATGATTTGCTGTTTCGGATACAAAAAAATATTGCTCTTGGAAAAGACGTACCAATACTCCCCCACCAGGCGGTCGCGTACAAAAGCCTCTACCGTGCCGGAGGATAGCGTTTGCGCCCCGTTTATCGCAATGTCTTTTATCTGCAAAGACGACCAGTAGGTCAGACCTACTAAACCGGACAATATAAATAGGGAAAAAACAATAAGCCCGGCGGCCAGGCGCACAAAGCGGCGGCGCTTGCGCAGGCGCAGTCTCGACTCCGGCAGTTCGACACGGGCCATAGTTATTTAGAAATCTTGTCCTTTCCTAAGTAGGGGCGCAGGGCTTCGGGTATGGTAATCGAGCCGTCTTCGTTCTGGTTGTTCTCGATGATTGAAATGAGGATGCGCGGGGTCGCGAGCGCAGTGTTGTTGAGCGAGTGCGCGTACTGCATCACGCCGGAGTCGTCGCGGTAGCGGATATTGAGCCGGCGCGTTTGGAAGTCGTGGAAGTACGAGGAGCTGTGCGTCTCGCGGTGCTTGCCCTCGCTCGGGACCCAGGTTTCGATGTCGTATTTTTTAACCTGCCCCAGCCCCAGGTCTCCGCCGCAATTGATAACCACGCGGTACGGAAGCCCCAGTGCCTGCAGGAGTTCCTCGGCGTTTTTTGTCAGCTCCTCGTGCAGGCGCACCGACTCTTCATGGCTCGCCTCGCACAGCACCACCTGCTCAAACTTAAAGAACTCGTGTACGCGCATGAGCCCTTTGGTGTCCTTGCCGTGGCTCCCCGCCTCGCGCCGGAAGCACGGCGAAAAGGAAACGAATTTGAGCGGCAGGTCTTTTTTGTCGAGCGTCTCGTTTAGGTAGTACGCCATGGTTGCCACCTCACCGGTTCCTGCCAAAAAGTCTCCGTCCTGCGTTTTGTACAAATCCTCCTCGCCTTGCGGCAAGTAGCCGGTACCGAGGAAGGCGACGCGCTTAACCAGCGATGGCACGAGCATCGGCGTAAAGCCGCCTTTTTTGACGAAATAATCCATTACAAAATTCCACACCGCGTAGTTCAGCAGAGCGCCATCGCCTTTGAGAAGGTATCCGCGGAATCCGGACACTTTGGTGCCGCGCTCAAAGTCGGCCATGCCGAGCGCCTGCATCAGTTCCACGTGACTCTTTGGATTTTTGATATCGGGCTTATTTCCCCACGTGCGCACCTCGACGTTGTCGGCATCCGACTCGCCGTCCGGCACCGACAGGTCGGGCAGGTTCGGCACTTGCACCATCAGCAGTTGCCACTCATGCTCAACCTCCTGCAGCTCTTTTTCTTTCTTTTGCAGATTTTCTTTCAGCCGCTTCATTTGCGCGATAAGGTCAACGCGCTCTCCGGGGTTTGCCTTAACCACCGCGTCGTTGGTCTCGTTTTGCTTGGCGCGCATGTTCTCGACCTCGGTCAACAAGTTGCGCCGCTTATCATCAACCGCAAGCAATTTACTGATGTCAATTGTGAGATGCTTTTTCTTTGCGCCCACCGTAATCAAGTCGGCGTTCTCGCGGATGAACTTAATATCGAGCATATATAATAGATTACAATGCCTTACCCCATACGCCAACTGCACCCAAGGGACTTTCCGCCTTTGCTCAAGGAGATTCCGGACAAGCCAAAGACGCTTTATGTCCGTGGCGAGTTGCCGCCGAAGGGGCATTTGTACTTATGCGTCGTCGGCTCGCGCGCAACTTCTCTATATGGGCGACGTGTCTGCCAACAACTCATCGCCGGCCTCACCGGTTACCCCGTGGCGATAGTCTCCGGCATGGCGCTCGGCATCGACTCCGAGGCGCACAAGGCCGCGATGGATGTCGGCCTGCATACGGTCGCTGTTTTGCCGTCTTCTTTGGACGACGCGAGCATATACCCGTCGACTAACCGCCCCGTTGCACAGCGCATCTTGGCGCGCGGCGGCGCGCTTATAAGCGAGGACAAAGGTCCGCATAAGGCAGCTATCTATGACTTCCCCAAGCGCAACCGCATCAGCGCGGGGATGTGCACGGCCGCGCTCATAATAGAAGCGGGAGAAAAGTCAGGCACGCTTATCACCGCGCGGCTGGCGCTCGACTACAACCGCGAGGTGCTTGCTATCCCGCACGAGCTGGGCCGCGAAACTGGCGCGGGCGTCAACCGGCTTATCCGCGAGGGCGCCACGCTGGTGCGCACCGCCGACGACATTCTCCAGTCGCTCGGCATCAAACCTTTAGACACTCCCAAGCAGGCGGCGCTCCCGACCGATTTAAGCGAAGCCGAGGCCAAAGTCCTGCATGCGCTCGTGGAGCCTCTGGTGCGCGATGAATTAATAGAATCTTCTGGCCTCTCCGCGCAAGAGGCAAACATCGCGCTCTCCTCTCTTTTAATCCGCGGACTCATCACCGAGCGGCTAGGCAAAATCGAAAGAGTGTAGTATCTATTGGTATGTCATATGAAGTTAGTAATCGTTGAGTCGCCCGCAAAGGCGAAGACTATAGAAAAGTACTTGAAAGAAATCGACAAGTCGGGAGATTTTGTCGTGCGCGCATCGGTGGGGCACGTGCGCGACCTGCCGAAGAGCAACAAAAAAGCGATTGATATCGAAGGAGGCTTTATCCCCCACTACGAAGTGGTGCCCGGAAAACAAAAAGTAATACACGAATTACGGGAGCTCTCAAAAAAGGCCGACGAGGTTATGCTCGCGACCGACCCCGACCGCGAGGGTGAGGCCATTGCCTGGCATATAGGAGAGGAGTTGGGGCTTAAAAAACCTGAGCGCATCGTTTTTAACGAGATTACCAAAGAGGCCATCGCCGAAGCCATTGCACATCCGCGCCTTATAGACCAAAACCTGCGCTACGCGCAAGAGGCGCGGCGAGTGCTTGACCGCCTGGTGGGCTACGACCTTTCGGGCCTTATTTGGAAGAAGGTCCGCTACGGCCTTAGTGCAGGGCGCGTGCAGTCGCCCGCCCTGCGCATACTGATGGAGCGCGAGCGGGAAATCCGCGCGTTTGTGCCGGAAACTTATTTTGTCATAACGGCCGATACCAAAACTCATCAAGGTGAAACCTTGCTGTTGACCTGCGCCGAAGAACCGAAAAAGAAAGCCGAGGCTGACAAAATTATAGACGCGGTCAAAAAAGACGGTCTCAAGGTCACGGATGTTTCCGAAGCGGAAGCAAAGCGCGTCGCGCGGCCGCCGTTTACCACCTCGACGCTCCAGCAGACCGCCAGCTCGCGCCTCGGGCTCTCGCCGTCTAACACCATGCACATCGCGCAAAAACTGTACGAAGCGGGACACATTACCTACATGCGCACCGACTCGGTCAACCTCGGGCTTCCGGCGCGCGCGGCGATAGTCGCCGAGGTTGAGAAGAAGTTCGGCAAAGAGTACGCCGAGTCGCGTGCCTTTGCGCAGAAATCTAAAAGCGCGCAGGAGGCGCATGAGGCTATCCGCCCCACTCATGTCGAAAAGACATCCGCCGGAGCCACGCCGGAACAAAAAAAGCTCTACGAGCTTATTTGGGCGCGGGCGGTAGCATCGCAGATGTCCGACGCCAAAATTTTGCGCAGCAAGATAGAGGCAAAAACAAAAGATGCATCTGTTCCTGCCTTCGCCGCTACCGGTTCGCGCGTCGTTTTTGATGGCTGGCTTAAGGCCGACCCGGATGCGCGCGGCGAAGATGTAGAACTGCCAAAAGTAACAAACAACGAAGAACTTACAATCAACAATGTAAGCGCGGAAGAAAAACAGACTACTCCGCCGCCGCGCTATACCGAGGCAGGTTTGGTTAAAGAGCTGGAAAAGCGCGGCATCGGACGCCCCAGCACCTACGCCAGCATTATGAAGACTCTTGACGCGCGCGGCTACGTGGAGAAAGAAGGCCGCTCATTAAAGCCGACCGACACCGGCGACGTGGTGTCGAGCTTTCTTGAGGAGTACTTCCCCACCTATATCAGCGATACCTTTACCGCCGAAATGGAGGACGAGCTCGATGAGATTGCCGAAGGCAAACGCGAGTACGTCAAAACATTGCGCGACTTTTACGGGCCGTTCCAAAAAGAAGTAAAAAAGAAAGACAAAGAAGCGGGAAAGCTCACCAATATCGGCGTTGCGCCGGATGAATTTAAATGTCCTCTATGCAACTCCGGCATGGTGTTTAAACTTTCGCGCCAAGGCAAGTTTATGAGCTGTGATAAATTTCCGCAGTGTTCGGGCGCGCGCACCGCATTGGGAGAAGTTATTTCAAACGAGCCGCAGAAGCCCATCGGCACGCATCCGGACTCCGGCGAGAATATCTATGTAATGTCCGGCCGCTTCGGCCCGTACGTGCAGTTGGGCGACCCCGTAAAGTCCGCCAAAGGCGGACGGGGCAAGAATGCAAAGGCAAATAAACTAAGACGTTCTTCTATCCCGAAAGAAAAGGACCCTGCAACCGTAACCGTGGAAGACGCGGCGGTATATTTGTCGCTCCCCCGCATGTTGGGCAAACACCCCGACAGCGGCGAGGACATAGTGGCCAACGTGGGCCGTTTCGGCCCCTACATCGCGCACCACACAAAACCAAAAGCCGACTTCCGCTCGCTCAAAAAAGACGACGTGTATGAAATCGAGCTCCCCAGAGCACTCGAAATTTTGAAAGAAGAAAAGAAAAGACGTGGATTCGCGAAAAAGAAAGCTGAGTAGAAAAGACAAAGACCACCAACCGGAGAAGGCAGTCTTTGCCTTGTCCTTGTTGATGGTCTGGTTACTTCTGGTCCGGATCAAAGATATCGTGGACGAGCTTGCGGAGAAATTCCGCCGAAGCAAACTTCGAACTGCGAAGATTTGCAACGTACCGGCGGCTCAGGAAGCCGATCGCGTAGATGTCGTCCGCTGACAAGCGGTCGACCCCATAGTGACCGGACAGTGCCCCAAACTCGGCATCACATGCACCGCCCATGGTCATGCGCTTGAACTCCTTGTCGTCCCACGAATTGGTCCACATAAGAACCCTTTCGCCGATGAGCTCATCGGAACTCGTGGAAGAGTCCGGCCAGAGCTTGAGTTTGGCCGCACAGTCGTACCAGGAATGGTAAAGTGCCTCGGTATCGCCCGTGAACGACTGGGCAAACACGACGTGCATGCCGCGCAGGTTGAACTGCTTGCCGAACATGCTCACGAGATCTTCCTTATATCCCGTCGCAAGTTGGCGGATGCGGTCTTCGCCGCGGGTGAACAGCCAGTTTCGAATCGCGGCGATACCATTACGTCCCACCTCGTTGAGTGCATGGATTGCCCAGTTTTCGAGACTGTTGGCGAAGTAGGAGTCAATGGACTCGCTCTCCGACTTCCAGCCGCGGTAGGAGTCGAAGAGCGTCTTGTACTCCAACGGCACATCGATAGCTTTTGCGACCGAAACCGACTTAACAGGTGCCGGCGGCTCTGCGTTGGCAAAACCGACGAAGCCGAGCGTGAGCACGGCGAACATAGCAGCCAAAACAACCTTACGCATTGGGAATCTCCCCTGTTGGCGCGAACCGAATGGAACTTTTCGGACTATCCCCATTGTACACCCAAACAACAGTATTGTCAAGGTGTCAAACGGCTCGACAAAATAGGCTTATTTTTAGGCTCAAAAAGAGATATTAACACCTTCTTGATATCTTCAGCTAGGCAGTGTACAGTATAAGTGTATCAACACGAAAAGGGACCCGAACGGCCTTGTGCCTAAGGGGCCCTTTTCATTTATGGGTATAAGATATTTTTGCTCTTACATCCTTTGATTCGAGATAATCAAAGAATTCTCCGCCGAGGCTTTTATAAAGAGAGGACGCAAATTTTTTATTAGGAAACAGCATCTTTCCAAACTTTCCTTTCTTTACAAGATAATCCACTAGTTTTTTATAATCGCCGTCACCAGATACAATAAAAATTGTATCAAAGGGCTCCTGTTCGGCTACTTTTCTCATAGCGCTAAAAATAATATCGCAATCTACATTCCCTTTTTTGTTTCCCCTCAGAGCGGCCGAATGCTCTCTGAAAGATAATATGAATCCGGCTTTTTGCAGGCTGTCGTATAAGTCTTGCTCATCTCCAGACGAAAACCCGAGAAAGTAATATGCCTCTGAAATGTGATATTTATCTGATAGATATGTCCTAAACTTTTTATGGTCAACGGACCATCCGGACTCTTTGGTACCTAAATGCAAATTCTGTCCGTCTACAAAAGCAATGTTTGATTCCTTGACTCTTTCAACTGACATCCGAATATTATACACTGGGTGGAATGGAGAGTGTTAAGGAAATACTGACCAAAATGGGGGCGCCTACTAAGGAGGACTTTGCTCTTGTAGAGAAAGCTTACCATTTTGCCGCCGAGGCGCACAAAGACCACAAACGATTTTCCGGCGAGCCGTATCTGGTGCACCTGGTCGAAACCGCCAAAGGCCTTGCGGGTTTGGGCATGGGCGCAAAGACGGTGGCGGCCGGTCTTTTGCATGACTGTATAGAAGACGTCAATGTCAAACCGGAAACACTGGAAGCCGAATTCGGCAAAGAAATACGTTTTTTAGTTGAGGGCGTTACCAAGCTCGGACGGCTCAAATACCGCGGAGCGGAGCGCCACCGCGAAAGTTTGCGCAAACTCCTGGTTGCCACCGGCAAGGACGCGCGCGTGCTTATTATCAAACTGATGGACCGCCTGCACAACATGCGGACGCTGCGCCACGTGCCGGAAGAAAAGCGCACACGCATTGCGCTGGAAACTTTGGAAATCTACGCGGCCATAGCCCACCGGCTCGGCATGGGGCAGGTGCGCCGGCAGTTGGAGGACTTGGCGTTTGAAAACGCCTTTCCAAAAGAATTTGCCGAGACAAAAAAGCTTTTGGCCGAAAGGTCTAAAGAGACATTCGAGCGGCTGGAAAAGATGTCGCGCACTTTGCGCAAAGAGGTCGCCAAAGAGGGTATAACCGGCTTCCACAGCGACTACCGGGTTAAAGGGTTATATAGCTTGTGGCGCAAGCTTCAGCGCAAGGGCGGTGAGATCGATAAGATTTATGACATCGCTGCTCTGCGCGTTATTGTAAAAGATATCCCCGACTGCTATCGCGTGCTCGGACTTGTCAATAATCTTTGGCAGCCGCTGCCGAACAAAATTAAAGACTACATCGCCTTCCCCAAGCCGAACGGCTACCAATCACTGCACACTACCGTTTTTTCCGGCGACGGCGGCATTGTGGAGGTGCAGATACGTACCGAAGTAATGCACCGTGAGGCCGAGTTTGGCATAACCGCGCACGTCATTTATAAAGACCCGTCGGCCAAGGCTGCAGAAGGGCGCGGCACGAGCTTTGACTGGATAAAGAGCCTTATTCCGAGCTTCCGCAAGATGACTCCCATTCAAAAAACAGACAAAGAAAATGAATCTAAGCGCGCGCGGTACGGCGCGCAAGGAGGCCCAGAGTGGCTTGAGGACTTAAGCGAAGATTCGGAGGACCCGGATTTTGAGACGACGCTAAAGACCGACATCTTTACCGCACGCGTCTTTGTTTTTACCCCGACGGGCGATGTGGTCGACCTGCCGTCGAACTCAAGCTCTATCGACTTTGCCTACGCAATACACTCCGACATCGGCGACCATGTCTTTGCCTCTAAAGTAAATGGAAAAATGGTGGCGCTGGACACTCCGCTTAATAATGGAGACATTGTCGAGATAGTTACCAAAAAGTCGGCCGCTCCGAAGCAGAAGTGGCTCGACTTCGCCAAGACGACGCTTGCGCGCCGCCACATCCGCATGGCGATGGAAAAGGCGGAGAAAGTCGCTGCTCCGCGCGCGCGCAAAAAACTCTAGAGCGAGAAAGAGTTTGGGTCGAAAGTGTTTTCGTCTTTTGTTATTTCTTCTTTACTTCGGTCGTCGGCCGGCACAGCAACAGTTTCACCGGAGGAGTTGGGGTCGTGTTCATCTCTCCGGAGAGAAGACTCTTTCGTCGCCCCTTCCTTAAGCCGCGCCTGAAGCGCGGTAAATAGCACGCGGAGGTCATCCTCGGACATAAAGTCGATAGAAAGCTTGCCTCCGCGCTCTTTGGGCTCGATGGCGACGCGCGTGCCGAGCGCCTCGGTCAGCTCGCGCTCCATATCCAAAATTTCCGGCGAGTACAGATACTCCTTTTTGCGCACCTTGTCATAGGCGATGCGCCGAGCGATAGACTCGGTGTCGCGCACGGTAAGGCGCTTAAGCTGTATTTCGCGGAAGAGAACCTCCTGCTCCTGCGGCCGGTCGGAAAGCATAAGCAGAGGCCTCGCATGACCCTCGTTTATTTTGCCCTCCGACAGCGCGTCTTGTATCGCCTGCGGCAGAACAAGCAGGCGGATGCTGTTGCTCACGTACTCGCGCGACTTCCCTATCTTTTCCGCGACCTCCACGTGCTTAAAGCCGAACTGCTTCGTGAGCTGGTCAAACGCTTTTGCCCTATCTATCGGGTTGAGGTCCTCGCGCTGGAGATTTTCTATAATTGCGAGCTCGAGTTTGGTTTTGTCGTCGTCGTGGCCCTCGCGGATAAGCACCGGCACCGAACCGACGCCGGCGATTTTGGCCGCACGCAGCCGGCGCTCGCCGGCGATAAGCTCATACTCGGTGGCGATGCCGCCGTCTTGCTTCTCCACCTCTTTGCGCGTCACGGTAAGCGGCTGGATGACGCCGTACTGGCGGATAGAGCGCGCCAGGTCGGCGAGCTTGGCTTCGTCAAACTCTTTGCGGGGCTGGAAGGGATTGGGTTTGATCTTGTCCACCTCCACCCAAAAAATAGCGTTATTGTAAAACTGCGACATGTAAACAATTATACAACGAACAATGAACAACTAACAATTTGTGCCGGGAGAGAGAATCGAACTCTCATGATGTTGCCATCGCGGGATTTTGAGTCCCGTGCGTCTACCAATTCCGCCATCCCGGCTTCGGCCAGCCAAAGCTTCAGCGAAGGCGGCCTGTGCGTACAAAATACCATTCTTGCCGCCTTTATTCCACCGTGGTACTGTGTGCGGTAGATTGAATCTTACCAGAGGGAGTAGGAACGATGAAGCCCGGGACCAAGTTGATTTTTGCCTGCGACATCAGCGACGAAGGAGACGGTCTTTCGCTTATTCGCAAAGTGTCTTCCGAAGTCGATGTCTTCAAGATTGGCCTCGAAGCAATGACGGCTGAAAATGACGTGGGGCAAACTTTGGCGTACAGCTTCCGTGAAAAATCACTGGAGCTTAAAAAGCCGGTAATGTGGGACATGAAGTTCGACGACATCGGTAATACGGTCGGCAAGGCAACGAGAAATATCGTCCGCCTCGGCTCGACCATGTTTACCTTGCACGCCTCAGCAAGCGATGCGGCCTTGGTTGCTGCGGCCGAAGAGTCGCGACAGTCCGACGCGTTAGCGCTCGCGGTTACCGTGCTTACCGACCTCGATGACGCGCAGTGCCGGACGCGATTTCTGCCCGACAACACTACCTACGTCGGCAACTTCGTCGCGGTACTGGTGGAAAACTTCGCCAAAAACGCTTACGCGAAGGGCATCCGCGGATTTGTCTGTTCGGCGCAAGAAGCTCGCATTATCCGCCAGATGCTCGGGGCTGATGTCGTCATCGTCACTCCGGCGATCCGCCCTCTGTGGTCGGTCAAGGCTGACGAGCAGAAGCGCATTACCACACCAACCCAGGCGGTTGCCGCCGGAGCCGACTATATCGTAGTCGGGCGGCCGATATCAAAACCGCCCCTTGAGCATACCGAGGCATCTGCGGCGCGCGCAATTCAGGAAGAACTCGCCGCCGCTTAGCCTCCGCGCCCGACCCATGCAAATGTGGCGGGCGCTTTTCTTTTTGTTTTTGCCGTGGTACGGTCGGGGGAGATTTGGAACTCAACAGGAGATAAAACCATGCAAGTTCCTTCCGGACAGACATTCAGTGAGTTGGACATTCAGCTCATGCGCCACCTCCATAGCGTAGGCTTCATCAAATGGAGCGAGTCACCCTTTACCCTCAAGTCGGGCATCAAATCCCATGTCTACGTGTTTGGACGCGAAGACATCACTGACAACCCTCGCGTTTTGGCGCACGTGGGGAGAAAGATCGCCGCTGTCGTACACGAGCTGGCGGATCATCGCCAACCCTGTGTCATCGGCATACCTACGGCCGGCACGGCTTTGGCGGTAGGCACTTCGGTGTATAACGAATCTGCGCGCCACTATGTTGGACAACGGGGTATCGCCTGCCGAATCATGCGGGAGATGAAGAAAACTCACGGCGCTCATACCACTTGGGTGGTTGGCAAACCGGAGCATGAAAAACAGCAGTACTTCGTGTTGGATAATGTGGTTACGGACGGCGGATCAAAGTTTGAAGCCGCAAAAAAACTCAAAGAGGACGGTTACCAGCTTGAAGATCTGCACTTCCTCACCTTTGTTGACCGCCAGCAAGGGGCAATGGCCAAGCTTGTAGCGCACGGACTCAAGACAACAGCTATTTACAACATCCTCGATATTGCCCATGCGTTTAAGGTGTTGCGACTGTGGCCCGAGGAAGCAGAACGGCGAGTCGAAGATGAAATTAGAGAGCACCAACTCGGCCTCGCGTAACGTTCAAAGGCCTTCCCCATTAGGGAAGGCCTTTTTCTTTCTTCAGAAATTCTATACAGTAAGCTCGTGTTACCTAAAGTTATTGCAATAGTCGGGCCGACCGCGTCGGGGAAATCCTCGCTCGGCGTATATCTTGCCCAAAAACTGAACGGGGAGATTATTTCCGCCGACAGCCGGCAGGTGTATAAGGGGCTTGATATCGGCACCGGCAAAGTGACAAAAAAAGAGATGGCCGGGGTCCCCCATCATTTGCTGAGCGTCGCTTCACCAAAAAAACAATTTACTGTCAACGACTTCGTCAAAAAAGCCGAAGCAGCTATAAAGACTACGAAAATCGCTAGTCTTTTGCCGATTGTTGTGGGCGGGACGGGTTTGTATATTGACATGTTGCTCGGGCGGATGGCGTACCCGAACGTGCCGCCTAACCAGGTGCTGCGTACAAAACTTGAACAAAAGACGACTAAACAACTCTTTGCCCAGCTACAAAAACTCGACCCGCGCCGCGCGGCCAACATCGAGCCTGACCATAAGCGCCGGCTCATCCGCGCGATAGAAATAGCTAAAGCTGTGGGCAGAAGCCCCAGCAAATCACAAATCACAAACCTTACAAATAACAAATATGACATACTCTGGATAGGACTTAAACCAGAAGACAAAAAGTTAAAACAAAATATCCGTATGCGCTTATTCGCGCGAATAAGAACAGGTATGATTGCAGAAGCCAAAAAACTGCATGCAGCAGGACTATCCTACAAACGCATGGAGGCGCTGGGGCTCGAGTACCGGTATCTCTCACTGTTTTTGCAAAACAACATAACCAAGCAAGAATTCGAAGCACAGCTTGAGTGCGCCATCTGGCAGTACGCCAAGCGACAAATGCGCTGGTTTAAGCGCAATAAAGACATCCACTGGGTCCGCAATAAATCAGAAGCTCTGCGATTGGCAAAAATTTTCCTAACCTCTTAACATAATGTTTATAAATCACGCTATCGCTGGAATTATAGACACATTTTTACTTTTTCTAGATCGTGCGGGCGATGAAGGAATCGAACCTTCAATAACGGTTTTGGAGACCGTTGTGATACCGTTTCACCAATCGCCCGTGGGTTTAGTGTATCTAACCTAGTGGCTAGTGGCTAGACCCTCTTTGGCTACTTTTTAGCCTCTTTGTGTGCGGTTTGAGCCCGGCACCAGTTGCAAAACTTCTTAAGCTCAATTTTGCGCGTCACCAACTTTTTATTCTTGGACGACCAATAGTTGATGCGCTTGCACTTAGAACACTGCAGTTTTATGAGTCTATCTTGTGACATGACCAAAAGACTATACCCCACAACCCTTTTTTGTGCAACCTACGCTAGCGCTGCATACCCGCTACAAGCTCAGCGGCAATATCTTGCGAGACGCCAAAAGTGACAAGCCCTTCTACGCTCCAAGCGCCTCCGCCAATATCAACTAGCTTCCATTTATTTTGCGTTGCGTCATATGTAAGAAGCGCTTCTCCGCCCATGACGTCTCCTATCCACCCTTGTAGAGCGTACTCACCCACTACCACTGTCTCGCTCAGTTTTATGTTATCGGGATGACCTTGAGCGACCTCTTGTTGGAACATGTTTCTAACCGCCCGCTGCGCCAGTGAGGCGGTTTGCAATACATCAACTGACGAGCGAAGACTATCCGTCGAAACTGTCTGGTTATTTTGAGGTGTCACTACTTGCTGCGTCGATGAGGACGAAGGGCGCAAGAAAAACCAATAACCGAGGGCAATACTAAACACGCACAGCAAGCCAATAATAGAAAGAGAAAGAGAGCGATTCATAAATTATTTATTTACCCGATAAACGCGGCCTAGGACTCCCAAGAAGGTTTGTCCGCCCTCATTGTTAAACTTGGCTTTGCCGCTGGAATTTGATATAGTTTTTGTACACTCGTCATCATTGCACATGCCAACATGGCTTACCTCTTTACCTTGCGGATTTACACCTTTCCACACAATAATATCCCCTCTTTTCGCATCCGATAAGTCGCTCACATAGGTGCCGCGGTTGTCTTTGAGCGCCTGCTCCATCAGGGCTACGCTATCGCCGTCTATAGAAGGAACCCCTGCCCCGGCCAGCACATTATTGACCGCCCAGGCACAAGCTTTGTTTCCGGCTTGGGGACCACTTGAGGTATCCGCGCCGGTGTAGCCGTTGATGGCGGCATCGATGTCGCCGTTAAAGATATTAAAATAAGTTGATCCTGTCTGCCGGGCATCAATCACCTGACTTCTGTCGTCGGGGTTAATGCATTGGGCGTACTCGCTAACAAGCTCCCAACCGCTAGGGCATCCGTAAACGCTCGACTGCCCGACGCTAATCGCGGGCGCTCCTGGTGCCTGCGGAGTGGTGTTAAGGCCGGGAAGGACGCTCAAGAGCTGATTAATGGTTGTATCCATAACGCGTCCGCCGAGCGCGTTGTTTGCTGCGGTAACGCACTTTATCGTAAACCAACTGCCCTCCGGGAATTGTTTTGGGTCGAGGATGGTATGCAAGATGGTGTTAATACCCAGCCACGCGGCAAGCACTATCATAAAGCCGATGCCGACTGATTTAAATATTGCGTGCGCTTTTTCTATTTTGTTTATACTCGTCTCAACGCCGGAGCTAAAGTAGATAACCCCCGCGTAAGCAAACATAACCGCCGCCAGCGGGATGGAAAGGCCTAACAAAAAGTTGATGATTCTTTGCGCAAGCGATGCCAAGTGGCACGCTTGGCAGTTTGTTGCCGCAGCGTAGTAGGCTGGGGTGCCAGGCGTTAAGCCTGTGGTATCTCCACACGGGATAAGTCCTTTACTTGGAGTTTTATCAAGCGTGATGTCGTTGGCCGGCGGGAGCGTCGGCGGCGCGCCCACGCTTTGGCTCGGCGGAAGTTTGTTTGGTTCTGGAACAGTACCAACGTCTCCTATTCCACCACCCGAAGGTTGAATGACAGAAATAGTGATACTGCAGTTGCCGGTGCCGCCTGGGCCGGTAAAGGTGCCGACATACGTTGTCCCCCTGCCGGTCGGGATGACTCCCTGCGTGCCGGCGGTGCCCACGGTGCCTATCGAGGTGATAAAGCCCTGCGTCGCGTACTGGCTCTGCCACGACAAATTGACGGTCTTGCCGAGCTCCACCGCGCTTTGGCTGGCTCTCAGCGTACAGGTCGGCCGCGGCGAGGAAGGGGTCGTGGTAGCCGGTGTCGTGGTGGCCATGGCGGAGGCTGGCACCAGAGCAAAAAGTATTGCAACGCCAAAGAGCAAAGCACGCAATATCATGCCTAAAATTATACCATCCGTTTTTTGCACACAACCTCGTATTGTTGTACTCTGTTAGGGTTCTCAATAAATTGCGTCGGTACTCAAGTGGTCAACGAGGGGAGACTGTAAATCTCCTGGCTTTAGCCTTCGTTGGTTCGAATCCAACCCGGCGCACATGTATCTTTAGAGACTAGAGAATTCTTCGGGAGACATTTTAATCTCACGGAGGATTTGTCGCAAAAGCCCAGGTCCAACTATATCGTGTAACGGCACTGAAGTGGGCGGTCTATCCGCATGTCTGAGCCATACATGACTACCGTGCTGGCGAGTTTGATAGTAGCCAGCACGTTCCAGTTTTTTTATAATTTCCTTTCCAGATTTTCGTGGTAAACGCGGCATATTACGCCGTGATGAGATGCACGCTAACGCTCGCATTTTTTGCAAACAAATCACCCTCGGACGTCTCTTCAAGACAAAGCTCCGTTGCTTCCTGCACGTTCTTGAGAGCTTCTTCTATGGTTTTGCCTTGACTATAGCAACCTTCAAGAGAAGGATTTGTAGCAACAAAAAAACCATCCTCATCTTTTTCTATAATGATCGGAAAAGTATGTTGTTTTTTTGCTTCCATACGGTCAAGTATACCATTAACTCACTTTTTCTCCAACAAGAGCGCTCGCGAGGACTTTGACACTCTTAACCCTGCCGCCTTTTTTGACTTCGAAGGTAAACTCATTTTTTGGCGAAATGTCGACGGTAACGGTGCCGCCGGAAAGTACGCCGCGGGAGACCATCAGCGACGCGACCTTGGTGAGGATTTTGTCCTGTATGAGCCGGCGGAGCGGGCGGGCGCCGTAGTGCGGGTTGTATCCCTCTTTGGCAAGATACGTGTAGACCGAGGGGTTGATGGCGAGCGTTATGTCTTTGCTTGCGAGGCGCTCCACCACCTCTTTAACCTGTATGCCGACTATCTCGCGCACCGCCTCCGGCGAGAGGATATTGAAGATAATTATTTCGTCGATGCGGTTGAGGAACTCGGGGCGGAAGTGGTCTTTGAGCGACTGCTCAACCTTTTCTTTAGCTATGATGTAATCCTGCGCATCGCCCTGCCCACGCGTGGCAAAGCCGAGCTGTTCCATCTTGTCGATATGTGTGGCGCCCACATTGCTCGTCATGATGATGATGGTGTTGCGGAAGTTGACCTTGCGGCCTTTGGCATCGGTGAGCGTACCCGCATCGAGCACCTGCAGGAGGATGTTAAACACCTCCGGGTGCGCTTTTTCTATTTCGTCGAACAGCAGCACGGCATACGGGCGGTGGCGCACTAGCTCGGTCAATGCCCCTCCCTCTTCGTGCCCGACATAGCCCGGAGGCGCGCCGATGATTTTGCTCACCGAGTGCTTCTCCATATACTCGGACATGTCGACGCGTATGAGCGCCTTTTCGTCGTCAAACATAAACCCAGCCAAGGCTTTGGTGAGCTCGGTCTTGCCTACGCCGGTGGGCCCGAGGAACATAAACGAGGCAATCGGGCGGTTCGGGTCGGAGATGCCGGCGCGGCTTCGTTTGACCGCATCGGCGACTTTTTGCACCGCTTCTTTTTGTCCGACCACCCGGCCTTGCAATTCTTGCTCGATGCGGTTGAGGCGCTCCGCCTCCTCCTCGAGCATGCGCGAGACCGGTATGCCGGTCCACTTGGCGACAATAGCCGCAATATCGCTTTCGGTTATCTCTTCCTTCAATATGCGGCGAGTTGACTGCAATTTTTTAAGCCGCTTAACTTTTTGCTCGAGCTCGCGCTCAAGCGACGGGATTTCGCCGTAGCGGATCTCCGCCGCGCGCGAGAGATTAACTGCAGTTTCGCTGGCATCCGCCTCGATACGCAGGCTCTCCAGCTCTTTTTTGATTGACTTGATGTCGGAGAGTATCTGTTTTTCGTTCTTCCAGCGGCTTTCTATCTCGCTTGTCTTTTCTTTAAGATCGGCGATGTCCTTTTCTATCACTTTAGTGCGGGCTTTCGGCGAATTTTTGCTCCCTTCGCTGGTATCCGCCTCCGCCTCTTTGCGCAGAGCTTCCTTCTCCACCTGGAGCCGCATGATTTTGCGGTGCGCGTCCTCGAGCACGGGTGGTTTGTTTTCCAGCGAGATGCGCAAAGACGATGCCGCCTCGTCGATAAGGTCGATGGCTTTGTCGGGGAGGAAGCGGTCCGGAATGTAGCGCGAGGAGAGCTGGACGGCGGCCACCAGCGAGTCGTCGGTAATGTGCACGCCGTGGAAGAGCTCATATTTTTCTTTAAGTCCGCGGAGTATCGCGATGGCGTCGTCGATTGCCGGCTCCATCACATACACCGGCTGGAACCGCCGCTGAAAAGCCGGGTCACGCTCGATATGCTTCTGATACTCGCGCAAGGTCGTGGCGCCGATGACGTGCAGGTCGCCGCGCGCCAGAGCGGGCTTGAGCATGTTGCTGGCATCCATCGCGCCCTCCGCGGCGCCCGCGCCTATCATAGTATGTATCTCGTCGATAAAAAGGATTACCTTGCCCTCGCTGCGCTCTATCTCCTTCATGATTGATTTGAGGCGCTCCTCAAACTCGCCGCGATACTTGGTGCCGGCGATAAGGGAGCCGAGGTCGAGCGACACCAGGTCTTTGTCGCGCAAAGACTCCGGGCAGTCGCCGGTGGCGATGCGCTGGGCCAGGCCTTCGGCTATCGCCGTTTTGCCGACGCCGGCCTCGCCGATGAGGATGGGATTATTTTTGGTGCGGCGGGAGAGTATTTGGATGACGCGGGATATCTCCTCGTCGCGGCCGACAACCGGGTCGAGTTTGTTTTCGAGCGCGGCGCGGGTCAGCGAGCGCGTATATTTGAGCAGTGCGCGGTATTTTTTTGTTTCTTGCGTTGGAGAGGACTTTTGCGAGCGGATTTCCATGAGCGCGCGCAATACCGCCTCGCGCGTGATACGAAAGCGCGCGAGCAGGTCGCGCACGGAGCCGGGAATGTCGATAATGGCTATAAAAAGATGCTCGGTCGAGACAAACTCATCGTGCAGCTCGGTTGCGACTTTGGCGGAGCGCTCCAGCGCCTGCACCAATTCCGGCGTCAAATACAGCTGGTAGCTCGGAGAGAGCACCGAACCGCTAGAGACGCTCTCCAAGTTCTCCAGCACAGTATCGGTAAGCAGTGTCAAATCAATCTCGAGCTTTTCAAGGGCGGATGCGACTAAAGACTCCTCTTGCAGGAGGAGCGCGGCAAGCAGATGGAGCGGGCTTACTTGGTTTTGGCCCCGCTCAACGGCAAGCTCGTGCGCCCGCCGGACCGCTTCTTTTGCTTTTGTGGTGAAGTGATTGAATGGAGGCATAAATGTAGTGGCTAGGGACTAGTGGCTAGCGTGTAGAAGTCTGCGCCCCATGCCAAGGAGTCGCTCGTGGTAATGCCTATAAGTTCGCCGAAGGAATTAATAATTATGGAGCCGGGCGTGGTTGATACGACGGTTGCCTGTACAAGGCCGGAGTGTGAGTCGGGAAGCTTCGCTATAACTCCGGTGCCAACCGTGTCGGACCCGGACCCGCCGATGCGGATGATGCTTCCCCCTAATTGCAGCTTACCGGCTTGTGCGATAGGCACCACGGCAACTTTGCCCGAAGAGCTGGCCATCTGCAGGTCGAGGACGGCGATGGTGCTGGTGCCGATTGGGATACGCATCACCGCCGGCACATGCTCGCCGCCTGGCAATATAGCCTCAAAGTTGATGGTGCCGAGCGGCTCCAGAGCACCGCGGTCGGAGAGCACGATGCCATTAGCATCTACGACGACGCCGCGCGCAACCAGCACCGTGCGGTCGTTGAGGCTTATGATGCGGACTATTCCCTTTTGTACCGTGGCGATGGACTGCGCGACAAGGTCATCATTTTTAACTACCACCGTGGTCTCTTTGGTTACAGTTGCCGCCGCGGCAGCAGCGCCCTGCGAGGCCGGTACGGCTGCTGGCACCACCTTTTCTACCGTGCGCTCGACTATCTGGTTGATGGTGCGAGTGACCGACGGCGGAGCCTGGTCCATCAAAGAAACGGTGACGATGCCTGTAGCGATGGATGTCACAAAGCCGACCAAAAAGGCCAGTAGGACTATTTGATGCTTAGTGAGGTGTTCGATGTCCATCGTCTCTAAAATATAACACTTTTCTGCAAAAAGAAAACGCCCCGCAGAAAGCGGGGCAAACGAAGCTTATTGGCTTCCGGTGAGATACTCTTCCGGAGTGGTCGGAGTGCAATCGAGGTAGCTGAACTGCTCATACCACTTCATAAAGCCAAAAAGTCCGCTTTCAAGAGCGCGGCACTTCAAAAGATCGCCCGGTTGGAACACAATTGCAGCGTCCGCGAAGGTGACGCGATAATCGCTCCATGATCTGATAGGCTCCGGGTTTCCCCCACAGGTGAGCACAAACGAACGGAGTCGGGTTGGTTTGTTGAGTTCCTTGACCTCGGTGGTCCGTTGAATGCCACAAGGGACCAACCCGTAGTCGATACGAGTCGATGCTTCTACAGTATCGGCGATCTTGAGTCCGCCAATGAAGAGAGCTCCGATAGCGATTGAGACTCCAACCATAGCAAAGCCGGATTTCTTCAAACTCATTGTCTTCTACGCGGTCTAGCCGCGCTCCCTTGTTGAAGAACCTTGCAACTACCGCAGATACTACAACGCCCTTGCCAAAAAGCAATCACTTTGAGCGGTAGCGGGAGGTGGTTTCTTTAAGCGCGGCTGCTATGCGGCGGGCTTCGCCTTTTGTGGTATTCGGCAATAGAGTAATCCGGATTGCCGTGCCCGCCAATTCTTGAGAAATTCCAAGAGCCTTAATCACGTGGCTCGGCTCTGTTTCGCCCGCGGAGCAGGCGCTGCGCGTGGAAGCGGCAATGCCGAGCGCATCGAGCGAGATGACCGCCATTTCGGCTTCCAGTCCGGGAATAGATACAGACAGGTTATTAGCCACTCGGGTATAGCCACTAGGGTTAGGCCCATTTAAAATCGCGTCCGGAATTGTTTTTTTTATTTCGCTCCACAAGTAGTCACGAACAGTCGTCATTTTTTTGGCGCGTTTTTCGACATCCGTTTGCGCATCGGCGAGCGCGACCGCAAACGCACCGGCTTGCGGCACATTTTCCGTGCCGCCGCGCAGCGCAAATTCCTGCTTGCCGCCCCATAAAATCGGTTCGATAGGAGTGCCGCGGCGAATATACAAAGCGCCGATGCCCTTTGGTCCGAGCACTTTTTGCGCGTCGAGCGTCATCAGGTCGACGCCGAGCCTCTCGACATTAATGTCGGCCCACAGCGGCGCCTGCGACGCGTCGGTATGGAAATATATTTTTCTTTCGTTTTTTCTAAGCACCTTTACAAGCTCGCGCACCGGCTCTATCGTGCCGACCTCGCTGTTGACCAGCTGTATTGAAACAAGCGCCGTCTCTTCGTTGAGCGCGCCGCGCAAAGATTCTGTATCGACAAGTCCTTCTTTGTTAACCTCTAGCGTTGTTACATACAGCCCTTCCCGCTCGAGCGCTCGCAGAGGCTCGAGCACCGACTGGTGTTCTATCGCGCAGGTAATGGCATGCACTTCGCCGTCGGCCAAAAGCATCGGCCTCAATAAACCATGAAGCGCAAGATTGTTGGCCTCGGTTCCGGAAGCGGTAAATACAATTTCGTCCGCATGCGCGCCTATCGAGTCGGCTATGCTTTTGCGCGCCTTCTCCAGTTCTTTCTTTGCACCTACTCCTTCTTTATGCAGAGCGCCGGCATTGCCATATAAAGAGAGCAGGCGCACCAGCTCCCGCCGTGAGCGGGCAGAAATAGGCGTAGCCGCCGCCGCATCGGCATATATGCGTTTTTTGAACCAAAACATACTTTATATAGTAGAGTATACTGTTTTTTATGATGCTTGCTATTTATTATCTTGATATCGCAACGCCCTATATCGCGCTCGGCGCTCTGCTTATATCGCTCATAGCGGTCGGGTATGCCATTGCGCTCAAAATCCGCTTCCGCAGGCTGGCGCTCGGACGCAACGGCTCTATTGAGGAATCCGTGGCGATACTGACTCGCGACAGCAAAGAAATGAAGGTGTTCCGCTCCGAACTCGAAAAATATCTCAAACTTGCCGAGGGCAGGCTGCGCGGAAGCGTGCAGGGCATCGGCGTGGTGCGGTTTAATCCGTTTACCAGCGGACAGGGCGGCAACCAGAGCTTTGCCGCGGCCTTCCTCGACGAGAGGGGCAACGGCGTGGTATTCTCGACACTCTACTCGCGCGACCGGGTCGGCGTCTACGCCAAACCGGTAGAAAACGGCGCTTCCTCATTTGAGCTGAC
>Ga0209542_10004400_pt1 | contig 29004 bp, 33 predicted proteins | sample RifCSPhighO2_01_FD_184028 | JGI IMG/M metagenome (GOLD analysis project Ga0209542, IMG submission 184028) | Soil microbial communities from Rifle, Colorado - Rifle CSP2_plank highO2_0.1 (SPAdes) (version 2) | ecosystem: Environmental > Terrestrial > Deep subsurface > Rock core/Sediment ...
AAGGCAATGCAACTGACAAGCCGGAATAGCTATTGCTTGCGTGATTTTTTAAAAAATGCCGGCGTAGCTCAGTGGCAGAGCAACTGTTTTGTAAACAGTAGGTCGTCAGTTCAATCCTGACCGCCGGCTCCCGTTTTATCTGAAGCGCAGCGAAGCCACAAAACGCATGACAGAGTAGTTAATTGCAATTTAAAAATTTAGCGATATAATAACAGTATGCCAAAACGATGGACTATAAAAGAAGAAAATGAGCATCGCAAAAGACTTCGTGATTTATATGTAAAGCAAAACAAAACTATCGCGGAAGTAGGAGAAATTTTAGGCATAGCGGAGCAGACAGTATTTGAGAGATTAAAAAGACTGGATATACCCCCAGCTCCTTATCTGAAAAGAAACTATCTCAATAAACGCAGTGATATATCAATACCAAAAAATTTCACCGCAGATCTTGCCGAATTTTTCGGTATTATGTTAGGAGACGGGGGAGTAACGCATTTTCAAATTATAGTTACGCTTGGGAATAAAGAAGCGAGTTATGCAGAATATGTAAGGAATTTGATAAATAAGATTTTCAATGTTTATCCCAAAGTCAGTATTCGCAAAACAGGGCATAGAGATATTTACTTAGGTTCTGTTGACTTAACTTCGTGGTTGATAGGTCATGGCTTTGCGCATAATAAAGTAAGGTCGCAAGTAGATGTCCCAAAGTGGATTTTCAGTGATGCGAAGTATATGCGAAGATTCTTGAGAGGATTTTTTGATACAGATGGCTCGGTATATAAAATACGATTTGGCATTCAAATTTCTCTTTGCAACAAATCAAGACCTCTTTTAGAGTCTTTACGGAAGATGCTTATTAATTTACAATTCAAGCCATCCGGTATCAGCAGCAATAAAATATATTTAACGCGCGCAGATGATGTGCAAAATTTTTTTAAAGAAATTAAGCCGCAGAATTCAAAACATCAGCAGCGCTTTCATGATTTTATAAAACAATCGCGTAGGTAGACCCGTAGGGGGCGGGGGCTGACTGTAAATCAGCTGTTTGTATAAGCCTCGTGAGTTCGACTCTCACCCTACGCACAAATAGCAGACCTTAACTCTGTGCAGTCATTGGTTGACTGATAATGATGATGGCGTTATAATTATGATGCCATGATTATTATGAATAAAAAATTATCTGTTCAAAATCTTTACAAGTTGTATATCAAACACCATAAATCTGCCGCAGAAATTGCTAAAATAATTGGATGCAAAGAAAGAAAAGTGCATTATTGGCTAGATAAACACAACATTCCGAAAAGAACAATCAGTGATGCCATCTATATCAAAAAGAATCCTAAAGGAGATCCTTTTAGAGTTAAAGATACATTAACAGCGGAAGATAGGGAGTTATTTGGGTTAGGTTTAGGATTGTATTGGGGAGAAGGGACCAAGTCCAATAAAGGAACAATTAGGTTAGGGAATACAGACCCCGCTCTCATCGAAAAATTTATTGAATTTCTAGTAAAAATTTATGGAATAAAGAAAAAGGATTTAAAGTTCGGATTACAGATTTTTAGCGATATGAGTCCTGAGAAAGCGTTGCAATTTTGGCTTAAATGCCTTAAAGTTGATAGGAGCCAATTTCAGAAGATAATAGTGACACAAAAGAGAGAAGATGGCACCTATAAAAATAAAATTAAGCACGGGGTATTAACAGTACATTATAACAATAAAAAATTAAGAAACATTATCGGTAAGGAATTGGAAAAATATGGTACGATAAATTAACGATGATTAGTATGATAATAAAATGCCGTTGTAGCTCAGTTGGTAGAGCAACTCCATGGTAATCACTTTAGTTTTGCCCACTACAAAGGAAACTTCATAGTGAATCCCGAATAACGGTTAAAGACCTGAACACAAGGTTAAGACCGTAGCCGATGCATATCGGCTCGAACGACTGACAAGGGAGGCTAAGTCCCGAAATTATGGGATATGCCTAAGATACAGTCTAACCCTCTAATAGTGTGTTTTTAAGCAAATAGAGGTATAAAGTGAAGGAGTAGGTCCCCGGTTCAAATCCGGGCAACGGCTCCATTAAAAAAGAATAAGGAATGACGAATCAGGAATCAGGATACATATTCTTTTGCCTGATTCATAATTCTTTATTCCTAATTCCATATTTTATGGCCGCAAAAAAGAAAAAAAATATAATCAAGATGCAGTGCAAGGATTGCAAGAATGTCAATTATTGGTCAATGAGGGCAAAAACCGGCGCTACGGTAAAAAAACTGGAACTCGCCAAATTCTGCAAGCACTGCCGCAAGCACACCACCCACAAAGAAGGAAAGAAATAGTATGTTATTGTAAATATTTTCTGAATAGGCTATTATAGTTTACATAACCTACCATGGCTTATTCATTAAAATTACACGAAAAAGCTATTCATTTAAGAAAAACAGGGAATTCTCTTAATGAGATTCATGATAAATTAAGAGTTTCTAAAAGTACTCTTTCGGAATGGTTGCGAGATGTTGTTTTGTCATCTGGAGCAAGACAGCGTCTTTTAAAGAGGATTACTGCCGGACAATTAGTTTCTGCTGAAAACAAGAGAAAAAAGATAAAAGAGTTGAAAGAGGATTATTATATAGAAGCTTTACAGAAACTCAACTCCATTGACATTGACAAAAATATTTCTTTATTAATAGTCGCATTAATTTATTGGTGCGAAGGAGCAAAGGATTTTTCGCGCGGCGTAGACTTTACAAATTCTGATCCAAATCTGATTAAGACTTTTTTGAAGTTGTTAAGACATTCATTTATACTGGATGAAAACAGATTTAGGGTAGTAGTTCATTTACACGAGTATCATGATCGCGAACAGCAATTAAAATTTTGGCAAGATGTTACCGGAATACCATCTAAACAATTTACCAAACCTTATTTAAAAAAACATACAGGTAAGCGGAAAAGAAAAAATTATAATGGGTGCATATCAGTACGTTATTATGATGTTAATGTAGGACGCAGGCTTCTTTTGATGGCTGAAGCATTTTTAAAAAAATAAGGGCGCGTCGGTTAGTGGTAAACCACTGCTCTCCAAAAGCAGTACTGGGGGTTCGATTCCCTCCGCGCCCGCCAACATTAAAAACAAAACCGCAAATAGACTTATCCACAATGACACTCATTGACACCTACTGACTTTTATTGATACCATATAAACATGGAAATTAAACCCAATGAGGTCTATACAACTCAAGAAACCCAGAAGATCCTCAAAATTTCAAACAGCACAATGAAGCGCCTTATAAAAAATGGTCTTATTCGCGCTAATAAGATTGGCAAGCAATATCGTATTTTCGGTCATGAAATTCTCAGAGCCCTTTCACCGGAAATTGACCAAAAAGCCACCGATGTTTATCAGAAAGTTAAAGTTAAGACCAGAGAAAGAGTGAGAGATTGGTAAATTTATTTTCTTCATATTATGCGCGTTTTAATTACAGGTGGCGCTGGCTTTATGGGTTCAAATGCCATCCGCTATTTTTTAAAAAAATATTCTGATATAGAGATTGTAAATCTAGATAAATTAACCTATGCAGGGAATCCTGATAATCTCAAAGACATCGAAAATAATTCCCGATATAGATTTATCAAAGGCGATATTATTGACAGGAATTTATTGGACAACACTGTTAAAGATGTTGATGTTATCATTAATTACGCAGCCGAAACTCATGTTGACCGATCAATTCTTGATCCGAAGGAATTTATTGTTACTGATGTGTTAGGAACTTATTCGCTCTTGGAATCAGCCAAAAAACATAATATTAAAAAATACATTCAAATTTCAACGGATGAAGTATTTGGGAGCATTCAAGACGGTAAATTTACCGAAGAGAGTCCTTTTAAACCAAATAGTCCGTATGCGGCATCTAAAGCAGGGGGAGATCATTTGTGCAGAGCATATTTTAAGACCTATGACATGCCGATAATAGTAACTCATTCCTGTAATTTTTTTGGACCATATCAATATCCGGAAAAATTAATTCCGTTATTCATTACTAATCTTTTGGAAAATAAAAAAATACCTGTGTATGGCGACGGCTTGCAAGCCAGAGAATGGATTTCTACTCAAGATCATTGCCAAGCTGTTGATTTGATTTTACAAAAAGGCAAAGCAGGCGAAGTTTATAATATTAGTACAGGAGATGAAATAAAAAATATTGAGATAACTAAACTTTTATTGGCAGAATTGAATAAAAATGATTCATTCATTGATTATGTGAAGGACAGGCCTGGCCATGATCGCAGATATGCTATTGATGCGACTAAACTTCGTGTGCTCGGATGGTCGCCTAAGATGAATTTTAATGATGGAATAAAGCAAACAATTGAATGGTATAAAAACAATGAGGGCTGGTGGAAGAAAATAAAAAGCGGGGAGTATTTGAAATATTATAAGCAACAATATGCTCAAACCTAAACATACTATATATATATAATATGAAGGGTATCATTCTTGCGGGCGGGAACGGGACACGTTTATCACCGTTGACCAAAGTAACAAATAAACATCTTTTGCCGGTTTATAATAAACCAATGATTTATTATTCATTGGAAGTTTTAAAAAATGCCGGCTTAAAAAATATTTTAATTGTTGCCGGGAAAGGACACGCAGGGCATTTTTTAAATCTTTTAGGATCTGGCAAGGAGTTTGGTGTTAATATTTCTTATGAAGTGCAGGAAGAGGCGGAAGGAATTGCCCATGCTTTAAGCTTAGCTCAAGATTTTTCAGATGGAGAAAATATAGCTGTTATTTTAGGCGATAACATATTCGAAGATGATTTGTTGTCTGCCATGCATTCTTTTGAGAATCAAAACAAAGGGGCAAAAATCTTTATTAAAGAGGTTGATAATCCCAATAGGTTTGGCGTTGTTGAAATAAAGGATGGGAAAATTTTAGGTATTGAGGAAAAACCAAAACAGCCCAAGTCAAATTTTGCTGTCTCCGGAATCTATATGTATGATGAGCGGGTATTTGATATAATTAAAACGCTAAAGCCATCGGCGCGGGGAGAATTAGAAATCACAGACGTGAATAATTTCTACATTAACGAAGGAACAATGTCTTATGAAATACTCAATGGATGGTGGACTGACGCCGGAACTTTTGATTCGCTTTTATTGGCTAATAAGCTTATAGCTAAGACATTCAAAGGACACTGATTAAAAGATGTCTATCATAAAATAAAAACTAAAGAGAAAGTTAAAGATTGGTAATGATATGGATAAACAATCGCTAACCTATAAAACATTCAAGAATGTTGCTTATAATTTTATGGGTTCTTTTTGGCCGATAATTTTCGCTATTTTTATAACTCCTATCGTAGTATTAAAGCTTGGCGCAGAAAAATACGGCGTTTATATGCTTGTTATGTCTATATCAAGTCTGATGGGGCTTTTTGATTTAGGATTGGGCAGTACTTTTATAAAATATATATCAGAATATGCGGCTAAAGATGAAAGGGAAAAAATTAAGAAGCTAGTTTATACATTTAATATTTTTTTGTTAGGCTTAGCAATATTTTGCTTAATTTTATTTTTAATTATTGGTTATTTTGCCAGTTCTTTTTTTCCAAGTCAGACCATGGCTCAAGGGTATTATTTCACGATTTTTCTACTCGCAGGGTTATCTTTTTTTATTCACAACATTGGTGGCACATATGCGACAGTGCCTCTTGCGGTGCAACGTTTTGATATAAATACGAAAATCGGCATGGCAAGTTTAACTCTATCAAATTTAACAACTTTAACTTTAGTATTACTTGGTTATGAATTAAGGGCGATATTCTTGACGCAGTTAATTTTTACTTGTGTTTTGTTTTTTATTTATCGTCATTATGCGATCAAATTATTACCAGATGTTCAACTTAAATATCGTTGGCATAAAGATACATTTTTAAGTGTTTATAAATTTAGTATTACTGCTTATGCTAGCAACGCAGCTAATTCCGCTCTAACTTATTTCGATAGATTATTAATCCCCATTTTTATTGGTCCAGCCGCTTTATCATATTATAGCCTTCCTGGAAATATTACAGCTAAGACCCCAAGTCTTGCAAATAACATTTCAACTGTAATCTTTCCTATGATAAGCAATTTAAATGGCCTCCAGGATACCGAAAGAATAAAACATATATATATAAGAGTTTTTAATTTGATTACTGTTATTTCTTTTGCTATAACTGTTTCAATCATAATGTTTTCTGACAAGATTCTTTTATATTGGTTGAATGCGGATTTCGCCGACAAGTCAACCGGGGTATTGGTAATTTTGGCAATTACATATTATTTCCTATCCCTTTCCGGGATATTAAATAGTTTTTTGTTGGGGCTGGGAAAGACAAATTTCTTATTTAAATCATCAGTTACTATGGCAATTATTAATATCGTTTCACTTTTTTATTTATTGCCAAAATTTGGGATTATGGGAGCCGCATGGGCTTACCTTATTTCAGTTTTGCCGGTTATTTACATGTTTTTTTATTCAGAAAAAAAGTTTTTTAATCTTTCAAATCGCAGCGCCTATTATTTGAAACTTTATTCTAAATTATTCATTGTAAGTATTTTTTTTATATTTATAATAAAATATCTTCTCAAGCCTTTGGTTAGCAGCTTGACTTCTGTTATAATCATCGGTCCTTTATCTGTTGTATTATTTCTTATAATTTATAGATTATTTGCGTTTTATGAAAAAAAGGATTTAGAAGTTATAAATAATTTTTTGAAAATGCTTTATTTAAGAATCAATAGATACATTTATTTTTATAAACAAACATAAAGTTTAATTTTATGTATAATTCTATAAAACCCAAAAATTTTATATTAGACGTGGACGGCGTTTTTACTGATGGTAAATTTTATTATACCTACGAGGGAAAAGTAGCTAAAATTTTTGGCCCAGAAGATCATGATGCTTTATGTTTGTTAAAAAGTAAGATATATATCCATATGGTAAGTGGCGATAAGCGCGGGTTTGCTATTACAAAAAAAAGAATTGTCGATGACATGCATTTTCCTCTTGATATGGTAAGCACATTTGATAGGGTTAAGTGGCTGGAAGAAAGATTTAATTTAGCGGAAACCATATATATGGGCGATGGAATATTTGATCCAATTGTTTTTAATAAAGTTTTTTATAGCATAGCTCCGGCAAACGCATTCTTTAAAACCAAAGAATATGCAGATTTTGTAACTGATGCAAAAGGCGGAGAGGGTGCTGTGGCGGAAGCTTGCCTTCATGTGATGTCGAAATTTTTCGAGCCATATGATCCATTGAATATAAATATGGATAATGTAGGCGTTTGGAATAAGAAATAATTAATATGAATATTAGCAAAGATACAAAATTATGCATCTCAATCGCGGAAAAACCCGGTAATTTTGGCGCCAGTATATTTAATTTTGCCTTTAATCGTCTTAATATCGATTTTGTTTATAAGCCGCTTATGGTAAAATCTGATAATCTAGCTAGCGCTATATCTGGGATTAGGTCATTAGGCATACGAGGTTGCGGAGTTTCCATGCCTCACAAAACAGCAGTTATGAAGTATTTAGATGAAATTGATCACATAGCTCTTAGCATGGGAGCAGTCAATACTATAGTTAATAATAATGGTATTTTAGTTGGTTATAATACTGATTATTTGGGCATAAAGAAAGCTATTGTCCCGGAGTTAAAGATGCATAAAAAAATATTAATAATTGGGACCGGAGGCTTCGCTAGGGCTGCTTTGACAGTATTGAAAGAATTTAATCTTGAAATATACTTGTCATCTAGAGATCAATTAATTGGGTCAAGTTTATCTAAAGAATTTGGAGTAAATTTTTTAGAATTTTCCAAAAAAGATTCATTTTCCGCAGATATTTTAATTAATGCAACTCCAGTTGGAATGGGCGGGAACGATGAAATGATAATAACAAAAGACGCTCTAAATAATTTTCTGGTGATAGTTGATGCTGTCGTGGGCGAAACTAGGTTGGCAAAAGAAGCGGAATCCATAGGCTTAAAAATAATACGGGGCGGTGTTTTAGCCATAAATCAGGCCATTGAGCAGTTCTACTTGTATACAGGGGTAGAATTACCAAGGGAATTAGCGAAAGAGGCAATAATAAATTAAATTATTTAAAAAATATGAATTATAAAGTTTGTATTCTAGCGGCTGGCGCCGGGACAAGAATGGGGGAACTAACAAGCCATATAAACAAAGCGGTATTGCCAATAAATTTTAAAGCGGTTATTTCTCATATTATAGAAAAATTTTCGGATAACATTGAAATAGTGATAGCTGTTGGCCATAAAAAAGAAACAGTAGTCGACTATTTATCTTTGGCTCATCCGGAGAGGAAAATAACGTTTGTAGAAATTGATAAATTCATTGGGCCGGGAACCGGTCCCGGTTACTCGTTATTGCAATGTCGCCAACACCTGCAATACCCATTTATTTTTTTTGCAACAGACACTATCGTTTTAGAGGACATTCCTGAGCCAAAAAATAATTGGTTTGGCATCGCGCCGGTTAAAGAGACTGAAAATTATTGCACGGTTAAAATAAAAAATAATTTGATTTATCAATTAGATGATAAGGTGCGGAATGACAATAAATTTGCTTTTATCGGATTGGCAGGCATTTATGATTATGAGGATTTTTTTGATTCACTTGAGAAAAATAAAGAAACGGCGAATAGTGAAATTCAAGTTTCGAACGGATTCAAGAAATTGATTGAAAACAAATTGGTCCCAATCGGGTTTACTTGGTTTGATACAGGCACCCTAAAGAATTATGAAGAAACAAATAAGAGTTTTTCCGGCGGAGGAAATAAGTTTGATTTTACGAAAGGCAAGGGCGAAGAATTTTTATATTTTGTCAACGGAAGAGTGGTAAAATTTTTTTCTGATCAAAACATAACAAATAATAGAAGCAAGAGGGCCGGCGATTCGTTAAAAGGCTTATGTCCGACGATTGAAGGACAAAAAGGATCTTTTTATTGCTATAAAAAAGTTGACGGACAGACTTTGTATAGTGTCTTAAACACGAAAACGGTTAAGGATTTTTTACAATGGGCAAAAGATAACTTATGGAAAAAAATTGAGCTGACAGATCAAGAGCATTCAAAATTTAAGGATAGTTGTCGCGGCTTTTATCATGCTAAAACATTGAAAAGATTAAAAATGTTTTATGAAAAAACAGGCGTTGACGACAGCCAAAATTTAATTAACGGTTTATCGGTGCCTACGATTGCCGAGTTATTAGATGAAATTGATTGGGATTATCTATCTGATGGTGTCGCTTCAAATTTTCATGGTGATTTGCAATTTGACAATATATTAGTTACCAGGGATTCCATTAGTAATTTAGAAAAATTTATTTTGATTGATTGGCGGCAAGATTTTGATGGAATGATTGATGTAGGTGATTCATATTATGATTTGGCAAAACTATATGGAGGCACTCTAATATCTTATCAATTAATAAAAGATGGAATGTTTTCTTTTGATATGAGCGGGCAAAGTATTTATTATAATTTCTTTATAAAAAACGATCTTGTCGATGCTAGGGAAGAATATGAATTATTCTTGGGAAAAAATAATTTTGATGTAAAAAAAGTAAAATTGATCACTTCGCTTATATTTCTGAATATGTCGCCGCTGCATCAGCATCCATTTGATTTATTGTTATATTATTTAGGGAAAAGTATGCTTTATAAAATTTTAAGAAATAGTTAAATATGGCAAATAAATTCAAATCAATTTTAGGCATAGGGCCAATGAGTTCGGAGACCGTAGAAGCAGTATTCAGATATTCTCATTATCATAGAGCGCAGCTAATGTTGATCGCATCTAAAAATCAAATTGATTATAATGGCGGGTATGTTAATGGTTGGAATACAGCTAAATTCATGGAGTTTATTAAGAGAATGAGACAAGTATATGACAATAGTGATGTTAAGATTTGCAGAGATCACTGCGGTCCCGGTTTTAACGGAATTTATGATTTAGAAGATGTTTATAAGACAATCAAGGCGGATATCAGTAACGGATTTGATCTTATACATATCGATTTTTGTCATTATAAGGGAATGAAAAACGAGCAATTAGAAGAATCTAAAAAAGCGATTGAGTATTGTTTAAGCTTAAATCCTGATATAGGGCTTGAGATAGGAACAGACGAGAATAGCGGCGTCAATTATTCATTACCGAATCTTTTAGAAATAGAAAAAGAAATCGATTATTTTAAGAGTTTTTGCGATCCTGAATTTTATGTAGTTCAAACCGGAAGTTTAGTCAAAGAAATTAATCAAGCAGGAGATTATAATAAGAGTTTTACTGAAGCGATTTCAAAAATTGTAAGAGAAAGAGGAGTGAAATTAAAAGAGCATAATGCCGATTATCTTAGTAAAGATGAAATAGAAATACGCAGAGGCGTGGTTGATGCAATGAATATAGCGCCTCAGCTTGGAGTTGTCCAAACGCAATTAGTTTTAAGCAGATGTTTGTTTTATGGCGTTAAATTCGAGAATTTTATTGAAGAATCTTATAGCAGTCAAAAATGGCAAAAATGGCTTTTAAATAACACAAAAGAAAATAAATTCTTATGTTCCACTATAGCAGGTCATTATAATTTTAATTCACCGAGCTATAAGGATATCATGAGCAAACTAAATAAAAGCGAAGACATGTCCGAACTTATTATTAATTCATTAGTTAATATTATTAGCCATTATGTCCAATAATTATCCAAAAATTATAAATAAGCCATGGGGTAGGGAAGTTTGGTTAGAATTAAATGACAAATATTGCTATAAAAGAATTTATATTAAAGCAGGCACAAGAACAAGTTTCCAATATCATTTAAAAAAATTAGAAACCAATTATATTATTGAAGGAGAAGCTGAAGTTTGGTTAGAGAATAAAAATGGAGAAATTGTTAAATCGATAAAAAGAAAGGATGATTTTTTTAATGTCATCCCCTTAAGAAAGCATAGAGTAATTGCGATAACAGATCTAATCCTTCAAGAAGTTTCAACGCCAGAAGTAGATGATGTCATCAGAATAGAGGATGACAATAATCGTCCAGATGGACGCGTTATCAGTGAGCATTCAGTAATTTAATGAAATATATTATTAGAGAAAAAAGCATACTAACAGATAAAAGTAACTTGGAGCACCTTTTTACTTTTAAAAATTTCCCAGTTTTTATGGGTTGCGTTGATTTGCCAATCAAAGAGGATTTGTTCGCTGATATGGAATGGGACATTTGTAAGGATACCGGGATCATACAGTTAAGGAAATTATTACCCATCAATGTTTTATATTTAAATCAACATAATGACGGGACAGGGAAATATTGGCAAGATCATTACACTGCTTTCGCAAAATTTTTATATAAATATAAATCAAAAAATATTTTAGAAATAGGTGGTGCCCATGATCAGATAGCTAGGAACTATCGCGTCCTTGATCCAGATATTAATTGGACTATTATTGAGCCAAATCCAGAACATATAGAGGATACTAAAATAAGAGTGATTAAAGATTGGTTCGATGATAAGTTTGTTATTGATGATCACTTTGATACTATAATTCATTCGCATGTGTTTGAACATACATATGACCCAATAGTTTTCATTGAACATATAGCAAAGTTTATGAAAAAGGGGGATAAACATATTTTTACTTTTCCAAATCTTTTGCCAATGCTTAAATTAAATTGGACAAATTGTTTGAATTTTGAGCACACCGTCTTTTTAACAGAAGAAATTACTGAATACATATTAAAAAAATACGGTTTTGTTATTTTAGAAAAACAATATTATGGATATCCTCATAGTATTTTTTATGCTACTGAAAAAATAGATACTCCAGTAAATGTTGAACCAATAGAAAATAAATATGAAGAGTATAAAAGAGTTTTTATGGATTATGTTAATTTTCATTTAGATATGATTAAAGAATTAAATGAAAACATAGAAACATCAGATAAGTCAGTTTATTTATTTGGGGCTCATATATTTTCTCAAACTTTAATTCAATTTGGGCTTAAAATAGATAAGATCGTTTCTATATTAGATAATAGCCAAATGAAGCAAGGTAAAAGGTTGTACGGGACTAGATTTATGATAGAGTCACCGAAAATCTTGAAAGATAAAGGCCCAGTTAATATGATATTAAAAGCAGGTGGGTATAATGCGGAAATCAAAAAAGACATACTTGAGAATATAAATGGAGAAGTAACTTTTTGGTAAACATTAAATATAATATTCTCATCTAAATTAAAAAAATGGTAGCTTCTTTTTTGAAAAGATTATTAAATAAAACCAATGATTTGATTTTTTGCCCAGAACCATTAAGGGTTGTCTTTTTTAGGTTTTTGCTAACGAAACTAACTTTTATTCCATATTCTACAAGACTTTACAAAGAGGCTGTACCAAGACCTTGGTATGGATTTCCAATTTTTAATTCTTTGAAATTAGCTAAAGCTCTTGGTTACAAGAAGGTTAGTATCATTGAGTTTGGTGTGGCTGGAGGTAGTGGGCTGGTGAACATTGAATATCATGTTAAAGAAATACAAAAAATAATTGATATAGAAGTTGAAATTTATGGATTCGATTCTGGGGTTGGTCTACCAAAATTAGAAGATTATAGGGACCTCCCATATTTTTGGAAAGAAGGATTTTATAAAATGGATGTTCCTAAAATAAAATCTAGACTTAATTCTGCAAAATTAGTTTTAGGTGATGTTAAAGAGACTTTGAAAAATTTTGAATGTGCACCAATTGCTTGTGTGATGATTGATTTAGATTATTATTCTTCAACAGTTGCAGCACTTGATATTTTTAATAAGCCTCATCTTCCTAGAGTATTTTGTTATTTTGATGATGTTGCTCCTATTTCCGGAGAGGTTTGTCTTTATAGTGAATACACAGGGGAATTATTAGCGATTAATGAATATAATAATAAAAACACGGCTAAAAAAATTACTAAATATATTGGTAAAAATACAAAGTATAGAGATAATATGTATATATTTAATGATTTCGAACATCAAAAGTATGGTGTATATGTTAATTCTGAAAATGGGTTAGGTTGTGATTTAGTTTAAAATTTATGGCAACTCTAACTATATTTGCAAATTTTTTTATTAACGATGAAGAGAGGTTGTTAAGACTCAAAGATTCTTTTTTGTCATTCAAGAATATAGATGCGGCAAAATGGGTCATTAACGCGAGAGGGAAGTATAAGTTTGATGTATTATTTTTTTTACGCGAGCATTTAACTGATAGGCTGATTCCTTATACGTTAGAAAGTGAAGATGGATGGTTTTGTGATTCAAGAAAAATGATGAATGGCATAAATACTGATTACGTGTTTTTTTGGGTTGAAGACCATATAAATTTGATTGATGTGGATAAATATAAGGAAATTATTTCGGATATGAAAAAAAGCCAGTCAGAGTATCTTTGTTATTCTTGGTGGGCGTTTGGCAGACCAAAGGAGATATATAAAAAGGTCAAAAAAGATAATTTTGAGAATATTGAATCTTTTTTATTGGATAAAAAGACGCATCTAATGATTGAAAATGATCATTCTACTTACATTATAAGCATGCAAGGCATTTTTTCTAATCTGTTATTCAAGAAAATAATTGAAAATGGCGCGCCACTCTTGAGAGGTTACCCACGGAAAACTCCTTTTGACTTCGAGAAGGGTGGAGGCGATATCAGTTGGTTGCCTATTAAAGTAGCTATTCCCAAATACGAACTATTTGCCGCTATTGATGATGATTTTGGCTTGCCGGGAGCTTATTCTTTGCAATCCAGAGGTTTATATCCGACAAGGATCAAACGAGAAAAATCAATTATACAAAATAAATCCAGATGGCAGGTATTTTTAAGAAAAAATATAAAAAAGATATTACCAAAAATAATAACTAAATCGTTAATTTATATTTTAATTTTAATTAATAAACTTAAGAAGTTATTTTGGTTAAAATTACATGGTTTATAATCAACTATATTTAATTACTGATATTTATGTTTGATAAAATTTATAATTTTATTTATAGGGCTTATAGAATTTTGGGAAGAACTATAATTTGTTATTCTTTTAATCCTAGACCATCCAGCCCACCTTATTTTACTGGCGATGGATTAAGGAATTTCGCTGATTTTATCTATGATAGCAATGTAAAGAATGTAGTTCCGGAAAAGATCAAAGAAAGAGATATTATTTTTGTGGGTGACAGTAATACAAAAAATTTTTTGAGAGAAGTGCATCCACAAATAAAAAATAAATATATTTTGATTTCTCATAACGGTGATGAAAATATAGATGAAGAATTAGCCGTGCTTATTGATGATAAAATTTTGAAATGCTACGGGATAAATGTTTTTGTCAAACATCCGAAGATAATACCGCTTCCACTAGGAGTTGAAAACAAGCATTATTATGTAAATGGCATCCCATGGATTTTCAACAGGGCAAGCAAAAAAAAGATTTATAAAAAAACAAAAATTTTTTATGCTTTTACCGTTGGTACCAATTCAAGTGAAAGACGACCAGCTTTGGATGCTATAAAAAATAATCCTTACAGCGAAACTATCGCTAAGTGGTTAAATTTTAAACAATATATTGATCTGCTGAATACATATAAATTTGTGGTTTCTCCTCCCGGTAGTTGCGTGGAAGGGCATAGGACTTGGGATGCTATGTATATAGGTGTAGTTCCTATCGTAAAAAGATCGATAACCACTGATTATTTTGAGAAAATTGGTTTACCGCTTTGGGTGGTCGATGATTGGAGTGAGATCAGCCAAATTAGTGATAAATATTTAAATAATAAGTACGAAGAGATAATGATAAATTCCGATCTTTCTAAACTTTACATTGATTATTGGACAGATAAAATAAAGAATTTAAAGGATTAAATATGAAAACCGCTTTAATAACAGGCATAACAGGACAAGATGGAGCTTATTTGGCCAAATTTCTTTTAGGAAAAGGGTATCGAGTATTCGGTCTATCTAGAAGCGCTGAACCTAATTTAAGCAATCTTGGATATTTGGAAGTTGCTGACAAATTAATAGTTGAACAATGCGATCTGATGAATTTTGAAGAAGTTAAGAGAAAAATTTTGAAATTTAATCCTGACGAAATTTATAATTTAGCCGGACAAAGCTCGGTTGATTATTCCTTTAAAGAGCCAGTCGAAACAATTTATTATAATACAAATTCTGTTTTAAACTTGCTTGAAGCGATCAGGCTATTTAAAAATAATATTAAATTTTATCAAGCCACGACTTGTGAGATTTTCAGCGCTAAAAATACATTACCCATCACGGAGGAGTCGCAGCTTTTTCCTTCCAGCCCTTATGGCGTTTCTAAGGCGGCAAGTCATTTAGCATTAGTTAATTATCGCGAAACTTACGGGTTGTTTTGTGTAAGCGGAATATTATTTAATCACGAATCTCATTTACGTCAGCCGCATTATTTTATAAGAAGGCTTATTAGAACAGCAAAGGAAATTTCTGAAGGGAAAGATGATTATATCTATTTAGGGCAAGCTGACAATAGAAGAGATTTCGGGTATTCACCTCATTATGTTGAGGCTATGTGGCTGATGCTCCAAAATAAGGAGCCGAAAGACTATGTAATCAGCTCCGGCAAATCAGTTTCTATACAGGAGATTGCTGAATATGTTTTGAAAAAATTTAATGTATCAGCCGAACGGATAAGAATAGATAAAAAATTATTCCGCACTCCAAATGTTCCGGATTTATATGGTGATTCGACGTTAGCTAAGCAGAATCTTAATTGGCATTATGATATGAGCTTTTTCGATGTTTTAGATATTCTAATTAAGGAGGAAATTGAAGAAATAGAGAATAAAATTTAAAATAAATTTATGATGAAGTATATAAAAATTGCTTTAGGTCAATGCTATGTTTCTAAGAATTTTTTCGAGAAGTTAAAACATAATTTTCATGAATTGACTATTTTGGAAAAGGTTCTTTATTTTTTATTCATAAGAATATTCTTTTCTAAAGAAAAAAGATTTTTTTTTGAGGGAAGCTTATTGGTCCCCGGGCAGATGTATATAGGTGACAGGAAAGCTATTTACGACATAGTGATAGAAAATAAACCTAGACATTGTTTTGAAATTGGCACATATACTGGTGGCGGGAGTACTTTTTTTCTTGCTAGTGCTTTTTATAAACTTGGCAGCGGCAAAGTGATTACGCTTGAAAGTGATAAAGATGTATTTGATCGAGCCGTTGCTTTTTATAAAAAACATTTAAAATACTTACTCCCTTATGTAGAATTTGTTTATGGAAATAGCTTTGAATCATTTGAACTCTATTTTAAAAAATATCAGTCAGTTGATTGTTTTTTTCTTGATGGCGCGGAAGATAGCCGGCAAACTAAAGAGCAATATTTAGGATTTGTAAATTATTCGCATTCAGGAACTGTTTTAATGACTCATGATTGGAATACAGAAAAAACAATTGATTTAAAACCATTAATTTTAGAAGATGCGAAGTGGGAAAAAATATTAGAAATAGGACAGCCAAGAAGCGTTGGCTTCGCCTCCTTTAAAAGAATGTAAATATGAATGTTAATAAATTATCAATAATAATGCCATGCTATAATTGCTCGGAAACACTTGAAGAAGCGGTTGTTTCTATTTATGCGCAAAATTTAAAAATTTCTTTTGAAGTAATAATGGTTGATGATGGTTCAACTGATAGCACACGGGAATTAATAATAAAGTTGTCAAAGAAATACAAATATATAAAATATTTTTTTCAGGAGCAAAATAAAGGAGGAGGAGTTACCAGAAATATGGCGGTAAAGAATTCAGAAGGCAACATAATATTTTGTTTAGATAGCGATGATATTTTAGAAGAGGGAGTTTTAGGTAAAATGGCTGATTATTGGCTGAGCAAAAGATGTGATGGTGTTGGAGTTAGTACTTCAATAAAATTTAAAAATAAAAATATAAAAAACACTGCTTTTATTAATGAATTTAGCTTTATTAATGAGCAAGTTCCATTTGAAAGTCTTTTCCAAGATCCCATGAAATGCCCGCTTTATTCAGTTTTTCTTTTTACGCGCGAAGCATTTGATATGATTGGTGGTTATCCAGAGGGGCATGGTTTTGACACCCAAGGTTTTGCGTTTCGTTTTTTAGCTAATGGACTAGTGGCCTATACTTGCCCGGAAACAACATATTTTCATCGAGTAGGCTTCCACAGGTCATATTATATTAGAGAATATGAAGCAGGAAAGGCTTCTCATAATTGGTACTCTATTCTCGAAGAATACCTTTTTGTTTTTTCAGAAGAATTGCAAAGACAAATTATCGAATTTGATTTAAATAAAGGAGAGGTCATCTCATTGGTAGAAAAATCTAGCAATAAATTTAAAAATAATTATAAAGATTTAATAAGAAATAACAGTAAGCAAGAATATAAAAAATTGGTAGAAGGCGGGGTTATGGATAGCGGGCTTGATTATTTTTGGATAGGAAGCGAAAAATATAGACAGAAAAAATATAGTGAAGCTATCACGTGGCTCATTAAATCTATTGAAGCAGGACTTAATCAGGAAAAAATTTATTTTAAGCTATTTGATTCGCTTTGCCAAATCAATAACATCAGCTATTCAGAAATGCAGAAAAAAATAAATAGCATGTTTAATTACAGAGTTTTAGGAAGCTTGTCGCCTTTGCACAAAAGAGCAATTAATAAAATTAAAAAATCTTTAAATGCAATATATGGGCAAATATCTGGAAATAATAAAAAATAGATGGCAATCATCAAAAAACAAATTTTTGTTTTTGAATTGGGTTTTTTTAAGAATTAAAAAAGTTTTTAGAATTGATTTTTATGACGATTGTGAAAAAAAGACTGGAAAGGTAGATTTGATTATTCCAACTGTTTCTAAGGACTATGTATTGCTTGAAAAATATTTAGAGTCATTAAAAAATTTGTGTCAAGAAATTAATAAAATATATGTGGTGTCGGGACACAATAAAGAAATTTTATCATTTTGTGCAAGACACAATCTGATTTTTATTGATGAGAATTCTGTTTTAGGCTATGGCAAAGAAACTATAAAATATATAGTTAGCGGCGTTGATAGAAGTGGTTGGATTTTTCAACAGCTGCTTAAACTTTCCGGAGAAAAGTTTATTGATATGGAAAACTATATTATAGTCGATTCAGATACGATTTTAATAAATAAACATTCATTTTTAAATGGGAATAAGTTTGTTTTTTTCGAGAATGAAGAATGGCATGAACCTTATTTTCGATCTTTTGAGAAAATGTTCGGCTATAAGGCGAAAAACAGGCTTTCATTTACCTCCCATATGATGATATTTAATGTTGAGAATTTAAAAAAAATGAAAAATGAATTAGAAATAAAACATAAAATGAGCTGGGATAAGATTTATCTTTCTAATATAGACGAAAGAGAGATGTCGTGCGTTTCCGATTATGATACTTATGCGAATTGGGTTTTTTATCATTTTCCGGAAAAAGTTATCCGCAAGCCGCTATATAATAGATCAATCAGTCGGACAGAATTATCAAATTTGGAAAACTTAAAAGAAAAGTATAAGAATAAATATAAATCAATTTCATTTCATAGCTATATAAAACATTGAATATAATTATGAACAATATTCCTGCAATACAAGATGCGCCAGTCAAGAAAAGTATCGGCTTGTTTTCTACGCCAATTCTTTTTATAATTTTTAATCGTCCGGATACCACAAAGCGGGTTTTTGAAACTATTAGAAAAACTAAACCAGCGAAACTATACATTGCTGCCGATGGCCCGCGATTGAATAAGGAGAGGGAAGTAGAATTGTGCGAGAGAACAAGACAAGTAACTGAAGTTATTGATTGGCCATGCGAAGTTTATAGAAAATACTCTGATAGTAACCTTGGCTGTAAAATGGGAGTTTCCGGAGCAATCACATGGTTTTTCGATAATGTAGAAGAGGGAATTATTTTGGAGGACGATTGTTTACCAAATTTGTCTTTCTTTTATTTTTGCCAAGAATTATTGAATAAATATAGAAATATTGAAAAAGTAAAAATGATTTCAGGGGATAATTTTCAATTCGGTAAAAAATATGGAGATGCAAGCTATTATTTTTCAAATTTTCCAAGTATTTGGGGTTGGGCTACATGGAGGAGGGCGTGGAAAGAATATGACATAGATATGGAAAACTATCCTGATTTCAAAAAAAATAATCGTATTGCGCGGATATTCAAAGATAAGAAGGTGCGGAGATACTGGCTTAATTTTTTTGATAAGCTTTATAATAATAGGATTGATACATGGGACGGGCAATGGGTTTATTCTGTATATAACAACAACGGGGTAGTCGTTCTCCCGAGCGTAAATCTCGTATCAAACATTGGCTTTAATGAAAATGCTACTCACACAAAAAAATCAGACAATATATTAAATAATATTCCTACAGAAACATTAGGGTTTATAATTCACCCTAAAACTATTACTATCAATGAAGAGGGTGACAGATTTACATTTAAGACAATATTTTACGAGTCTTTCCCTAAAAAAATTATAAATAAAATAAGAATTAATCTAAATATATGAATGTTACAGCTCTAGATAAGATTATGTTACTTGGTTCCATGTATTCAGTTTTGAGACTTTTGCCAAGTTTTTTTAAAAAAATCTCTACTTTTTTTAGACCGATCGATACCACGCGTTTTTTTGAGTTTGCATACATGATAAAATTTATGAAAAAAAATGACCTGCATGACCTAGATATTCTGGACATCTCTTCTCCTCATATGATGGCTTATTATCTGTCAAAAAAAAATAGAGTTTTGAAGACAAATATTGATATTGATGAAAAGAAATTTATTAAAGAAAATAAAAATCTTACGTTTAAACTTGAAGATGCTACACGGTTATCATTCCCCGACAATACTTTTGACATGACGTATTCTATTAGCGTTATCGAGCACATTTATAAAGAGTATAGTAAAGCAATTTCTGAAATGATTCGCGTAACAAAAAATGGCGGCTATATTTATTTAACTTTTCCTGTTGCGGAAAAATATAAAGAAGAATGGCTTGATGGTTATGTGTATTCGAATCAATTTTCAAAAGAAAGGAAGACATTTTTCTTTTATCGTTTTAGTGAGAGTGAAATAAATTATCTGCTTAATCAATTGCAAGGAGTGCAAATTTTATACAAGGATATTTTTTGGGAAAGAACAATAGGTCTTTTCGATTCTGTTATTAGAAAGCTTAACTTTAAGTTAAAAAATAAATACATTAATTTCATTAAGAATATTTTTATTAATAATTATTACGGTTTTACTATGTTTCCATCAAAGCCAGTAATGAACTTTCCTAAAGGCAAGCTTTTCGGCAATATTCACCTTATCTTAAAAAAAGACTAAAACAAGATATAACTACTCTTATGAAATGTAAAATTTGCCAATCCGAAGCAGCGCACATCAAAACCTTAAAAATAAGGAAAGTCCATAATGCCGAATACTACCTTTGTAGTAAATGCGGATTTATGTTTATTGATAATCCAACATGGCTTGGAGAGACCTACAATGAACCTATAAATATTACTGATACTGGGTATGTGTTACGGAATGTGTATTTATCTCGTAAAACACTAGTTCTTTTTTACTTTCTTTTTAGTACAAAAGCTATTTTTTTAGATTTTGCAGGCGGATATGGAATACTCGCTCGTCTTATGCGAGATTATGGTTTGGATTTCTTGAGTGATGATGCGTATACGCCTAATCTATTTATGAAAGGATTTGAATATAAAAACCAAAAGATTGAGGCCATCACTTGCTTTGAGTGTTTTGAACATTTAGCATCACCAATTGAAGAAATAGAAAAAATATTGAAAATCTCAAAAAATGTATTTTTCTCAACAAGTCTATTGCCTAAAGAGACGCCTGGGGATAATTGGGAATATTATGGGATTGAACATGGCCAACACATCTCATTTTATTCGCTAAAAACGCTTTCTTATATTGCAAAGAAAAACAGTGTTAATGTTTATAGCAATGGCGTTAATCTTCATCTATTTACAGAAAAGAAAATGCCAAATTGGTTTTTTAAATTTTTGCTTTCATTAACCGTAATCCAGCTTGATTTGGTTATACGAAAAATACTTAAAAGCAAAACAACGGAAGACTCTATTTCTTTAAAAGGAATTTAATATGTAAGAATATGAAAATATATTTTGATGGAATAATATACAGCTGGCAAATAGGAGGTGGAGTGCATAGATATTTTGAAGAAATAATTGGCAGGTGTGGAAAAAATAAAGATATCGAAACATTCCTATTGGCACATTTACCAACACATAATATTCTTCCAAAAGAAGGTGTGACTATAAAGAATATAATTTACCTAAAGAGTGTGCCAAATTTTAGTTTTAAATTGTTGAGAAAAATTCTATCTCCCGTAAATAAAATACTGCTTGAAAATTATTTTAAAAACATATCCATAGGGATTTTTCATTCAACTTATTACACTACATATAAAAATCTTAAAATACCTCAAGTGCTGACAGTACATGATATGACTCATGAAAAATTTCCACTATTCTTCAGTTCAAGAGGCGCGAAAAGATTTATTGCCAATAAAAGAAGGTGCATAATGAGCGCAAATTCAATAATCTGCGTTTCAGAATCTACAAAAAAAGCGTTGTTGGATATATATAAAATAGATGATAAAAAAATATCTGTCGTGTACCACGGCATATCTGAAATTTTTATGTCTGAAGCCGGCCACATGGAAAATGGCATGCTTAAAGAACAATATTTTTTGTTTGTTGGAAATCGCGGATTGTATAAAAATTTTATTTTTTTTATTAAGGCTTTTTCAGAATGGAGTAAAAACAAAGATTATAATATATTACTCATAGGAGGAGGCAAATTATCAAAAAAAGAATTTTCGATAATTATGGAGTTAGGACTTGATACACAAATTGAACACATTGGTTTTATAGAAGAAAAAGACTTGAAATGTGTGTATCAAAATTCAAAAGCATTCGTATTTCCGTCTTTAGATGAAGGATTTGGTCTTCCTATATTGGAAGCTATTATTAGCGAGACTCAAGTCATAGCTTCCAATATTGAAGTTTTCAAAGAAATAGGGGAAGATATGCTAATATATTTTGATCCGAGAAAAGTTGAAAGTTTAATAGACGCATTAGATAGAAGTATTTCTAAAGAACTATCTAAGGAAGAAATTAGAAGAAGGGTAAAATATGTTACAAATAAATTCAATTGGGATAAATGTTTTAATAAAACAGTAGAAATTTATCATGAAACTATAAATGAAAAAGAGAATTAAAAAAATAATAAAGATTTCACTGTCTGTTTTTTTAATTTTAGATTATCTGAAGTTTAAAAAGTTTCATGATAAAAGATTTTCCTTGAAACTTATTGATTTTTACCCACGATTAAATGATAAGACGATAAAAACCGGATTTGATAGACATTATGTCTATCATACATCTTGGGCAGCTAGAAAAGTAAAAGAAATAAATCCGGAGTTCCATGTGGATATTTCTTCCAGTTTATATTTTTCAGGGATCGTGTCAGCCTTTGTTCCTGTAAAATTTTATGATTATAGACCAGCTCAACTAAAACTATCTAATTTACAAAGTAATTCATGCGATCTTTTAAAATTATATTTTCCCGATAATTCAATTAAGTCGCTTTCTTGTATGCATACCGTTGAGCATATTGGGTTGGGAAGGTACAGCGGCGCTATTAATCCAGATGGTGACATACAAGCATGCAAAGAACTTTCCCGAGTGCTTGCGGTAGATGGGCGTCTCATTTTCGTAGTACCCATTGGAAAGCCTAAAATAGAATTCAATGCCCATAGGATTTATAGTTATGAGCAAGTTTTGAGTTTATTCCCAGATTTAAAATTAATAGAATTTTCTATAATTACCGATACGGTGGAGCAGGGGGATTTCATTGAAAACGCAGATTCTCAATTAGTGCAATCTCAAAATTACGCGTGCGGATGCTTTTTGTTTATAAAATAAATATGATTACAGTCAAATTAAAAGGCGGGTTGGGAAATCAGATGTTTCAATACGTGACCGGGCTGGCGGTTGCTTTCATGCGCAGCCAGGAGCTCAAGCTTGATACCACCGGGTATGATGACCCGCGCGTGATTAATTCGGATATTCCTAGAAAATACGGGCTTTACGCATTTAACATTTCCGGAAGTATTGCTACGCCGGAGGAAGTCCGTAAAGCGAGAAATCCTTATGGTATTTTTTCGAGGGCATTTAGATTTTTTAGTCAAAAAATTTTAAAAAAATATTATGTAGGTTATGACTCAGACTTTTTTAGAAAAAATCATAAATACATTGAAGGATATTTTCAATCGGAGAAAAACTTCCTAAACATAAAAGAAAAGGTTGCCAAAGAATTCACTTTAAAAAAAGAATTTGAGTCGGATATCTTTTTAACGGAAAAACATAAAATTGATGGAACAAAGAGCGTTTCGGTTCATATCAGACGAGGGGATTATGTGGATGATCCGAAAACCAACAGCGTTCATGGAGTGTGTTCTAAAGAATATTATGAAAAAGCTATGGATTTAATAAGGTCAAAAATAGATGCGCCGATTTTTTATTTTTTCTCCGATGATATTGAGTGGGTTAAAAAAGAATTTGGTGAGTGCCCCGATTTTAAATATGTTTCAAGACAGGATCTTAAAGAATATGAGGAATTGATATTAATGTCTGTGTGTGTCCATAATATCATTGCCAATTCTTCTTTCTCGTGGTGGGGCGCGTATCTTAATCAAAATCCAGATAAAATAGTGGTCGCGCCGAAAAAATGGGTGAATATAGAGTTCGATCCTCATCCGCATATAACTCCAGAATCGTGGATAAGGATATAAATTTATGAATTCTTCAATCAGTATCATAATCATAACGCATAACCGGGCAGGGTTTATTTCGGAAGCGATTGAGAGCGCGCTCGGACAGTCTTTTTCGGATCGGGAGCTGATAATCATTGACGATGCGTCAAGCGACAACACTCGGGAGATCGTTGAAAGTTACGCGTCGGAAGACGAAAGAATAAAATATTTTAAGAATAATGAGCATTTGCATATAAGCAAATCGAGAAATAAAGGGTTGAGTCTGGCTTCCGGGAAATACATTGCGATTTTAGACAGCGATGATGTATGGTGTGATAAGGATAAATTGAAAAAACAATATCAATTTTTGGAGAAACATAATGATTATGCTTTGGTTGGCGGAGGGGTGATTGTGATTGATGAAAAAGGCAAAGAAATAAAAAGATATCTGAATCCTTATGCTGATGACAAAATTCGCAAGCAAATTTTAGTTAAAAATCCATTTGCCCATTCAAGCGTGATGTATGTCAGAGATTTTATCAAAGAGATTGGTGGTTATAACGAAGATTTAAGCGGTATAGAAGATTATGATCTATGGTTGAGGATCGGCATTGAATGGAAGTTTTTTAATTTAAATGATTATGTGTTGAAATATCGAGTTCATGGAAGTAATATAAGCGTTTTAGAAAGATTAAGATTGATGCAAAGTAATTTATTTTTAATAAATAAGTATAATAAAAATTATCCTAATTTTTATTTTGCATGGATTAGAAGAAGCGCTCGGTTAGTTTTATTTAAAATTTTTAATTTTATAAAAAAATGAGAATTCTGTATCTAATAACGAAATCAGAAGAAGGCGGCGCTCAAACGCATGTTTCGCAATTGTGTAAGTATTTTAATGCAAAGGGTGATAGTGTGGCTGTAATGAGTTATCCTGGCGGCTGGCTTGAGAAAGAAGTTGAAAAAATCGGAGTTCAATTTTATGCCAATCATTTTTTTTCTAATAACTTGAATCCAATTAAATTAATATCGGCTGTTCTAAAAATAAATAATCTGGTTAAAGAATTTAAACCCGATTTAATTTGTTGCCATAGTTCAGTTGCCGGATTTTTAGGAAGGATGGCTGTCAGAAATAAAATTCCGACTATTTTCACTTCCCATGGGTGGGGATTTAATGACTATACGCCATTTTTATTTAGAATGGCTGCGACAGTAGCTGAAAAAATTGCCGCTGTATATTGTGTAAAAATCATATGTGTTTCCGAATTTGTCAAAAAATTAGCTATAGATTATAAAATCGCTAAAGTTGATAAGTTGATTGTTGTATATAATGGAATTGAACAAGTAACAAAGGAGAAGAAATTTTTGTCATCATCAATAAAAATAATTTTTGTCGGCAGACTGGCAAATCCGAAAGAACCGGAAGCACTTATTAAAGCCTATTTAGATTTACCCGAAAATTTAAAAAATAAAAGTGAGATTTTAATCATTGGCGACGGTCATAAAAGAAAATCATTGGAAGCATTATCTATGGGAAATAATAAGATAAAATTTTGTGGCAGCTTGCCAAGAGACAAAACTTTAGAGATTTTGAAAGAAGCTGATATTTTTGTTTTAACTTCCAAATGGGAGAGTTTCGGTCTTACTGCCTTAGAAGCAATGAATTTTGGTTTGCCGGTTATTGTTTCCGATGTCGGTGGTTTGAAAGAAGTTGTTGATAAATACTGCGGCATTTTCGTAGAAGCAGGCAATGTAGAAGAAATAAAACAGGCATTAAATAAGCTATTGACTCACCCGCAATTAGTTATTCAAATGGGAAGTACCGCTAAAAAAAGAGCTGAATTGTTTCGCGTTGAGAAAATGCTGGAAGCGACAGAAAACGTGTATAAATCTGTAATTTAGAGCTTATTTTATAATCTCTGGCGATGAATCTGAAATATACGCCTGATACCATTCATAAGCCATTTTCAATCCTTCTCTTAAGTTGATTCTGTGTTTCCAGCCGAGATTATGAAGTTTAGAAACATTCAGTAATTTTCTCGGGGTACCATCGGGTTTGGAGCTGTCCCAGACTATTTTGCCGGTGAAGTCGATGACTTCCTTTATCATCTCCGCCAGTTCTTTTATCGTGACATCTTCTCCGGCGCCGATATTAATAATTTCCGAGGAGTCATAGTTATTCATTAAAAATACGCAGGCTTCGGCTAGGTCGTCAACATGCAAAAATTCTCTTTTTGCCGCTCCGGTACCCCAAACTACAACTTCTTTTTGGTTGTTTGTCTTTGCTTCGTGGAATTTTCTGATAAGGGCAGGGAGAACATGGGAATTCTCTAAATCAAAATTATCATTGGGACCGTAAAGATTAGTCGGCATAACTGAAATAAAATTAGCGCCATATTGTCGGTCATAGCTTTGGCACATTTTTATTCCGGCGATTTTGGCTATCGCGTATGGTTCGTTGGTTGGTTCAAGCGGGCCGGTGAGCAAATATTCTTCCTTAATGGGTTGGGGGCAATTTCTCGGATATATGCATGATGAGCCCAAAAATAGAAGTTTTCTCACCCCATGCAAGTATGAGTTGTGGATAACATTATTTTGTACTTGCAGATTTTGGTAAATAAAATCAGCAGGGTAGGTTTTATTGGCTAAAATTCCGCCGACTCTGGCGGCAGCCAAAAAAACATATTCCGGTTTTTCTTTTTGAAAAAAATCTGTTATGGTTTTTTGGTCCAGCAGATCAAGTTCTTTATGAGCGCGCAAAATCAAATTATTATATCCTTGCGCTTGTAATGCCCTTACAATTGCCGAGCCGACAAGTCCGCGATGGCCGGCGACATAGATTTTATTTTGCTTCTGCATCATAATCCGCTTCGCACATTATTTCCACTAACTTTTCAAATTTTACTTTAGGCTCCCATCCAAGTTTTTCTTTGGCCTTAGAATAATCACCTATTAAAACATCAACTTCTGCCGGCCGGAAATATCGTGGATCTATTTCTACGATAATTTTTCCAGTTTTTTTATCCAGACCTTTTTCATTTACTCCTTCTCCTTTCCATGCCAAATCAAAATCAAAGTATTTTGTTGCCTTTTCCACAAATTCTCTTACGCTGTGAGTTTCTCCAGTGGCTAAAATATAGTCATCCGGCTTTTCTTGTTGGAGCATAAGCCACATTCCTTCCACATAATCTTTGGCGTAGCCCCAGTCCCTTTTAGCGTCTAAATTGCCTAAATGCAACTTCTCATCTTTGCCAAGTTTTATCCTGGCAAGACCCCTAGTGATTTTTCTTGTTACGAAAGTTTCTCCGCGGCGCTCCGATTCGTGATTAAAAAGTATGCCGCTACAGGCAAATATACCATAACTTTCTCGATAATTTTTTGTTATCCAATGCGCGTATACTTTGGCGCAACCATAAGGGGATCGCGGATAAAATGGCGTGGTTTCTTTAATGGGAGTTTCCGTCGCTTTACCAAACATTTCGCTTGACGATGCCTGGTAAAATTTAGTTTTACCGCCAATTTTCCTGATAGCGTCGAGTATCCTCAATGCTCCAAGCGCGGTTACGTCTGCTGTATATTCCGGCAAATCAAAACTTACTTTTACATGACTTTGAGCGCCCAGATTATAGATTTCATCCGGCTGAATTTTTTCTAAGAGGCGGTTGATATTGCTGCTATCTGAAAGATCCCCATGATGTAAAAATAGTTTTGTGCCATGCGCATGAGGGTCTTTATAAAAATGGTCAATACGGCCGGTATTGAAAGTGCTGGCGCGTCTTATCATGCCATGCGCTTCATAGCCTTTTTCTAAGAGTAATTCTGCGAGATACGAGCCATCTTGTCCTGTGATCCCAGTGATTAATGCTTTTTTCATATTGTGGTCATTTTACATTAAAATTAATTGTTTTTCAATGAAAAAGCTCCCGCGCTGTTAATGGCGGAAGCTTTTTGTATGTTGGCTGTTATAGCGCTATCGCGGCGCGATAAAGATAAAAGATAGAAACGATGTATGAACCCTGCTTGATTTTTAAGATAAAGTGGCTGGGATTTTTCTTTGAAAAGAGCTGGGGAGGGAGCAACGTGATGATTATAGACAGCTCCAGAATAATAATCAGCGTAGCGCCATAAATTGAATACCAGCGGTCAAGCCAGATTAAATTGCCAATTACTGCGATTTGAAAGAATCTGTCGCGTAGGTGATCAAGAGATTTTCCGCATATTGTTTCCTGATTAAGTTTTCTCGCCAGAAAGCCGTCGAATAAGTCAGATAGTGCAATGACCGCGAGTGCCGTGAAGAGCAGCGATGTTTTATTATTAATAAACGCAAATACGTAAAAAACGATAGCGATGATGCCGATAGTTGTTACTATATTAGGAACAGTAAATTTTTTATCCAATTTACACCTCCTTTTTGTTAAAGTTCAAATTTTACTTTTTATATCATGGATTGCTGGCAAATGGAAGAGATGGTAAAATAGAGAAAGGCATGGAAGAGAAAGTTCAAATTCAATTGGAGGGGAAGTTTTACGAGAAAAACATCGTTTTGATGTTTTTTGTTTGGCTTTTTTGGGAGGCGCCGGCAAAGATTTTAGAAACCTGGGTTTTCTTTATGAAATTCGCTCTGGGGATTTTTTCCGTGCCGTTGTTGTTGAGAACTTTCTTTTCGCCGTGGCACCGTTATTGGTTTGTGTATCCGAAAGGTTTTGATCCGGAATTGATATTTTGGGCGTTTTTTGGCAATTTGATGTCCAGAATTTTGGGAATGATTTTACGGACTGTATTTATAATTTTCGGACTTGTGTTTGAAATTTTTGTTTTGACAATCGGCGCGATATTTTTGGCTGGATGGATTTTAATGCCGTTTATTTCGATTTATTTGTTATATTTGGGATTAAAATTATCTTCTTAGCTGATTCATGTTTAATCTGACAAAATCCAGAACTTATAAAGCGTTGAAGTATCCTATTTGGTTTGTCATTCCGGCTCAAATTATTTTCGCGATGCTGGCGATGCTGTTTTTGCTTTTCTTTCTTTTTCCAAAG
>Ga0209542_10004403_pt1 | contig 28994 bp, 35 predicted proteins | sample RifCSPhighO2_01_FD_184028 | JGI IMG/M metagenome (GOLD analysis project Ga0209542, IMG submission 184028) | Soil microbial communities from Rifle, Colorado - Rifle CSP2_plank highO2_0.1 (SPAdes) (version 2) | ecosystem: Environmental > Terrestrial > Deep subsurface > Rock core/Sediment ...
GAGTACATACTTTTGAGCCTGCAGGACCTTGGGGTTTCTGAGGATGACTCAAAAAATCTTCTAAATACAATAAAACCTGTGCAAAATGAAGCGCAAGAAGAACCACAAAAACCACAAAAAAATGATGAGGAGCACAAATTTGAGGATGCATGGAAGGCAGTGCTTGATAAAAAAATCGATCAGAAGGATTTAGTGCAAGCAGTAACATCAAAACCTTCAGCAGAGCAAAAGTCGCAGGACTATATCCAGCAAATAAAAGGCGCAGGAAAAGGGAAGGTTAAGGAAATAATTGTAGATTCGCCGATCGGGAAAGGGCAGTGGAAAAATTCCAAAAAACAAGAGGAAGAAGAGCTATCACAAGATCCGGAAAAATTAATAATTTACAAGCTCTCTAAAATGGAGCACAAAATAGAGGAACTTGAAAGAGCAATTATGGGGAAGAAAAAAAAGAGGGGAAGATGAAAAATGCCAAAGGACACAAAATCGGATGGAAGGGTAGTTGGACAAATTGAGCGCGTGAGAACTGGCGTTGCCGGCCTTGATGAAATGATAGGTGGAGGCATTCCTAAGGGAAATCTTGTTGTTCTTAGCGGCGATCCTGGAAGCGGAAAAACAGTAATGTGCTGGCAGTTCATCTATGAAGGAGTTACTAAATTTGATGAGAAAGCAGTGTATGTTTCGCTTGAAGAAACTGAGGAAACCATTTATGAAGGGGCGCTTGAATTTGGATGGGATTTGAAAAAATTTGTAACTGAAGGAAAGCTTCTCATAATTACGGTTGAACTATATGATTTTGAGCGCTTGAAGGCTGCAATTGAGGACAATGTAAAAGCAATCGGGGCAAAGCGCGTGGTAATCGATCCTGGGGTAATTTTCAGGCTCTTTTTTGACCGCGAACTTGACGCTAGAAAGAGAATTGTTTCATTAGGAAAAATGCTAAAGGCAATTGGCACAACAACAATTGTAACAAATGAAATTTCACTGGATAAGCTGACTTCACTCTACGGCCTAGAAGAGTATGTTGCTGATGGCGTGATTTTACTATATCACACAAAAATAAAGAATAGGTTTGTGAGAAGCGTTGCAATACTCAAAATGCGAAATACCGAAATAACTGAGGCCCTGCGCCCTGTAAAAATAACAAGCGATGGGATACGCGTGCTCGACAAATCCGAATTATTTGATGAGGTTGATTAGTTGGATCAGTGGAGTGATGAAAAAATCCAAACTGCCCTTAGCAAGCGCAACTCGGTACAACTGCGCGTAAGAAAAGCATTTGAAGAGCTTGTTCATCCCTTCACATCACTAGTACTAATTGAAGCGCGGGACTATTCGGATGTGAAAAATGAAGTGATTGAATTGTACGGGAAAGGGTTTGAAATAATCTACCTTGCCCTCAATTCCGGGTTTTCTAAAATAAAACAGGATTGTGAAAGGGAGAAGAAGGATTGCAGCCACATATTTTTCATTGACATGGTTTCAATTGAATCGGGAGCAAAAACCATTGAAGGCGAACCAAAGGTTACTTACCTAAAATCCCCACTTGATTTGACCGAAGCTATAAGTTCAATTGACAAAAGGTTCTCAATATCCAATGGAAAAAAAACTATGGTGGTACTTGATTCGGTTTCGACAATGCTGATCTACAATGATGTGTTCAAGGTCGAGAAGTTCATGCACACGCTTCTTGGAAAAGTGAATGCTTCAAATGCATCGGCAATAGTTTTCAGTTCGGATTTTAACGAAAAAGAGGGCATCACCAGTACTATTGGGCAGTTTTTTGAAAAAACACTCAAGATTTGATTTTATAGCCCTCAATTGCAGACGGGAATTCTTGTTCTATTTTTCCTAAAAGATCTTTAATTTTCCCCAAAGTCACTATTGCCAAAAGTTTTTTTTGCATCGCATCAAGCTCTGATCTGCATTCTTTTATCTGCGCCTCAAGTAATTTTATCTCGCGAGATATTTGCAGCAATGAGAGTTCTTTTTCTATTTGCACAAGTTCTACTTGTAATTTGTTGAGGGCCCAAAAATACTCTGAAAAAAAGTCCTTTTTTAAAAATTCATCTATTGCCTCAAGGCGTTTTTTCTTCTCCCCCTCTTTTAGTGAAATGCTCCCATCCTCTATCATTTTCTTTGCTTTTTGCATTATTGATTTCAAATTCGCTCCATTTGGGTCTGCAACAAAAACCCCAACAGGAGATAAGAGTAACATGCTCAAAATCTCGCCCTCTTTTTGAGGTAAATCCCCGGGCAGCCCCTGCATTCTTTTTAGAACTTTTTCCAGGGGAGCAATTGCATCATTAAATGAAATAACTATTTTTTGCTTTTCACTTTCAAGTGAACTTTTTTTCTTCTCAAAAGAGAGTAGCATTTGCATTTGTTCAGAAGCCTTTTTTTCCGAGAGCTTTTTTTCAAGACCTTCAAGTTCCATTTTCTTTTGGGAAATTTCAGAACGTGTTTTTTGCTCCATTTGCTTTTGCAAAATTTCCTCTTCTTGGGCTTTTGAGAGTTGTGAAAACATCTGCTGCAAAGAATATGCGCCCTCTAATTTTTGTGAATGCGCAGTTGAATTTATCTGCTGCAATATTGTAGTGAGCTCTTCAATATCTTGCCCTATATATTTTATTTCATCTTTTAGCAAAAGCTTTGTTAGGGCAATATTTTTCCAATAAGGCAAAAGGTCAGCTGTGAGGGATTTTAGAGCGCCGGGAGCGTATTCTCTAATTGTTTGGGCACTGATTTTTGATGGAGGCGAAATTTTTCTAGCAAGCCCTTCTAGCTGGCGGGTTAGGTTTTTTTGCGAAGTTGAAACTATCTGCCTAAACCTCTGATTTCCTTGTTCAGGGTGCAATTGTGATTCGAGTGATTTTGCGCGCTTTGAGAGGCTTAGCAGAAGGTGTTTTATTTGCGCAAAACCCTTTGATGCGCCCTCGATTAATTCTTTTTCCTCAAGTGCTATTTTTTCTTCAACCATTCTTTGCGCTTCTTCTAAAGAAACTTCCTTTGCCTCCTTTTTCCCGCCAAATGACCCAAAAAGCTGCTCAATTATTCCCATAAAAAAGTGAGGGGAAAAATGGTTTTAAGGGGATTGGCATCATAAAACCAAATCAATAAAAACAACCTCTAACATCTTTGCTATATGTCACAGATGAATAAGGAAGAAGTAGCCAAAAACCCTATAGTAGCCAAAAACCCTATAATAAAAATTCCAGCTAGAAGATTTAAGACAATCCGTGAGTTCAAGGACTTTCTTAGAAGAGAAGCAAAAAAATACCCAAAGCCGCCACCGGGACAGAGAAATAGAATTCCTATACCACCAAGAGTTGCTGCAAGTGCAATAGATCTATATTTGAGTAGAAATAGAAATGCGAGAAGCGCCATGCAAATAGCAGATTATATGGCAACTGATATACGAACGTGTGGATTTGCCCTTTTAGATATTGCAAGCTTTAGCAGTAATTTTATTGGACCTAAATTTAGAAATATGCCACATCGAACTTTTAGTTATGCAAAAATTCCTAAGGCAAAGCCAAGAAAAGAGACTACAGGCACACGGCCAACACCCCCCCGTAGTATACTTCCTGCACGTGAATTTAAAAAATTAAGAAAAAGCTACAACGAATTTTTTGATAGAGAAGCAAAGTCTGGAAAACTCGGAGTCCCAAAAGCCTTTATACATGGAGAACATTTAGGAGTCAGATTCTTCAAGAAGCATAAGCCACATTAACGTTAAATGGCCCGCACCGGTAATGAGGCATAAAAACCGCTTAAAAAGTGTGCGAAGCTAGCTATTTGCATGGAGCTAGAAGAAAAGATGCAGCAGCTTGCATTGGAAATCCGCAAAAGGGATGATTTTGTAGTGGTGCACCACTATGATGCCGATGGCTGCAGTTCTGGGGCGATAATGTACAAAGCGCTTTTGCGCGAAGGCAAAAAGGTGCAAAAAAAATGGATAAAGCAGGTGTACAAGGAGACGATTTCGCAAATAAAAGGAATGGGGCAAAATTACATTTTCGTGGATTTTGGTTCGGGACAGCTTGGGTATTTAAAAGAGGAATTTGGGGACAACTTGTTTGTATTTGACCACCATGAAAAAACGCAAGTATTTCACGAGAACCATTTCTCCCCTTTTGATTTTGGAATAAATGGCGGGAATGAAATAAGCGCTTCGGGGGTTGCATTCCTTTTTGCAATAACTTTAAATGAAAAAAATATTGACCTCTCTCCACTAGCAATTGTAGGGGCAGTTGGGGATGTTCAGGATTATTCCGGAAAATTGATCGGGTTAAATGAAAAAATTGTGAAGATGGGCTCGGATGCAGGATACATAAAAATTGAGCAGGACTTGCGCCTCTACGGAAGGGTCAGTAGGCCGCTTATACAATTTTTGATGTACAGCACCTCTCCAATGCTCCCGGAGTTAACAGCAAACGAGCAAAATTGCCTCAAATTTTTACAGCAAACAGGAATTGGACTAACTGATCGGAACGCGTGGAGAACTTATGGTGACCTTAATTCTGAAGAGAAAAAAAAGCTTGCAACAGCGCTCATTTTGCACCTCACAAATTATAGCGTTCCGGAGTGGAAAATAAAAGAGCTCTTTGGGCAGGTGTACATTTTTCCAAAAGAGGACAAAAAGAGCCCTTGCAGCGAAGCAAAAGAATTCTCGACACTTTGCAATGCCTGCGGTCGCCATGGAGAAGCTGAAATTGCAGTGGATGTTTGCATGGGCGATAGGGCCGATAGGTACCTAGAGGCGCTTGCGCTAATGCAGGAGCATCGAAGGCAGCTTCGGGAAGGAATAGAATACGTGACAAAAAACGGCGTGAATGAAGAGGAGATGTTCTACTATTTTGATGCCGGCAGCAAAATAAAAGAATCAATTGTTGGAATTGTTGCAGGAATGCTCTACGGCTCATCGATTGTGCAGAGCAATAAGCCCATTATTGCAATTGCGCAAAACGAGGACGGGTCGCTAAAAATAAGCGGAAGGGCAACAAAAGATCTACTTGATAAAGGCATCAATTTGGGAAAAGCCTTTCGCGAAGTGTGCATAAAAATCGGAAACGGTGCAGAGGGTGGCGGGCATGCAATTGCAGCAGGTTTGAAACTCAATTCTGAGCAACAGGGAATTTTTTTAAAACAGCTCAATGAAAAATTAAAAGAACAGATTTCAATGAAGAAATTTCAATGAAAAATTTTGTAGGGGAGAATTTGTATCAGAAAATTTCGCAAGAGCTAAGGTCATTTGCCACTAAAGAGCGCGCAATTGTAATGCGCAGATTTTTTAGAACCGCAAAAGGGGGATATGGGGAAGGGGATGAATTTATTGGGGCCTCGGTTCCTGATACGCACTCTGTTGCAAAAAAATATAGCGGGATTTCACTAGAAATTGTGCAAGAGCTTTTGGATTCAAAAATACATGAAGAGAGGCTTTTGTCACTTCTAATTCTTGTTGAAAAATTCCGCAATTTGGATCAGAAAGGCAAAAAAGAGATTTTTGATTTCTACATTTCAAACTCCCAAAAAATCAACAACTGGGACCTAGTTGACCTGAGTGCAGACAAGATTGCCGGGGAATATTTGTACGGAAAAAATACCAAAACCCTGCAGGACTTTGCAATATCCCAAAACCTCTGGCAGCGAAGGATTGCAATAATTTCTACCTTCAATTTTATAAAAAAAGGCAAATTCGCCCTCGCTTTTAAAATAGCAAAAATCCTTCTCAAAGACGAGCACGACCTGATACACAAAGCTGTTGGATGGATGCTCCGTGAAATTGGAAAACGGGACATTGCAGCAGAGGAAGGGTTTTTGAAAAAGCACTACAAAAAAATGCCGCGCACAATGCTGCGCTATGCAATAGAGAAATTCCCCGCAAAAAAGCGCCTAAGTTATTTAAAAGGGCAAATTTAGAGTGTAAATCATAAAACTGCCCTTTGGAAAAAGGCCCTTAAGAGGTAATTGTGGTGATTTTGACAATACTTTTTTTATACTGCCTACAACTATATCATTGCATGCAGAAAGCTTTTTTCATCTCGCTCCTCTTGCTGATGGGTTCAATTGCAGTAGCAGATGAGTCCACGGGTTTTGTTGCCCTAACAGATAGCAGGGAGCAGATCCGTTCGTCTTTTGAAGGCGGAGAGTTAAAATCGGATGTTGTGGCTCATATAAATGCCCAAGTCGGGTCTGTGCCGGGGGAAATAATGCAGGTTTTTGGGAATGACAAATTCAATATTTACGTAAGACTTGATGATGGAACTGTTGAATCTTATTGGGCGCGCACTGAAAAAAACCTCTTAAAAGAAATTTTTATTGGGGCGCGTGAGGATGCCGATGCTGAAATAAAAGTGAGGGAGGATACGGTTGATAGGATTGTTCTTTCAAAAAACCCGGCTGAGGAATTTGTCGGCGCGGTGAACTCGGGGGAAATTGAATACAACGGGATTTCCAACGAGGGCAAAATCGAGAGCATTTTTGTGAAAACGGCTTCTGCTTTTGCCGGGGTTCTTGGTGCAATATGGAATTTTATTGCAGGGCTTTTTGGCAATTGAAATTTTCAAAGTAAACGTATCTTCAGCCCACTTTTGAATTCGAGATTCACTTCTTCTTTTTCTTTGCTCTGGCTTTTTCTTTGAGGGCTGCCTGCGCTGCTGCAAGGCGGGCAATTGGAACCCTATAAGGAGAGCAGCTAACGTTTGATAGGCCAATTCTGTGGCAAAATTCAACTGAAGCTGGGTCCCCTCCGTGCTCTCCGCAAATTCCAATATCTATTCCTTTCTTTACAGAGCGCGCAGCATTTACTGCCTGCTGCATTAAAATGCCAACTCCGTTCTGGTCAATTGATTGGAATGGGTCAATTTCAAGTATCCCTTTTTCAAGATAGGCTGAAATGAATTTTCCCGCATCATCCCTTGAAAATCCAAGGGTTGTTTGGGTTAGGTCATTTGTTCCGAATGAGATGAAATCCACTTCCTTTGCAATTTCAGCAGCAGTTACGCATGCCCGCGGGACTTCAAACATTGTTCCTATTTTGTATTCAATTTCGCCTTTCACATTGAGATTTTTTGCAACTTCTTCAATTATTCTCTTCTGGTCTAGGAATTCTTTCACATTCCCAACAAGTGGTATTTCTATTTCTGGGAGTGGTGTAATTCCCTTCTTTTTCACATTTAGCGCTGCTTGAAATATTGCACTTGCCTGCATCTGAGTAATTTCAGGGTATGTTATTCCAAGCCTGCAGCCCCTATGCCCGAGCATTGGGTTGAATTCGTGCAGTGAAGATGAAATTTGTTTTATTTTTTCAAGCGTTGAACCCATTTCAGTTGCAAGGTTTTGCATATCCTCTTCTTCTTTTGGCAAGAACTCATGCAGTGGCGGGTCTAGAAGGCGTATTATTACCGGGAGATTGTCCATTTCAGTAAATATCCCTTCAAAGTCCTCGCGCTGGAATGGCAAGAGTTTTGCAAGCGCCTTTTTTCTACCCTCTACATCTTGGGCAAGGATCATTTCACGCACTGCAGCTATTCTGCTCTCTTCAAAAAACATGTGCTCTGTTCTGCAAAGCCCGATCCCTTCCGCCCCAAACCCTCTTGCAACTTTGCTATCGTGCGGGGTGTCTGCATTTGTCCTAACACCAATTTTGCGGTAAGAATCTGCCCATTTCATTAAAGTTGAAAAATCCCCTGAAAGGGTTGGCTCTACCAGTTCAAGCGCGCCCTTGAAAACTTCACCTGTACTTCCATCAAGTGCAATGTATTGACCTTCTTTAAAAGTTAGATTTTTTTTAGGAATAGACATCGAGTGTGTGCTTTCTGAAACTATAATTTCTTCGCATCCAGCAACGCAGCACTTGCCCATTCCTCTGGCAACAACTGCTGCATGAGAGGTAACTCCCCCGCGCGCGGTTAGTATTCCTTGCGCTGCGTGCATCCCTTCAATATCTTCTGGGCTTGTTTCCATTCTGACAAGTATTACTTTTTCCCCCAAACCACTTAGTTCGGTTGCCCTCTCTGCATTAAATACTATTTTTCCAACGGCGGCCCCGGGGGATGCTGCAAGGCCTTTTGCAATAAGTTCAGCACTCTTTTTTGCCTCAGCACTTAGTTGTTTGTGTAAAAGTTGGTCTAATTGCTCGGCTTTTACGCGAAGTACTGCTTCTTCTTTTGAAATTATTTTTTCATTTGCCATATCCACTGCAATTTTTACTGCTGCTTGCGCTGTTCTTTTTCCGCTTCTTGTTTGCAATAAGTAGAGTTTTCCTTTTTCAAATGTGAATTCAAAATCCTGGACTTCTCTATAATGGGATTCGAGCTTTTCATAAATTTTTATGAGTTCTGCATAAACTTTTGGGTGTGTTTTTTTCATCTCATCAATCGGTTGCGGTGTGCGGATGCCTGCAACTACATCTTCTCCTTGCGCGTTTACCAAAAATTCGCCGTAGTGTTCTTTTTGCCCAGTAGCTGGATTTCTCGTAAATGAAACCCCAGTGCCAGAATCATCACCCATATTTCCAAATACCATTGCCTGAACATTTACAGCAGTGCCAGCATCTGAACGCAAATTGTGTATTCTTCTATAAGAGATTGCCCTAGCAGAGTTCCAGGAATCAAATACTGCATTTATCCCCATTTCAAGCTGCTCTATTGGCTCATCTGGAAATGATTTGCCTTTCTCTTTTTTTACAAGTTCTTTGTATTTTTGAACAACATCTTTTAGATCATCTGCGTTAAGCTCTGTGTCAAATTTTACTCCGAGCGATTCTTTTTTTGAGTGGATTATGTGCTCGAATTTGGAGTGGTCAATTCCCATTACCACATCGCCAAACATATTGATAAAGCGCCTATAGGAATCGTATGCTGCGCGCGGATTTTTTGTAAGCGCTGCAAAACCTTCAACTGTTTTATCATTCATTCCCAAATTCAGGACTGTATCCATCATTCCCGGCATTGAAACATATGAACCTGAGCGCACTGAAACAAAGAGTGGGTTTTTTGGGTCGCCAAATTTTTTGCCCATTTTCTTTTCAAGTTTTAAAAGAGCTGTTTTTATTTGTGCATCAAGGCCTGTTGGCCATTTTTTGCCAAGAGAGTAGAATTCTTTACAAGCTTGGGTTGTCACTGTAAAGCCATAGGGGACTTTGAGGCCTGCATTTGTCATTTCAGCTAGCTGCGCGCCCTTATTACCCAGAACAAATTGTGCTTCTTCGGTATTTGGGTTTTTGCTCTCATCGAATAAGTACACATATTTTGCCACAACGCTCACCTCAAGATAATAATTCCATTTAATGAATTGGAAGCAAAAACATTTAAAAAACAGTGAACTAGGTTATGCTTTACATATTTCAATAAGCATATGTGGATGCGCAAATAATTGGGCGGAAGTTATCCTTAACTAAAACAATCACGCAACTTTGGGTTCGTTGTGTTCCTCATTATCCTCGATAACTTGTCCCATTGACCTATTGTCATATTCCACTGCGCTTTTGGAAGAACTGTATTTCCTATACAAATCCAAAAGCAATACCGCCTTCTTTGAAGTAATGCCCCTTGCCATTGCAGAGGTTTCCATGTCAATCCCTCTACCAAGATCACTTAGTAGCCCTAGCAGCTTTCTTGAATCCCCCTCGCTTATTTTCATTTCAAAAGCAAGTGTTTCCCGAATAAAATCCGGCGCAAGGCTTCTTATTATTCTGTCGTAAATATAGCTTTTCAGCTGTCTGCCCTTGTCTACCCGATAGGCGTTCATAACCAAAGGGAGTTTGTTAAGAACATAATCTTGGAAAGCTTCGCGCTTCTGCGTATTAAAAGTGTGCAGCCTGCCAGCGTCCCTTATTGCAGACATCACAAGCCGATAGTTGTCTGAGATCCATTTCGATTGGATTGCAGAGTATGGAATTGCCTTTTTTTTACGGCCAACTATCTGAGGCACATAGAACCCGGCATCATTCAAGTGCCTTTTGACTCTACGTATATATTCTTCAGAACGCCCTATTTTTGCAACAATATCCCTTGTCGGCAAAAGCGGATTTTGAATTATTAATGAAGTCGCTTCCATTCTTTTTTCCCGGGCCTTTTTTGAGATTGCGACCCGCGGCCCAATATCACGGCCAATGAGGCCTTTCGCACGCATTGTGGATGCCATTACTTTAGCGCTTTTATAAGAGGTTTTATGTCCGGAGTTTTCCAGGGCGGACATTACACGTTTCCACGAATGTCCAGCACTAATGCCACGGTAGATTATACTACTCGCCGTGCCTGGCTTTGGAAATTTTACCCGCATAAACAATGAATGCAAATTGTGGTTTATTATGTTTCCTTTTATCGGCGCGCTATTGCCTCTAGTTTGCCATTCAGGGTTGCGACCTTGAGCCCAAGTAGATATCCGGAGTGAAGAGGAAAATCCAGTTCAAATGTGTACTCGTGCAGACCTTTCTGAGGTTTTTGCTCTATTCTTTTCATCACTTCAAGTGCAGCCTCTCTTTCCAAATCCGGATGGCTTCTACCTGTTCTTATTTTTGAAATATCTGAAAATGCACGCAAAAGCGCGAGGACCCCTTTTTTGTCTTTATGATATTTTTTGGTAAGTTCTGTTGCAATTTTAATCCTTCTGAGCGCCTCATCCGATTTTTCAGGGCTTGTAAGGGCTTGCATTAGGATTTTTTTCTCGCGAATAGTGATGAGTTTTGAATTCAAAAAAATAGTGCTATTTGCATTAATTTCTACTGGTAGAGTAGAGCTTGGTTTGAAGTTTATTTTTATTTTTCTTTTCCCTCGCCCTCTATTCCTTGCCCAATCCATAAAAATATGATAGTGAAAGAATTCTTAAACTCTTTTCATCTTCCCACCAGTTTTAATTGCTTTTCCAAGAAAAAGTAGTTATGAAAAGGCAAATAATCGGAATTACAGGAAGAAAAATCAACCCACTTGCAAGGAAAGCGGCAAAATTGGCAATTGGAATTTTGCAGAAGAGGAATATTGCATTTGAAGTCGATTCGAATTTTTTAAAATCCAAAAGTTCAAAGCCGCTGCAAAAATTCAGATCAGGTATTGTGCTCTCTTTTGGCGGGGATGGGACACTTTTACAGGTATTTCGCGAACTTAAAAAAAATTCCTCGGTAGTGGGGATTAATTGCGGAAGCCGCGGGTTTTTGCAATCATTCCATCACAGCGAAATTGAATTTGCTCTTCAAAAAGTTCTCAGTGGGAGATTAAAGTTTGAAGAGCGCGCGCGAATTGTTGCAAAAATTGACGGTAAAGTTGTTGGGCAGGCACTAAATGAGGTGTTAATTGTCCCGGCAAAAGCCGGAAGGCTTCTCAAATACAAGCTAAAAATCGGCACTGAACAGAGGTATGAATCAGGGGACGGTTTAATTGTTGCAACTCCTACAGGTTCAACAGCGCACGCCCTATCTGCCGGCGGCCCAATTGTAAAAGGCAATGCGAAGGTGTTTGTTGTGGTTAGCATGAACCCTGTTGATTGGTCGCATCGCCCATTGATTATCAATGACCATGAAAAGGTGCTAGTGTATGAATTTGAAAAGGGGAAAGCGCAAGCCATTATTGATGGGCAGCAGAGGTTTTCTATTAAAAAGAAAGTTGAGATTTTGAAAGGGCGGCCGGTTAGGCTTGCCCGAAAATATTAATGGCTGCCTACTTGCCTTTTGATTTCAACAAATTCTTCAGGGCCGACTTTTTCAAAAGTGAGTTTTGCATTTAAGCCTTTTACACTCCCTGTTTTGGGCAATGCAATTGTGATCTCATGCAATGAGCCATTGACAGCAGTTGTTGGCACTGATTTGAGTTGCGTGTGAATCTGCCTTGCAACGTGCAAATCAAAGGACTCATTTGCCTTTTCATGTTTGAACTTCTTAGCGCTCACCATACGATCTGATGTTTTTATGAAATATACTGTATATCCAGATTTTCTTCGCTCATATTCAAAATATTGAACGCCGCGTGGAGTAACCAAACGAAATGAGTGCAATGCACCTTCATCTTTTTTTCCAAGCTTCTCATTGAGCAAACGTTGGATTACTGAACTGCCAGGGAGAAGTTTAGTGCGATGATTATATTGGCTATTAGGCCTAAATGGCATAGGATAAGAACGACTGGGATTAATTAAAACTTTTGCCAAATCAGCAGAGGGTCTTGCTTGCAGCAAGATGAATTACTACTACATAAACCACTTCTATTTTATTCGTCAAAAGCCAATTTTAAGATGGACAAAAGTCGTAAGGTTTATATACTGCTTTTGGCACAAAAGAAGAAAATGAACTCGCACACGTCAACAAAGGACATGATAAAAACAGGGATTGCAAAGAAGAAGATGAGGCTCAAAATCGTGCAGCACTATTTGGCCTCAAATTCGCACAATTCCTACTAAAACCCCTAAAATTCTTCTATTGTTGTATTGGATAGTGTTTCGCATGAAGACATCTAAGGTATCAAAATTTTATGAAAAGGGCCTCAAAGACCGATTAGCAGTACTCAAAGAATTTGCTGATTTGAGCGATGAGGAAGTTCGCCAGTTAGAAAAGTACGGGGCGCTTGATTTTGAAACTGCAAATAGGATGGTTGAAAATGTAGTGGGCGCATTCTCCTTGCCCCTTGGAATTGCCACTAATTTTACAATAAATGGCAAAGAATATTTGGTTCCCTTTGCAACTGAAGAACCTAGCGTAATTGCAGCGGCAAGCAATGCTGCAAAGCTCTCGGAAGGATTTGAATCAATTGCATCTGAACCTATAATGATTGGGCAAATACAAGTGGTTGGAATAAAAGACCCCAAAAAAGCAATTGAAAATGCCCTTGCCTGCCAAAAGGAAATCTTAGAGAAGGCAAATTTAGCGGATTCGACCCTTGTAAAATTTGGTGGCGGGGCAAAAAAAATCGAGGGGCATGAAATTTCAACCCCGCGCGGAAAAATGGCTATCTTCCATTTGCTAGTTGATGTGAGAGATGCAATGGGCGCAAATGCAGTGAACACTATGTGCGAGAGAATTTCCCCTCTACTTGAAAAAATTACAGGAGGAAAAGTGCTCTTGAGAATAATCAGCAACCTAGCAGTGCACAGAACAGTGAAGGCAAAAAGCGTTTGGAAAAAAGAGCAACTAGGAGAACAGGCTATTGAAAATATTCTTGATGCTTATGAATTTGCGGCAAATGATCAGTTCCGCGCATGCACACACAATAAGGGGATAATGAATGGGATTGATGCGGTTGTTATTGCTACCGGGAATGATTTTCGCGCAGTTGAAGCTGGCGCTCACACATTTGCCTCGCACTCCGGAAAATATTTACCCCTTACAAAATATTACAAGGACAAAAACGGGGACCTAATTGGCGAAATTGAATTGCCACTGGCAGTAGGTTTAGTTGGGGGCGCAACAAAAACCCACCCTTTGGCAAAAATAAATATAAAACTTCTTGGAGTTAAAAGCGCAAACGAACTTGGGCAAATTATTGCAGCCGTGGGGCTTGCACAAAATTTTGCAGCACTTCGCGCGCTTGCAACTGAAGGGATACAAAAAGGGCACATGAGGCTCCATGCAAAAAATATTGCAATGACGGCCGGCGCAAACGCCAAATCGGTTGAGAGGGTTGCTGGGCAGATGATTTCTGAGGGAAAAATTAGTGTTTCGCGCGCAAAAGAAATACTTGAGGCAAAATAATGAATTTTGGGAAAACGCAAGATGGCAGTGAAGTGAATGAAATGTTTGGCAAACTAACCGAGAAGATAATTTATAAGCTTAGCCCGCCTATGGGAATTAAGGAGGTGGAGAAATGAACCAAATGGCAAAAGACGTTGTAAAGTACGCGTTCATTTTTTTGCTAATATACGCAATTTTTGGCTACATCAATCAGATCTTGCCGCGGGAGACAATAAAATCATTCACGGCACTTGAAATAATTCTGAGCGCAGTCATATTTGCAGCAATCGTATTCGTGCTGCTCAAAATCAAATATCCGTTCTCCGGGGTTGCAAAATGAACCCAGGAATTGTTGGCTACGGGGCATATGTCCCCCGCAAGCGAATAACAGTTGAGGAAATTGCGCGCGTTTGGAAAAAGGACGGGCGCAAAATATCCTCAGGGCTTGGGGTTAAAGAAAAAGCCCTTGGGTCTTGGGATGAGGATAGCGCCACAATTTCAGTGGAAGCTGGCCGCAATGCCCTCGAAGTTGCAAAAATTAACCCGGAGCATATTGATGCAATATATGTAGGTTCTGAATCCCACCCCTACGCTGTAAAAACCACTTCTTCAATTGTTGGGGAAGCTCTAAATGTTGGGCAGGAGTATATGTGCGCTGACCTTGAATTTGCATGCAAAGCCGGAACTGCCGGGCTTCAAATTGTATATGGGTTTTCAAAAGCAAAAATGATCCGCTACGGCCTTGCAATTGGAGCTGATACCGCGCAAGGACGTCCGGGGGACGCGCTTGAATTTACAGCTGGGTCCGGGGGTGCTGCTTTTATTGTTGGGGATAAAAAAGAGGAAATAATAGCAGAAATTGATGACACTTATTCATTTACAACTGATACTCCTGATTTTTGGAGGCGCCAGCACGCAGAATTTCCGCGCCATGCCGGAAGATTTACAGGTGAACCCGCATACTTTCGCCACGTACTTAGCGCTTCAAAAAACATGATGAAAAAGGGCGGAATGGAAGCAAAAGATTTTGACTTTGCAATTTTCCACCAACCAAACGGCAAATTCCCAATGAGGGCTGCAAAAATACTTGGGTTTGATGAAAAGAAAATCGCGCAAGGGCTCTTAACGCCACATATCGGAAACACTTATTCAGGGGCTTCAATGGCGGGGCTTGCTAGCGTTCTTGATGTTGCAAAACCCGGAAACAAAATCCTAATGACATCCTATGGATCCGGGGCTGGGTCTGACTCATTTATACTAACGATTACAAAAAATATTGAAAAGAAGCGCGCAAGAGTGCCGCTGCTGGAAGCAATCAAGGACAAAGAATATGTGGATTATGCGCAGTACGTGATCCATCGCAAAAAGATCAAGAGCTTGGGTGAATGAAGTGGACACAAATTTTCAGTTTAAAAGATGGACAAAATATTTTATAGTAACATTAATACTTTTTGCTGGAGTTATATTTCCACGATACTTTGGAGGCAACTGCAAAAGAGACGAGTTATCTTTTCAAGCCAAATATCATTTGACCCAAGTCGGCTCAATCGAGAACTTTTTCTATGATTTTTTTAATTTCTTTCATATTTGTGAACAATCAGCACTTAGCGTAATTTTACTTACTATATTAGGGGCAATGGGATTTGCATTACTTGCAATGTTTGTTGGTCAGCTTAAAAAAATTCAGGTGAAAAAATGAGAAGCGTTTCTATAATCGGAATAGGCCTCACAAAAATGGGGGAACATTGGCATTTGAGCATCAAAGACCTCATAGCCCAAGCAGGCAGCATGGCAATTGAGGACTCCGGGATTGAAAGAAAACAAATAGAAGCTGTTTACGCTGGATGCATGGCATCAGGAAGGCTTGTGGGGCAGGAACACATTGGAGCAATGACAGCAGACGTACTTGGGCTAAACCCTGTACCGGCAACAAGGCTGGAGGCTGCATGCGCTTCCGGAGGGGTGGCGCTAAGAAATGCCTACATGGCAATTGCTAGCGGAATGTATGATATTGTTTCAGTAAATGGCGTTGAAAAAATGACTGAAGTAAGTGGTGAGGATGCAAGCTTTGCTTTGGGGGGAGCCGGTGACCAGGAAACAGAACTATTTATGGGGGCAACTTTCCCCGCGCTATATGCGCTAATGGCAAGGGCACATATGGAAGAGTTCGGCACAACAGAAGAGCAAATGGCCGCAGTTTCGGTAAAGAACCACAAAAATGCAGTTCATAATGAATATGCTCAATTCAGAAATGAGATTACAATTGAACAAGTGATGAATTCGGGCTATGTTGCCTCACCACTGAAACTTCTTGATTGTTCACCTATAACTGATGGGGCAGCAGCGGTTATACTTTGCGCAACTGATGTTGCAAAGAAAATGAAACTTGACGGTAAAGCTGTTGAAATTATTGCAAGTGCACAGGCATCTGATACTCTTGCACTTGCGCATAGAAAAAATTTATGGGAGACAAGGGCTGCAAAAATTGCTGCTGAAGATGCATACAGACAGGCAGGACTTAAACCAAAAGACATAAGTTTTGCTGAGCTACACGATTGCTTCTCGGTGGCCGAGATAATGGCTATTGAAGCACTTGGGTTTTGCAAACAGGGCGAAGGCGGAAAGTTCACCGAACAGGGAAATACACAAATTGGTGGAACAATACCTACGAATACTTCAGGTGGACTTAAGGCGTTTGGCCATGCAATTGGCTCAAGTGGAGTAAAACAGGCAATTGAATCTTACTGGCAATTAAATAATATGGCAGGAAAAAGACAGGTAAAGGGCGCTGAAATTGGTTTGACGCACAATGTGGGCGGCTCTGGGGCTACTGCTGTTGTGCATTTGTTTAGGAAGGTGTGAAAATGGTTCAAGGTTCACTTCCGCTTCATTGGAGAAAATATCCTGAAAGATACCGACTTGAGGGAAATATCAATGAGCAAACAGGGGAAGAGTTCTTTCCGGCGCGGGTAGTTGACCCATCAGCAGGAAGGGGCGGAAAACTTAGCGCAAAAGAAATGCCGCGCGAGGGGAAAATACTTTCCTGGACAGAAGTGTTTGTAGGACCCACTGGGTTTGAAAATGAAGCCCCTTACTTTTTAGCAATTGTAGAACTGACAAACAAGGTGAAAATACTCACGCAAATAGTTGATTCTGATCGCGCAAAAATTAAAACCGGCGCAAAAGTGAAAAAAGTTTTCCGCAAAATTTCAGATATTGACGCAGAAGGTGCAATTGCCTACGGATATAAATTCAAGGTTGTCGGGTGATTTTTATGGCACATGATTTTTCTGGCGATAAAACAGATGACTTGCTTTATACTTTTACAAAAAGACAGGCTGATTTATTCATTAGGGGTAATGATTTGGAACTCAATATGAGAGCCCGCGGAGATGCCAAACCCAATGCTCAAGAAATAACGGAATTACAACAGAAAATTTCTGATCTTGTTTTGTGCGCAGAAGAGTTAACAAAAAGGAATGTTAGAATTCATTTAAATATTGGCAATCAGCATAAAGAAATTGAACGAATGGTTTCTGAAGCAATTGCCAAAAGCGAAGTTCTCTCTGCAAGAAAGCTCCCCGCAACTAAAAAGAAATTACCGTTTAGAAGGCGCTTGTAAGTAGCTACTATAGCCCAACAAAAATCAATATACATAACCCCAACTTATAAAACTACTTACAGCAACTCTAATACAGAGGCGTGTTTTGTGGAAATGGAAAAAGGAGCAGTCGGGATTGGTTGGGGAAAGGCGATTTTATTCGGCGAACACTTTGTAGTGTATGGATTTCCCGGAATTGCAGCTTCAATTGAATTAAATACTACCTGCAAATTTGTGAAAGCAAATCCCGGGGACGGGATAACTTCAAATGACCTTGTCAGCGGGGAAAAAATAAAATATGGGCAGCACAAATACAAAACCCTTGATAGGGTAATTGATGCAATACTCAAACAAACCAAAATTGAAGAGAGGAATTTTAAGCTAGACCTTGAAACCAATATGAGCCTCAAGGGCGGAATGGGAAGTTCGGCTGCCCTTTGCGTTTCTATTACAAGGTGTCTTAGCGAGCAATTTTCATTAAAACTTAGCGATGAGCAGGTGAATAGGATTTCATTTGAAGCAGAAAAAGTGTTCCACTCAAATCCGAGCGGAATAGATAATACTGTTTCTGCTTATGGCGGAATGATTTGGTTTGAAAAAAAACAACCAATAAATTTTATTGAAAGAATGAAATCAAAACCTGTTGAAGTTGTTTTTGCCGATACCGGGATTTTCCACAACACCGCTGAAATTGTTGCAATGGTTTCACACCAAAAAGATGCTGATCGCAAAAAATACCAGAGGATATTTATGGATTATAAGGAAATTGTATACCCGGCAAGAGGGCTTATTGAAAAAGGAAAGTGGAAAGAAGTGGGAGAACTTATGAACAAAAACCAAAAACTCCTAGAAGAAATAAATGTGAGCAATGAAGCAAATGACCTGCTTGTACAAACTTCCCTTCAAAACGGAGCACTGGGAGCAAAAGTGACTGGCGCAGGGCTTGGAGGGAACGTACTTGCACTAACGCCTGGGCAAAAACTGCAAGAGCAGGTTGCAAAAGCAATTGAAAGGGAAGGGTTTACTGCTTATAAAATAAAAATTGGGGTGAATAAAAATGCCATTTAAAAAATTCCCAAGGCTTGCAAAATTAGTTGAAGCAAAATTTGAGAAATTTAAGTACGAGCACGATGCGAGCGGTAAAATCATGAGAGCTGTTTCAGTGCATCTTTTGGAAACAATGCTTGCTAAAACAAATAAAGTAGAGCAGGCGAAAACAAACAATCACAACTTGTTCATGGCAAACCAAGCTATCCAGAAATATAAGAGGGATGAAAAAGTGACAGTTGCTGAGTATAAAAAAATATTAAAGGCCTTGATTGCCATAACTCCGGCATTCATTAAAAACCCCAAGAAGATGAGTGAATTGAGGTATGACATTAGGCAGGCTCTGCTTTCAACCATTGAAATGCGCCCACTAGAATTCAGGCGCTTAGTCGCATTAAGTGCTGAAAAAGAGATACATATTTCAGATAAAGGAGTGGCATTTTCCATAAAAGCTTTGATTGATATGTCTCTGATTAACATTAAAGAAATTCTTGGAAGTAGAGCAGATGAATATTCAGCTGATTTAGAGACTATTCACAGAGAAGTTATGAAAAAAATAGGACAGGCAACCAGTTAAGATTTACAACACATGGAGCAAAAGCATGGTGACGAGTATGAAATCAACCGCAATTGCAAATTCAAATATCGCGCTTGTAAAATATTGGGGAAAGCGCAACGAGAAGCTCATTTTGCCGCACAATTCAAGCATCTCACTAACACTTGACGGGCTCTACACTACAACCACTGTTGAATTTTCCCCTAAATATAAAAAAGATGAGCTCTCAATTGATGAACAAAAAATTGAAGGGGAAGAGCTGCAAAGGGCAACTGGGCAATTGAATTTAATCCGCAAAATGGGGAAAACATCTGAATTTTGTAAAATTGAGAGCAAGAGCAACTTCCCAAAATCAGCCGGGCTTGCAAGTTCAGCTTCGGCGTTTGCAGCCCTTAGTTTAGCTGCAACAAAAGCGCTTGATCTGCACCTTACTGCAAAAGATCTTAGCGTTCTTGCAAGGCAAGGGTCTGGAAGCGCGTGCAGGAGCATTTATGGCGGGTTTGCAGAATGGATGCGCGGAACCCATGAAGATGGCAGCGATAGTTATGCTAAGCAAATTGCCCCGCAGGACCATTGGCCTGAACTTGCAATGGTTGTTAGTGTTGTAACTTCAAAAGAGAAGAAAATCAAATCGCGGGCAGGGATGGCACAAACTGTTGCAAATTCCCCATTCTACAAAGCATGGCGTGAAACTGTGGATCTGGATTTGCAAAAAGTGCGCGAAGGGATTTTGGAGAAAAATTTTACTTTGCTCGGGAGCACTTCTGAACTAAACGCGCTAAAAATGCACGCAACAATGCACACAACTACGCCGCACATAATATACTGGGAACCGGAAACGATAACCATGATGAAAGAAGTAATGGCAATGCGAGAGGATGGGATTGAGTGCTACTTTACAATCGATGGCGGGCCGCAGGTAAAAATTTTAACACTTGAAAGGAATGTAAAAGCTGTGCAGAAACGTGTGCAGGAAATGAAGGAAGTGCAGAAAATTTATGTGTGCCATGCAGGAAGCGGAGCGCGCGTAATTGGCAAGGGGCTGTTTTGAATGAAGGAATTACTGGAAGTATATGATTCAGACAACAAGCTAATTGGCATTAAGGAAAGAGGGGAGTTTTACAAAGAATTAGTGAAATCCCCTTCATTTAAAGTAAAATCAATAAGGCTTATTTTGCTAACATCTGCAGGAAGGATATATTTACAGAAAAGAAGTAAGATAAAAAATGATAATCGAGGGTTATACGACAAAACTGTTGGCGGGCATGTGCAAGCCGGCAGCACTTTTGAAATGACAGTAGTAAAGGAATGCGCAGAAGAACTAGGGTTTGCGGCATCGATTTTTTCGGAAAAAGAATTTAACATGTCAATAAAATCCACTGACTTAAAAACAGTTGCAATAGTCAAGAAGCTCGAATATGTGCCAAATTTTAAATCTACAAGGCTAATTGGAAAAAAGAAAATTACCCAAACTTTCATGACGACATTTTACATCGGGTACTATGATGGCGCGGTAAGATTTGCAGATGGGGAATCTTCCGGGATAGAAACTTATTCTCTCATAGAACTGGAAAAAGAAATCAAAACACACCCTGAGAGGTTCACTCAAGATCTTTTATATATTGTTAAAAAATATAAAAAATTCCTAAAACCCATTTCCAAATAAGAGGAGTATTATTTTATGCAAGAAATCCTCGACCTCATAAATGAAAAAGATGAAGTGATTGGAAAAGCTAGCCGGGAAGAGGTAAAAACACATCGGCTGCTCTACCGCTGCGCAGGGGTGTATTTGGAACGAAACGGAAAAGTTGCAATTGAAAAACGCAGCGCAAAAAAAGCAATTCGACCGGGAAATTATAGCTTAATTGAAGAGACGGTAAAGAGCGGCGAGAGTTTTGAAGAAGCTGCACGGCGCGGAGTAAAAGAAGAATTGGGTTTAGAAGTTCAGGATTTGAAATTTTTGGGAAAGAAGATAATTATTGATGATAACTACCCTGATTCGTTTATGCTCGGGGTGTTCATGTGCAACGGAGCTGGAAGAATCAAATTGCAGAAAAGCGAAGTTGAAAAAGTGCAATTCTTAAGCCCCAAAGAAGTGCAAGAATTAATTAAAAAAGAAAAAAAGATAAGCCCGGGGCTTTGCCAGACGTTTAGGATGTATCTAGAAGGGCAGAAATAATAAAGGCACATGCGCTCTATTACCCTTATGAAAGAAGTGAAAGTTTGCGCTCCCGGAAAAATAATGCTCTCTGGGGAATGGAGCGTTTTGGAAGGTTGCCAGTGCATTGTTCTTGCAATTGATAAGCAGGTGTGCGCTAGCATAACCGATTCAAAACAAACCCAAATAGAACTCTCTGACTTCAACATAACCACTAAAGCTAAGATTACTAATTCTAAGATAAGGTTTTCAGAAAATGATGAGAAATTGATTTTCACAAAACATGCAATTGAAACAACCCTCCAATACCTCAAAACCAAAAAAATAAGGGCCAAACATTTCACTCTTAAAACAAAATCAGATATCAGCAAAATTGAATCGCAAAATTCAACTGCAAAACCAGGGTTTGGAAGTAGCGCCGCTGCAACTGTTGCAATCTGCGCAGCGCTTCTCAAATTTCACGGAGTTGGCATTTTCTCAAAAACCGAAAAGGAAATTTTATTCAAACTCTCAATTATAGCGCACTATTTGGCCCAAGGCAAAATTGGGTCAGGTTTTGATATTGCAGCTTCAACTTTTGGGGGGGCACTTGTATACAAGAGGTTTGATTCGCAGTGGCTCTTAGATCAAATTAAAAAGAAAAAAATTGGTAAAATTGTAGAGCAAAATTGGCCACTGCTAGAGTATAGAAATATCACTCTTCCTTCAAGAATGCAAATAGTGATTGGGTTTTCCGGCAAGAGCGCTTCTACAAAAGAGCTTGTTGAAAAAATGCAAAAATTCAAAACCCAAAAAAAACAAGAATATGAAAAATTAATTTTCTGGATTAGGGAAGTTACGCAAAACCTGATCGAGGCGCTTGAAAATTCGGAAGAAAAGGAAATACTCACCATAATTGATGAGAACGCGGATATTCTAAAACAACTAGGGGACCTGAGCGGGAATGAACTTGAAATTGAAGAGCATCGCAAAATGATGCAAATTGCTTCAAAATATTACGCAGCTGCAAAATTTTCAGGGGCAGGTGGCGGGGATTGCTGCATTGCAGTGTGCTTTGATCCAAAAATTGCCCACAAAATAAAAGTTGAGTGGGAGCACAATGATTTTGATGTGATTGATGCTCAAATTTCAGAGAGTGGAGTGAGGGTGAGATGAATGCCACAACCAGCAGGAAATCCCCTAAGAAGAGAAAGGCAAGTGGCGCGGCAAGCCAGAAAACCAAATGATTTGGCAACTGCCCTTAAGGCGATATCGATATTAAGATTTAGGAATCGTCTTGCCTCTGAAAATTACCCTTTATGGAGAATGAGGATTGAAAAAAGAAATGCACAAGAAATAATTAACATCGCAATATCCAGATGCAAACTTAGAAAAGTGGAAGAAATAAATAAATTAATGCTTCTTTTGACAAGAAGAATAAATTCAAGAAATTATAATTTTATCAAGTCAGCTCAGCCAGAAGATATTCATTTAACTGGAGAAGAAAAATCACTTGCAAAGTCAATTGGGCCTGAAAAATTGTTCAAAACTCTAACCGAAATGGACAATATTAATACGGCAATGTCAAAACATTTAGATGTAAGAAGCATCGGGAATACTTTCCCACAACACGCAATGGTGTGGGGGGCAAGGCATGCAAACCTAATTTTAAGGGCTGCATTCAGAGAGTCATTTTAATCAAAAAACTTCTTCCCCTCTTTATCCTTTGCAACAATCTCAACTGTTTCTTTAAACCAAATAGGGTATTTTTTTGAATCGGCATTGAGCTCTTTGGTTACCTGTTTAGCAGCAACCTTAATTATTTTTGGCGCATGGGAATTGTCGGGGTTTAATTCCCCATCATAAGTGCAGTATGCAGCTAAGCAAAATTCATTTTCGCAAGAACCATCCCCATAATCTTTTTCATAAGAGTAGCCGCCAAGAACATTTATGGGAATTTTTTGAAAAATCCCATACTCATTTAGAAGGCACCTGCGGCAAGAATCTTCTTTTGTTTCGCCGCTTAAAATGTGCGTTGTGGGGGCGTCAAGCACTCCGCCACCGACTTTTTTTAACGGGCGCTCGTGCAAAATCAATTCATTTTTTGAATTAAAAACAAGGATCTGGATTGCAAGATGCTTAATTCCGGGGGTTGAGTGCGCGCTCTTCCTATCAATTACTTTACGTGTCTCTTTTCCTTTTGAATCAACAACTATTAGCTGCTGGGACGGGTTGTCTAAAAGGGCTGAACTCATAAAAAATGAAGAATGCAAAAGGAAAATAAAGCTTGACCTTGTCATTTTGAACCAAGCTTTGGCTTAGGCAGTGGCGGTTTTCCTGCTGCTCTTGCTCTTCTCGCTCTTGCTTCAATAAGACTAAGAGCCACAGGTAATTTTCTTATTTCTCTAGACCCTGGGGGAGCTGGCTTGCGTAGTTTGGGACCATTTGGTTTAGGCATAAAAATCAACAATAATAACAGTATTCAAGTTTTTAATCTTTCACTTCTCATACTTCTCCTTTATCTGACCCAAAGCTGAGCTAATTGATTCTAAAGATTCCTGCACAGGTTTTCCAATATTAAAATGGAAACCACGCACAATATCATTTCTATCTGCTGTTGGGTCTATTACAAAGGAGAGTTTTCCTTTGCGCCTCTCAAGTAGCCCCACATCAATTAAACGCTTCACATGGTAGCGCAAAAGCTTCTCATCGATCTTGCGCTGCTCGGTTTTTAGGTGCTCTAGAAGCTCAAGTGTTGTGGGCGAGAGTTTTTTTGAAATCTGCAAATGGAATACCCCGTCAAGTACATCAAGAATTGTTGAACGGGATTCTTTTTCTGAAATTAAACCAAAACTAAGGGCAAACCAGCGAACTAAAGAGCGCTTTGTGAGGCTAACTTGCGGAGGAAAATCCATTTTGCGCAAAACAAATGTCTTGCGGACATATTCTGATTCTGGAAAAGATGCGCCCATTAAATACACCAAAAAACTTTTAGAAAGTCAAAATAATAATTCACTTCACATTTTTAATACTTTTTATAAAAAAAGATAAAAATCTGCTACATAATAACAAGGAATAGCTTAAAATTCCACCCCAAACTAATTATACTTACACTACTGCGCAATGGTAACACAACATGCTTCAAATAACAAACGAGTTAAGGCCCTTTAGAATGAAACTTAGCAGAAGAGAGCCCATCCAAATGAGGCTTAATATAAAAAACCTCTCAGATAAACCTAACCTTGTTTCATTTGAAATGCAAATGCCCCAATCCCTAGCACTCGATAAATCCGGGCTAAAGACCTTGCAAGGAAAACAACTGGGAAATATCCCTAGCGGAAAATCTTACGAAGAATATTTTGAAGTGCACGCACGCCCATTTATTAAGCCAGGAATATATACAATTGCAATAAAAGCAATAGAGCACTACAACACATACGATTTTGTTGAAAAAGTTGTCAAGAAAAATATTGAAATAATTGTAGATGAATAGTTGATCTGAAATGAAAATTGCAAAAGAAAAATGCAAACAATGCTCAATGGAAGTGCAATCCTTTAACATGGAAAATCACCTCAAAAACCACGAACTGGAAAAAGCTGCAGCGGCAAAAGCTGCACAGGGCAGCACTCAAAAGAAAGATTAAATAAGGAAAAGGATTTCTACTAATACAATGCGAAAAAGAACCATTACACCACACCTCAAAGGATTAACACATAAAAATCAACCACTTAGCCCTCTACATCGTTCGACATCTATAGTTAATAAAAGAAAAAAGAAACTATTTGACTTTAGAACAAGCCATACTGATTAAACCACCACCTAGAAGCAAAGAGATGAAACTGCAATGCCAAAAAAGATCACACACAAAACGCCAAATAGAAGCCAAGCGAAAATTGCGATGGCAAGAAGCGCTCTGCCACAACATAATAATACAATACCACAATTGAGTAAAGCTACCGTGACAAAGCAAAGAGTTAGCATGTTTGCAGGCCACACTGAAATAAAACCAACCCATCCCAACTACAAAAAATTTTTCCCGGCAAGGTCAAGGCCCTAAATAGTAGTGGAGCGGAAAATCCCCAAACAAGAATCTATTATGTAGCTCCTAACTACATAACATAGTACTATATCCTTTCTTAGCCCTACTACACAAGCACTCAACTCTACTCTAAAAGAGACCCAGTTTAGATCCTTGTGCCCTATTAAGCCACCTCACAAGCGCGGAAGGGACAGGAGGGAAAAAATCGAATAAAATTCGCCTAAATAGCGTTTAAACCTCCAAGAAGCCGCCCGTTAGGCAATCAGAATACCCCACAGAGCATTGATTTGCAGCCGCGGAGCAGCGTTTTCCCTCTTTTCCAAAAACCCTCAAGCATTGCTGTTTAGAACGGAGCAGGCCGTTTGTATGTTAACGAACTGAGCTACCATTTACAGCCATCTTCAAAGCCACTTCACAAATTCTCTGCAACCTTTTAGCAACCACCTTCACTTTTTTTAAGCCACCTAACAACCCCTTTTCTACATAACTCTAACCTGGCCGAAGCCCAAATTCTGAGCCACCTTCACACTGCTCCGTCCCTTTTGTACATTTTTGCACCCAAAAATGTTCAAAGTTGGCAAATCCCCCTTCGTAATTTTGACGTATAATCAATGTTAGACCGCATCCCATGAGTATATAGGCCACCACTAATTCCTAAAGGAATGTTAATAGGGGAACTCTAGGGTGGTTTTGAGGCACTTTAAGCGGATTGAGGCGAAAAAGCAAAGAGCCCCTCAAAATTTAGAATCACCTTTCTTGCCTGTGTGTTTTAGATAGCGGAGGATGGGCGCAAACCCAAACCTATTATGTAGAAGTTTGTGTAGCAGTAGAATTACTTGTTGTAAAAAGCATTTAGGAATTTGGTTTTATCAATCTCTAGTTGTTTTAGAATTGTATTAATCTCACTAGGATTCATATCCACACCAGGATGATATATGATCGGGGCAGCCTTACCATTTGCTAAATTTTTAAGTAAACGGTGACTTCCTTTGCCCCTTCTACTAAGAACCCGAACACCCAAACTCGACAATATACTTATTACTTGGCCTGGCCGCATAGGAACTAAACGAGTTTTTTGCCCTCTTATAACCCGGGAATAGTCACCAGCATCCGCTTGAGAACTTGGTTCGTCCTCTGCCCTCTCACCCCCTAAAACATCCCGGATTACAGAATCCATTTTCCCTACATCTGATGGGGATGAAACACCGATTCTTCCTGCAAGTAAAAGCAGCCGCGGTATTTTCTCGCGTTCAACCCCACTTTTTAATGCCTTTTTTATGAGCATTTTTCTTGCCTTTTCTGCAACAAGTTGCTGTCTTTCTTTTAACCTAGCAGCAAGAGCCCTTTTAGCTTCCAGATCTGCAGCACTAAATGATCCTACTGAGGCCTTGGGTTTAGTGGGATTTTGTGAAGTTTCACCGCCCCGCCCTCCAAAAAGGTTCCCATGTGATGTTGAAGCGTGCACTCTTTGTTCTCTTTCTTTACGTTCTAATTTTTTCTGTGATTGTAAAGTCCTACTAGCGGGAATTCTTTGCCTCCAGGCTTCTTTTAATCGCGCAACCCCTTTTGATAGCTAAAAGGATTGTTTCATGCTCTGCGATTTTTCTTTTTGTATATCGCCTAAGACTCCCTTAGGGGGAGTAATCACCATGCGTCGCATCCTTTTTATTTCTTTAACAGAAAACTTAGGACTTTTAGGCATATTAAAAACTAAAACCACAAGAGCATATTTAACCTTTCGCAACTATCCGGTAAATCTTATCATCCTGCTCTGTTGGAGTGCCCCTTCCGTCGGTGTTGTTTGTTGCAAAGTAAAGGTATCCATCAGGCCCTTGCACTATTTCTCTTATCCTACCAAACCCGTCAAGTAGTTTTTCGTCGCGTAGAGTTTTCCCATTTTCAAAATAAGCAATGCGTATTTGTTCTCCGCGAAGCCCTCCGTAGATGAATGCTCCGTTAAAGGGGAGTTTATTTCCCGTATAAAACGCACTTCCGCTAGGTGCCATTGTCCAGGAGTCAAAGCACACAAGCGCTTCGGTAAAATTCTCTTGCATTTCTCCGGTTTTGCATAGTTTTGTTGGCCACCCATAGTTTTTTCCTCTTTCAATTAGGTTCACTTCATCATATTTGCTAGGGCCATGTTCAGTTGCAACAAGAGTTCCTTTAGAGTCCCAATCAAGCCCTTGTGGGTTTCGGTGCCCATAAGAGTACACTGCATTCCCAAACGGGTTATCAGAAGGGATTGTTCCATTTTTTGCAATGCGGAGAATTTTACCAGCAAGAGAAGAAGTATCTTGAGCGTTTTGTTGCGTTCCCGCATCCCCAGTAGTTATGTATAGAAATCCGTCGTGCCCGAATTTTATTCTCCCGCCATCATGGTAAACATTTCCGGGGATTTTTTCCAGTAAAACAAATTCATCGGAAAGTGAATTTTCCCGCAGAGTAAAGCGCGAAACCTTATTGTATAGAGTTGTATCTTCAGAGTAGGTGTAGTAGAGGTAGATGTAATTGTTCGTTTCAAATTCAGGGTCAATTGCAATGCCTTGAAGCCCGCTCTCGCCAAGCTGCACAACCCCTTGCACTTCACTTACTATTCCATTTTCAAGTATTTTCACTTTTCCTGATCGCTCTGTAAAAATCATGCGCGAATCCGGTAAAAACGCAATCGCCCAAGGAACGTCAAGGTTTTGGGCAACAACTTCAGTGCTGATTTGTGTATTTTGCGGAGAAGTGTTCTCACTTGGCGCGTCGGGCGAGAAGATGCAGCCGGAAATTGAAATTAGAAATATTGAAATGAACAATGCAATTATTTTCGTCTTTCTCATAATGATAAAATAGGACAAGAGGTTTTTAGGTAGAATGCTTTTCTAAATATTTAACAGACAGTTTTAATCTTATTTACGATACAATTCTTTACTTACTTTAGCGAATTCTTCTCTAGTTATTTTAGAGTGATTAAAGATTTGCTTTAAGACAACTACATTTAAGTCTCTCCCTCCATGATGAGACAACTGAATTGATCTCCCGTCCGAGTGCTGCATTTTTAGATGCCCAGAATGAGGAGATTGATTGAAACCTATTTTTTGCAGAGCCCTGATAAGTTCAATAGGTTTTACAGGGCGGTTGAAATGATAATGGGTAGCAGGCGTAAATGTTACACTGCTTTCAATCCGTCTTGAAGGGGTCGTGCGAGTTTGATCTCTTATAATCTCAGTTATTTTATCCAGGTCCCTATAATCTGTATCCAATGAGTTCGTCTGTTTTTTAGCTTGTGTTATTTGCTCTGCAGATAAACCATGTTTTTTTCCCAAACGTTCTATTCTGCTTGCAAGCAACCTTCTTTTTTGCTGCCTTGTTAACCAGAGTTTCTGCGGGCCTCTAGTTTTTTTTATTTCCCCCACATTTTGTTTGTTTTTATTTCTAGTAGAAGACCCGAATTGCGACTGACTTGGCAAAGCAACACTTGGCATTGAAGTGCCTTTTGGTCTTTGTTTGACAAACCGATTTTTTAGAGCAGTAAGAGCATTTTTCCCTTTAGTTTTTAGGCTACTGAAACCTAAAACAGTTTTTGAAGAAAGATTAGTAGTAGTTTTCCCGATGCTGCGCAACGAAGTTGTAACAATAACTTTTGAGGCCCTTAACGCTTTTTTCCTGCTTCCAATTACTTTCTTGCCCCCCTTATAAACCACAATTCCGGCAAGCGCTGCTGTAATTGCTGCCTGCGCGCCAAGCATTGCTCCTGCAGTTAATTCTTGTTTAGTTGCAGGAATTTTTTCCGGAGGCGGAATTTGAGAGGAACTTCTCGAAATTTTGGTAGATTGATCTATTGCGGTTTTATAAAAAACTCCGATATGATTGAGATTGTTCTGCAAGATATTACTAACGGTAGATAAAACATTTGTATCAAGCATTGCGTGACCTGGTTTTGGAACAATATCAAGATTGAGTCGGTGGCCTGG
>Ga0209542_10004404_pt1 | contig 28991 bp, 35 predicted proteins | sample RifCSPhighO2_01_FD_184028 | JGI IMG/M metagenome (GOLD analysis project Ga0209542, IMG submission 184028) | Soil microbial communities from Rifle, Colorado - Rifle CSP2_plank highO2_0.1 (SPAdes) (version 2) | ecosystem: Environmental > Terrestrial > Deep subsurface > Rock core/Sediment ...
TAATCATTGATTATACCGTAACCGTTCCAAACAATACACTTAAGTTTTCCACACAAGTATATGTTGATAGGGAAACATATAAAACAACGTTATTCGTGAACTTTTGGTCTAAAATATTTAGAGAGAAGAGGCAAGACAAAATAATCTAGTCCTATATACCCCGCCACGCGCCAGGCAAGAATTAGACCAATGCTTAATGTAAATAAAATCGGATTAATACTAACTGTCCCAGCCATAAGAAAATTAAAGTTCATAAACAAACCAAAGAATGCTGAAATCCCTACTATCGTCCCAGTGATAAGCCCGAGACCAACTAAAAATTCGCCGTAAGCTATCAAAGAAGACCACCCTACTACATGAGGCAAAACCATATTACTCAAAAAGTCTGCGTACCACCCCTGAACATCAGGATGTGGTCCGCTGGTTTTGGTTAGCGCCCCTTGGATAAATCCTGTCATTGCCTGCCCCGCCGAAGTTCCTACCCAAGCGGGGTTTTGAATTTTCTCCCACCCAGCCACAAGCCATTCCCAACCAACATAGATTCTTACCACAAGCCAAAAAATTGAACTCTTGGTGCTAGAAAGAAAAAAGTGCGAAAACGCAGATTCTTCAATTATGTAGTGCTTCATAAAAAATTATTTCTTTTCTATTAATATTGCACTCTTGGCGCTAAATCTTATATATTCTGTATTGTAACAAAAAATTCCCCATTTTGCGAGGAATTTTTTGTGGGTTAAACCTTTTTCAAAACTTTTAAATCGTAGGTACAACGAAGGCATGCTATCTGCTTATCGCGAGTTTTAATATATTTATTCCCGCAAACACAAAGTATAACTTCCGTTACGGTTATTTTTTCAATCCACTTACCCTCTTTTTGAAAGGTTCTAGTTGAAATTGGTTTTATGCTTGGTTTGTGTTTAATATGAGATTTCATATATTTGGAGTCAAGCTTTATTCCTATCATATTAAACAACAAATGTCAAGGCGACTCCCTTCTTATCCCCTCGTCCGGTTCTGCCAATGCGGTGGACATAATCGTCATAGGTTGCGGGAATATCATAGTTAATAACATGGCTTACGTTAGGAATATCAAGTCCTCGCGCCGCTACATCCGTAGCAACTAGAATCTGGACTTTACTTTCTTTAAACAGAAGAAGGGAGCGTTGCCTCCGCGCATGGTTTTTATCTCCATGAATTGATTCCGCCTTAAATCCTCTTTGGGCGAGCACATTTGAAAGCTTTTCTACCCCATGCTTGGTGCGTCCAAAAATAAGTACTTTGTTGAATTCTTTTTTATTCAAAAGGTCATGAAGAACTTCAATCTTTTCAATCCCCGGTTTCACTTTTACAATATCTTGTTCCACGTTTTTTGCCGTATCTCTTGTTTTTACAGACACACGCACAGGGGTCTTTAAGAATTCGTGAATTAATTTTTCAATAATTGGCGAAAGTGTGGCAGAAAAGAAAAGTGTGTGGCGTATTTTTGGCATTCTGCCCATGACATATCGCATGTCATTGATAAATCCCATATCAAGCATTCGATCCGCCTCATCTAGCACGATAGTACTAAATTCGGGAAGGCGAATCATTCCGCGGTTTATTAAATCTTTTACTCGTCCGGGTGTTCCAATAATAAAACTATTTTTATAGCGGAGTTCGGAAATCTGCCTGCTGATGGAAGCCCCGCCTACACAAACAACAGAAAATATTTTAAATCCCGTTTTTATGCCACGAACAAATTCTTTCAGTTCTTGGTCAATTTGGATAGCCAATTCGCGCGTGGGTACTAGAATAATTACCTGTTCTTTTTGATTAAGACGCACTTTGTTTATAAGCGGAATGAGAAATGCTGCCGTTTTCCCCGTGCCGGTATTGGCAATACCGACAATATCTTCTCCTTTCAAAATGTGTGGTATTGATTGGTCTTGAATAGGGGTTGGTAATTTATACCCCTTAGAAATAATCGCCTCTTTTAATTCCTTTTCAACCTTAAAGTCTTCAAAACTGTGTTCTGGAACAAAATGTTCGGCTTTATCTCCGGAAACTACGGCTTTATTAATAAATTTTGAGAAATCAATATATTCACCACGTTGGGGGCGCTTCGGCGGTCTTCTTTGCCCACCGCTATGGCTGCCCCCAAAACTCCCCCTGCGACTGCCTCCTACATGGTCACCAAAGCGAGAAGAGCCCCTTTTAAAAGAAGGGCGAGAAAATTTACTGTTTCCTTTGTTGAAACTTTTTTGATACATAAAAACAAATGAAGGAATTTATTCCCTTAAAACTTCTAGCCATTACGAATAAAAAAGGCGACTAGTATGTCTCGCCGATTTTATATGAGGTGCCCATTCAGGCAAAAACAAAAAACCAATGAGATTAAGTTATGTGTCTATGATACAGGATAAACAGTAATTTGTCAAACTAAAAATAAAAAAACGCCCCGACAAAAGGCAGAGGCATGTTCTTCTTTTTCTTATTTAGAGTCCCGTAGAGCCGAAACCGCCTCTACTATAAAATCCCGATTAACCGGTAATTTTCTTCTAAGAATTTCTTCTGTTATAAAATCCCTTACTGAATAGTGAGAAAAATTATATTTATTAACAAGATAATCAATCAAGGTTCCTTTTCCAGCGCCCAGTATTCCTGTCATCACCATAATTATAATGATATTGATTTGAGTATAAATCAAAAACCCGCTAAAGCGAGTTTTTGACGTGGGCACGAAAGTCATACCAACATTTTGCAACACTGGAAGCTTTCCCTTGCGGTACGGCCTTCATACTTTCGAACCCACCTTAATTATCCTCCCCTCCGCCTTTTAAACAAGAAAGTTATCCACATATAATCTTTAACTCTTAAAACAGGCTATTTCTTCTCAAAATGTTGCCAATCTTTTCTGTCCTGCCAGCTACCGCCCCACTCCCATCCACGCGAAGTAAAAAGAGAAACAACTTCATCCCCCTTTGCAATCGCCCCTGGTTTACCGGAATTATAAGAAGCGCCTGCGGGAAAAATTTTCCCGTCTTCTGCCACATAAGGATTAGTGCGTGGATTTATATCAATCGCAAGGCCATATGAATGATTAGAAAGTTTGTTGGTTCCATAGATTAAGTGGTAGTTAAACGCAGAAGTATTATTTGCCAACATAGAATCTTCGTCTATCCAGCTATAGGCTGATACTGGAATAACTTTTTCTATGGGAAATTTAATTTTAAGTAACTCGTCAAAAATCTTCCTAAGTTCGTAAGCGACTTTTTTATGGACAACAAGCTGGCCGGAATGTGTGAGCCCGTCAAAAGAAAAATAAAAAACATTTATTAATATTAAATTATTTTTTATTTCTTCGGGAATTTCTTTTCCCGCCAAGGCTTCTTCTAGCGTAATTTCGCTATCTATAATCATTTAATTTTCAAAACGAATTGGAATTGATATTGAATCATCGTGTTCAGGAAGACCTGAGGGATTATCTTTTTCTAATACCAAAGTTCCTGATTCTGTTGTCGATAGTTCAAAAAATAGATTAGCTTCAAACGGGACAAACGCTGTAGTCATCCAATCTCCTTTAGCTTGAGCCGGGATAATTCCAAGTTGTTTTTCATTTGAATCAAATATTTTTACTGGAAAGGATGCTTCAAAATACCAATTACCTCTTGCTTCCCCTTTTACTGTAAGAGGATTTTTAACTATAGAATTGGGGAGCGGTAAGGTTATAAGAATTTTATCATTCACCATTGGTTGTGTTTTTACAATAGATGCCTTCCCGCCAATAAAGAGGAAAAATCCCACAAACCACAAAATTGTCACTAATACCGCTATTGTAATAAAAATTGTTTTTCCTTTCATAATTATTATCGATTATAGTAAAATATTATTGCTTTTAGAGATTTCTATTTATCTAAGTCTAATATTTCATCAATACGAATCTTCGTCACGAATTTCGGCAAACGAGAGACAAGAATCATTGCTCCTTGGTATTTATTTAAAGCCTCGGCCACCAATGGAATATCACGAAAGTTAATATGGTTGGTTGGCTCGTCTAAAATGGGTTTGTTGTGCCCATATTCAAACGAAACTTTTTCAAATGAGACTATTGTTTCCGCTTTTGCCATAAAATCTTATTTAATTCCGCAACGGATTTTAAGCGCAGATAAATCATCCGCCGTTAATTTTTCATTAGTCCCTTCGTTCAGCTTATACATAATAGCCTTGGGATTGCTTATATGCTCAAGCTCCAGTGCATGCCCAAATTCATGCGCCAAAACCCGTATTAGCTTGTTTTTACTGTCATACTGATAAATATCAATTGATCGGCCTTTCGGCCCGCTCTTGTAAAGCCCTTCTTCAAACTCTTCTCCTCGCGAAGCGCCAACTTCGTTAAACCTGGCAACATCAATATTTAGCTCCTCTGCCAGACGGTTTAAGGTGGAAACCAAAGCATTTATATTTTCAACTTCCGCACTCAAATCTTTTTGTAGTTGGTTTATGGATGCAATTTCAGCTTGGATACTCTCTCTTTCCAATTGCAGGGCATTATATTCCACCTTGGGTGCGCCACGGCGGGCGTTCCAATATGCCACTTTTTTATTGTAAGCGTCCTGGTGACTTTCCATGGCCGCGACCTTGGATTCAAATATATTTCTATCTTTAAGATATTGTTCACTAAGCACCACATAGCGAGCCTTGACCAATTCATACGAAGCCCTGCTGTCGTCCGCGGAGATCCCAAGAATTTTTAATTTTTCCGTCACATCTTGGCGATAATCGTAAATTAAATTTATTTTCAGGCTACCGTTTGCTTTTTCCATAAACAAGTCCTTTTCAATTGGTTTTTCCCAAATTTCTTCAGCCTGCTTTGTATCCGCCAAGAAATTCTTTCTTGAAATACCGAACCTTTCGTCAAATATGCCTATGGAGTAAGATATAGGACTCCCGCACGGCAAAAAACGGTCTCTTAGTTGGAAAAAAATGTTTTGGAGTTCCTCTCTAAATACAAAAATAAGGGCGCCAACAATAATTAAAGCGGTAAAATTTTTGAAAATTTTTTGCATAGATTAAACGAGTTTAGTAAGCCTAAAGCTCTTTCTCAAAAAGCGCTAGTGATACGTCGGCATTTACAACCGTAAATGTGGTTCGCCCAATGAGCGCACCATAGGAAGTTTCCACCGAACAGCGCCATTTGCCTAAAGCGAGATCCGTTTTTATGCTATATCCGCGATAGCCTCCCTCCCTCCCACCCGATATTGAAAATGGTACGAGGGTGGCAGTTTCCCATTCTTCCTTGTTGGAAACATAATATTCCCAACGATGATAAACACCCGAAGAAAGCCGTATCGGCGCAAAGACGGAACTGAAACAATAAGCACTATCGCCTACCGTACGATTAAAAATTGAAGAAGTGCTCCTTTTCCATTGCCACCAAAGAGGCTTTTCATAGGCGACGCCATAGTTGCCATTTGGTAGTTTAGTAAGCGAGTGATATATACCTATCTCAGTAATGGAAAGGGGAACTGGTGGAATAATATTGTAAAAATAAAGCACATTGAGAATGAGAAAAACTGAACTGACAAGAGCGATGTTCATTTTACGCGCTAGCACCACCCGCTCGGGCGAAACTGTTTTTAGCAAAAAAAGAAAAAGAGTAATTATTACGAGACTAAAAATTCCGCTGACCATAAAAATGAGCCCCCCTAGCTTGCCGAGCAGAATAGGAATAATGATAGTAAGGTAAGCAAAAAGAAGAAAGTACCAAGCTGCGATATGAAAACTGATTCTTGCATAGTAGCTTCGCAAAAATTCATTGCCAAAAATAAAAGCGAAAAGAAGGATGAAAAATAACGCGCTTCCCTCCAAGCTACCGCTCTGTCCATATACTATAAATAATCCGCCACCCAAATTGCCGAAAGAAAACTGCATGGCGGGAAGAAGAAGCGCTGGTGCCACAACATTACGGCGTTCATAGAGCGCAATCAAAAAAATTGATGCCCCTGAAATGATTAGGTATGTCACAAACACCACATTATTAAACAGCTGGTCGGGACGCCCTAGTGTAAGTGAATCCCATACGAACCCGAGTGCCAATGCACCCAAACTTACCTGCTGTTCATGTGTATAAATATATTCTTTAAATGTTTGCCATCGTAAAATCATATCACTAGGTGTAGCGTCTTTAGATTGGCTGTTTGTAACTAACAAAGACTGTCTCTGCTGATTGTTCTAATCCAACTGTTTAGTTTCTGGATACCAATTTCCTAAAATAACCCTTATATCGGGATTTTCGGCATTTACCAGTCGTTTAAATTTCCCCACATCGTTTAATCCTTCAGGCCCTCTGTAATGGTACGGATAAACAATCTTCGGAGCAAAAGCGAGAACCCCGCTCGCCGCGTTTTCTACACTCATTGTATATGGTAAATTCATGGGAATAAGGGCAATGTCAATGTTTTTAAGGGCACGCATTTCTGGAATATCGGCCGTGTCGCCGGCCACATATATGCGTATTCCATCTCGTTCTACAACATATCCATTCCCCCTGCCCTTGGTGTGAAAACTGTCTGCGCTTTCGGGAAGATTGTACATAGGAATTGCTAGAATTGAGAATCCTTTTTGATTTATTGTTTCTCCGTTTAAAAGAATCGTTGCTTTTTTTGCCAGAGTTTCCGGAAGCAAATCAACAACCGCTTTCGGCGCAATAAGAACCGTTTCTTCTCCCATCACGGCCTCAAGTGTTTCTTTGTTTAAGTGATCACCGTGAATGTCTGTGACCAAAATTATGTCGGGCGATTTAGAATTCGCAAAAGATTTCTTTCCGCCAGTTGGGTCTACATAAATGGTATTTCCTTCCCACTCAAAAACTGCTGTTGCATGCGAAATCGGAATAACTGAGACTTTTTTCATAATATTTTCGGTGCTACTAATTCCTAGTTTATTAAAATTCCCAAACAACAATGCATATGCAACAAACGCAATTATTACTAAAACGAGAACGAATATGTCTTTTTTCATAAAATTTATTGTATCAAATCAGGGCTTTACTAGAATAGTGAAAAAAACTTTGTCTTTTGCTATTATTCGTTCCTTTTTTCGCACCCCTGCTTTTAGAAACATAATATAAGTCCCGGATCTTCTATCGGGGAAAATTGAAGTTCCCCAGGTTGTTTGGCCCAGAGTCGCTACTACCGGGAAAGAACCAAATCCTCGTTTTGATTTGCCGAATTTCTTCCTTATGGCTTCCTATGTCTTATGGTCAGTATTAACAAAGTGATAAGCTGGTTCCCCAGGATAAAGCCACACTTCAGATTTAATTTTGTATTGGTTCGGCTTCAAAAAATAACCGTTTAACTACAAATATGAACCGATCTGAGTAATTTAATTGGCTCCGTAGCCGTTCGGATGCGCTAGAGCGCAAATCTGATGTCCTCCGTTATTTGAATCGCAATAATCAGAAGATGACCTTCCTTGATCCATAAGGACCTCAAACTGTCCCCAAATAGGATAGCCCCCATCGCGCCAATACGGGCTGTTCATTAATTGAGGACCAACCCATACGATCTTATAGTGCCAAACTTCACCGCTTCCTCCTTTCCCCATGCCGTTCCACTCGTTATTTTCCCAAGCGGAATAGGGCGTATTTTTCCATCCCTCGGCATTGCCGCGATCCCACTCTGAATTCCATTTCATAACCAAATTATCATTGGCGTAAGTTGAATCACCCCATACTTTCCCGTCCAGAACCCTATCAACACCATCTGCTTTACCCGAAAAGATACGGGCATCATAGTTGTAACCGAACTGATTAAACCCTCCCGCAGCGAAAACGACGGATGCCATGAAAAGCACTGAACTGGCCCCGGCAAAAATTATTTTTTTCATTTTTTTTATTGTATTAAGACTACTAAATTGCGAATAATCACCTTTTCTATATTCTCTACCTTAATGGCAAAATTTACAAGCCGATTATTGGTCAGGGACTCAACCCCCAATTTATGGCTCCAAAAGCCCCCTATTTTCTATTTATAAACTAACCTGGCGGACTTGGAATCGAACCAAGATACTGAGCTTCAAAGGCTCATGTCCTACCGTTAGACGATCCGCCAGGTTAGTTTATAAATAACGACAATTTGGCTTCGCCAATGTGTCTGTTTATACTACAATAATTCTTTAACCGAAAATAGCGTTTTAACAGGAACACCAACCTTCGTTTCTCCTCTTTTAATTACAACTATCGCCCCAATTACTTTCCCTTTTGTCTTTCGTAATATTTTTATTGTTTCCTTAATACTACCGCCTGTACTAATTACATCATCTACGATTACAATTTTATCCAACGCTTCAGGGACATATCCTTCAACAAAAACATTACGTCCATGATTTTTCTTTTTACCGCGAACAAGACAAAGCTTAAGTCCAGATATAAAAGAGACGGCGATTGCAAGAGGTATCCCCCCATAACCTAACCCTGCGACACAGGTTGCATTCTTTGGTATAAGTTTTGATAAATGTGAGGCTATTTCTTTAAGTATTTTGGACGACCCAAAAGTTTTTTTTATATCGCAGTAATAATTCGAACTCTTTCCTGATCGCAAAACAAATTTTTCTTTATAAATAATATGAAGTGCGCGAAGTTTTTTTATAAGTTCTTTACGGGTCATTTGTTTTCGCCGACAATTTTCACCAAGGCAAGTTCAAGCGGAAGTTCGGCAATTATCGAACGGTCAATCTGGCTATAACAATCCAAAAGCTCACGCAATAGACCTGATGTTATCCCGGCTGAATATGGCTTCATAATTCTGTCCATGAATGCATTGTCTTCCTCCCCCAACTCGCCTACCAATTTTTTACCCACAAGCGGAGCGTATTTCAGAAGAAGTGCCAAGCGGACTTTGTGAAGTATAAGCTTCATATAAACTTTCATTTCAACATCTTGTTTTTTGGCTTCCATAATGGCATTTATGCCAAGCTCCGCGTCTTTTTTCAAAATCGCCAAAATAAAATTATTTATGAGTTCCGCCGACGGTGCGCCGGTAATTTCTTCAATTTCCTTGCGAGAAATTTTTTTGTCTTTGGAAAAACTCATGACTTTCTGGAGAATTCCTAGTGCGTCACGAAATGAGCCATCCCCCAAAAGCGCGATGAGCTCGGCGCCTGAAACATCAATTTTAAATTCTTCCTTTTTTGCTACATCGAGAACAGTATTTTTCAAAACTTCTTCAGATGGTTTTTTAAAAGAAAACTGCTGGCAGCGGGAAATTACAGTTTCCGGCAATTTATCAAGTTCAGTCGTAGCTAAAATAAAAATAACATGCTTGGGTGGTTCTTCAAGGGTTTTCAAAAGCGCGTTGAATGCTTCTTTAGTAAGCATGTGCGCCTCGTCAATAATGTAGACTTTATATTTTGAATCAAACGGGTTCGTTCGCACCGCTTCGCGGAGTTCACGAATATCATCAATCCCGCGATTTGATGCGGCATCAATTTCAACCAAATCGTTATCGGTCGTGCCAAGTGTTTTTGCCAAAATACGAGCAACGGAAGTTTTTCCAGTCCCGCGAGAACCGGAGAAAAGATAAGCATGTGCAGGCTCACCTGCCTTGGCACTAGCTTCCAGTACTTTCACAACATTCTCCTGTCCAACAACATCTTTAAAGCTTGCCGGGCGGTATTTTCTATATAGTGCGATACTTGCCCCGTTAGAGTTTTTATCCATGAAAATTAATCAATATGTTTTTAAGGATACCTGTTTAACCTCAAAATACCAAAAAATAAAACTCTATTGGAGTCTAACATAGCCTGAATTGTACAAAAAAAATGGCCAAATAAAAAGCGCGCCCAGATTTCAGGCGCGCCGCCGAAAGAAACTAGGAACCGATGTCTACCAACCGCCCATTCGGCAAAATCATCCAGACCCCATCATTGAAAGACCTTGTTGGACCATCCTTGGGATATCCCAGGCTGAGCCAGTATTTCTCCAACATCATCTGGGCCCCGCGATGAACCCAGCCGGGAAAGTCCCCTTTGACCGGCTGATGATTCAAGAAACGAGTTTTGTTCAAAAGATCACGGAAGCGCTCAGAAACGACATCTTGTCTTTCTCTTTTTTTATAACGAAAACCAGGACAGAAAAAGAGAGAGTATCGGTAGCCTTTCAGGCGTTGTTTTGAGTCTTCCTCGTTTTCGTATTCTAAGGAAAAATTTTCGTGCGGCGTGTCCTGCAAACCACAATTGACACATCGGAATCCGTAGGCCATTGGTCCCCTCCAAGAACAAGTTTCTTCAACTCTACAACCTTAGGAACCTGTTGACAATGTCCTTCACCTCGCGTGCGTTTTTGGCCTCCATCAATTTCATTCTCAACTCCTTGGCTCCGTCAAAACCGTTCACATAAGCTTTGTAGTGTTTTTTCATAATAGCGAAACTTTTTATTCCGCCTAAAACAGATTCGCCTTGCAAATCTGTTCGGCCGACCAGCCTTGGCTGGTTTAGGCCCAATTTTTTTTCAAATAAATACGTGTGTTCCACCATCACTCGCAATTTTTCCTGATACGGAATTTCAGAATATTTGACTTTTTTATTGAAAAGCCACGGATTACCGAATATAGCCCGACCGAGCATTATTCCATCGGCTCCAGTTTCTCGCACTTTCAATTCCGCGTCTTCCAGATCCGCGACATCCCCATTCCCTATTATCAGAGTTCCTGTGCCTCTGGCCAGTTCCACCGCGCGCTTCACGGTATCCCAGCGCGCTGGGACATTGGACATTTCTTTTCTGGTTCTTGCGTGAATCGTAATTGCCGCCGGTTTTGTTTCAAGAAGCGCTTTTAGCCATTCATCCAGATTATCATTGTGATATCCGATTCTTGTTTTTACGGAGACGGGCAATCCTCCCGCTCCTTCCATTGTCGCGCGGATTATTTCCTGCGCAAGTTTAGGATTTTTAATCAAGTTCGCTCCCGCGCCCTGTTTCTCCACGCTTTTATCCGGGCAACCCATATTTATATCTATTCCATCAAAACCCAACTCTTTAATCATCTTGGCAACTTCGCGAAAATTCTCGGGCTTCGAGCCGAATATCTGCGCAACAATCGGATGTTCATTTTTTGTGTATTTAAAATCGCTTAACAATACTTTTCTCCCCTCCGACAAAAGTCCGTCAACAGCCACGAACTCCGTCCAAAAAACATCAGGACCCCCATGTGGTTTCCCGTGTTCGCTATATTTTGCTACGAGCTCGCGGAAAGCCGTATCGGTAACATCGGCAAGCGGGGCTAAGGCAAAAAATGGTTTCTTTAGTTTTTTCCAGAATCCTAAATTCATCCCATTAGAGGCTGTTTGCATTTTTTTATTTCTCCCATCGTTTGCTAGCCAACTTATTCTATTTAATATAAACAAGCTCTAACGGGACAGGTCCCGACACTATATCATTTTTACCTAAATTTAAAGAAAATTTTATTTCCAAAACGAAGATCTATATATTCCAAGGCGTCGGGTTTTGTGGCTAAATTTGTTTTAAGCGGGTCAGTACCGAGCGCTGATTCAAGATTGCTGATATTTTTTTCAGTACCATCTTTAAGTGAAAATGAAATCTTTCCAGCGCGAGCAAGTTCCAAGTCGTAATCACCGTCGTCTTTTTTTATCAAACTTGTGGAAATTAAACCAAGAGAAGAAGTTCTGTAGATAAACTTGGAAAGCGACGCAAAATCATCCCTTGAAAGGAACACCCCGCCTATAGAAGCATCTTCTTCGTCCATAAGATTCCCATATAAAATAATAAACACATTTTCTGAAAATGTCGGTGCCTTGTCAAAAACATATCCATCTCTGTCAACGAAATAACATTCGGGCGGTTTTCTTGTTTCAACCAGCTTAGATTCCCCGCACCAGAGATACGCCGGCATTCGTTCTTCTATTTTGACAACAATAATTCGAGGGGTTTTTAAACTTTTATAACCGACCGAAATCTTGGAAATTCTTTTAAACGAAGAGCTAAGGCTATTCTCTATCCCGCTCCTTGGATAAAGGAGAAAATTTTTCTTGGGTATTAAATAAAAATATTTTTCTTCCAGAATATTTATCGCCAAATTTTTCAACTCCTCCGGATTAAGCACATCCGTTCCGGTAATTTCCACATCAACAATAGAAAGCTTGTCGTATCGCAAAACGAAAGTGGCACCACCAAAAAAAACGAGGACAATAATCAAAAAGAGTATGCTTTTTTTTATAAATTCAATCCTTCGCTTTCTTTTTGCTCGCGAAGGAAATTTTAATATTGAAACCATTTTACCATCCTAAATTTTTAAATTACTACAGAAGTCTGTGCTGTAAATTAAATTTTTACTATTCAATTTAACTAATTCTAAATTCACTTATTTATAAAAAATTTCTTGCCCACCTACGTTTCCTTAGGAAATGTTGGTGGGTGAAGCGGGTGAATTACTTTTTGATGACAGATTTACCCATATACGGAATTAGAACCTCGGGTACGCGTATGGAACCATCCTCTTCTTGATAATTTTCAACAATGGCAACGAGAAGGCGAGGTGTGGCTATGGCTGTATTGTTTAATGAATGAGCAAAGCGCACTTTTCCATCAGAGTCTTTGTAGCGAATATTCAGGCGCCTAGTCTGGAAATCATGAAAATAAGAAGATGAATGTGTTTCGCGATACTTTTCTTCCGACGGTACCCATGCTTCAATGTCATATTTTTTTACCTGCCCCAAACCCAAATCACCACCACAATTTGCGACAGTGCGATATGGCAGTTTTAGCGCTTTCATTAAATTTTCCGCGTTTCTCGTAAGCTCTTCGTGAAATTTTACGGATTCTTCATGGTTAGCTTCGCACAAAATCACCTGCTCTAATTTAAAAAATTCATGTACCCTCACAAGGCCCTTGGTATCTTTGCCGTGGCTTCCGGCTTCACGCCTAAAACAGGGCGAAAAAGAAATAAATTTTTTAGGAAGTGAATTTTTATCAAGAATTTCGTCCATAAAATATCCCATAGTGCCTACCTCGCCGGTTCCCGCCAAATAATCTGCATCGCCCGCTTTATATAAATCCTCTTCTCCCTGAGGAAGATATCCTGTGCCAAAAAGAGTTTCTTTTTTTACGAGTGACGGTACTATCATCGGCGAAAAACCAGATTTTACCATTTCATTCATAACAAATTGCCAGATTGCAAAAGATATAAGAGCCCCATCGTTTTTTAAAAAATAACCACGGAACCCAGACACTTTGGTTCCTCGCTCAAAATCAACCATGTCAAGATTCTCCATTAGGACAATATGGTCTTTGGGCGTAAATGAAAATTTTGGGATATTCCCATCCCGTTTGATTTCTTGATTTTCTGCGTCACTCGCTCCGTCCGGAACAGACATGTCGGGAATATTTGGCACTTGGAGAATCAATGTCTGCCACTTTCTCATTACTTCGGCAAGCTCGTCTTCTTTTTCTTTTAGGTGACCTTTCAACCCTCGCATCTCTTTTATCAACTCTTCCCGTTTCCCCGCATCTTTAATCCCTGCCACTTTATCTGTAACTTTATTTTGTTCGGTACGAAGTTTTTCTACCAAAGAAAGAATTTCTAATCTTTTAATATCAATTTCTACAAGTTCATCAACATTAAAATCCAAGTGCTTTTTTCGCACCGCTTCTTTTATAAGGTCGGGATTCTCGCGAACAAATTTAATATCCAACATTGGGCTAGTTTTTAGTCTTTAGTTCTTAGTCTTTAGTATATCGCACAAACATATCGGGGCAAGAAAACGCCATGATACAATTAGCCCCAATGGAGTTACGGACCATAAAGCAAAATGATGTTGGCAAAATCTTTCCCTCGCTTCTTGAAATCCCCAAACCACCCAAACAGATTTACTACCGTGGAAAATTGCCAGACAAAGAAACTATTCTTCTTTCCGTGGTCGGCTCACGAAAATACTCAAGTTACGGAAAAGATGTCTGTGAACACATTATCAAAGGACTTCGTGGATACAATATTACTATCGTCTCGGGACTTGCTTTAGGAATTGATTCTATCGCTCACAGAGCGGCACTTGATGCTGGTCTTTCAACAATAGCTGTGCCAGGATCGGGAATATCGGATGAAGTCATATATCCACGCCAGCATTTTTTCTTGGCCAAAGAAATTATGGAAAAAGGCGGGGCACTACTTTCGGAATTTGAGCCAAATTTCCGAGCCACTCTATATAGTTTCCCCCAACGCAACCGTATATTGGCTGGTCTTTCGAAAGCCGTTCTTGTAATTGAGGCTGAAGAAAAATCCGGCGTCTTGATTACTGCCCGCCTTGCCCTTGATTATGGCCGAGATGTTTTTGTGGTTCCCGGTTCAATCTTTTCAGAAAACACAAAGGGCGCCCATTGGCTGATACGGCAAGGAGCTACTCCTATTACTTCTGCGCTAGATCTTCTGTCGGAACTGGGAATTGGAGTTGAAAAAACTCAAAAAAGTTTTTTGGGAGAAGACATGGCGGCAGAGGAGAAAGCGATAATGGAGATTTTAAAACAACCACTGACTCGCGGAGAAATTATTGAATCAGTAGACATACAACCCGAAAAATTAAATAGCACTTTATCCATGCTTGAAATAAAAGGCCTGATTAAAGAAGAAGGGGGCTATTTTAGGCGCTGTTGAGGTGATATTATAAAAGAAAAGGTTGTATAATTTAGTGTAATATATGCGTATGGAACTACCCAATAAGGGATTTAATATTATAGAAATCATTATGACAATAGCAATTGTTGCTCTGTTGTCATGGATAATATTTACAAAAACAGACAATACCCGCGCTAAATCACGCGACATAGAGCGAGTAAATAATATAAAGTACATAGAAAGTGTTCTTCAAAAATATTTTAACGATAAGAAAAATTACCCCGCTACCTTAGACCCAGAATTACTAACCCCAACATACGCTAAAGAAATCCCAAAAGACCCGAGCACAAAAAACAATTATCTTTACTCTGTTAATTTTACTGGAAAAACAAAACGCTGCCTAAGCTACCATATTGGAGCAACCCTTGAAGACACCTCACTTGACAGTGACTTGTTTAAAAATGATGCAGATCTTGGGGCACAGCCAGATTCTTGCCCGGGGAGTAATCCTGATTTTGATGGAACAGATCCCGTATACGATATTAGTAATTAAATTTTTACCTCAAATTGCATAAAAAAAATAAATGTAGTACTAATTAGGCCCCCCCGCCATAATTTTACCTATAGTATATTAAATGGTATGTGTATATAATTGCGGAAATCTTATAAAAGGGTGAATAAAAATCTATCAGCTAAAAAATTAAGGCAGGTAAATGGCAAAAAAGAAAGAGGGATTTAGACTCATGATTGTTGAGTCCCCCTCAAAAGCAAAAACGATTTCTAAATATCTCGGTAGTGAATATGAGGTGCGCGCGAGCGTTGGGCATGTTCGTGATTTACCAAAAAGCAATAGGAAGGCGATAGATATCGCCTCCGGCTTTGTGCCTCATTATGAAATATCTAAAGGCAAAGAACATGTTGTTGCAGAACTCACGCGTTTGGGTGAAAATGCCAGTGAAGTGCTTTTAGCAACTGACCCTGACAGAGAGGGCGAAGCTATCGCCTGGCATATAGGAGAGATTTGTGGGTTAAAAAACGCCAAACGAGTGGTCTTCCATGAAATAACTGAAGGGGCTATAAAAGAAGCAATCAGGCACCCGAGAAAAATAGATGAACACCTGCGAAAGGCGCAGGAAGCCAGGAGGGTTTTGGACAGACTTGTTGGCTACGACCTTTCTGGCTTAATCTGGAAAAAAGTCCGCTACGGGCTTTCAGCTGGGCGCGTTCAATCCCCTGCTTTGCGAATAATTATGGAACGCGAACGTGAAATCAGGGCTTTTATTCCTGAAAAATTTTGGCGTATTAAAGGAGAATTCAAAACACGCCGTGATGAAAAAATTGAGCTTATGTGCGAGGAGGAGCCGCGCGATGAAAAAGAAGTGGAAAGAATTCTCTCTATTGGCAAAAAAGAAAAATGGAAGATTGTAGATATAAAAGAAACAAAAGTGTCACGCACCCCGCGCGCCCCATTTATTACTTCCACGCTTCAACAAACAGCAAGCTCCCGTCTCGGTTTGGCACCTTCACGAACAATGTCTATTGCCCAAAAACTTTATGAAAACGGGCACATTACATACATGCGCACAGATTCTACTAGTCTCTCAAAAGGAGCTCAGGCGGAAATTGCCAAAGAAATTGAAAAAAGATTTGGCCAAGAATATGTTTCCGTCCGTGATTTCAAAACAAAAAGTAAAAACGCCCAAGAAGCGCATGAGGCGATTCGCCCTACAAATATACATGTAGGAAGCGCCGGTGGAAACGAAAACGAAAAAAAATTATATCGCTTGATTTACGCCCGCACCATTGCTTCACAAATGGCAGACGCGGGAATTATGAGCACAAAAGTTAGGGCAAATGTGGAGAGAAATATTATCCCCGACTTTTCTGCCAACGGCTCCAGGACAATTTTTGATGGATGGTTTAGGGGTGACCCCGATGCACGAGGAGAGGATGTTGAACTCCCTAAAATGGAAGTTAGCGAACCGCTTCGTCTCAATAATCTTTTGGCGGAAGAAAAACAAACCGAACCGCCGGGGCGATACACGGAAGCGGGACTTATTAAGGAACTTGAAAAGCGTGGCATCGGACGCCCGTCAACTTATGCTTCAATTATTAAAACCATAGTTGACCGTGGTTATGTTAATAAAGTTCAAAGATCACTAGCGCCAACCGACACTGGCGATGTAGTTAGCACCTTTTTAGAAAAAAATTTTAGTGAGTACATAAGCGATACATTTACTGCGGAAATGGAAAATGAGCTTGATGAAATTGCCGAGGGTAAGCGCGATTACGCCAAAACATTAAAGGCATTTTATGGGCCATTTTCTAAAGACGTTAAATCAAAAGAAAAAATAGACAAATTAACTACGCTTGGCGATGCTCCAAAGGGAGTAATGTGCCCGAAATGCGGTAGCGTTATGGTTGTAAAACTAAGCCGTAACGGCAAATTTCTTTCTTGTTCTAAATTTCCAGAGTGCGTAGGTGCTCGAACAATTGACGGCAAAGAGCTTGAAGGACCTAAAGAAACCGGAGAAATGTGCCCGGAGTGCGGGAAGGGCAAACTCGTTGAAAGAGACGGACGGTTCGGAAGATTCGTTGCCTGCTCCAATTACCCAAAATGTAAATTTATTAAAAAGAGCAAAGAAGAGGAGGAGCGCGCCAACACCGGTGTTGCGTGCAATATGTGTAAAGACGGAATGATGACCGAGCGCCGTGGAAGATTCGGATTATTTTATAGCTGTTCAAACTATCCTACTTGTAAAAATGCAATTAAAGCGAAACCTACCGGTAAAAGTTGCTCCGACTGTAAATCGCTCATGATGGAAGGAACAAAAACGATTCCTGAAAGATGTAGCAATAAAAGTTGCGAAAATCATAACCCGCATAAAGCAAAGGTAAAATAAAATTAAGTTTGCTTACTTTTCATTTAGAAGTAGAATAAAAAATACAATGAATGTCAGGGAAATTACAAATCTGCTTGAAGACAAAAGCACAAAAAATATTGCCCTTATAGAAAAAGCATACTCCTTTGCGGAAAAAACGCACGCAGAACAGAAACGTTATTCCGGAGAACCATACTTCACTCATATTTTTGCTGTTGCAAAAACTCTTGCGGAAATGAAAATGGACGCAACAACAATAGCGGCTGGATTTCTACACGACACCATAGAAGACGCCCATGTTTCCGAAAAAGATATTGAAAAAGAATTCGGCAAAGAAATCGCTTTTTTAATAGAGGGCGTCAGTAAGCTCGGTAAATTAAAATATCGCGGGATGGAACGCCATGTTGAAAGTCTGCGAAAGTTTTTTGTTGCCATGTCAACGGATATCCGCGTGCTGATAATAAAATTGGCTGATCGTCTTCATAACATACAAACCCTCCAATACGTACCCAAAGAAAAACAAAAGCGTATCGCGGTGGAAACTCTTGAAATACACGCCCGCTTGGCAGACCGACTCGGCATGGGTCGTTTACGCAATGGGTTAGAAGACGCCTTTCAATATGCTTATCCCTTGGAATACGAAAAAACAAAAGAATTGCTCAAAGAAAAAAGGATTTCTGGAGAAAAAGACGTGGAAAAAATTCATCGTGAGCTCCAAAAAGAATTAGCCAAAGAGGGCATGAATAAGATAAGAACCGAAAGTCGCCTTAAGCACGTTTATAGTCTTTATAAAAAGCTAGAAAAAAGGAATATGGATATAAGCAAAATATATGACATCGTAGCTTTGCGGGTAATCGTAAAAAACGTTGAAGATTGTTATAAAGTGCTTGGTATCATCCATAGAATATGGCGACCCCTGCCAGGCCGAATTAAGGACTACATAGCCCTTCCTAAACCCAATGGGTACAGAAGCCTGCACACTACAATTTTCACAGGTGATGGAGGGATTGTGGAAATACAAATCCGTACGGAAGAAATGAACCAGGAGGCTGAATACGGTATAGCTTCTCACCTTTTCTATAAAGAAAAAGGTGCTTCTGACGCACATAATATCGGCTGGGTAAAACAACTCTCGGAGTGGCAACGAGAGGTCTCTCATTCTGGTGAATTTTTAAAGCACCTTAAGGCTGATTTTTTCCGTTATCGCGTGTTCGTATTCACACCCAAAGGTGATGTGATAGATTTACCGGAAGAATCAAGCCCGATTGATTTTGCATATACAATTCATTCCGATATCGGAGACCATATCGCTGGAGCAATAGTAAACGGGAAACTTGTGCCACTTGATACAAAATTAAAAAACGGCGATATTGTGCAAATAGATACGAAAAAAAATGCTACGCCAAAATCAAAATGGCTGGATTATACCAAAACAACTGTAGCCAAAAGGCACATCAAAAACTACCTGGACGCAAATAATCCTTTTAAAAAATTTTTACCGAAAAAATTTAGATAGAAAAGTTTTTGATGTTATATAAATCTTCGCTGTTCTCTTCTTTTTTTATTTCTTCTGTGGGGCGGTCATCCATAAGAGCTTCCGAAAGTGACGGCAACTCTTCTTGTTCTACAGATATTGGTGATGGAGCGGTTTCTTCGTTTATAATTGAAGGTCCCATCTCTTTTTTCGCTTTAATTATATTTACAATAGTTTCCAAATCGCCGTCAGAAAAAAAATCAATGGTTATTTTCCCGCCAACTTCACGCTTTTCAATTTGAACACGAGTGCCCAATGTTTCTGCCAGATTCTTTTCAAGACTAATAATATTTGGGTCAAAAGATCTTTCTTTCTTGCGCACCCTGTCCTGAGCAATGCGCCTCGCTATCCCTTCGGCCTCACGAACTGTCATTTTTCTGCTGAGAATTTCTTCAAAAAGCTTAACTTGGTCTTCTGGACGGTCAACGAGCATCATAAGAGGCCTTGAATGACCTTCTGAAATTTTTCCTTCGGAGAGCGCAATAAGAATGGGTTCAGAGAGCATTAGAAGACGCATTGTATTAGAAACATATTCCCGACTCTTGCCCACCTTAGTCCCAATTTCGGCGTGCTTGAACCCAAATTCCTTGGAAAGGCGGTCAAATGCCTTGGCGCGGTCTACGGGATTTAAATCTTCTCGTTGAAGGTTTTCTATAATGGCAAGTTCTAGTTTCGTCTTTGAATCGTCTCCAACGCGGATAAGAACCGGTACCTGGGCAAGCCCGGCCATTTTTGATGCGCGTAGACGTCGTTCACCAGCTATGAGTTCGTATAGAACAGCAAGACCTCCGTCTTCTTTTTCTAGCTCTTTTCGCGAAACAACGAGTGGCTGAAGAATCCCGTATTGGCGAATGGAATCAGCAAGCTCTTTTAATTTTTCAATATCAAATTCACGCCGTGGTTGATACGGGTTTGGGCTAATCTTATCTGCTTCTACCCAAAAAATTGAGTTGCTATATGATTGTGGAGGCATAATTATTCGCAAAGTGTAACATATAATCTGGTGCCGGAGGAGAGACTTGGTCACACATAAAATTCTGTTGAATTTTTTCGCGACCTTGTATCGTCTGCCTACGCAGACTCCGACCTTCAAGTCTCTCTATTTTATACTATTTTTGGTGCTGTAATTATACACTTTGCGCGAACCTACTTTGAACGGAACTCTGACTAATCGCATGCTCCTAGTGCGTGGTGGCTCTAAACTTCATCGTACGCTCCGATTCTGTACTAACTCTAACAATTCCGCCGTGTTCTTGCGGGGACGGACGGAAGTTTTGACGGAAGTTTTGGCGGCGGCGTTTTTCTAAACTAAGTCCTTTTTCTTCTCCTCAAATTCTTTTTTGTCTATCTCGCCCTTGGCGTATCGTTCTTTCAAAACCTCAAGCGCGGATTTTTCGTGATCATGAGTGCCACGAGATTGACTCGTGAGCCATTTGATAAGCGCGACAATGCCCGCGATTATCAAGACCCACCAAAGAACCATAAAAATCCAGCCGAACCCGCCAAAAGGCCCAAATCCAAAGTTCATCATATTGTTATTTGTTGAATTATTACCGCCAAAGGGAGACGACCACCCTCCCCACATCATATTCACCATGGGCATCCAGCCGCCACTTCCAGCTGGAAACGCTGCCGAGGTGTCGCAACCAGAGAGTCGTTTGCCCATAACAATATGGATTTGTTCCTCGCCTTCTTCGCCGTGCGCCTGAATCATCATTGCGTTCATAGCGGCGTGCGAATCTCCGGCCATTTGGCCCATAAAGTATTCACCGAGAACTCCGAATTGTTCATCACTCAAATTCTCGCAAGCAAGCTCGTTTGTTTGGAGTTTATTCCAAAGCTCTTTGCCTTCCTGTTCTTCGCGGGCAGTATGCTCAACGACCTCGTTCCAATCTGCCGAGGAATTGGAAAATCCGCCCATCATTTGAGCGTTCGCGCTTGAAGCGAATGAGCCAATGATGACCACCGCAAGAATTGTGAAAATAATTTTTTTCATAATCATAATGTTAGCCAAACACTAAAACTTTGTCAGACCCTTCAACCATTTTTAATAAATCGGACATCGTGGAAACGGGGAAAATTTTGCTTTCTTCCTTGCCACGCACTTTAAGACAAGAGCCGCAAGCGTAGATTTCACCTTTCAACTCTTTGAATTCCGCCACTTTTACCGAAACATCAAAATCTTTGCTGTCTGGAATGGTATCAAGCTCCGAACCCTCGCTCATCAAAAAGATTTCCACTTGATGATTGGCTTTGAGGGCGGTAATTCCGAGGCGGAAGGTATTCCACGCGTGTTCGGGATTGTTGGATTGTAAGATAATGCCGAGTTTCATAAGATTATTTAAACGTTTTTTTCAAGTTTTTCTTTGGCGGCATTAAATCCAAGGATTCGGGGAGCGAATACCTAAAGAATAACGAATTTATAAAATTATGGCAACGATTTCAATTTTAAAAAAAAGTAGAGCCCCAAGCAGAAACGTGTTCTGCGAGGGGCTCGGGTTTGAGGCGTTGACGAGTTCACTTCTTTTCTCGGTAATACACCTCGGCGACGAGAAGATAACCTTGGGCGTACGTGGTCTGAATCTTCACGACATTGTACTTTCCACTGTTGACCATCGCGTCGAGCCTTGGCTTGATCTCGGCGGCCTTCTGATCCCAGTAACGCTTGTCGCTCGTGATGAACATCACGCGAAGGTCGTTACCATCACCTCGACCGGAAGCATCGTAGGTAACCTCGGCCGAAGTGAGATATCCAGACGAGTACGATGTTTTCACGGAAGCGATGTTGTATTTGCCACCGTTGACCATCGCGTCGAGCCTTGGCTTGATCTCGGCGGCCTTCTGATCCCAGTAACGCTTGTCGCTCGTGATCGTGAGCAGACGCAAGTTGCTGCCACTCACCGATTGCGTGCTCACTTCGAGGGTCTGCGTCGATTCGGGGTGGTTCTCACCGCATCCAACGACGAAGAACAGAAGCCCGAGAAGCATGAACGGAAACACTACTTGCCTGATTTTCATCAGAATTTCCTTTGTTTGGGTTTTGGAATGTGCTATCGAGCCACCATGACCCGATTCATTTATTGCTTACAGTATGGCATATTCAGTGCCAGAAGTCAAGCCCAAACAAAAAATCAGCATTTCTGCTGTCCTTATAGTCTAAGTATTATGGATTCTTGGATTAAAAAATTTTCTTCCCCCAAAATGCAGAATCGCCAATTCATTTTTACCCCCAAAATTGAATACAAATTAGTCGCCGAGCGAAGCGAGGCGAACCCTTCAAACTTGCAATTTCCTACGTGGTGCCGGAGGAGAGACTTGAACTCTCATGACTTGCGTCACACGATTTTGAGTCGTGCGTGTCTACCATTCCACCACTCCGGCCTATATCGTGGGATTGTAGCAAAAATTATATAAAACAAAAATAGTTTACCTAGATTTAAGATACCCGAGCATTGTCTTGGCGTCGGAAACCTCAAACGGATCATCAGGGCAATTGTCGGAAAATCCGGGCTCTACGAACGCCCTCTTGATAATTCCGTCTTCGGCATAAAAACTGTATCTCCAGGATCGTTCACCGAAACCGAGATTGTCTTTTTTTACCATCATTCCTATCCCGCGGGTGAAATCTCCGCTTCCGTCGGGAATTAATTTAGTTTTTACAACTCCCTGCGCTTTTCCCCATTGGTTCACAACAAATGCGTCATTTACCGAAAGGCAGTAAACCTCGTCAACGCCTAGAGATTCAATTTCATCATAAGCCGATTCATATCCCGGAAGATGGGTGGACGAGCAGGTAGGAGTAAATGCCCCGGGAAGCGCGAACACCACTACTTTCTTTCCGCCGAATATTTCATCCGAAGACACATCCTGCCAGCGGAAAGGATTTTCTCCCCTGACTTTTTCATCTCTGACTCTTGTCTTGAATACCACCGACGGGACTTTTTTGCCTTCTAGTTTTTTTTCATTCATAATTATTTGACCTTACCCTATAACTTAACGGTCGTTAACTTATAGGGTAAATATATTAAATTTAATTTTTAGTTATGACAGTATGTTAGCATAAAACAATATTATGAGGCAAAAAATCGTTGTAATACTTGGCCAAACGGCGACCGGCAAAAGTGATTTGGCGGTAAAACTTGCTAAAAAATTCAAAGGCGAGGTTGTTTCCGCTGATTCCAGACAGGTTTATAAAGGCTTGAATATCGGCACGGGAAAAATCGCCAGGCGAGAAATGCAGGGTGTTCCCCATCACCTTCTTGATGTTGCCGACCCTAAAAAACAATTCTCTATTGCCGAATACAAAAAACTTGCCGAAAAAACTATTGCAAATATTATTTCACGTGGGAAACTTCCAATTATCTGCGGGGGTACGGGATTTTATATACAAGCAATTGTTAATGGCATAGTTTTACCAGAAGTAGCACCAAACATAAAATTAAGGAAACAGCTAGAAAATAAAAGTACAAAACAGCTCTACGCAATTTTAAAAAAAATTGATTTAAGGAGGGCAAAAAATATTGATAAAAATAATCCCCGTCGCTTGGTTCGCGCTATTGAAATCGCCAAAGCACTCGGCAGTATCCCCAACTTGGAGGTAAAACCTCTAAGTTGGGATATTCTACAAATAGGACTAAAACTCTCGGACGCAGAACTTAGGAAAAAAATCCACAATCGCCTGCTCTCAAGAATCAAGTCGGGAATGATAAATGAAGCAAAAAGACTGAATAAAAATGGTCTTTCGTGGAAACGGATGGAAGAATTGGGACTTGAATACAAATATCTGGCTCAATATCTACAGGGAAAAATTTCTAAAATCGAAATGTTATCTCAGCTTGAAACTGCTATTTGGCAATACACCAAACGACAAAATACTTGGTTTAAACGGAATAAAAGAATTAAGTGGTTTTCGCCTAGTGATATAAAGAAAATAGAAAAAATCGTAAGTGTATATTTGAATTAACTAAGGTAAAAAATTTCCACCAATTTTGGTAAATCACTTTTCATAAGTTCTCCTTTATTATTTTTCTCTATTACTTCTTTTGGATAAAGCCAGAAATATTCACAAAAATCATTTTCATTATATTTGGGAACATTATCCATTTTAATTTCATAAACCTGGCCGAAGGCATTAACTTTATCTTTATATGGCGTAACTTTACCAAGTAATTTCCAAGCGATATCATTCAGATTAATACCTACTTCCTCTAAAGTTTCTCTCTCAAACGCTTCATGATAGGTCTCCCCGCTTGGAACATGCCCTCCCACACTCATATCCAAACCCAAAGGGAAAAGTATCTTATTTTTAGTACGACGAGGAATCCATAACTGCCCCCTTGAATTAACAATAAAAACATTGATTACGCGATAATCATTTATATTTTTAGCATCTTTTTCTGAACGAAATATTGTTCCAATTACTTCGTCATTTTCATTAACCAAATCCAACAGTTCGTCTTTTTTATTCATATATTTTTTTAACAAATTTTACAATCCAATCATTTTTTAAAGAAGTTCGAGGCAAATGGCAAACATTTGAATGAGTATTTTTTTGTAGAGATTCGATATTTTGTCCAAAAGAGTCAACTATGTAACCAAATTTTTCCGATAATTGCGACGGCATTACAACCGTACAGTCGCCACCCCTGTTAAAAGAAATATTTACGAAATCATTGGCGGGCCGTCTCGAGCTAGAACCTTTGGGTGTCTTATCATGCAAGGCGGATTAGCTTAATTTTACACTATTCCACGACGCGTCTCGAGCAGAATAATTAACCACAGCCAATTTAAATTACTTTTTAAAGTATTCCTGTAATATAGCGGCTGCTTGTTTAATTCTATCCATCCCTTGTGTAGAGTTTTGTGTTTTTGCCATATCCATAATCTCCATAATGCTACTTATTTTTTTTCTTTTAGCGTCCATCCACGAAAGCCATGGAAATAACCAAACATGAAAATGTGATGAAGAACTAGTCTCTTCTTGGACTATAGTAATTTCATCTATTCCGAGCTTCTCCTTAATCGCCATTCGGCATTTTGATAAAAAGGCAATAAAATCTTTTTGTTCTTCGTTTGTTAATTCCATCACAGATTTAATGTGACGCTTTGATGCAATAATTAAAAATCCCTCAATAGGATACTCAAAATCTTGTTCCGCAACAAAATATTCAGTTTCAGCAATACGTTCAACTGGCAAAGCAACCGTGCCACTTTGTATTGCGCAGGCAATGCAGGAAACTTCGTGCTTTATTCCAGAAATATCTGTAATTTTTACCATTTTTTTATATTCTAGCATTTCGACGCGTCTCGAGCGCGATAACCTAGCACTTGTTGGCAAGCTCACGAGGAATCGGTCACTCATAATTTTTTGCTAAAAATTTGTGCGACCCCGACTCGGCCCGTCGGCCTCCGACTTTCGATTCCTTCAGCAACCTCGGAATGATGTTTCGCTCAAATAGCTAAACGCTATATTTGCGAATCATTACGGGAGCTGAAGGAATCGAACCCTCGACGGCGGTTTTGGAGACCGCAGTTATACCATTTAACTAAGCTCCCATGAGTAAAAAGCATAGTATCATAAAAAAGAAGCCCTTGCGGGCTTTTTTTACTTCTTTGATTCCTTGTGCATAGTCTTGGCTCTGCATGTATTACAGAATTTTTTGAGCTCGATTTTGCGCTCTACTTTCTTTTTATTTTTACGGCTCCAGTAGTTAGTGTTCTTGCACTTACTGCAGGCTAGTTTTATCAGTTGGTCTTGGGACATAATTTTTATTCTATAATAGACACCAGCCTACTATAAAAGCCCTGTTGATGCAAATCAGTAAATTTTATATTTATGAGAAAAAGTCCCGTCAGAGAGGGTGGTATGGCAATGCAAAACTTGATATGGATTTTGTTCCATTTACCCTCCTAAATTTTAACTGATAAAAAATGCCTCAATATTTTTTGTATATAATTTCTTCCCTATCCAGTTTTTAAATATTGCTCACGAGTAAAAGCGTCTTCTTTATTTATATACGCCTCATAGTATACCAAAACGAAAGGTATCCTACTCGCAGTAGATTTTGATTTGCCTAAATTATGCTCATTGAGGCGTTTTTTGAGATCACTAGTACATCCTATGTAAAAATCATTATCTTTTTTACTCCTCAATATATACACATAAAACATCATCCAGTTAAAATTTTGGCGGGTTAATTATCCTTGTTTTATTAGGCCTTGCAAACCAGCGATCCTTCTTTGGCTTGGCGTGATAATTTAATAGCAATCTCGTCTCCTTTTTTGCCCGATTTCACGTCAACATGGTCTATTTGCAGGGAATTTACTTTTTCTTCAAATTCTTCTTCACCCCTTTTTATCTTTACCATGTCGCCTTTTTTAAGTCCGCTCTTCAATTTAATCACAGCAACGCTTATTTTGTCGTACCAATGAGTAACCGTACCCAAAACTTTTTCTTTTTTCTTTGCGACTGTTTTAGCAACTTTTTTCATATTTTTATAGAAAACCTCATTTAGCTAGGACTATTCGACCCATATAGACTAGTGCCCTCCCATTATATAACGTTTGATATAATGTGCTATAACTAAAATAATCGATAATTACGCCTTAAATATCAGTTTTATGGGACAAGAATCCGAAGCTTTTCATCCAGAATCTTACACAGAAGAAGAAACAAAGCCCCAAAAGAGAGAGGCTATTATTCTACCATTCAAGCAAAAAACAGGTGAAGGTAAGGAAGGGAAAAAAGAACAAGGATATGAGGGATATAAAACATTGGGTGGGACACTAAACCAAGGGGAATACGATGATGTTCTAAAAAGTGTCGAGGAAGGAAGAAAATTTAATCCCATGTGGTCGGAGCATGCTAATTTTATGGCCAAGGTGGCTGGAATTACTCTCTCCCCTGAAACAATAGCCATCTATGGAATACTGCGTGACATAAAACCAGATGGAGAGCACTACAGTAAAATGCCTAACGGCGATCATGAATTATTAGACGAAGCGCTTCGTGTCGTCGGAGATAAAGCTTCTCTAGATATTTTTATAGAAAGTAGGAAACCATAGAAAAACCATCTAAACGTTTTTAATTGAGGAAAACAAACGTTGTGTCTTTATTGTACCAAGTTAGAACCTATTTCCAAAACAAATGATGTCGCGCGCTCCGCGCGCGTGGTGGCTTGAAACTAAATCGTACGCTCCACGAAAGCCCCGCCACCACCTCGCTTCACTCAGCAACCCCAAAAAGAAAAAATGTTCCTTGCTCTTTTGTTTTTCGCGGGGGTGGATTTTTTCTAAAATGGAAAGGACATTTTTCTTTTTGGGGTTCTGCCCTCCAAGTATTCGGGCAGTATGGCGGGGCTTCAATTCGGACTCGGTTTTGCGAAAACTATTTTCTGGGGAAAAGGATTTCGCAAAACCTCGGCTGATTTCCCGCGCGGAGGAGGGGTCTGGGGAGGAATCCGCGCGGGCTGAATTTGATTTTTTGGCGAGGGCGGCTAAAATGGCTTAAAAACAAAGGATTTTAGGGCTAAATTGAAGCGTAGCGATTGGGCTTGACAGGATGGGTCATATATGCTATACTTAACACATAATTTGAGGTGGTGAAATATCCCTTAAATTATATAGATTGTTCTTTGATAAGCGAGAGAATATAGAGAAAATTCTTCTTTTCCTCGAGAGTAGCGAAGTGGGTATCTCAAAATCGATATACCTAGCTCGCTACTCATGTCGAGGAGCCCTTGATGCGGGGAACGCATCATTTCACGCTCACGGCCACAGGCCACGAGCAAGAAAAAGGGGAATACAATGTATCAGTTCACGACACTCGACCCCCGCAATATTCCGGCCGCAACCGAGGCCAACGACAAGGTGTTCGCAAATCCGGTCTACGGAATCGAAGTAACGGTGCCCGCGCTCGCAAAGCGTTGCACCTTTAATCTCGACCCGCAACACACCGGTGGCGACGCCAATCGCGCGGCCATCGAGGACGCGCTGACGACGGAGCTTCCGACCGAGGGTTCTACCCTCGCGACGGTACGCGCCGATCTCGACGCCATCGGTACCATGGCAATCTTCAACCTCCGGGTGAAGGGCGAAAGCCTCGAGTCCGCGATGGATCGGATCAACATGGTTGCCACCGCCGACAAGTTCGCGCGTGGCGGCTACTCCGGCCCGAAGCCTCTCCCGACACGGAGCAATCCGTGGGACGAGAGTTCGGCAACGGCCGAGTCGTCCCGCCCGCTTGCAGCGATTGCGGCGGCGATCATGGACTTCAATGTCCCGATGTCCGATCGCGTTTCGACGATGGAACAGTGGCTGCTCACCGGCGACGAACCGGCTCAGTACCGCACCCAAGTCGAGAAGGAACGGCTCGACATGATCACTGCCATGGAAACAGGGCAGATCAAATCCGAGACGCGTTCCGACGGTCGCATCGCAGTCGTGGAGAGCACGCACCGAGCGGCCACTAGCGTTGGGTACTCCCTCGCGCCGGTCGTGGTCGCACTCAATCCCAGCTTCAAGCAGGGGCCGAGCGAGCCGCACAAGAAGTTCACGATCTGCGCCTTCGAGGCAAAGTTCGCGGACATCAAGTCGGCACTCGCCGAGCTCGCGACGCTCGAGACCGGGTGGGGTGGCTCTCCGACAATCGGCGGAAGCCCGCAGGGTGTCAGTTCCACTTTGACGATCGATCAGGTCGTCGAGGTGGTCGCGAAGCACCTTCGCTAGTTCTTATGCACGCCGTAATCGTGCAAGAATTCAATCGAGTTGAGGATTACGGACTCAACTCACAACAGGCCCCGGTGGAAACATTTGGGGCCTTTTTCATTTTCAAAAATTTTAAGTTTCTTTTTTGATAGCCGCCCTCGCCAAAAAATCAAATTCAGCCCGCGCGGATTCCTCCCCAGACCCCTCCTCCGCGCGGGAAATCAGCCGAGGTTTTGCGAAATCCTTTTCCCCAGAAAATAGTTTTCGCAA
>Ga0209542_10004405_pt1 | contig 28988 bp, 31 predicted proteins | sample RifCSPhighO2_01_FD_184028 | JGI IMG/M metagenome (GOLD analysis project Ga0209542, IMG submission 184028) | Soil microbial communities from Rifle, Colorado - Rifle CSP2_plank highO2_0.1 (SPAdes) (version 2) | ecosystem: Environmental > Terrestrial > Deep subsurface > Rock core/Sediment ...
ATCGTTATCAGGCTCGTGGGAGATGACCACGTTGATAGGCACCAGGTGGAAGCGCAGTAATGCGTGTAGCCGAGGTGTACTAATCCGCCGACAGAACTCCTGAAAGGAATTGTGGGAGTCGCGCATTGCCCTTCGAAGCCGCGTCAAACGCGGCGTAGTAGGGTACATTGTTTTCTATCTTTCTAAATTGTCGCCTTCAGTTTTCAGCGATCGCATGTTCGCTGATTTGAAGATTTTGTTCTGGTGATTTATCGCTGGTGTCACACCCGTTCTCTTTCCGAACACGGCAGTTAAGCCCAGTTGAGGCGATGGTAGTCGCAAGGCAAGAGTAGCTAGTCGCCAGAACAAGGTTTTTAAATGGTTGCACCCGATCTCTTATGAAGAGTCGGGTGCTTCCCCCGTGATGGGCGGAGCTTCTGATTTCACGCAGATTTCCGCGTTGTACCAAAGCCAGGCAGCTACGCCAAAGCCTGGGACGAAAACGCCCAAGAGCCAGACGGCGTATGGTCCTGGCAGTGTGCCGAAGACCACGAGCCAAATGACCGGGCTAGCGCCAACGGACATTGAAGCGACGCCCAGGAGCGCAAAGACGGTAGACTTTTTCATCTGATGTACCCTCCACGCGGAACGCTACTCCATTGGAGGACGTAGTCAAGTTCGATACAATACGGATATGTCCTGGGCATCGAGGCGAAGAACGACGTACGCATTTGGCGTCATTTTGTTTTTTGTGGTGGTGATCGGCGCGCCACTGGCGTATTGGTATTTCAGTATTCCTGCCACATGCAGTGACGGTATTCAGAATCAAGGTGAAACAAACATTGACAAAGGTGGTCCGTGTCAGCTTTTGGATGAGCGGGCCATTCAACCACATGCGGTACTCTGGGCCCGCTCATTCCGCGTGCGGGATGGCTCGTACAATGCCACAGCCTACATCCAGAATCCCAATCGTGCTGCTGGCGTGCGCGCGGCATACTATCGCTTCGGTCTTTATGATGCGAATAATATTCTCGTCGCCGAGCGGGAAGGGGTTACGTTCATCATGCCGGGGGCTACAACACCGGTATTGGCATCCCGGATCGATGTGGGCAATCGCATCGCTTCGCGTACGTACTTTGAATTCACTGGTCCTCTCACATGGGAGCGCATGAAGAATAGCGCGCTTCCTCTTGTGGTCAACAACAAACAGATCGCAGATACCAGTACGGTACCGCGCCTTACTGCGACGGTGCAAAACAGTTCTGTCGCGGATATTGTAAATCCGTCGTTCGTTGCGGTCGTCTTCGACCCTGCAGGTAATGCGTTTGCCGCTTCCGGAACTACACTCGACCGGCTCGATGCAGACCAATCATCGCAAATCGTATTCACCTGGCCCGATCCGTTTGCCACGCAGGTCGGCCGCATCGATATCATTCCGATCGTGGTGCCATCGGAGGCACCTGCGCTTACGCAGTAAGTCTATGATCTCACGGCTTAAACGGGCCGCCGAAAATCAGACCCAACTCTTTTCTCACATTGATTGGTTCCTTCTTGCCGCCGCGCTCGCCATCTCACTTTTGGGATTGGTGACAATGCGTTCATTCTCCGCAGAGAACTCATTTTTCGACAAGCAGATCATCTGGATCTGTATCGCGATCGTGGCCTTTTTCGTGACGAGTATTCCCGCATACGGTTTTTTGCGGCGCCCGCAGGTCATCGCGGGATCTCTTGTTATCATTGTATTCCTTCTCGGCCTCGTCTTTCTCTTCGGCTCGATAGTCAAAGGCGCTCAAAACCGCTTCAATTTTGGGTTTTTTGCGGTACAACCCTCAGACCCGGCCAAGCTTCTTCTGGTGATGGTACTGGCGAAATACTTCGCGCGCCGCCACGTCGAGATCGCACACATCCGGCACATTTTCGTCTCCGGTGCCTATGCTTTTGCACTTTTTGTTCTCGTTTTTTTCCAACCCGATTTTGGCTCTTCTATCATCATCGCAAGCATCTGGCTCGGCATGGTATTGGTGGCGGGTATTTCGTGGAAACATCTCGTCGTGCTCGCGATCTCGGCGCTCATCGTCGTGACCGGCTTGTGGCACTACGGGCTTCATCCATATCAAAAACAACGCATTCTCACCTTTCTTCATCCTCTTACCGATATCCGGGGAAGTGGCTACAATGCGTATCAATCGACCGTTGCTGTCGGCTCTGGGGAATTATTGGGAAAAGGGATTGGCTATGGCACCCAATCAAAACTGCAATTTCTGCCGGAATACCAAACCGACTTTATTTTCGCCGCGTACGCGGAAGAGTGGGGATTCGTGGGCGTCATACTTCTCTTCGGGCTTTTTTCTGTGCTCATTATCCGCATTCTCGCCGCATCCCTCCATGCAGCGGACAATTTTGACATGCTCTTTGGGACCGGCATCGCGATCTATTTCACCGCGCAATTCGTGGTCCATGTCGGCATGAATATGGGGTTACTTCCCATCACCGGTACCACGCTGCCGTTTATGAGCTACGGCGGCTCTCACCTGCTCACCGAATACGTCGCCCTCGGCATTCTCATGGGCATGCGCCGTCACGCACGGCCCTCTATCCAAGCGCGGGATGAGACGGAAATCGTGGGAGCGCTCTAACGATAAAGTGCCGTCGTTTTTGGGATCATTTCCGAGAGAGGAAAGTGGTTTTGGGCAAGAAGTAGTTGGCCTTCTGATTTCTCGCCTATTGTTTTGATAATGGCTTCTGCAATCGCTTGTGGATCTGCCGATACGACGGCGCGCACACTTTTCGTGTGTTCGACGAATTCGGGGTTAACGATGTTGGTTGTAACGATCGGAAGCCCGGCCGCTGCGGCTTCGAGTAGGACATATGGCATACCTTCTTTTATTGAGGGGAGAAGGAAGACATCGAATGCTCTCAGATATTTTGACGCGTCGGGTATAAAACCGGCGAACGAAACGCGATCCGCGACCTCGAACTCTCGCGCGAGCGCCTGCAGGCGCTCGCGCCCTTCTCCATCGCCGATGATGCAATACGAGACATCAACGCGTTGTTCTTTGAGTATCGCGACCGCCTCGATCGCGTACCGGAGGCCCTTGTTGGGAGTTAATTCTGCGATGGTACCAATGCGCGGGGCCGTCGTTGAAAGCGAGAAAAATGCGGATGCTTCATCACGTGGCAATAATTCCGGTGGCTGAATACCAATAGGAATGTAATGAATTTTCTCCCTCATCTTCTTCATGTGCCGCACCGGTACCTCGTCAGACTTTGAGACAACGATTACCGCATGGCTCAAGAGGACCGTGAACATACTTACGTAGTAAATGAACGCTCGCACGATTGCTCCGCGCTGTTCATTGAACGGCCAGCCATGGACGGTAAAAATTATTTTCGGTACTCCGGCGATGCGTGCGGCGATCGCGCCGAGCGCCGCTGCCTTTGAGCTATTGAGATGGACAACATCAGGCTTCTCGCGCCACAAACATATAAGAATCTGGAAAAAGCTCGAGATGTCCGAGACGATGGCAATATCGCGGCCAAGTGCGGGAATTTGATGTGCCCCAATTCCTTTCTCAGCGAGCATCGAAGTTAGTCGACCAGACTGTCCGAATGCCACGATCGGTTCAAAATCTGCTTGTGGCACATTGGTTGCGAGATCGTAGACGTAGCGCTGCGCCCCTCCCCACGTTGCTTTGGTAATCAGAAAAAGTATCTTCTTGCGCATCATATCGTTTTGAACGTTGTTTTATGCCACATTTCGTGTAATACTACCATTATCATGACGTTGGTGCCCAAGCGGGAATATGCCGTGCTTCTTGGGGGGGATATTCTCGTGTTCATTATCTCTTTGTGGGTGACGCTCGCTCTACGCTACTTTATGCCGCCGAGCATGGGAATCTTTCAACTTCACTTGGTACCATTCACATTTCTTTTCGCCGTGTGGGCCACGGTTTTTTTCCTTGCCGGTCTCTACGGGCGCCATACACGCCTCTTCCGCAGCCGTTTGGCCGGCACCATCCTGTATACCCAGATTATCAACGTAATGATCGCCGCGCTCTTCTTCTTTTTTCTTCCCTCATTTGGTCTGGCGCCAAAGACGATCCTCTTCCTGTACCTCGTTGTTTCGTTCGTACTCATATTCCTCTGGCGTGTCGGGCTCTATCCGCATCTGCGAAGCCGGCGTAGGCTCATGGGCGTCCTTATCGCATCCGGCCCGGATGCACGCGCTCTCGCGCAGGAAGTCGCCTCGGATGCGCGCTACCCGTTCGCATTCGAGTACGTCATCGACACGGCCCAAGCCCCCTCGCATGAAGTGATCCAGCAGGCGTGTCGTGTTGCCGAGGAGGACAACGTAACGTTTCTCGTCGTCGATCTCTCCGACAAAGCCGTTTCCGCAGCGCTTCCTATCATCTACGATGCTGCGTTCCATAAGCGCCGATTTGCACTTCTCGACGCGGCCGAACTCTATGAGGAAGTCTTCGACCGCGAGCCGTTGTCCTTCATCAGTTACGAGTGGGTGCTCGCGAGCGCGAGTGCTTCTCGCGCGTACGATGCTGTGAAGCGCGGGATCGATATTGTCTGCGCGCTTATGGGGGCCATCATTTCTCTCCTCCTGTATCCCTTTATCATGCTCGCGATAAAGCTCGACGATGGGGGCGCTATCTTTATCGCCCAGGCACGTGTGGGCAGGTTCCAGAAGCCCATCCGCATCATCAAATTCCGAAGTATGAGCGGGAATGATGAAGGTGATTATGGTGAGCATGGGAAAACCAGACTGCACGTCACACGTGTTGGGAAATGGTTGCGATTGCTTCGATTCGACGAACTTCCACAATTGTGGAATGTCGTGCGCGGTGATCTTTCACTCGTAGGGCCGCGCCCCGAATTACCGAAGCTTGCCGCGGAGTACAATGCCCGCATTCCGTACTACAACGCCCGCTACCTCGTGGCGCCGGGGCTTACCGGCTGGGCGCAGGTGCGGCACGATCGTGACCCGCATCATGGCGCCGATATTGCCGAGACGAAGACCAAACTCGCATACGATCTCTTCTACCTCGCCCATCGCTCGCTTTTGCTTGATCTTTTTATTATGCTTCAAACGGTGCGCATCATCCTGACCGCACGGGGATCGTAATTTGTATGACTCAAAAATTTGTTGTAACAGGCGGGGCGGGATTTATCGGCTCTCACATTGTGGATGCGCTTGTTGCACGCGGCAATGATGTGCACGTGATCGACAATTATACGGGCGGCAAATTTGAGGAGCGATTCAACGCGAAGGCGGTGTACCACGAGGTAGACATGCGCTTGACGGATGAGATCCAAAAGATCGTGCGAGGAGCAGATGTTGTTTTTCATACAGCAGCCGTCCCGCGCGTGCCATATTCCATCGAACATCCGGTCGAAACGACAGACGTGAATATTACAGGTACGGTCTCTGTGTTGACCGCGGCCGCGAATGCAAAAGTCCGTCGGGTAATCTACTCTTCTTCCGGCTCGGCGTATGGAAATCAAACAATTCTTCCGCTTGGAGAAACACTTCCCGCCAATCCAGTAAATCCGTACGGTTTGCAGAAATATGTCGGGGAGTTGTTCGCTGCACTGTGGCCGAGCATCTACGGTATTGAGACAGTGAGCCTGCGCTACTTCAACGTGTATGGCCCGGGTCTCGACCCGAATGGCCCGTATGCGCTTGCGATAGGGAAATTTCTCTTGGCGCGGAAGGATAACACGCCGATAACGATATTCGGCGACGGAACGGTGACCCGCGACTTCACGCATGTTTCGGATGTCGTACGCGCCAACCTTCTTGCAGCAGAGAGCAAGAAAGTAGGGAAGGGAGAGGTCATTAATGTCGGTGCTGGGCGCAACGTCTCGATCAAGGCGCTCGCCGACATGTTTGGCGGTGAGATCCGGTATGGCCCTGCGCGGATAGAGGCGCACGATTCGCTGGCAGACAATCGCAAAGCAAAAGAATTACTTGGTTGGGAGCCGACTATTACACTTGAGGATGGTATCGCGGAATTAAAAAAAGAAATGGGCATTACATGATTGTTGACGGAAAGGCGATAGCGGAGAGTATCTATACGGAGCTTAAGCCGAAGTTCGAAGCGCTCGGGCGGAAACCCCGGCTTGGGATCCTCGTCGTCGGCGGCCACGCGGTAATCGAATCGTTCGTTGGCATCAAAACGCGCAGCGCCGAAGCGCTCGGCATCGAAATGGTGCGCGTCAATGTTTCTGATAAAAGCGATATGGGCAAGATCGAACAAGCGGCACAGCGGCTTGTCGATACGACCGATGCCGTCGTCATCCAGCTTCCGCTGCCACCAGGTATTGATGTAAATCAGATCCTTGCCGCCGTGCCTCGTGAAAAAGATGTAGATGCGCTGAATCCGAATGTGCCTGAAGAAGAGCGCCTCGTGCACGCGCCGGTGGCGCTCGCCGTCGTTGAGATACTCCGTAGGAACAACGTAGAAATAGCTGGCGCGCGGACAGTCGTCGTCGGCCAGGGAAGGCTCGTGGGGAAGCCCGCAATGTGGCTTCTCAAAAGCCTCGGCGCGAACGTATCGGTGTTCTCGCTCGACGAAGGTTCTATCGATGACCTCAAAGATGCAGATATTGTTATCCTCGGCGCAGGTAATCCGGGATTCATAAAGCCCGAGCATATCAAAGAGGGTGTTGCCCTTATTGATGCAGGTACCAGCGAACTCAACAAAAAAATCCAAGGCGACGCCGACCCGGCGTGTGCCGAAGTCGCTTCCGTCTTCACCCCCGTCCCCGGTGGCGTCGGCCCCGTTGCCGTAGCGATGATTTTTCGCAACCTACTCGAACTCATCCAGTAAGATGATACAATTTGTTGTATGAGTTCGGAGGGTTCGGACTTTTTAAGGAAGTTAAAACAAATGGTTCCCGGAACCGAAGCCAACAAGAAAGCGAATGCCGTTGGTAGTCTTTACTTACAGCATCGGCATGAGAAGGACGTAGCGGACATGGAGCAGCTCGTCGTCCCGCTCCAGCGAAAACAGAACGAGATTTTCGACTCGAACAAAAAAAGGATTTTCGCCAACATTGCGGAACTAGATAGCAAAGGAGCGATTGAATTGGATCTGCGTAAAATGTTGCCCGAATATAATCTTTTTTGGAAAGAAGAAGCTCACCTGGTTGATGATATTGAGTTTCATCTCGCTGCGTCAGGTGCCGAATGGTTTTCACGCAATGCGGGAACAAGTTTTCAAACGGAGTTTCAGTACTATGGGAACGGCGTTGTGCGCTGGTTACGCGGCGCGCCCGGCGTCGAAAGGGGACTATGGGGTGTGAACGAATGAAGTGTTTGAAATGGAGGAGCTCTCAGATCAATGGCTGTTGCGTGGCTCAATTCCAAGGGTATACTGCTCGCCATGTGGCAAAAACGGGCTATTGCGCTGCTTATCTTAGCAGTAGGAGTCGGCATCGGCTGGTATGTTTACAGTTCGCAACAGGAAGGATCGCGGCCTTTTAAATTGGGCCTCGATCTTTCTGGTGGTACCCAGCTCGTGTATCGCGCGAATCTCGACGCGATCAAGGGGAGCGACGTCGCGGATTCGATGGCATCTCTGCGCGATACCATCGAGCGGCGCGTGAATCTCTTCGGCGTATCCGAGCCCATCGTGCAGACGGAGCATGCAGGTACTTTGGCAGGAACTCCGGAGGAGCGTTTAATCGTGGAGTTACCGGGAGTGACCGATACACAAAAGGCGATCGAGCTCATCGGGCAAACTCCTGTCTTGGAATTTCGGATGCTCAAAGTTGGCGTGGACCAATCAAACATCGCATCGTCAACCGTCAATGAACTTTTCGAACCTGCGGCCATCACTGGCAAGGATCTCAAGAGCGCCGAACTGCAATTTCAGGGGGGGGCGGGTAGCTTGAACGAAGCGGTTGTCGTCCTTCACTTCAATTCAGAAGGCGCAAAAATATTCGCGGATCTGACCAAGAACAATATTGATCGCTCGTTCGGTATGTTTCTTGACGGTTCTCCAATCTCCGTCCCGGTAATCCGCGAAGCTATTCCCGACGGTACCGCGGTCATCTCGGGTGGCTTCACGCCAGAGGGGGCAAAAGAGCTGGCACGCAATCTGAACTACGGCGCACTGCCCGTCCCAATAGAGCTCATTTCCACACAGACCGTTTCCGGCACCCTCGGTGAAAAGGCGGTACAAGATGGCATCATGGCGGGGATCTGGGGTGTGGGCGCGGTCGTAATTTTCATGCTCCTGTGGTACCGCTTGCCGGGGCTTCTTGCGGCAGTCGCGCTCATGCTCTACATTGCCGTGATCCTTGCACTTTTCAAACTCATTCCGGTCACGCTCACGGCAGCGGGCATCGCCGCGTTCATTCTCTCGATCGGTATGGCGGTGGATGCCAACATTCTCATCTTCGAGCGCACGAAAGAAGAGCTCGAAAAAGGAACGGGCACAGCTGACGCTATTCGCGAAGGATTCCACCGCGCGTGGCCGTCGATTCGCGACAGCAATATTTCATCGATGATAACAGCGATTATTCTCTTCTGGTTCGGCACATCGCTTATCAAGGGCTTCGCGCTCGTCTTCGGGCTCGGTGTCTTGGTCTCAATGTTGACCGCAATCTCCGTCTCTCGCACGTTCCTCTTTGCGCTCGGTATCGATGCGAGAACGGGCTTTTCGCGATTCCTTTTCGGTAGCGGCGTCAAATCATAAATATGTTCATCATCACACACAGAAATATATTCTTCTGCGTTACTGCCGCGATTACAGCGCTCGGTATTGTTTCCGTAGTCGTGTTCGGGTTGAAGCCGAGCCTTGAATTTACAGGTGGAACCCTTGTGCAAGTCAGCTACCCCCAAGAGCGACCGGCGCCGCAGCGTATGGAGGAGGCGCTGAGCGGAGTGGGCATTCACGGCTATTCAATTCGCGAAGCAGGACAGAAAGATTACATCATACGCGCACCCAACCTTAGCGAATTGCAGCGCTCCAGTATTGCAGAGGTCGTGTCAGGTGGCGAAGAGTATCGGGGAGAGATCACGCAGCTTACCGAAGTTGGACCAACCATCGGGCTTGAATTGCGCAACAAATCACTCATCGCGCTCGGGCTTGTATTACTCTGCATCCTCCTTTTTATCGCATTCGCCTTTCGCAAAGTCTCGAAGCCCATCTCGTCATGGATATATGGGCTTATTGCACTCGTCACCTTGATACACGACATTATCGTGCCTGTCGGATTTTTCGCGCTTCTCGGGTATCTCACGGGGGCCCAGATAGACACCCTCTTCGTGACGGCCATTCTTACCATTCTCGGCTTCTCCATCCACGACACCATCGTCGTGTTCGACCGTACGCGCGAGAACTTGCGCGTCAATCATGAGCGCAACAAGAAAGAGGACTTTGCGGATACGGCAGGGAGGAGCCTCGGACAAACCTTCGTGCGTTCCGTCAACACCTCGCTCACTGTACTCATCACGCTCCTCGTCCTCTTCTTCATCGGTCCGGCTTCTACAAAAGATTTCGCGCTCACACTCCTGGTCGGTATCATTGCGGGTACCTATTCCTCCATATTCTTGGCCACGCCCCTCTTGGTTCTTGTCGAACAATACCGTAGGAAGCGGAAGTAGCTTTTGGCCTGCCCCGTAGCCAAGTCCGAAGGGCTTGTGGTACCGGGGTAGAGGTCGGGCGTTGGAGGCGAAAAAAGTGATATCCTGCTTTGTATGGAGCTGAAAACGGTCGGCATCATAGGATACGGCGCTTTCGGCGCGCTCGCCCATACCCTCATCAAACGTTTCGCGCCATCGGTTACTGTACGCGTACACTCGGAACATCATCCGTCTGATGGCAAACAGTTTTTCTCACTTGAGGAAACTGCGCAAAGCGACGCGGTTGTGTTTGCCGTTCCGATACATGCGTATGAAGAAGCATTGCGTGAGATAGTGCCGCTGATGCGGCAAGATTCCGTCATCGTCGACGTTGCGACCGTAAAGGTTCACACCGTGCAGATGCTGAAGCAGTATGCGCGGGGCAGGCGCTACATCGCGACGCACCCGGTCTGGGGCCCCGAGAGCTACGAGAAGTGCGCAGGCGATATCCGCGGGTTCCGTATCGTTATGACAGATGGCACACTGAGCATCGAGGAGTACAACGCGCTCACAGCATTTTTGCGCGGACTCGGATTCGATGTCGTCGAAATGTCAGCCGAGAGCCACGATAAGTACATTGCTGAAACCCTATTTCTTACCCACTTCATCGCGCAAATCTTTGCGCGAGCCGGCATTAAGCGCACAAAAGTGGATACGGTCTCGTTTGCCAGTCTCATGAATGCCATAGAAGGTGTACAACACGATCAGGAACTTTTCAAAGACGTGTATAAGTATAATCCGTACTGTAAGGAAGTTTTGAAGCGCTTCGGAATTGGGGAATCTGAAGTGCAAAAACTTCTGCTATGAGAATCGGTATTTCAGGAGCCAAGGGTAGCTTCTCGGAAGAGGCTGCGCGAAAATACGCAAGCAAGAATGGGCTTGAAGGATATACGTTGGACTATCTCATTTCGGTCGAGAACGTGTTGACTGCCCTCGAGAAGGGGACGATCGACCTCGGGATCTTTCCGATAGAGAATCTGACCGGCGGCGCAGTTGCAGAAACAGTCGTGGCAATGCAAAAGCACAAATTTCAGAAAAAAAATACGTTCACCATCGATATACGTCAGAACCTTCTTGCCCTCAAAACGACGAAGCGGGAGGAAATTATTACGATCACTTCGCATGAGCAAGCGCTGAAGCAATGCGGTGCCTATCTGAAGGCGAAATGGCCAAACGCAAAACTTCAGGAATACGAGGATACTGCTAAGGCTGCAGAAGATCTCGCGGCAGGGAAGTTGCCGCCATCGACCGCCGTCATCGCCTCGCGTACCGCAGCTGAAGTTTACGGCCTCCAAATTCTTGAGGAATCGATACAGGATCAAAAAGAAAATCTCACGAGCTTTATTGCTGCGACAAAGTAGTCTTTATTTTTTCTCGAGAGTCTCGGAGTGATCGAGAATTACTTCAAAGATTTTTCGCGCCGCTTCTTCGGATATACCCAGATCTTTGGCGACTGCGATTCTTGAACTCATCACCTCATTTCTTCGTTTCTCGTCACGCACTTCAAGGCCTTTTTCTTGCTTAAGTTTTCCGATCTCAACGACGGATTTAAGGCGCTCTGCAAGCGCCAGAAGAAGTTCTTTATCTGCCGCATCGATCTCGGCGCGCAATCTCTCCAGCTCGCTTGACCCCGTTAGAGAACTACCTTTCGGGGGTGTGGTTGAGGAATCATCATTCTCTAACGGGGTTGACATAGAGCCCATCATACACTACAATACCCCTTAGTTAAAGCCTTTGATTCGGGGGATGGGCCCGAATCGTCTATGGACAAGGCGATCTCTGCATGAGTGGAGATCCGGATTCCTCCGTAAAAAGGATAACTGATATCTTACGAGAGCCAGTGAGTTATAAATTAAGGTGGTATCGCGGAAACCCGCCCTTATTGCACAAGGTATGATTGTGCAGTGAGGGCGGCTTTCATTTTGCGATGAGCAAAATGATGTCGCGACGAGCACGATGCGACATAAACTAATCTATGCAATTACCGAAAATAAAAATAGGGCAGAAGCCCACCTACATCAAAATCGCGGAGGATGTGGACTTTTTCGGGTTGTTCCAAAAGATCGAACGGGAGTTTGAGACCTGTTTTGTTTTCGAATCTCTCGGTGAAGAAGGGAAATTTTCCCGCTATTCGATCATTGGGTTTGATCCTACGCATCTTATTTCTGCACGCGGCGACGACCTCATTGTCGATGGCCAGAGCTTCGCGGTGGAAAATCCCTATGGCGCACTGCGCAAAATGATGCCACCTCGCGCGATAGGGAAAGAGTATGCGGGTGGCCTTGTGGGATACCTCGGATACGATGCCGTGCGGTATTTCGAGCCGTCGCTCCACATTAAAACACACGAGCACTTTCCGGCGTTCATGTTTGGTGTCTATACCGACGGCCTCGTTCTCGACAAGCTCACCAACGAGCTCTTCTACTTTTACTGCGATACCGATAAGAGCGAGCTTTTGAGGAAAATCATGCACACAACCTACACGAAAGAGCCGCTTACGGTAACGTACATAAAAGACGGCATGAGCAAGAAAGAACACGCGACCGCTGTCGAGAGTGTGAAAGAGCTCATCAGAGCAGGCAATACGTTCCAGTGTGAGGTCGGGTTCAAGACGGAATACAAAGTTTCTGGCGATACGCTGCAAATATATGAGAAGTTGCGCACCGTGAATCCGTCACCCTTTATGTACTATCTCAAATTTGGCACAAAAAAGGTGATAGGGGCCTCTCCCGAACTTTTGTTCAGCATTCGCGACGGTGAAATGACGACGCGGCCGCTTGCCGGTACCATCAGGAGAGGAAAAGACGACGCAGAAGACCAGCAGCTTGCGCGCGAACTGGTGAACGACCCGAAGGAGCGTGCGGAGCACACCATGCTCGTCGATCTCCACCGCAACGACATTGGACGCGTCGCGCAATTCGGTACGGTCAAGGTCCGCGATCTGATGAATATAAAGAAATTCAGCCACGTCCAGCATATTTCGAGCGAGGTCGTGGGGCTTATTCGCCCCGAAGAAGATATGTTCTCGGGTCTTGCGGCGAACTTCCCCGCAGGTACCGTTTCCGGCGCGCCGAAGATCGAAACGATAAAGATCATCGACCGTAACGAGCCCGGGCCCAGGGGTCCGTATGGCGGCGGGGTGGGGCACTTCGGTTTCAATGGCGATTGTACGTTCGCTCTCGCGATACGGTCCCTATTCATTTCTGATACGCAAGCCTTTGCGCAGACCTCCGGCGGCATTGTCTACGATTCACAGCCGGAAAAGGAATACGAGGAAGTTACCAACAAGCTCGCTGCTATGAAGAAAGTACTTGATGTATGAAAGTCCTGATCCTCGACAATTACGATTCTTTCACGTTCAATCTCTACCAGTATATAGGGGAGATCTTGACCGCCGGAGGTCAGACCTTTACGCTCGATGTGGTGCGCAATGATGCGATTTCGATCGATGAGATCAGGAAGCGCACGTACGACAGGATCGTGATTTCTCCAGGGCCCGGTGAACCTTCCGACAGAGCGTATTTTGGCGTGTGTGCGGACGTCTTGACCATTATTGGCAGGCAGACCCCCGTTCTTGCGGTATGCTTGGGGTTACAGGGTATGGCGCACTATTTTGGCGGAAAAGTCGTCCGTGCGGAGCTTCCGATGCATGGTAAAGCAAGCACCGTAACGCATGACGGAAAAGGGGTTTTTGAGGGCTTGCCACAGAATCTCAGCGTCATGCGATATCACTCGCTCATCGCGGAAAAGGAATCACTTCCCGCATGTCTTTCCATCACGGCCACATCCAATGACACCCAGGAGATCATGGGCTTGCGGCATACCGAATATCCCATAGAAGGCATCCAGTTCCATCCGGAATCGTTTGCTACGGAGGGCGGAAAGGAGCTCCTGAAAAATTTTCTTCACGTATGAATTCCGTCGAACTTCTTAACGCATTGATCGAGGGGAAAGACCTGAACGCGTCAGACACGCAGGAGTTTTTTAATGCGGTCGTGCGCGGGGAGATCCCTCCCGCGCAGATCGCCGGCATCCTCGTGGCGCTTCGCATCAAAGGGGAGAGTGTTGAAGAGATTGAAGGCTTGGTGCGGGCGATGCGTTCCCACATGGTGAAGGTGGATGCCCCCGGTGCGATCGATATCGTTGGCACGGGCGGCGGGGAAGTCGATCCGTTCAATATCTCAACTGCGGCGGCCCTTATCGCCACTGGTGCAGGGGCTAAGCTTGCAAAGCACGGCAATCGGGCGGCGTCAAGCAAGTGCGGTAGCGCTGATGTGCTGGAAGCACTCGGTGTGAATATTCAAGTCTCTGCTGAGCAAGCGTCGAATGTTTTCAAGAACGCGGGGATCGTTTTTCTATTCGCTCCTACGTACCACCCGGCGACGAAAAACGTGGTTGTCGTACGTAAGGAGTTAAAGATCCGCACCATCTTCAATGTGCTTGGACCGTTCGCGAACCCCGCGGGAGCGAGGCGTCAGCTCGTCGGCGTTCCAAATCCAGATGTTGCGAAAAAGATGATGGAAGTGGCGAAGAATCTCGACTACGAGCGCCTCATCATCGTTACGTCAGGGGGAATGGATGAGATAAGTATTGTCGGGAAAACACAGGCACTGGAACTCTCGGAAGGAAAGATGCGCGAATTCGAGATAGATCCGAGCACGTTCGGTTTCAGCGGAAAGAAAGAAGATCTCGCCAGCGGCGATGCACAGACGAATGCAGCGACCATTCGCGACATTCTCAAAGGAGAAAAAGGTCCCAAGCGCGATGTTGTGGTATTGAACGCTGCATACGGTCTCTATGTGGCCGGGGTAGCCAAGACACCCGAGGAGGGAATAAAAGAGGCTGAAGAATCAATCGACAGCGGCAAGGCGGCGGCGGCGCTCGAAGCCCTGATACGCGAAACGCAGAAGTACAAACCCGTATGAAAGTCCTAAAAGTCATTCCCATTAAAAAACCTCTTGACGCCGAAGTAGCCATTCCCGGTTCTAAAAGTTACACCAACAGAGCGCTCCTCATGGCCGCACTTTCGGGAAATACAGTGCGCATCAAAAATCCACTCATAAGTGAAGACACTGAGGCGATGATCGGCTGCCTGCGCGAGCTCGGTATTGCCTGTACGCTCGAAGACGGGCTCGTTACCGTTGCGGGCGGCATCGATTTGGTCAGTGACCGCGAATACAATCTCGATGCGAATCTCTCTGGGACCACGATCAGATTTATCTCGGCACTCTCGGCTCTAGTTCCCGGGACAAAGACCATTCATGGTAAGCCTCGTCTCAATGAGCGCCCGATCTACGATCTTGTAGATGCATTGCGGCAGCTCGGAGCCTCGATCGAGTACCTTGACCGGGAAGGCTACCCGCCTATTCGTATCTCGTCTTCGGAGCTTTCTGCGGGAGTAGTCAAAATGAAAGGAGAAGTAAGTAGTCAATTCCTGTCGGCACTTCTTATGGTGGCGCCCCGCATCGGCGACGTTGAAATACATATTGAGGGTGAACAGATATCAAAACCCTATGTAGACATGACCATCGACGCTATGAAGCAATGTGGTGTTACCGTTGTCAACGATCAGTATGCGAAATATCGAATTACGGCAGGAGCAAAATACAAAATGACCGAGTACGTGGTAGAGGGTGATGTTTCAAGCGCGTCCTACTTTGCAGCTATCGCGGCTTTGACCGGATCGCGTATTACGCTCAAGAATATGAATCCGCAGTCAGTACAGGCGGATATGGGATTTCTTACCATCCTCGCCGGTATGGGGAACGAGATCACGAATGGGGAGAATGAGATAACGATACAGGGCCGTGGCGTAAGGGCGGTTGATGTCGACATGCGGGGTTGTCCCGATCAGGTACAGACGCTCGCCGTTCTCTCCGCATTCGTGTCGGGCATTACGTCGATCTCCGGCGTGCGTTCGCTACGAGTAAAAGAGACGGAACGTGTCGCGGCGCTTGAGCGGGAACTTGCGAAGATGGGCGTACAGGCAGAATCGACCCCCGACACGCTCACCATCCATGGGCGTGCGCCGAGGCCCGCGGTGATCGACACCTACTGGGATCATCGGATGGCGATGGCGTTTACGGTTGCGGGGACGAAACTGGAGGGCATGGAGATCAGGAATCCGGACGTCGTCGGGAAGACGTTCCCCGACTTTTGGGAGAAACTCAATTCGATCGGCATCAAGACGGAAATTTCCGAGCGGGAACCAAATATTGTGCTAATAGGGATGCGCGGAAGCGGGAAGACAACGATCGCAAAAATGCTTTCCACCCGTCTGCAGCGCACCAGCATCGAGATAGACGACGAAGTCGTAAAGAAAACAGGAATGAGCATCGCCGATATCTTTGCGCATCACGGAGCGGAATATTTCAGGAACAAGGAGTCCGAAGTAGTGGATGAAATGCTGGCAAAAGAGAATACCATCATCTCTACCGGAGGCGGGACCATATTGCGACCCCACAACATCGAACAGCTCAAATACAACGCCATCTGTTTCTGGCTGCGGGCTCCCGTCGAAGCCCTGGTAGAGAGAATGGAGAGTGATCCCTCATCGTCGCAGCAGCGGCCCACTCTCACGGACAAGGAGACACCCGAGGAAGAAACTGCGGAAGTATTGCGACAGCGGGAGGCGTTGTATCAAAAAGCCGCGGATGAGGTCGTGGATACCCAGAATAAGAACCCGGGGGGGATCGTCGAAGAGGTATTACTCAAATTGAAAGCGCGCGGAATTAACGTACAATAAAGTGATTATGGCAGGGAACAGCTTCGGACAATTATTTCGGATAACGACCTTCGGCGAATCGCACGGCGGTGCTGTCGGCGTTGTGCTCGATGGTTGCCCGCCGGGTATTGAGATTACCGAGGAAGAGATCCAGAAGCAACTCGACCGGCGTCGACCCGGACAGAGCAAAATAACGACGCCGCGCAAGGAGGCCGACCGCATCAAGATACTTTCGGGATACTTCGAGGGCAAAACGACCGGTACGCCGATGCTCCTCATCGCTTACAACGAAGAATACGAATCCGACGATTACCTCGAGCTCAAAGAGGCCTACCGGCCCTCACATGCCGACTTTACGTATGAGGCCAAGTACGGTTTCCGCGATTGGCGGGGAAGTGGTCGCGCTTCTGCGCGCGAGACCCTCGCGCGCGTCGCCGCCGCCGCAGTCGCCCAAAAATACCTAAAGGAGAAACTCGGTATCGAGATCTTGAGCTATGTCGATCAAGTCGGTGATATTAAAGCCGACATTGATTTTAATACTGTGACACCAGAACAGATAGAATCCAATATCATCCGCTGTCCGGATCAGAGTGCAGCGGAGAAAATGATAGCCCTCGTCGAGAAGGTGAAAGCCGAGGGGGATTCCATCGGCGGCGTTATTCAGGGTGTCATCCGCAACGTCCCTGCAGGCCTCGGTGAGCCGGTCTTCGACAAAATTCCCGCCGATCTTGCAAAAGCGATGATGAGTATCAATGCGGTGAAGGGATTCGAGATCGGTTCGGGCTTCGCGGGCGTGTCGCAACGGGGAAGCGAACACAACGACCCCTTTGAGATACGCGATGGGGAGATCCGCACCAAGACCAACAACGCCGGAGGCACATACGGCGGTATTTCTAGCGGCGAAACTATCCACTTCCGCGTCGCGTTCAAGCCGGTTTCAACGATTAAAAAAGAGCAAGATACGGTGAATCGTAAGAAAGAGGCCGTCAAACTCTCTGCGGCGGGCCGTCACGACCCATGCGTCCTCCCCCGCGCCGTCCCGATTGTGGACGCGATGAGTGCTCTGGTAATCATGGATCACTATCTCCGCAACAAAGCACAGAACGGTTGACCAGCGTCGCCTTCAGAAACCGAGCAGGAGCTTGAGACCCAAGATGCCGCCCACGATGACAAAGAGTGTTTTGATGAATTTGTTGCCCTTGTAGCGTGCATAGCGTGAGCCGATGTACGCGCCGACCATAGAACCTAAAATCGCTAAGATTGCGAGCTGTATATCGAAGTATCCTTTGCTGATGAGGAACGCTGCGCTGAAAATTGACCACGGAAGTACGATAAGGTAGTAATGGCCAAGTCCGTCAATAAAATCAAAACCTCGTGTGTAAAAAGTGAGTATCGAAAGAGCGATTGCATTACCGACCCCAAGAATCAGTTCGTAGAATCCCATCACAAGCGCAAAAGGATACGCGTATATCCCGCGTGACTTCGAATATTCTCTTTTTTCCTGAAGCCCTATATCTTTATTGAAATAGAGATACACGACGAACAAGAGAATTATCACACCAATGCAGATTTGGTATATACGTGGTTGCACGGTGAGTATCGCAGCTATACCCAGATAACATCCGATGAGACCGATACCGCTAAAAAGAAGGACGAACATCCAATCCACCTTCCGCCCCTTAAGATAATTGTAAGCAGCGGGCATTGTCCAGAATACGTTTGTCGTAAAAGCCGTGGAAATAATTATGGGGATGGGAATACCAAGCGATATGAAAACGGGGTACATAATTATCTCCAGCCCACCGCCCGACATTGTGCCCAATACCGTGGCAGCGATAGCCGTGAAGAATACGGCTACCATGCCCAAGGCATCCAACTCCATCGCTCAATGATATCAGAGGAAACAATACCCATATCATCCTAGCTCACGCGGCCACGTGAGCTAGGATGATATCTACTATTCGCTCCTTTCTTTTTTACTCCGTTTGGATTATTTCTCGAATTGTTTTTTCAACGGTCCCAATCCCCGAAGCCTTGATCGCATCCACAAATACACTGCCGGCGATGACGATGTCGGCTATTTTTGCGAGCGACTGGACGTCCTCTTTTGATTTCACGCCGAAACCGACGGCAAGGGGAAGATTGAAGACGCGTTTGGCGAGGGTGGCAAAGTCTGCGAGATCTTTGGCAAATTTGCTGGTGGCACCCGTGATACCTTGTCGCGAGGTGCAATAGACAAAGCCGAGCAAGTCTTTTCCTCCAGAGGAGGATCCGCCTCCGGCGGAGGCGAGTTGTTTCAGTCGCTCTTCCGGTACTCCCGGCGAGACGACGGGGATGAAACAAATATTGTTTTCTTTACACGCAGCGATGAGCGCCTGACCTTCTTCGGTATCAAATGGGCAATCGGGGACGATAAGCGCGCTCGCTCCAGCATCAGCGATTGTTTTTACGAATTTCGGAATACCGTATCTGAAAACCGGGTTGGTATAACTCATCACCGCAACGGGTTTTCCGAACGCGGCGACTTTTTTAAGGAGTTCGAGCGATTTGGCGACCGTCGCACCTGCTTTTAGGGCGTCTTCGCTTGCAACAGCAATTGTCGGGCCGTCGGCCATGGGGTCCGAGAAGGGGATCTGCAGTTCGATAATATCCGCGCCGCCTTTCACCAGTGCCTGCGCAACTTGTTCAGACTCACTGTCGCTTCGATATCCAGCGATCATGTGTGCCATAAAAAAGGGCTTGCCACTTTTTACCCTGAGCAAAGTTGAAGGGTCTCCAAGCAGTGTCTGCAACTTATTCATACCGGCCATACTCGTCTTTGAGAAACTCTCGGAAACTTTCGTCCTTGAAAGCACGCGCAAAGTTGAAGAGATCTTTGTCGCCGCGTCCGGAAAGCGTCGCGACGATGATGGAATCTTTCGGCATTTTCGGAGCGATTTTTTGCACGTGCGCTAGTGCATGCGCACTTTCAAGTGCGGAAATGACGCCTTCGAGCTTTGCAAAAAAGTCGACCGCGGCGACAGCTTCATCATCAGTCGCGTACGTGAGCTCGACTCGCCCTTCGGCATGTAGATTGGCAAGTTCCGGCCCGATTCCCGGATAATCAAGCCCAGCAGAGATCGAATGCGTAGGCGCTATCTGTCCGTCTTCTGTTTGCAGAAAGAGTGATTTATAACCTTGGAAAATGCCTTCCGCGCCGCTAAGCACACGTGAAGCGTGTTCACCAAGCTTTTTGCCCCGCCCTCCTGCCTCCACTCCGATGAGTTGAACACTTTTTTCATGTATAAAATCGTCGAAACTTCCCATCGCATTAGAGCCGCCCCCGACACAGGCAACAACTACGTCCGGCGGTTTTCCTTCACGCTCTTGCAGCTGCGCACGTATCTCGCGCGAGATCACCGACTGGAAATAACGGTTCATCGACGGATAGGGTTTTGGTCCGACGACACTGCCGATGACAAAGTATGCTTCGTCTAAGTTCTCCATCCAGAATTTGAGCGCCTCATTCACCGCGTCTTTGAGGGTTTTTGTCCCGTATTCTACTGGCACTACGGTTGCGCCGAGCCTCTCCATCAAGAAGACATTCGGACGCTGGCGCTCCATATCGATGCGGCCCATAAAGATCTTGCAGGAAAAACCGAGCTTCGCAGCCACCGTTGCGGTGGCAACACCGTGCTGTCCGGCACCGGTATCGGCGATAAGCATTTTCTTACCGAGTCTTTTTGCGATGAGCGCCTGTCCGAGGCAGTGGGTGATCTTGTGCGCGCCCGTGTGGTTTGCGCCCTCGTTCTTGAGGTAGATTTTCGCGCCCCCGAGCTCCTCGGTCGCGCGCGCGGCGAAGATAAGCGGCGTCGGGCGGCCCGAATAGTTCTTCAGTAAGTTCTCGAATTCGCTTTTGAACGCAGTGTCTTTCTTAGCGTTCTCAAATTCAGCGTCGAGTTTCTGCAGTGTCTCCCAGAGCATTTCGGGTACGTACGCTCCCCCGTATGTATGTTTTTCACTCATAGCATTGCTTGTTTCAATTCATGTATTTTTGCAAGGGGATCGGATGATTTCAAGATGGAGGTTCCTACAAGAATACCCCGCGCCCCGGCTTTGCGCACTCTCCGCACATCCTCGGCGTTCTCGATGCCCGACTCGCTTATCATCGGTATTTTTTTTGGAATGAGGTGGGTGAGCGTCTCGGTGACAGCCAAGTCAACTTGGAGCGTCTGCAAATCTCGGTTGTTGATCCCGATCACTTCCGAGCCGGCCGCAAGAGCTTTCGCGACTTCGATCTGATTGTGCACCTCAACAAGACTGTTCATGTGGAGCTTTTTTCCTAGGTCGATGAGATGTATAAGCTCGTCTACCTTCAATATGTTTGCAATAAGAAGAAATGCATCGGCTCCACTAAGGAGCGTCTCGTACACCTGATATTCGTCAACAATAAAATCCTTACGCAATATTGCCTGCGGCACTCGCGCTTTGACTCGTTTGAGCAATTCGATGTCGCCGCCAAAATATGGCTTGTCGGTCAGGACCGAAATCACATCCGCCGAGCTTTTTGCGTAGAGGTCGGCAATATCAAGCGGAGGCTCCGTAATGAGCATACCCTCCGACGGGGATTTGGGTTTTATCTCGGCGATAAGGACACTCCCGCGATCAAAGAGCTTTCTGAATGATCGTCGTTCAGTTTTGAAGCTTTCGGCCTCCTTTTGCAGCACCTCAAGCGGTCGAGCCGCCTTGATGGCTTCGATTTCAAGGCGCTTTTTTGCCACTATTTCATCCAAAATAGTCATATCCGTAGTATACTCGCCACATGACCAGAGTGAAAATCTGCGGCATCAAGAGCGCCGAAGACGCACAAGCCGTAGCAGCGTTTGGCGCCGATGAGCTTGGATTCCACGTCAAATTGAACGGCGGGCGCTCGCCACTCGAAGCGGATGTGGCAAAAGCACTGGTCGGTGCACTTCCAAAGAGTTCGGCGGGTGTTGTTGTGACAAGTCTCACCGATGCGAAAGAATTGATCGAAATTGCGCAAGCGACCGGAGCTTCAACGCTGCAGCTGTATGGCGATGCGACGCCGGAGACGATACGGGAGTTTAAGAAGGCGTTGCCAGAAGTAAAAATTTGGAAAGTGTTGAACGTATCCGACGAGAACTCAATTGAGAAAGCGAAAGAATACGAAGACGCGGCGGATGCAATCGCTCTCGATACGCTCAACAAAGCAACGGGTGTGCGCGGGGGGACGGGGAAGACCCACGATTGGAGTATCAGCAAAAGAATAGTCGAATCAATCTCAATTCCCGTCATTCTCGCGGGGGGCCTCAATCCCGATAATATCGCGGAAGCCATCCGCACCGTTCGCCCATATGGTGTAGATGTAAACTCCGGCGTTTCCAACCCCGACGGCTCAAAAGACCTCGAAAAAGTCAAACTATTTATCGAGCGCGCCAGAAATCTATAGTCAGTGGCGAACTTGCAGAGAGAGAGTTCGTGGTATTCATTGCTCGGACAAGAGAGTCCGAAATTTCCCGTTAACAGCGAGGGTGAAAGCCATGGCACGCAAAGACAGAGATGCCCGCCTGCAGGCGGAGGCTACCGAAATTGCCCAAAATTTGAACGGCTGGGCAATTCACAACGACATTCTCAATGCGGGCGAGGTCATCGTCTACGATGCCCGAGTCGAGAAGATCTCGGTTGTCCGGCCAGCCGAGAGACCGATGGCGACCGAGGAATTCTCGATCAAAGGCCGGAAGGATCGGGGCGTCGAGTTCGTACGCCCTGCCCGAATGACCTCCGACCAGGTTCAGCGGTTGTTGAGTAAATTGACACTCAGCTCCCGCGAATTCATGCAGGAATTGCTGGTTGAAAAGCGCAACAATCCTACGAACATCAACGAGTTCGGGAACGCTAATGATCATCTTGGACATTTCCGAGGCGTCGTCAACGGAGTATTCCGTAACTGCACGATCGGTGGAAAGCACTACCGTTTGGCGACCGATCGGCGCGCGATCCAACTTTGGGAGGTGAAGCAGATCAAAAAATGATGCGCCTCGGCATCGAAAACGTGAGATCCGCTTCAGTAGTGGGTCTTGGCGGGGTTGGCGGTAATCCTCGAAACCGTATGTTTACCGATGTGTATCGGTACTGATGAGCTCAAAAGAGCGAAACATAAATTATCGAAGCGACTCAAGGGTTTTTTCGACGACCGTATCTTCTACGGGGTGCGCAAACTGACCGTCTTTTTGGTAGACGGAGCCGATTTTTTCCAGGAGCACGTACTGCACAAGACCGCCGCGGACTTTTTTGTCGCCTTTTGTCGCCGCGATTATGTCGGAAACTTGGAATTTCTTAATCGGTTCTGCAGTGATGTCGAAATGTGAAAGGTATTCTGCGACGAACGTCTTATCTTCCGGAGAAAGAATCCCGAGCAGCTCGGATATTTTCGACTCGACGAGTATTCCGTACGCGACTGCGTACCCGTGCCGTATTGTGTAGCCCGAGAGCAGTTCTATCGCGTGTCCGATGGTATGGCCGAAATTCAGTATTCGGCGCTCGTTCTGCTCGCGCTCGTCACGCATCGCGACGCCGACTTTTATCTCGATGGAGCGGCACACGACGTTCATAAGGGCTTCTTTTGTCGAAAGCGGATCGTCGAGGTTTATTTTTTTTACCACTTCAAGTCCCACAGCATCGGAAGTGAGGAATTCCTTAATTGCCTCAATAAGACCGTTCACCACATGTTCGCGCGGAAGTTTCGAGAGGAATTGCAGGTCGGAAATGACGGCGTGCGGCAGATAAAATGCACCGACGGTATTTTTCCCGAAGGGCGTGTCGATGCCCACTTTGCCTCCAACGGAGCTATCAACCATGGCGAGGAGTGTGGTCGGCATTTGAATGTACGGCACACCGCGCAGATAAGTGGCCGCAACGTATCCGGCGACATCTCCCACCACCCCGCCACCAAGGGCGATGATGAGGCTGTTACGCCCGTAGCGTTTTTCGAGGAGCGAATGCTGCAGACTTGTCACCGTTTCTTGGTGCTTATTGCCCTCGCCCTCGGCAAAAGAAAATATCTCGGCGGGTATGCCTAATTTCTGTATGAGCGAAAGGACCTTGTCGCCCCAGAGCTGTGCGGTCGTGGAATCCGCAATGATGACTACTGTTTCCGGAGCGGCGCTCTTGATCGCGGCGAGCACTTCGCTCTCGAGACTTAGCCCAACCGTTATGGGACATTCCGCGCCCTGTGTCTTCAGGACTATTGTTCGCGGTGTCATAGGCCTCGTGCAGCAGCAACTTCTCTTATAATGTTTTCTGTTGATTCCCAGCCGAGACAGGGGTCCGTGATGGAAAGCCCGCCGCGATCAATCGTTTCCGGTGTTGTTGATTCGAGCTTCTGACTACCTTCCTTGAGGAAGCTTTCTATCATGAATCCTTTGACGAGGCGGCGGTATTCCGCGTCGGCCTGCATGAACGCAAGCGATTCCCTTACGACCTCGCTCTGCCGCCCGGAGACCTTCACGCCGTCGACCTTGCAGTTGTCGTGGCTCGCATCAATGATAATGGCAGGATTTTTCACTTTGTGTTTTTCGAAAAGCGCTCCGGCCTTGTGCACGTGTGCGGGATCGTAATTGGAGCCGCGGAAGCCGCCGCGCAGCACGAGGTGTGCAAACGGGTTGCCAGTAGTCTCGATCTGGTTGCCATCGAAAGTTGTGTGATGCGGATGCTGCGCGGCGACGATGCCGTTGACCGCGATCTCGATGGAGCCGCTCGTTGCATTTTTCATACCGACAGGGCAGTCAGCTGCGGAGGCGAAGATGCGGTGTTCCTGATCCTCCACACTGCGCGCGCCGATGGCCATCCACGAGAGAAGCTCGGCGAATCCTTTCGCGTTGTGTGTGAAGAGCGCTTCATCGGCGATGGGGAGCCCCATCTCAATGATCTTCACCATCATGTCGCGGCAGTATTCGGCCCCTTTTGCGATATCGGGCGACTCGAACGGATCGGGTTGATTCACCGGCCCGAGCCAGCCGCGGATGGTGCGGGGCTTTTGGATATAGACCCGCATGACAATTTTGATCGAATCTTTGACCTCGTCAGAGAGCTTTTTGAGACGCTCCGCAAAGGTAAGGACTGCCTCGGACGGCCATGCGGAACAGGGACCGGCGATAAAGAGAAGACGCTTGTCCTCGCCGGAAAGAATTGCTCCGACTTCTTTGCGGTCCTGAAGTACTTGCGCCTCGCCTTTTTGGGAGAGGGGATGACGCGCGATTATTCTCTCGACAGTCGGCATTTTTTGTATGATTTTGTAGCTCATAGATGTTCGTAGATTACAGCCCTCGTAACTTGTTCTCGAGGAGCTCTGTATAGTCTCCGGCGATATCTCTCCCAAGCCACAGGCGTTCCTGCTCGAGGCCTTGTGCGAGGAACATGACGAGGCCGGAGATGGCGCGCGCGCCGCGTGCATCGGCGGTGCGCAGGAGCTTGGTCTCAAGCGGGCTGTAGACAAGATCGAAGACCGCCGTCTCTTTTTGGATGATCTCCTCCGGTACCGGCATCGCGTCAACATTTGGCGACATACCGATGGGGGTTGCGTTCACGATGACATCGAAGGGTTGCTTCGCGAAGTCCTCCGTTTCGATGAACGTGCCGTCGAATGCTTTGCAGAGAACCTCTGCTTGTGCCCGATCGCGATTGTGGCAGAAGATATGCGCGCCCTCGCGATGCAGATGGTATGCAACCGTCAGTGCGGCGCCTCCGGCACCCACGAGAAGCACGTTTGCGCCTTTTCCTCCAGAGGAGGATCCGCCTCCGGCGGAGAGGTCAACTCCAGAAAGTGCAGCCGCGATGCCTTTCACGTCTGTATTGAATCCGGTGAGCTTACCGTCCCGGTTCACTACCGTGTTGACTGCGCCGATATCGCGCGCGGTTGCGTCGATCTCGTCAAGGAGCGGCATGATCGTTTGTTTGTGAGGCATCGTCACTGCCGCAAGATGGATCGGCAGTGCGCGTACCGCGGCGACCAATACAGAGATATCAGGATTACCAAAAGCGAGCATGACCGCATCGACGCCTTCTTTTTGGTAGATGGCATTGTGTAGCAGAGGACTCAGGCTGTGCGTGACAGGATTGCCCATAATAGCCGTCAGTTTTGTTGCGGGAGAGATGGTCATACCCGGCTAGTACAATTTCGAATAATTACCACCGCAGTTGTAACCACGAACGTTTTCAATACGCCCTGGTCAATGCTTCTTGTCATACGCTGATGGATATTCATACAAGGTAATTCGAAATTGTCCTGCCGGGCATATCTATTTCGTCAGATGCGCCTGCAGTGTCGCAACCGCTTCGACGTAGCCTGCTTCCTTTTTCCCTGCGATCATTGCGATACACGCCGGTGCGGTCACCGAGATCTTTCTCCAGTCTTCGCGTGAATTGATGTCGGAGAGATGCACCTCGACGCAGGGCAGATCGGTATCGACGAGCGCATCGTGGAGCGCGTAGCTGTAGTGCGTGAATGCGCCAAGGTTCGCAATGATGCCGGCAGCGTCTGTCGCCTCGGCCTGCAAGAAGTCGATGAGCGCGCCCTCGTGATTCGATTGAAATGCTTTGACCGTGTGGCCTATTCTTTGCGCTTCGGCCGCAACGAGCGCCTCAATATCGGCAAGCGTCTTCGTGCCGTACTGCGCCGCATCGCGTTTGCCGAGGCGGTTCAGGTTGGGTCCGTGGATAAGTAGTATCGTGGCCATAAGGCGTAATTCGTACTATTGTACCCTGTTAAAAGCAAACGAGCTCCCTTTCGAGAGCTCGTTTCCGGTATCGTAAGTTGTTTACAATAGCGCAGACGAACTCTCGAAGGAGAGTCCATAAAAGAAGCCAAAGAAGCGTGAGGAAATAGTCTGCATACGTTATTGATAATAGGACTTTCGGCGTTTTTGTCAAGCCATTATGGCAAATGAAAGGGCGGCAGTCGTTGACTGCCGCCGCTTCGCCGCCTTTTTGCGCTCCCCTGCGCTAAAGACCCCCGATGTAGATGTTGGGACGAGGTTGTGCCGCGCTAGCGAATGCGGCATTAATCAGTTGCTCGGCTTGCGTCGCGGTCGTTCCTTCCGGAACTTCCATGAGCCATGCGCACACGCCATTGGCGAGACCAAGGCGTGTTTCAGGCCCGTTGTTGACGTAGCGGACCAACGGCATGCCGATCTTCGCGTCCGCGAAGACGTTCTTAAGCGAATCACGAAGAGGTCCTTGATGATCGGGCGTTATTCCGCATACCCGAACTTCGAAGTCGTCGCTTTTCATGGCCTTCTCCTGAGCGTTGACGATGTGAGATGAAGAGAACAGAAAGAGCGAAGCGACTCCTCCTGCGGTTTGCGAGTTTAGTACGCAAATACAAAAATCCGCCCTTACAACACGAATACACTTCGTGTAGTAAGGGCGGATTTCTTCCGCGGTGCCACCTTTTTTCTTCTTACTCCGACTATACGTCGGAGTTACCTCTATTACGGGAGAACCCCGAGATACCACTTGCGCAGTACCTTACCTGCCGCGTCAGACGCGGACAATTCGGCCCGAACCCCGGCCAGTGCCGGGAACCGAATCTAAGGCTTTTACTGTCTTTACTGTAAACGATGGCGCTTAAGGTGTCAAACGTGATAAATAATGTAGTATTAGCAATTATGAAACCAGTACATACAGACAAGGCTCCACAGGCAATAGGGCCGTATTCGCAGGCGGTCGTCGTGGGCGATCTCGTCTTTTGTTCGGGGCAGATCGGGCTTGAGCCTGCAAGCGGGGAAATGGTCGCCGGTGGCGTGAAAGAGCAGACTGTCCGTGTACTCAAAAATCTCGCCGAGGTTCTTGGGGCTGCGGGGGTCAGTCTTTCCGATGTCGTGAGCGTCAATGTCTATTTGAAATCCATGAATGATTTTAAAGATATGAACGAGATCTACGCAGCACAATTCGGCGAGCACAAACCCGCGCGTGCCACTGTTGGCGTGTCGGAATTACCGAAAGGCGCTCTCGTTGAGATCTCGTGCGTCGCTTCTCTTTCTAAGTAGCCTATGCCAAAAACATTTTCAGTGGAAATGGTGGACGAAGCGCGCGAGGCTCTGCGCGATGTGGTGAAAGAAACTCCACTCCAATTTAATCGCGGACTCTCCGAGAAATTCGGCGCCAAGGTGTATCTCAAGCGCGAGGACTTGCAGGTCGTGCGCTCCTACAAACTGCGCGGCGCCTACAATCGCATGCGACTTCTCACGCCTGCCGAAAAAGAGCGGGGCATCGTGTGTGCTTCGGCAGGCAACCATGCGCAGGGCGTTGCCTTCAGCTGCGCCGAACTCAAAGTAAAAGGCACGATCTTCATGCCCAAAAATACGCCGCGGCAGAAGATCGATCGCGTGCGCGCTCTCGGTGGCGAGTGGGTCACGATTGAACTTTCGGGTGATGCCTATGACGAGGCCTATACGACTGCCCGCACACTCTCCGACGCAAAGGGAATGGCGTTCATTCATCCCTTTAACGACCCGCAAGTCATTGCGGGGCAGGGCACGGTAGGCGCGGAAATTCTTGAGCAGATTAAAGAGCCCATTGATTATCTGGTGGTTCCTATCGGCGGCGGTGGGCTTGTTGCTGGCACGGGTTCGTATGTCAGGTCCAAAAGTCCTCAAACGAAGGTCATTGGCGTTGAACCTGTGGGGGCTGCGGCCATGGATGCTGCGCTGAAAGCAGGGAAGGTGGTGACACTCGAAAAAATAGATACGTTCGTGGACGGCGCCGCCGTCAAAACGGTCGGTGATCTCACGTTTTCTATCTGCAAGAATATTCTTGAGAAGTTGCTCTTGGTACCCGAAGGAAAAGTCTGCGCAGAGATGATATCGCTCTATCAGCGTGACGGTATTGTCGCAGAGCCTGCGGGCGCGCTTTCCATCGCGGCGCTCGACCAGCTTGGCGCAGAACTTAAGGGAAAAACGGTGGTCTGTATTCTCTCCGGCGGCAACAACGACATCAGCCGCTATCCGGAAGTTATCGAGCGCAGCTTGGTCTATCAGGGCCTCAAGCACTACTTCATGGTCAACTTCTCGCAACGGCCGGGGGCCTTGAAGCGCTATCTCAATGAAGCGCTTGGACCGAGCGACGACATCACGCTCTTCGAGTACACCAAGAAGAATAATCGCGAGAATGGCCCCGCGCTCATCGGCGTTGAACTTGCAAAGAAAGAAGATCTCCAGCCGCTCCTGAAACGTATGGACGACCTCGGAATGTCGTATGAGCTTCTCGAAAAAGACAGTCCGATCTTTAGCTTCTTGATTTAAAAAAGAAAGCCTCCGATACCCGGGAGGCAGACGGGGCCAAACGCAAGAAGATGTATCGCGTTCAGCTATGCATGTGCTGGTTCGTATTCCCGCGGATGCGGCGTCTGGATAAGCCGCGGACATGTGCGACACACGAACCGCGCCCGCACTTTTTCCGTTGGCAGCAGTGGGAGCTGTTCAAGCGGCTTTTGACAATTGGGGCAAACGCGTCTGCCCTGCTCCGTAGAAAACATATCAGTATCTCAGAATGAGCACATTGAAGGTAAATAGTCGGAGCATGATCTCGCGCATCTGCGACCAGTAGGTTCGAGCGCGCAAGAACGAGCCGAGTCGTTTCTTGAAC
>Ga0209542_10004409_pt1 | contig 28984 bp, 29 predicted proteins | sample RifCSPhighO2_01_FD_184028 | JGI IMG/M metagenome (GOLD analysis project Ga0209542, IMG submission 184028) | Soil microbial communities from Rifle, Colorado - Rifle CSP2_plank highO2_0.1 (SPAdes) (version 2) | ecosystem: Environmental > Terrestrial > Deep subsurface > Rock core/Sediment ...
TGGCCGACGATATCGAAGCGACTCTGAAAGCCTCCGAAATCAGCCGTGACCGCGTTGAAGACGCGCGCAACGTTCTGAAAGAAGGCGAAGAAGTAGAAGCCAAGATCATCAGCGTTGACCGCAAGAGCCGCGTAATCCAGCTCTCCATCAAGTCGAAAGACGATGCTGAAGAGAAAGAAGCCATCCAGAGCCTGCGCGACAAGCCAGCTACCTCTGAGCCTTCTGCTGGTCCTACCACTCTGGGCGACCTGTTGCGTGCACAAATGGAAAAACAGAACTAAGTTCTGTCAGACCATAGAAAAAGGGCGACTTCGGTCGCCCTTTTTTGTGCCTGAAATTTGTTGAATCAACAACTTGGAGCCACGTAGAGCTGATCGGTGTCAGAACTGATTATAGTCTTTGGATAAGCTATTCCCGTGTTGCTGATTCAGTAAGGATTTTCAATGAACAGGCTCATCTTAGTGTTCGCAATGGCCATGCTTGCAGGTTGCGCCGCCACCAATGCCAAGACTCACGCACGGCATGGCGTCAGTGGCATCGAGATCGACTGCTCAGGCTTGGGCTCCAACTGGGAGAAGTGCGAGAAGCGCGCGGCTCGAGAGTGCAAGATGCAGGGGTACAAGGTCGTCACAAGGTCCAGTGACGCCAAGGACGAGGAAGGGGATTACTTGTTCGGCTGGAACCCGGCAGGCGCCGTTACCCGCACGATGCTGGTGATCTGCAATTGAGCGCGTAAGCGCTTGATAGTGAAGTCGATCTGGCGTGTAGATAAGTTATTGGATGGGCTGTTCAAATTCATCAAGTCATGCTAAAACCTTTGAAGCGCTTTTCCTAGCTGCTTGAAAAAGAAGGGAAAAATATGACGAAGTCGGAGTTGATCGAACGAATTGTCACCCATCAAGGGCTGCTCTCATCCAAGGATGTGGAGCTGGCCATCAAGACCATGCTTGAACAAATGTCCCAATGCCTGGCTACGGGCGATCGTATTGAGATCCGAGGGTTTGGTAGCTTCTCGCTACACTACCGCGCCCCGCGCGTAGGCCGTAACCCTAAGACCGGGCAATCCGTCAGCCTGGACGGCAAGTTCGTGCCTCACTTCAAGCCGGGCAAGGAATTGCGTGATCGAGTGAACGAAGACGAAGAAGAAAACGTCTGAGTGTCTTTAGGGTAGGAGAAGATTATGCGTGGGATTAAGCGCACCGTGGTGTTGCTGACAGTGCTGGTGGTCGCACTGGTGGTTATAGCGTTTGTGCTCGAAAACCAGCAGGGCGTGTCTCTCTCGTTCCTTGGCCTGGCGACCGGGCAGATGCCGGTGTCGGTGTTCGTGACCGTGGCGTTGATTGTCGGCATGCTGATAGGGCCGTTGTTGGGCGTATTGGTGCGCAGTCGCCGTCATAAGTCGACCCCTGCAGGGCGTGCCTAGGGAGCTCTCTCCCGTTCCACAAAAATCGCATGCATGCTGAGACAACCGCTCGTCAGAAAACTGCCCTAAAATAGCCCGTCAATTTCAGCGCCGCCTTGTAATGATGCGGCCGCCCTCAAGTAAAAAATCCGCGGATTCATTGGGTTTCAGCTCGTAGATTCGGAAAATCTTTTCTGTTTTCACTCTCCTTGGACGTGCTGCATCAGGGCTACCCCTACACCTGTAGGAAAAGCCTACCGCTCATGTCAAGACTTGTAATATGTCAGAGAGATGGCAAAATGAAATCTGTTCTCGATAACAGGCATTTTGTGCGCTCAAAATTTGGCAGAGACGCTGGGTTTTGACGGTCATCTAATTAGAATAAAAAAGACACAATTTTGTCTGCATAACGAGCCCGCAGTTTCTTTTTGAAGGCAGGTTTTTGTTGTGAGTAGTAGTTTTCGTGCCCCCCCGTTACCTTCCGCTGACGAAATTAATCTCGATGTCATCTGCCGTGCCATCTGGCGACAAAAGAAGCTTATTCTATCGGTGACAGCACTGATCGGCCTCGCTGCTTCTGCATACGCCTTGCTGGCCACGCCTGAATATCAGGTCGCCAGTGTGCTTCGGCCGGCAGCTGTCAATGAACTCGACGCACTGAACCGCTCAGGTATCTACAATCTTCCGCCCAGGGAGGCCTTGATGAAGGTGGGGGCTTCACTGGAGTCATATGACGTCCGTCTCGGGTTCTTCAGAGCAAACCAGCGATTATTTAAAGAGTTTGAACGGCCAGGTCGTACTTTGGAGCAGAGTTTTGAGGCGTTCAATCGAAACTCCATAAAACTGATAGCGCCTGATGAGAAAAAAAGTGATTCGCTGAGTTCTTATATTAAGCTTGAAATGAATTATCCCGCAGGAGTTGATGGTGTCACCATTCTGAATCGCTTGGTGGACTATGCTATTTCAAGTGAGCAACAGCAAATTGCCGCAGATTTGGAAGTGATCGTAAAGAACCGTCTGGGGGAACTTAAAGGTAAGCTTAGTGCAGCGCGTGCTAATTACGTAAACGAAAAAGAAGCAAAAATAGCGCTGCTTTCAGAAGCTGATTCGCTGAAGCGTGCGCAGTTGCAAGATGAACTTAAGGCTCTTCGCGCGCAGTTGAAAAACACCCGCTTTGACCGTGTAGCGCAACTTAACGAAGCAATAGCGATTGCCAAATCGCTGGGGATCAACAAGCCGACTACCCCGTCATCTTTTGGGGGGGCTGACCGGTCAGGCTCTACCAGCGTTATGCACACGGAAATCAATAACCAGCAAGTCCCCCTTTATTTCATGGGGGTTGAGGCGCTGGAGGCTGAGCGGGCAGCCTTGATGCGTCGCAAGTCAGATGACTTCGCGGAGTCAAGAGTCGCTCAGATCGCCAAGGAGCTGCAATTGCTCCAGGCAAACAGGCAGATCGAGGTGCTTAAGCTCCGCCAGAATGAAGAAATTTTTCTGAGTGGTGTGGAACCAATACGTGCGGAGGCAGCTCGTTTGAGCAACCTGAATCTTGATATGAGCCAGCTCAAGCTTGTCACTATTGATCAACAAGCATTGGAGCCTCTTGAACCGATCAAGCCAAAGAAAACCCTGATAATTGTATTGGGTATCATGCTTGGGCTTGTATTAGGCGTATTGATTGCAGTTGTTCGACATTTATTTATTTTGAAAGCCCACAGTAATCGAAATGAGGCATTACGTCTTTCTGCCGAAAAAAATCGTCGGTTGTAAGTGGAACCGCGACACTGTTCTCGGCTCTTAAATAAATATTGATCTCTGCATCAAGGCAGGCGCATTTCGGTGATGGTGTGATAGTCGTGTATAGAGCCATTGCTTGGGGTGTTGTCTGTCCTGCCAAACTCCCTGCAGGGATGAGGCGCTAGCTCAGGGCGATGCCTCGGGTCTGGATTGTGGATGCGAGGTCTACCAGATCCTCAGGCCGCGCCTCTCAATAGAAATCATCTGTCCATACCCATCTGACGGCGCCATGAGGGGACTGGTTTCGAGGTGCTGGCTGTTTGAAATCATCTTTTCCTTTGCCGCTGCACAACTCCAGTGACGGCTTGCTGTCTATGTATGAGTTGACGATCATCATGGCGCTGCTGGTTGAATTGGGAGTTCAGCGCTGTATCATCCATAAAGAAGTTTGAGGAGGAGCAGCTTGGGCTTGGGGAAAATCGCGAATTTTCGCCCGGTATATGGGCTGGTCAGATCAGAGGTTGCTTGCCAAGGAGCGTCGCAGCAATTTGCATTGAGCAAGGTAGTTTGAAGATTTATTGGAGCGCTCGCTCGGCCCAGTAGCTCCTGTCCCCGATATTGATGGTGCGCTGTGTTGATCTGAGCTGCGCGACGGAAATGGGGCTTATTGCGCGCCCCGTATGTGGCAGGCTTGTGAAAACTCCTACGGAATTCACGTCTGCATGAAAATGACACCCACGGTTTCACTTGACGTGTTGTCGGTCGTCACGGCTGTATTCGAAGGCTGTCGAGGTCGGTTTATCAAAAGCGTGAACGACAAAGGCATTTCGGAATGTTCTCAACCGTTGTCCTTTTTGCGCTGCGACATTGCGTTCAAGAGCGTGACTGCTCCTCGGGGGAAAAAGGTATGGCCGGCCCGGCGGATCGGTTTTTTAGGGTAGAGCTTGGTGTTCCAGAGGATGCTAACAATGTGGTGTAAAGCCCTACTGAATAATCACCAATCGGCGGGGGGGGGGGCAGGATGGCGGTCTGTCCTCCCGCCGTTACTTGTTAACGCCAGTGGACTGATCCAGTACGAGACAAATATTTCTACCTTTTAGCATTGTACGGAAAAAAAATATGCTTTTACTTGAAGATATAAAACTTGCCGTAGTAGGTCTCGGTTATGTTGGGCTGCCGCTAGCCATTGAGTTCGGCAAAAATCGTAGTGTTGTCGGTTTTGATATAAATAAGTCGCGAATTGATGCTTTGAAGGGCGGTCACGATTCCACGTTGGAAGTGAGTGATGATGAACTTGCCGGGTCGAAATATATTTCCTATAGCTCCAGCATTGAAGAGCTCAAGGATTGTAATGTCTTTATCGTCACCGTGCCTACACCTATCGATCAGTATAAGCAGCCTGATTTAACGCCTCTGATAAAAGCGTCTGAAAGTATCGGAAAAATACTGAAGAAGGGCGACCTGGTAATTTACGAGTCAACTGTGTATCCCGGTGCAACCGAAGAGGACTGCGTTCCTGTCCTGGAAAAATATTCAGGGCTCAGGTTTAATGTTGATTTTTTTGCAGGCTATAGTCCGGAACGAATTAACCCAGGAGATAAGGAGCATCGTGTTACCACGATTAAAAAAGTCACGTCAGGCTCTACGCCGGAAGTCGCTGATCTTGTAGATGCCTTGTATAGCCAGATTATTACGGCAGGTACGCATAAGGCGAGTAGTATCAAAGTCGCTGAAGCGGCAAAGGTCATTGAGAATACCCAGCGTGATTTGAATATCGCGTTAATTAATGAATTGGCTATTATTTTCAATAAAATGGGGATTGATACCCAGGCTGTACTGGAGGCTGCGGGCACCAAGTGGAACTTCTTGCCTTTCCGCCCAGGACTGGTGGGTGGACATTGCATTGGTGTCGATCCCTATTATTTGACGCATAAAGCGCAATCAATCGGATATCATCCGGAAATCATCCTCGCGGGACGTAGGTTGAATGACAGCATGGGAGCCTATGTGGTTTCTCAACTGGTAAAGGAAATGCTCAAAAAACGCATACATGTTGATAATGCAAAAATATTGATCATGGGGCTTGCGTTCAAAGAAAACTGCCCAGATCTACGCAATACTCGAATTGTCGATATTGTGCATGAGCTGGCAGAATATAATATCGCCGTAGATATATGTGATCCTTGGGTCGATGACCAAGAAGCCTGGAGCGAATATAAGATTGCTCTCACGGACGCTCCGGCCCCTGGAACTTATGACGCGATAGTCCTAGCTGTCGCCCATGACGAGTTCAGGGAGATGGGCGCAGAAAAAATTCGTGCGCTTGGGAAGCCGGAGCACGTACTCTACGATCTGAAGTACCTTTTGAAGCGTGACCAGTCGGATATTCGACTGTAAGATTGGCTGGCGCACTAACCCTCAGGGTGTGGCAACGTACCACTTTAAGCGATATGGAAGCTCTATGACTCGTTACGAACAACTTTTGAAGGCGCTCCCAGCTCAACCTATGACGTGGCTTGTCACAGGTGTTGTAGGTTTTATCGGGTCTAATTTATTAGAGACGCTGTTGAAACTTGATCAAAAAGTTGTCGGCTTGGACAATTTCGCTACCGGACATCAACGGAACATGGACGAGGTTCGCGACAGTGTAAGTACTGAGCAGTGGCAGCGTTTCAGGTTCATCGAAGGTGACATCCGTAATCTGGAGCACTGTCGTGATGCATGTGATGGGGTTGACTACGTCCTTCACCAAGCGGCATTGGGTTCGGTTCCGCGTTCGCTGAATGACCCTATTGCTACTAACCAAACGAATATTGACGGCTTTCTCAATATGCTGGTCGCTGCTCGTGATGCCGGTGTCAAAAGTTTTACCTACGCAGCTAGCAGTTCTACCTACGGTGATCATCCTGGTTTGCCAAAAGTAGAAGATGTCATCGGTAAGCCGATGTCTCCTTATGCGGTGACCAAGTACGTCAACGAGTTGTACGCCGAAGTATTTTCGCGCTGTTACAACTTTAACACGATAGGTCTGCGGTATTTTAATGTTTTCGGTAAGCGCCAGGATCCTAATGGTGCTTATGCGGCAGTCATTCCAAAATGGACTGCCTCGATGATCAATAACGAAGACATATATATCAATGGAGATGGTGAAACCAGCAGGGATTTTTGCTTTATAGAAAACACAGTGCAGGCGAATTTGCTCGCGGCAACTGCAATTGATCCCTCCACGTTGAACCAAGTTTATAATGTGGCTGTCAGTGGGCGAACAACTCTGAACTCGCTATTTTTAGCATTAAAAAAAGAGCTGGGAGTCAATGGGATTCCTTATACAAAAGAACCAATTTATCGAGACTTCCGTGGTGGCGATGTCCGGCACTCACAAGCGGATATCGGAAAAATAAAGAACAGCCTCGGTTATGAACCCCTGTATTTTATTGAGCAAGGCGTTGCCAGCACCATGCCTTGGTATATCGCTTTTCTAAAATAACCATGGGCTTTCAGTCCAGTGCCGCCACGGTGTCAGAGGGATGTGCGATGAGTCTTATTAAATGGATCAACTTCCAGACATTGGGTGATGAGCGTGGAAGTCTTATTTCTATTGAGCAAGGCAAGGTCATACCCTTTGAGATTAAGCGTGTTTATTATATTTATCGGACGGCTGAAGGAGTTAGCCGAGGGTTCCATGCACATCGAAATCTGCGGCAAGTAGCAATATGCCTCGCTGGTAAGTGTCGTATGGTGCTGGATAATGGAATAACGCGCGAAGATGTTTGGCTCGATTGTGCAACGAAGGGGATTTTGATCGAGGGAGGGATGTGGAGAGAAATGCATGATTTTAGCGAGCACTGCATCCTTTTGGTCCTCGCTAGTGCTCTCTATGACGAAAGTGATTATATCCGTGATTATGACGAGTTTTTGGCTGTGGCGCGTGAACGCTGAGGTAGTCCTTTTTTTGAAAAATAATGGCCGGCGGCCCAAAGGTCTGTTCATTGCGCGTCTTCAGATCAACAGACTCCTCGAATATTTCAATTTTATCGTTTAGTGCTACATCTATTGTTTTTAGAAGGTCGACCGGGTATATAAAATGGTAAATTTCCTTAGTTTGAAAGATATTAACGCTAAGTTCAGGTCCGAACTCATTGAAGCGTGCTCCAGAGTTATAGATTCTGGCTGGTATATATCCGGGAAAGAAGTCGCAGCTTTCGAAGCTGAGTTCGCCAGCTATTGCGGTGAGAATCATTGTGTTGGCGTGGCAAATGGATTGGACGCTCTTACACTTACTATTAGGGCTTGGAAAGTTTTGGGGCGGATAGCTGATGGTGACGAAGTCATTGTTCCGGCCAATACATATATTGCGAGTATCCTTGCAATTACAGAGAATAACCTTGTTCCTGTGCTGGTTGAGCCGGATGAGTTTTCGTTCAATTTGAATGCGAAAGGTATAGTAGGTGCTATAACAGATCGAACAAAATTGATTTTGCCGGTTCATCTTTACGGCAGAATCTGTAATATGCGGGAGATAATGGAAGTAGCAAATGAGCATGGTTTGCTAGTTTTGGAGGACTCTGCTCAATCCCATGGGGCAAATATAGCCGGAAAGAAAGCGGGTGGTTGGGGGCACGCCTCTGCATTTAGCTTTTATCCAGGTAAGAACCTGGGGGCGCTGGGGGATGCAGGCGCCGTGACAACCAATGACGAAACACTCGCTGACACTATCCGCGCACTGGGAAACTACGGGTCAAAAGTCAAGTATAATAACCTGTATAAAGGAGTTAATAGCCGCCTGGATGAAATGCAAGCAGCTATGTTGCGGGTGAAGTTGCAGTATTTGGATGAAGATACAGAGCGGCGCCGGGCGGTCGCTTCTGCTTATGTTTCGGGTATAAAAAATGAGGCATTGGTATTACCTCTTGGTAGCGAAACTAATGTTGCGCATTTTTCGGAACACGTTTGGCATCTTTTCGTTATTCGCGTAAAGGATCGTGTTGCCTTGCAGGAGCATTTGAACAAAAGTGGTATTGAGACCCTGATTCATTACCCGATTCCTCCGCATAAGCAGCAGGCATATGCGGAGTGGAGCAATAAACAATTTCCGATTACCGAACGCATCCATGCGGAAGTTATCAGCTTGCCAATCAGCCCGACCATGACAGTTACGGAGATTGAATCGGTTGTCCAGGCGTGTAATAGCTTTCAGAGCGAAAGGTAAGAATGACATTTCTTAAAACCAGCTTGCTGAACGGGATTGCTGTGGTTGTGCGCATGCTTACGTTGTTGTGCATAAACAAGATATTGGCGATTTACGTTGGGCCGACTGGATATGCAGCGCTTGGACAGTTTCAAAATGCGGTCCAGATGATTACAACGTTTGCGAGCGGTGCGATTAACGCTGGTGTTACCAAATATACTGCTGAATATCATGAAGATGAAAAGCGGCAACATTCTGTTTGGCAGACTGCCGGTAGCATTTCTATCCTTGGTGCAGTAACTACCGGTATTGTCGTTGCTGTTTTTAATGAACGGCTATCTGTTCTGTTTTTGGGCGATGCAAAGTTTGGTGGTGTATTCATTTGGTTTTCCGCAACCTTGATTTTGTTTGTCATGAATACCCTGTTGCTCGCCGTGTTGAATGGTAAAAAGGAGATTCTTCGGTATGTAATATCGAATATCGCGGGGAGTCTCTTTGCGTTGGCGGTAACTACCTACATGGCGATCATATGGGGTATTTACGGTGCTTTAGTGGCTTTGGCTGTTTATCAGTCCATTAGCTTTTTTGTTACGTTCGCACTCTGTTGTCGAGCCCCTTGGTTTAAAATACGATACTTTTTGGGTAGGATCGATCCGGATGTGGCGCGTGACTTAGCAAAATACACGGCGATGTCTTTGACCTCTGTGGCCTGTGTTCCATTAAGTCAAATTCTGGTTCGAAATCATATAGGACAGAGTTTTGGCTGGGAGGCTGCTGGGTATTGGGAGGCTTTGACCAGGCTGAGCGGTGCTTACCTTATGCTGATCACTACCACGTTGAGTGTGTATTATTTACCAAGGTTTTCAGAGTTAAAAAGTTCCGCAGAACTTCATGCCGAAATTAAAAGTGGGTATAAGATAATCTTGCCGCTCACTGCGATTGGCGCTTTGATTATCTACGTGTTTCGAGATTTGGTTGTAAAATTGCTTTTTACTCCAGCATTTTTGCCAATGACTGACTTATTCGCTTGGCAGATGGTTGGCGATACCCTGAAGATCGGGAGTTGGGTGTTGGCTTACTTGATGCTTGGAAAGGCGATGTTTAAACTTTTCATGGTTACGGAGTTAGTCTTTGCTGCGACGTTTGTGTTGCTTACTTGGCTGTTTACAAAAACGTTTGGATTGCAGGGAGTGACCATGGCATATGCACTAAACTACGCTATCTATTGGGTGGTTATGGGGGTTTGTATGTCGCGCAGGCTTGATTCCCTTTGATGATTTTTGTAGGTTGAGAACTAATATGATCACTATTTTGATTCCTTCATATAATCACGCTAATTATGTGATTGGATGCATAAAGGCGGCCGCTGCTGTTAAGCTGGCTGGTCGGAAAATATTGATTATAGATGATGGTTCTACGGATAATTCTGTTCAAATCATTAATGATTATTTATCTGGTTTGAATGATGATTCAATCGAGTTTGTCTCAAAGCCGAACGGAGGCTTGGTATCGTCCTTGAATATGGGGTTGGCCAGGACCGAAACCGAATTTTTCTACTTGGTTGCATCTGATGACATACCTCAAGCGTCTGGTATCGCTCGTTGCGTAGCGGCGCTTATCGAGAATTCAGGCGCGAAGTTCGTTATCGGGGGAGGGTATGCCTTCTATGAAAACGAGCCAGGGAAGAGGTTGCCCGTCTACGGGAAAATTCAAGAAGAGTTCTTTAGTTCTTCTTCGACAAGCATGGCTCGTAATATGTTTCTGAACTACCCGTCTCCGTTGCTACTGCAATCCACTGTGTTCAGGTCGCAGGCGCTGCGAGATATCGGTGGTTGGGACGCGGCGCTGGTGCTCGATGATTATCCTACATTCGTAAAATTGCTTTTTCGATTTCCAGTCCGCAACGTTGATTTTATTTACTTGCCTGAAGCTTGTGTTGTCGGATATCGGCAGCATGACTCGAATAGTTACAGAAATGTAAGCAGGCAATATGTGATGGTGAAGGCGTTAATGGAGGCGTTGGCACCTGCGAATATCAAGCGGAAGGCGATCTCCCGAACACTGGCGAATTATATTATTTCTGCGCTCAAGATGGGTAATTTCAAAGCGATCTATTCGATGCTGAAAGCCTCAGAGTTCATGCAGATCTTAGGTGCGGTGCCCGAGGCGGTCACGATTATGGGGCGTAGAGTCTTGCGGAAATTGGTTTGATTTTCCTGATGGCTTATATCGATGAGTAGAGTTTTATCCGCGCCTTGGAATACGGTGATCATGTGACAAATTTTTTCAAAAGATCGTTGTTGTCACCCGTGTTTGTCATGGTGTTTGTCACTATGCTGATGTTTTTGGCAAATGTCATTGCGCTTGATCAACCATGGGAATGGGGGCACAGCGTATATTTACTGGGCGTATTGTCGTTTATGATCGCGTACATGCTCGCCTACGTGTCATTGACGCTGATGAACGTTATTTCGCCTAAGGTAACAGCGAATACGCCTTATCGAATTGTAATAAGACTTTATTGGGCGTTGTCTTCTTTAGGTCTGCTTCTCTCCCTTTATAAAATCTACTCGGTGGGAATAGGCAACCCGTATGGGAGTGTATTGCTCGCTTTGCGAATTGCCAATACATGGGAGCACCAAACTTCTTACGGGGCGCAACATTTTGCGTTGTTTGCATTGTGCCTGGCACTTTATTATGCGCAGAAAAAACGAGCTCTTCCGTGTTTGGTCGCTTCGCTGATTTACTTGACGTCTGCTTTCAGTATGGCTGAACGGACAAGTATGATGTTTTTGTTTGTCGCTGTTGGGTACACCGCCATCAACGAAGGCTGGATAAAACTGAAAGGTCTTTTGTTTGCACTGGCTATCCTGATTTCTTTGTTCATAATTGTTGCGATTGGCACGGGCAAAACAGGCGGAGATAAAGGTTACGACTTTATTCTTTTATATCTCGGATATGCAGTCACTGCTTTGTCACAATGGACAGAGGGTAAGGAATACTTAGGGTGCGCAGACTTAGTGTTCGGAAAGTTTGCAGACTTGATGTCCTTGGGACTTTATTCTTGCGATCCGCTGGATCTTGGCCTGACGGAAAAGGACTTCAATGTGCTTACCTATGCGGCGTCGCCCTACTTGTTTGGCGGGCTCCCGGCTGTTTTAGCATCGATGGCTGTCGTGGGCGCTTTTTTCGCTACTCTTCGAGCGCTGGCGATCAAGCGGAAGGGTTATTATTTGGCACTGCTCAGCTGTTACATGTATGCCCTTATCATGATGTTTTATGCTTGGCAGTTTTCGCTGACGACTTATTTGTATTTGATGATAATCCTTTTTCCGCTCTTTGCTGGTCGTTTTCTCCAAGCAAGCAGATTGGGCTTGGCGCCGCAAGGATAAGGTTGCGATACTAAACTGGTATTTTTATATGACTTTAAGGTTTTGCGATTGAAATGAAAATATTACTACTGTCAAAGTACTCTCGTATGGGGGCTAGTAGTCGGCTCCGTGCCCTTCAGTTTTTACCATTTCTCGAGAAGGAGGGTTTGACCGTAGAAGTGAATACTCTTTTTGATGATCGTTACCTTGAAAGATTGTATAAGCATGGCGGCCGATCTTTTTTGCCAACTTTAAAGTGCTATTTTTCAAGGTTTCTATTTCTTTTTACGGTGCGTAGTTACGATGTTGTATGGATTGAAAAAGAAATTTTTCCTTTTTTTCCGGCTTTTGCTGAAAGACTGTTAAAGTTTTTCCGAGTTCCTTATGTCGTAGACTACGACGATGCGATTTTTCATAATTATAATTTGTCCGGCAGCCTGCTGGTCAGAAAGTTGCTGGGCTCAAAAATCGATGTGGTCATGCGCCATGCAGAAGTTGTGGTTGCGGGGAATTCCTACTTGGCTGAATACGCAATCAAAGCCGGCGCGTTAAAGGTCGAGATTATTCCCACGGTGGTTGATCATTCGCGATATGACGGTGGTGAACTTCCACACCACGATAAATTGGTGATCGGGTGGATTGGTTCGCCATCAACTGAAAAGTATGTAGTAAAAATTAAAACAGCCCTTATGGCTGTATGCGAAAATTACGGTGCTCGTGTGGTTTTGATGGGGGCCAGCCCCGGTGTGATAGCTGAACTCGATGGGTTAAATGTTGAAGTTTTGCCGTGGAGTGAAGATTCTGAGACAGCGTTCATCAAGCAACTGGATATTGGCATCATGCCGTTAGTCGATGGATTTTGGGAAAAGGGAAAGTGCGGTTATAAACTGATTCAGTATATGGCCTGTGGTGTACCGGTAGTGGCTTCGCCGGTCGGCGTCAACGTTGATATTGTTGACGGTAATGAATGCGGGATGCTCGCGGCGGACATAGAAGACTGGCGGCGGTGCCTTGATAAGTTGCTAAATGATCGTGCATTACGGGTGTTTTACGGTGGCAAAGGCCTCCGTGCGGTGGAAAATACTTTTTCTCTACAGGTACAGGCCCCGCGGATCAGGGATATTTTTATGCACGCACGAAGGCCTTTGCCACCGTAAAGAGGGCTGCTTTATGTCGCGCTGTTTTATGTTTCAGTAGAGCTTTTTTAGGCGTTGTACTCATTTTTCTCAGATTTGAAGCTTAGGACTTGTAAATATGTGTGGAATAAGCGGTCTTTTCGATCAAGCTAGGCCCTCCGAGCTTCATTCGCGCATATCTAAGATGAATGACGCTATTTTTTATCGAGGGCCCGATGATGAGGGGATTTGGATTGACGAGTGCGGCCTGGCGCTTGGGCATCGACGGTTGGCTATCGTCGATCTATCCAGTGCTGGCCATCAGCCAATGCACTCTCACAATCAGCGTTATGTCTTGGTATTCAATGGGGAGATTTACAATCATCTCCAATTGCGCGAGCAGCTCATGGCTGAGGGAGCAATCCCTGCGTGGAGGGGGCATTCGGATACAGAAGTGCTACTCGAATGCATCGTTCGCTGGGGGATTGCAAAAGCGATCACCTCATTCGTAGGCATGTTTGCCTTTGCGCTTTGGGATCGGCACGAGAAAATACTGACGCTCGCGCGTGATCGTGTCGGTGAGAAGCCGCTTTATTGGGGCTGGCAAGACGATCTTTTGCTGTTCGGCTCTGAGTTAAGCGCCTTGAAAGCCTATCCAGATTTCAAGGCGGACATTGACCGTGATGCGCTAGCACTCATGTTGCGACATAACTGTATTCCAGCGCCTTATAGCATATACAAGGGGATCTACAAGCTACGCCCGGGACATTATATCTCACTTGATTTAAGTAATATCAATGCAGCCAAGAGCGCTCAGTCCCAGGCTTACTGGTCGGTCAACGATGCAGTCACCGCAGGTTTGAACAATCCATTTCTCGGGTCGGCATCTGAGGCTACCGATGCGTTGGAAGCGCAACTGAGTTTAAGCATCGGTCAGCAGATGCTGGCTGACGTTCCCCTTGGTGCGTTTCTGAGCGGCGGTGTTGACAGTAGCGTGGTTGTAGCATTGATGCAGGCGCAAAGTAACCAGCCGGTTCGGACTTTCACCATCGGGTTCGATGAGGGCGGTTATGACGAGGCGACTCATGCCAAGGCGGTCGCTAAACATCTTGGAACGCAACATTCTGAGCTCTATGTTCGTCCACAAGATGCGCTCGCAGTGATTCCGCGGATCGGCGCCATGTATAGCGAGCCGTTCAGTGATAGCTCTCAGATCCCGACATATCTCGTAAGCCAAATGGCTAAGCAGCAAGTCACTGTCGCGCTGAGTGGTGATGGAGGAGATGAACTGTTTGGCGGTTACAATCGATATCTCGCCGCCCGCAAGGTCTGGGAACGCATGAATCGTTTGCCGGGTTTTGTTCGCACTGCTACGGCCAAGATCCTACGATCTTTATCACCTGGGGCCTGGGACACGCTTTACACATTGAGCAAACCTGTTCTGCCACAGCGTTTTCATTTGGCCACACCAGGAGATAAAGCGCATAAAATGGCTTCAGTGCTTGGGCTCTCGAATGGCGAGGCATTCTATCATCAGCTCAATAGCCATTGGGAAGACCCTGCCAGTGTCGTGATTGGAGCACACGAGCCTGCAACGATCTTCACGAATCAGGAAGCTTGGCCGGTTACCGATAGTTTCCAGCATTGGATGATGGCTATGGATACACAAACCTATATGACCGATGACATTCTGGTTAAGGTTGATCGTGCATCAATGGCCGTTAGTTTGGAGTCACGGGTGCCTATGCTTGATCACCGGGTTATCGAACTTGCTTGGCGCATGCCGTTGGAGCTAAAAATCCGGGGTGGGCAAGGCAAATGGCTGCTGCGTGAGGTGTTGTATCGGCATGTTCCCAGGGAGCTTATCGAGCGCCCCAAACAAGGATTTGGTATTCCGCTGGACAGTTGGCTTCGAGGGCCACTACGAGATTGGGCGGAGGAGCTTTTAAGCGAGGATCGGTTGCGTCGTGAAGGGTATTTTTATCCAGAGCCGATCAGGAAAAAGTGGGCAGAACATTTGAGTGGCAAGAAAAACTGGCAGCACCATCTATGGGATATCCTGATGTTTCAAGCGTGGCTGGCTGAGCAATAAAATGAAATTTCTTTTAATCGCAAGCTACGCTGACTCATTGATCAATTTTCGCGGTCCTTTACTGGATGCGTTGCTTGAAAAGGGGCTTGACGTTCATGTGGCCGCTCCTGATATGCCTCCTGGCGGCATGGTTCGTATGCATCTCGAGGAAAGGGGGGTGGAGGTGCACGAGATACCGCTGAGGCGAGTGGGGATGAATCCATTCGCCGATCTCCTGACTCTTGTTGCACTTTGTAAGCTGATGCGGGATATCAAGCCTGATTCGGTATTGGCCTATACAGTCAAACCGGTTATCTATGGCTTGTTGGCCTCGCGGATAATGAGGGTGGGTCGTCGTTTTGCGCTGATCACTGGGTTGGGTTATGCGTTTCAATCAGCGGACAGTCAGGCGGGTGGAGGCCGAGGAATGCTTAAGGCTCTCGTGCAACGCTTATATGCAGTGGCTTTGAGTTCCACTACGCGAATTTTCTTCCAGAACCCCGACGACGAAGCACTTTTTCAGCAGTTGCACTTGATCTCTACTGATACACCATCGACTGTGGTGAATGGTTCGGGTGTCGATGTGAACGATTTCAATGTTGCCCCCTTTCCAGAACATGTCAGTTTTCTCCTGATTGCCCGACTACTGGGCGATAAAGGTGTCAGAGAGTTTGTCAATGCAGCACGTGCGGTGAAGTCTAAATACGCCAATGTGACGTTTAAGATTGCGGGGTGGATCGATGAGAACCCCAACGCCATTGCGCCCGAGGAGCTCGAAGCTTGGATCGCAGAGGGAACTGTTGAGTATTTGGGGCGTTTGAAGGACGTCAGGCCTGCGATTTCAAGCTCAAGCGTGTATGTTCTGCCATCTTATCGTGAGGGCACACCTCGGACTGTTCTGGAAGCTATGGCTATGGGGCGGGCTGTCATTACCACTGATGCTCCCGGGTGTCGGGAAACCGTGGTTGATGGTGTGAATGGGTTCTTGGTTCCTGTCAAGAAAGTCGATGAGCTCACGGCTGCTATGTTGAATTTTGTCGAAAATCCGCAGCTTGTTTCCACGCTGGGCAAAAAGTCTCGTGAGTTGGCAGAGCTTAAATATGATGTTAAGAAAGTCAACGCGGCGATGTTGCAAGGTATGGGGATCTAGTTGCTGGTTAACCCCTACAAATTTGGCCGTTTCGTGCGAATAAAGGCTCCGGTATCAAGGGAGCAGTTTAAGCGTTACATATATACTTTGTGGTAGGTGGATAATGTTAAAGCGTTCAATTGATATTTTAGCCTCCTTATGTGGTCTGGTTTTATTGGCCCCGGTCCTGATCGTAGTCGCCTATTTGGTCAAACGAAAGCTCGGTTCGCCAGTCCTGTTCAGGCAAGTCAGGCCGGGGTTGAACGCCAAGCCATTTACGATGGTGAAGTTTCGAACCATGCGTGATGCGGTTGACGGCGATGGCAATCCTCTGCCCGATTCAATGCGTATGACTCGGTTCGGCAGCTTTCTGCGCTCCAGTAGTCTGGATGAGCTTCCTGGTCTGTTCAATGTCCTCAAGGGGGACATGAGCCTCGTCGGGCCCAGGCCGCTCCTGATGGAGTATCTGCCGTTGTATAGCGTTGAGCAATATCGCCGTCATCATGTCAGGCCAGGTGTGACGGGATGGGCTCAGGTAAATGGCAGAAACTCAGTGAGCTGGGAAGAAAAATTTAAGCTGGACGTCTGGTATGTTGACAACAGAACTTTTTGTCTTGACATTAGAATTATTTTCTTGACGCTAAAAAAGGTTGTGGTCCGAGAAGGCATTAATGCAAGTGGCGAAGCAACAATGCAAAGGTTTACGGGCTCAAAGGCGCCTGAATAAGCAGTTACGAGTAAGTTAATTTGAGTCGGCTTTATGGTTATATTTAATTTTTGACATAGAAATTAGGATTATGCTTATGTTGGGTACAACATTTTCTCCCTGGCCTTCTTTCACTGAGGAAGAGGCTAACGCTGTTCGCGATGTGATCCTGTCAAATAAGGTCAACTATTGGACTGGTCAGGAAACGCGCCAATTCGAAGTTGAATTCGCGGCGTGGGCCGGTACCGAATACGCGGTTGCGCTCACCAATGGAACCGTTGCATTAGACCTTGCGCTCATAGCGCTGGGAATAGGTAAGGGCGACGAGGTGATAGTGACGTCTCGAACTTTCCTGGCTTCGGTGTCCAGCATTGTTAATGCGGGCGCGATACCGGTATTCGCCGATGTAGATCGAGATTCCCAGAATTTCACGGTTCGTTCTATTGAAGCTGTCTTAACGCCGCGTACCCGTGCTTTGATCTGTGTGCATCTGGCTGGTTGGCCGTGCGATATGGATCCAATTATGGAACTTGCCACACAGCACGATTTGAAGGTGATCGAAGACTGTGCACAAGCTCATGGTGCTCACTACAAGGGGCGACCTGTTGGTTCTATCGGTCATATCGGGGCGTGGTCCTTTTGCCAGGACAAAATCATGACCACCGGTGGTGAAGGAGGAATGGTTACGACTAATGACCGGGGACTTTGGTCTCACATGTGGGCCTACAAAGACCACGGAAAGAGTTGGGAGGCTGTCTACGAACGTTCTCACGCGCCTGGTTTTCGCTGGTTGCACGAGAGTTTCGGCACCAACTGGAGGATGATGGAGGTTCAGGCGGTTATTGGTCGCATTCAATTGGGCAGAATGAAGGACTGGCAAGCCAGTCGCACTAACAATCTTGAAGCTATATGGGATACGGCCCGTCACTTGCCTGCGTTGAGGGTGCCGGACTTTCCTGAAGGCGATGTGCATGCTGCTTATAAATGCTATGTATTCGTTCGCCAGGAACGCTTGAAGGAAGGATGGTCTCGTGATCGCATCCTGAGCGAAATCGTCTCCCGCGGTGTACCCGCGTTTTCCGGGTCGTGTTCGGAGGTTTACCTCGAGAAAGCCTTTGATGATACCGGCTTGCGGCCGTCACAACGTTTGCCGAACGCCAGGGAGCTAGGCGAAACGAGTATGATGTTTCTGGTGCACCCGACTTTGAAGGCTAGTGAAATCGAGCTAACTTGTAAGGTTCTGAGCGATGTAATGGAACAGGCTTCTGTTCAATAGCTCCTTCGGTATGGCAATGCGTTGTTTTGAAATAAAAGCTTGGCTGGGAGCAAAAAAGTGTACAAGGGATTCATAGATCGTATACGAGCGTATTTGTTGAGCCTTCCACGTCGACAGAAACGCATCCTGCAGGTAGTCACGGACGTTTTTTTAGTCTGGGCAGCGTTATGGCTGGCTTTTGTAGTTCGTCTGGGAATGGATGAAATGACCAATCCCGTCAAACTACACCTGTGGTTGTTCATATGCGCTCCAGTAGTTGCTGTACCCTTGTTCATTCGTTTCGGAATGTACAGAGCCGTAATGCGGTATTTTGGCAATGACGCGCTCATTGCGATTGTTAAAGCAGTCAGTCTTTCATCATTAGTGCTTGGTGTTGTCGTTTACTGGTATAGCAACCATCAGAATGTGGTTCCCCGGTCCATTATTTTCAATTATTGGTGGCTGAGCCTCATCATGCTGGGCGGCTTGCGTCTGGCAATGCGGCAGTATTTTCTGGGGGACTGGTTTGCGGCTGCTCAACACGTACCGTTTACCAGCCGTGAGGATGGTTTGCCCCGTGTTGCCATTTATGGCGCCGGAGCTGCTGGTAATCAGTTGGTTGCTGCTTTGCGCATGGGGCGTGTCATGCGGCCAGTTGCGTTCATCGACGATGATGACAGTATTTCTGATCGAGCGATTTCCGGATTGCAGGTTTATAAGCCTAGGCATATCCAGCGAATGATTGATGCAACAGGTGCCCAGGAAATTCTCTTGGCTATTCCTTCAGCCAATCGAGCGCGGCGCAGGGAAATTCTTGGTTTTCTTGAAGGCTACCCCTTACATGTGCGTAGTGTTCCAGGCTTCATGGATCTGGCCAGCGGACGTGTCAAGGTAGACGATATCCAGGAAGTGGATATCGCTGACCTGTTGGGGCGCGACTCGGTACCCGCCCAGGGCGAACTGCTTGAGCGTTGTATCAACGGACAGAGCGTTCTAGTCACAGGAGCCGGCGGCTCCATCGGCTCAGAGCTGTGCCGGCAGATCCTGGCTCTTCGCCCCAAGACTCTTTTATTGTTCGAACACAGTGAGTTCAATCTTTACAGTATTTTGTCAGAGCTCGAGCAGCGTATTGCACGTGAGTCGCTTCCTATTCGAATATTACCAATCCTTGGTTCAGTTCGAAATCAAGACCAGTTGCTTGATGTTATGAAGACATGGCACGTCGATACTGTCTACCATGCTGCTGCGTATAAGCACGTACCCATCGTGGAGCATAATATTGCGGAAGGTATCTTAAATAACGTCATTGGCACTTTGAATACGGCGCAAGCGGCGTTGCAGACGGGGGTGTCAAACTTCGTATTGATTTCCACTGACAAAGCGGTGCGTCCGACCAACGTGATGGGTAGCACCAAGCGATTGGCCGAGTTGACGCTGCAAGCTCTCAGCCGTGAGCTCGCACCGGTTTTGTTTGGGGATAAATCTAATGTTTCCAGAGTCAACAAGACGCGTTTCACCATGGTCCGTTTTGGTAATGTGTTGGGATCGTCGGGCTCTGTCATTCCTTTATTTCATAAACAAATTAAATCAGGTGGTCCATTAACGGTCACTCACCCAAAAATTACCCGTTATTTCATGACCATCCCTGAGGCTGCTCAGTTAGTGATCCAGGCGGGGTCGATGGGACAGGGTGGGGATGTCTTTGTGCTTGATATGGGCGAACCGGTCAAGATAGTCGAGTTGGCTGAGAAAATGATTCACCTTTCAGGTCTGAGCTTGCGCTCCGAAAAGAACCCCCACGGTGATATTGCTATCGAATTCACGGGGCTTCGACCTGGAGAGAAGCTATATGAGGAGCTTCTGATCGGTGACAATGTGGTCGCTACTCAACACCCGATGATCATGAGCGCCAACGAGGACCATATTGAGTGGGAAGTACTGAAGACCAAGTTGATTGATCTGCTGGACGCGGTCAAGATGGATGACTACACCCGTGTGCGGCGGCTGCTACGTGACACTGTAAGTGGCTATGCGCCGGATGGTGAGATCGTAGACTGGATCTATCAGCAACGGCGGTTGGAACCTTAGAACTTACAGCTCACGTAGCGAGTTGTTGAAATATATATGATAGGTGACCGGACTATACAGTCCGGTTTCCTAGTAGTTGTAAAAGCCTGAACCGGATTTTCTTCCAAGTTTGTTAGCCCGTACCATCTTTCTCAGCAAGGGATGAGCCCTATATTTGGGGTCTCCAGTCTCATTGTGAAGCGTCTCCATGATTGAAAGATTGACGTCGTTGCCGATCAAATCTGCGAGCGCTAACGGCCCAATAGGATGGTTGGCACCAAACTTCATTGCTCTGTCGATCTCTTCTGCGCTCGCGACACCTTCAGCCAAGATTCCTATTGCTTCATTTATCATTGGAATCAACATTCGGTTGACGATGAAACCGGGAGCTTCATTGACCAACACGGGCTCTTTGTGCAATGCCTTCGCGAAGTCGAAGGCCCAAGAGGCGGTCTCTTTCGAGGTAGAGAAGCCTACAATGATTTCCACAAGCTTCATCACTGGAGCGGGGTTGAAAAAGTGCAGGCCTATTACGTTTTCTGGGTTTTTTGTAAGGCTTGCCAGCTCGGTGATAGACAGTGAAGACGTGTTCGATGCTATCACTGAGGAATCATTTGCATATGAAGCTATATCGCGAAATACTTTATGCTTGACGGACATGTCTTCAGGCACGGCCTCGATAATTAAATCAGCATTTTTAATGGCTTCATAATGGTTAGAAATAATTACTTTTTCTGAAAAAAAAGCTGCATCTTCAGCAGACAATCTTTTCTTGTTAACCATACGGTCCCAACTCGACAATAGGCTTTCATATGCTGCCTTGCAACCCGCGTCGGAGCGACCTATCCAGACTATCGATGAGGTGACCTCGCTCTGCGAAAGTACTTGAACGATCCCCTTTCCCATCGTTCCGGAGCCGATCACGGCAACCTTTATCTCTTTCATGTATTTCGTAATCCTTTATCGTGAAGCGGGACGAAGTGGCTTTGCGGGATTGCCAAACACAGTAGTATATGGGGCTACGCTTTTAGTGACGACAGCGCCCATACCAACAATTGCACCTTCACCAATAACAATTGGTCTTTCCGGTGTGCCCTGGCGAATCATCGCCCCGGTACCGATATAGGCATGATCTTCAATGACAACGCTGCCATTGCATTGAACGTTAGGTGCGAAAGTAACAAAGTCGCCGATGACGCAATCATGTGCTACATAAGAGTAAATGTTCGCATGGAAAAACTTTCCGATTTTCGCGTTTGAGGTAACCGTGGTGAATGGACAAAAAACAGCGCCTTCGCCAATAGTGTTGTGGCTAATGTTCACAGCATTAGGTGCTGAAATCGTAAAGGGGATCGCCCCCTTTGATATGAGACGCTCAGAAATCGTTTGTCTAACCTTGCTATTGGCGATAGTGATGTTGAAAAATTTCTCGCCTTCCATATTCAAAAAAAACTCAACGTCCACCACGCGGTAGCCATTGATGGTGTCTTCTTGAGCGTTATCATCCACGAAAATAATTTTGAGATCATCTTGAGATGTTGTACCTAGTGTCTGGCTGACCAGAGGTATAACCTCACGTCCAAAACCTCCTGCTCCTACAACTGCGTAAATTTTCATCTCCGTTCCTTATGATCGATCTGAAGTTTCTCGTGGGTGTGGCAATTCTACAGATGAAATCTGGCAGTGTCAGGCACCTGTTCATCCGGTTGCAACATCGGGGCTAAGCCAGTATGGGGACTGCTTTCAGTCCAATGCTCCGCGTCGAGGGCTTTAAAGCATCGAAGGGTGAAAATCGCCAAGCTTTGCCAGCAGTCCTGACAGCCTTATTCGACCATGGTTGACCTAGAGTACGCCTGGACGAAGCGAGGTGAATCAGATCGATGATCTCCGTGATCGATATGGTCATCTTGTTGAGTTAACAAGCCACGACATGTAAACATGGACATTGAAGATTTCTTTCAACTTGAGGACGTACCTACATCCCCGATAGTCAACCGAGAAACAAAGTATTGTTGGCTCCCTAGACATTTGGGCGTTGAATGATAGGATTACTGAGTGCGTCAGGTTTGACCTGATTACCACGACCAAAGTTTCCGAGGGTGTCAGGTCAGATTTGAGCTTCTACCGCTTATAAAAGCTTTTTCTTAAACTTTCTTTTTGGTTTGAGAACTTATGATTTTTGCAGGATTTCCTACAACTGTTGCATTGGCTGGAACGGACCGAGTGACGACTGCGCCAGCGCCGATCATGGAATTTTCTCCAATTATCAGTCCCGGCAAGATGGTGCAGTTTGCACCTAAAGAAGCACCGTTGCCTACAACAGTACGATCGAAACGCTCAGGATAGACTTTGCTTCTAGGGTAGATATCATTGGTGAACGTGACATTCGGGCCAATAAATACGTCATCACCAATAGTGATGCCATCCCAGACTTGTACGCCGCATTTTATGGTGACGCGATCGCCGATAGTTACATCATTTTCAATGAAAACGTGGTCGCAGACATTGCAGTCGCTCCCAATTTTGGCGCCAGGTAAGATATGTGTAAATGCCCAGATCCTAGATCCTTTACCGATGTCTGGCGACTCGCACAAGGCGTGAGAGTGCACAAAATAATCCGTGGGTTCGCTCATTTACTCTCCATTGATGTTGATCAAAATAGGCAATCATTTTTGAAAGGGAGCCAATTTTCCCCTTATTTATAATATTTATACAAGAGGGTACTGTCAGCATGCAATGGATCGGCCGCTTGTCTCTAAAAGCACCTCAATTCGCACTGCATTTGGCACTTTTATTGGTCAATAACTGATCAGGGCCTACACTTCTTTTACCTCTTGCAATGCGTGTCGATCATCATACAGAGCCCCTGCCATTGGGTTCGTGATAAACGTCATACATACCCTGTAATCTACTCGTTTTTGACGGTCTCCAACCATCGCCTAACGTAGAAAAGCAGCTTCGGAAAAGCTGCTTTTTCTACCTCACCGATGTCATGGAGCCTCACCAATGCAAAACACCTACCTTACCTCCCTAATCTTCGCCTTCCTCACCACACTCTCCGCCGCCACTACCGCCGCCCCATCGATCAAACCCGAACTCCCAAGCCCCATCACCACCCAAATGACCCAATCCGAACAATCCTCCAAGGTCAACCTCAACGCCGCCGACGCCGAAACCCTGCGTCGTGACCTTTTCGGCATCGGTGCTGCCAAGGCCAATGCAATCATCGCCTATCGCGAGAGCAACGGTCCGTTCATGGCGGTGGATGAGTTGTTGGAGGTAAAGGGCATCGGCAAGGCGTTGCTGGAGAAGAATCGTGGCAGGTTAGAGATCAAGTAAGCATCGAGGGGCCGGTCAGTGACCGGCCTTTTTTCATCCGGGATCTGCGCTTACAAACCGTCACGCACGATTTTGACGGTGCATGTTTACCACGCTGAATCTTTTTACATCGCGCAGGCGTTGGCATGAAAAGTGATTACTCATACAGGGAGGATTGTTCAACAATCGTGAGGTAACGATGACACTCAGCTTGTCCTTAGCCGACCAGATCGCCCTGGAGCTGCGTGCCGACATCATCGGTGGCCGACTGTTGCCCGGAATGGCATTGGTCGAAGCCGAGCTGGTCAAGGCCTATAACGCGTCGCGCAATACGATTCGTGAGGCGTTGCACCGTTTGGAGCGGGAAGGGTTGACGCGCTACGTGCGCAACAAGGGCGTGGTGGTTCGTCGGTTGGAGCGCGAAGAGGTGCGTGATTTATTTGTCGTCCGCCGCACGCTCGAATTACAGGCCATTGCCCAGAGCGGTGCGTTCACCCAGGATCAATCCGAGCGTATGCAAAACGCCATCGAGGCCACCGCGCTGGCCCGGGAGCGTGAGGACTGGCGTGCGGTTGCGACCCACAGCCTGTTGGTGCATCAGCAGATTGTCGGGCTGATGCGCAGCCCGTTGTTCGACGAGTTTTTCGCCCAGGTGATTGCGCAGTTGCGTCTGGTGTTCTGCGCCGCGCCCGATGAGCAGCGTTTCCAGTCGCCCTGGCTGGAACGGGACCTTGAGATCCACACGTTATTAGCCAATAACAACAAGCTGGCAGCCGGGGAGGCGATGAGCGTGTACCTGGATGATTCAGAACGGCAGTCGTTGGCCCTGTTTACTTTCCCTTGATCGAGGATTTGCCCCATGTACAAAGACTATCCAGCCGCTTACCAGGTCAGCAAAGGTTCGGCGTTGCAGGTCGACACCGCGTTTTACGAACGTATCCGTGAGCGCAAGGATCAACGCACCTTGGTCGAACAGTTCGAGGTGCCGATCCGCACGGGGAGGGCGTGGAAGGTGCCGGCCGGGCATGTGTTCCGTGTGACTACGCCGGTGGGGCCGCAGGTGGGCGACTTCAATGTGTGGAACGCCAACGACCCGCGCGAACGCCTGTGGGCTGCGCGCACGCGTCAGTTGCAGGGCGCGCATGTCAGCACTCATGACCGGCTGTGGTCGAATCTGCCATTTCTGCGGCCGCTGGTGACGATCACCGATGACAGCCTGGCCAGCTACGGCATTGATGAGCACGGCGGGCGCCTGCATGATTTGCTCGGTACGCGCTGCGATCCGTATGTGAACCGCATGCTCACTGGTGAAGATTTCCATCATCACTGTCACTCGAACCTGACCCGTGCGGTGTTGCCTCACGGTCTGACGGAATTTGACGTGCATGACGTGCTGAACATCTTCCAATGCACCGGCCTCAATCACGACGACATGTATTTCATGAAAGCCTGTCCGGCGCAGAAGGGCGATTACCTGGAGTTTTTTGCCGAGATTGATTTGTTGTGTGCGCTGTCGACCTGCCCGGGCGGGGATCTGTCGCTGCCGATGTGGGGCCCGGATGCACAGGACCCGCTGACGGTGTGTCGTCCGCTGGGGGTTGAGATTTATCGACTGGAAGCCGAGTTGCTGAACGGCTGGAGTCAGCCGGAGCGTGCTGCTTATAAAGGGCAGCACGGTTTGCAGATTGCCAAGGCGGAATGGGAGTAGGGCAGAAGAGGGGCTGCTTCGCCGCCCGACGGGAGCAAGCGCCCTCGCCACATGGGATCAGCGGTCCTGCCCATCCTTGGCATCCGCCTGCGCATTGCGCTCGGCCACGCGTTTGCGTTGTTCGTCGGTGAGTTCCACTTTGTTGGCGCTGTCACGCAGCATCAGCAGCCCGCCGACGATCGACCCGATCGCAACCACCATAATCAACCATGCATACCACGGCATAACGCTCTCCTTGAGGCAGATTGCCGTGGGAGGTTTTCCCACGGTAATAACTGCTTTGAGTTACAGGCTTTCTGAGTAGTTCAGTGTAGGCCTGTTCCGCCTCAAAACCTTAGAGCCCGGTCAACATTGCATCTGCCGGTGCCGCGGCGCGGTCGTGCGCGGTCATCTGGAAGTAGATGAAGCCGACCACCATGAAGCCGAGGAAGATCATGCCGATCAGTGCGTTGAACCAGGCCATGGCCACCAGGCACACCACCGCCAGCACCAGCGCGATGCCCGGCACGATCGGGTAGCCCGGAGCGCGGAAGGTGCGTTCCAGCAGCGGTTCGGTCTTACGCAGTTTGAACAGGCTGAGCATGCTCATGATGTACATCACGATGGCGCCGAATACGGCCATGGTGATCATTGCTGCAGTCAGGGTCATGCCGCCCAGGTTGATCAAACCGTCGCTGTAGATGGCGGCAATGCCGACCACGCCGCCAGCGATGATTGCCCGGTGCGGTGTATGAAAACGCGACAGCTTGGCCAGGAACGGCGGCAGGTAGCCGGCCCGAGCCAGGGCGAAGAATTGGCGCGAGTAGCCAAGGATGATGCCGTGGAAGCTCGCCACCAAACCGAACAGGCCGATCCACACCAGCATGTGCAGCCAGCCGGAGCTTTCGCCTACTACGGTTTTCATCGCCTGGGGCAGCGGGTCGTTGATGTTCGACAGGGTACGCCAGTCGCCCACGCCGCCGGCGAAAAACATCACGCCCATGGCCAGGATCACCAGGGTCAGGATGCCGCTGATGTAGGCTTTCGGAATGGTGCGCTTCGGATCTTTCGCTTCCTCGGCCGCCATGGCCGCGCCTTCGATGGCGAGGAAGAACCAGATCGCGAAGGGGATCGCCGCGAACATTCCGGCAATCGCCGGGGCCCCGAAGGTGTCGGAGCCGGCCCAGCCATTGAGGGCGAAGTTGCTGAAGCTGAACGCGGGGGCGACCACGCCCATGAACACCAGCAGTTCGGCGACGGCGAGTACGCACACCACCAGTTCGAAGGTGGCGGCGAGTTTCACGCCGAGGATGTTCAGGCCCATGAACACGATGTAGGCGCCGACGGCGGCGTGTTTCGGATCGAGTGCGGGAAACTGCACATTCAGATACGCACCGATTGCCAAGGCGATGGCGGGCGGGGCGAACACGAATTCGATCAGGGTCGCCAGGCCGGCAATCAGGCCGCCTTTTTCCCCAAACGCGCGGCGGCTGTAGGCAAAGGGCCCACCTGCGTGGGGAATGGCGGTGGTCAGTTCGGTGAAACTGAAGATAAAGCAGGTGTACATCGCGGCGACCATCAACGAGGTCACCAGGAAGCCCAAGGTCCCTGCCACGCCCCAGCCATAGCTCCAGCCGAAGTATTCCCCGGAAATCACCAGCCCGACCGCGATGCCCCACAAATGCAGGGTGCCCAAGGTGGGTTTGAGTTGTGTGTTCATCGTATTGCGCTCCCTGAACCGGTTGGAATGATTCAAGGTGTTGCAGCGGCCATGCCAGCCTGAGAATCATTGTCGTAAAGCTGCGCTACTGTCGTTTGGGGGATGGTTTGGCGTTTGAAATTTCCTGTTGCTGCACCAGATAAGTGCGGCGGTGACTGTGCCGGTGCTATCGGGAGCAAGCTCCCTCCCACACTTGACCGAGTTGTCACGCCGAGCGCCGATCAACCTGTGGGAGGGGGCTTGCTCCCGATAGCGCCCGCCCAGGCACCGAAACCCCCGGTGTAAACCCCGCATAAACCCACTCTTTACGCCATCTTTACGCCCCACCCAGCCCCTCGCTCTCGTTCCTTTACACCACTCCTGCCGACAATTGCCCCACACGCGGCACTCGCCGCAAAACGGAGAGACTTCCATGAGCGTTCTGGACGGGGTGTCACTGCTATTGGCCGTGGCGCTGTTCATTTATCTGCTGGTTGCGCTATTACGCGCGGATCGGAACTAGGAGCAGGCTATGCACAGTTATGACTATTGGCTGATCATCGCCTTCTTCGCCGTGGTATTGGTGCCGGCCCCGTTCCTGGGGCGGTTCTATTACAACGTGATGGAAGGCCGGCGCACTTGGCTCACGCCGCTGCTCGGGCCCGTGGAGCGCGCGTGCTATCGCCTCTCGGGCGTGGACGCGCAACAGGAACAGAGCTGGCAGAAATACATGTTGGCGTTGCTGGCGTTCAACCTCGCCGGGTTTGTGTTGCTGTTCTCGATCCTGTTGTTCCAGGACTACCTCCCACTAAACCCGCAGAAATTGCCGGGCCAGGAATGGACCCTGGCCTTCAACACCGCGATCAGCTTCATGACCAACACCAACTGGCAGTCCTACAGCGGTGAAGCGTCCCTCAGCTACCTCAGCCAGATGGCCGGCCTCACCGTGCAGAACTTCGTCAGTGCGGCCACCGGTCTGGCAGTCCTGGTCGCGCTGTGCCGTGGGATCGGTCGCAAATCCACCCAGACCCTGGGCAACTTCTGGGTCGACATGACCCGCGCTACGCTCTACGGCCTGTTGCCGTTGTGCCTGGTGATGGCGTTGTTCCTGGTGTGGCAGGGCGTGCCGCAAACCTTCGCGCATTATGTTGATGCCGTGACCCTGCAGGGTGTCGACCAGGTGATCCCTTTGGGCCCGGCGGCCAGCCAGATTGCGATCAAGCAACTGGGCACCAACGGCGGCGGTTTCTTTGGCGTGAACTCGGCGCATCCGTTTGAAAACCCGACGGCCTGGGCCAACCTGTTCGAGTTGTCGGCGATCATCCTGATCCCGGTGGCGCTGGTGTTTACCTTCGGCCATTACGTGAAGGATCTGCGTCAGAGCCGGGCGATCCTCGCTTGCATGCTGGCCCTGTTCCTGATCGGCGGTGCAACCTCGCTGTGGGCCGAGTACCAGCCCAACCCGACCTTGAACAACCCGGCGGTTGAGCAGAGCGCGCCGCTGGAAGGTAAAGAAGCGCGCTTCGGCACCACTGGCACCGTGTTGTGGTCGGTGACCACCACCGCGGCGTCCAACGGTTCGGTCAACGGCATGCACGACAGCCTCAGTCCCCTCAGCGGGATGGTGGCACTGGTCAACATGATGGTCGGCGAAGTGATCTTCGGCGGCGTCGGCGCCGGTATGTACGGCATGTTGCTCAACGTGTTGATCGCGGTGTTCCTCGCCGGCCTGATGATCGGCCGCACTCCGGAATACCTGGGCAAGAAGCTGCAGGCCAAGGAAGTGCAATTGCTGGTCGTGACCCTGATGGTGATGCCGATCGGCGTGCTGGTGCTCGGTGCCATAGCCTCCAGCCTGCCCGGCCCGGCCGGTGCGATCAGCAACCCTGGCCCCCACGGGTTCAGCCAGTTGCTCTATGCCTACACCTCGGCCAGTGCCAACAACGGTTCGGCGTTCGGCGGCTTCAGTGCCAACACGCCGTTCCACAACTTGATGCTGGGCCTGGGCATGTTGATCGGTCGCTTCGGCTACATCCTCCCGGTACTGGCCCTGGCCGGCAGCCTGGCGATGAAGAAGACCGCACCGATTGGCCAGAACAGCTTCCCCACCCATGGTCCGCTGTTCGTGACCCTGTTGACCGTGACCATTTTGCTGGTGGGCGGCCTGACCTTCCTGCCGACACTGGCACTGGGCCCTATTGCTGAACACCTGAGCATGGGCTTCTGAAGGATATGAAAA